>Ga0190265_10000170_pt1 | contig 63479 bp, 58 predicted proteins | sample Popmic124T_FD_133135 | JGI IMG/M metagenome (GOLD analysis project Ga0190265, IMG submission 133135) | Populus adjacent soil microbial communities from riparian zone of Indian Creek, Utah, USA - 124 T | ecosystem: Environmental > Terrestrial > Soil > Riparian zone | place: USA: Utah | collected... | reverse complement strand
GCCTGCGGCAGCAGCTGGGCGAGCGTCATCGTGACGTCGCCGGTGCCGGGCGGCAGGTCGATCAGCAGGTAGTCGAGCTCGCCCCAGGCGACGTCCTCGAGGAACTGGCGGATCGCCTTGTGGAGCATCGGGCCGCGCCAGACGATCGCCTGGTCGGCGCGGTCGAGGAAGTACTCGATCGAGATCACCTTGACGCCGCCGGGGCCGTCGAGCGGGAGGATCTTGCGCTGGCCGTCGATGTCGGGGCGGCCGTGGACGCCCAGCATGCGCGGGATCGAGTAGCCCCAGACGTCGGCGTCGAGCGCCGCGGCCAGCTTGCCCTCGGCCTGCAGCGCGGCAGCGAGGTTGGCGGTCAGCGTCGACTTGCCGACGCCGCCCTTGCCGGAGCCGACGCAGATCACGTTCTTGACCTGCGCGAGCGCGCCCTGCGGCAGCGCGCCGCGGCCGAGCCGCTGCTGGAGGCTCTGCTTCTCGTCCGGGGAGAGGACGTCGAAGCCGACGCTGACGCGGGAGACGCCCTCGAGCGCGCCGACGTGCTCGGCGACCGCGTCCTCGAAGTGCGAGCGGATCGGACAGCCGGCCGTGGTCAGCGAGACGACGACCTCGACGTAGCCGTCGTCGTGCTGGGCGATCGAGCGGACCATGCCCAACTCGACGATGTTCTTGCGCAGCTCCGGGTCGATGACCTGGGTCAGCGCCTCCTTGATCTGCTCCTCGGTGGGCATCGGAAATCATTGTCGCAGAGTCGTTTCGGAGGCCCGGCCCGAGAAAGACGAAGGGCTCCCGACCTGGGAGCCCTTCGCTGGGGAGGAGGGAAGACCCTCGTGCGCACCCGGCGGAGCCGGGCGCTTCGCCGCCGAAGCGGAGCTACGCGATCGCGGCGACCTGCTCCTGCACCTTCTTGGCCAGACCGGTGGCGTTGGACTGGACCTCGGTGACCTGCTTCTGGAGGTCTCCGCGGACGTCGACGACGCGGGTGCGGACGTCCTTGCGACGCTGGCGCAGCTCGCGCTCGACGCGCGTGCGGGTGCGCTTGACCTCGCGGCGGACGTTGTTGCGTGCGGTGTTGCCGCGCCGCTCGAACTTCTTGAGCTCCTTCTCCGCCGAGCTGCGGCTGGTGAAGGGCTTGGTCGCCTCGACGACCGCGTCGCGCGCGGCGAGGGCCGCGCCGACCGGGATCAGGACGGCGCGCTCGGCCTGCAGGGCGACCGTGTCGAGAGTCAGGCTGCCGGCGCTGGTCGCGTTGGCGGCGGTGGTCTTGGCGGACGCCTGAGTGGCCTTGGCCGAGCTCTTGGTCGTCTTCGCGCTGCGCGCGGCGACGTTGCGCTTGCGCGTCGCGGCGGCCTTCTTGGCGGTCGCCTTGCGCTGCGTGGGGGTCTGCTGTGCCATCTGGTGAATAGCTCCTTCGGGGCAGGGATCCGGGGATCAAAGCTTATTAGTTCTAAGTTCGGTAGAACTGTACCACCGAACACACGTTTGTAAACCGCGCCTGCGCCGCGGTTACAGGTCGAGCCCTTGACTTCTCCCGAGGGTCGGGATAAGTTCGTGTCTCGATTCAGCAGCGACGGTCGATCCGATCATCTTCTGGCTCCCTGAGGAGGGCAGGGAAGGTGCCGATCCGGCCCCATCCGGCCACCGCCCGCCCGGCCGGACGGTTCGCGAATGGAGGGCGCGGACCACCGGGTGCCGATCGCACGGGCCGGCGGTTGGAGCAATAGCTCCGCCGCCGGCCTCCAGAAGGCCGACTCAGCCGCTCTTGCGCTTCTTGGCTTGGCGCTCGGCAGCCGCGGCGATCGCCGAGACGGGCATCTCGAGCGCCTCGGCGAGCGCTGTGATCTTCTCCCAGGTCGGGCTGCTGTGGGCGCGCTCGATACGCGACAGATACGTGGTGTGCATGCCGGCCTTCTCGGCCAGCGCGTCGAGCGTCAGGCCGCGCGACTCACGCAGCTCGCGGATCGCCTTGCCTAGGTCGGTTCGGATCGCGGTTCTCTTGTTCATGGCTCCCTAGTCTCGGCTTTCACTCTGTCGCATCGCGCATATGCTAACCAGCTTGACACAAAATTGTGTCTATTTGGAGATCCGGGGTTGACATCGTGCGGCGAGCCGAGATAAGGTCGCGTCTCCGATTGGAGGCGCCAACTTTCCAAGACTTCGGCTCCCTGACTGGAGGGCAGGGATGGTGTGCAAAGACCCTGGACCGGCCAAGTGCCCGCCCCGGCCGGCGGTGTTCGCGTAGGAGGGACGCGTAACGGAGGGTCGGATCGCACGGGTCGGTCGCCAGGCGCAGATGCGCCGGCACCGGCCTCCGAAGAGTCTTCCCGGCTGCGGTACTCGCTGGACCTCGCTCCGGCGAGAGCGCGACACCGCGCCGAAGGACCGGTCCAGCTGCGCCCTCCGCTTTCCCCGGCTGCGGTACTCGCTGGACCTCGCTCCCCCGAGAGCGCGACACCGCGCCGAAGGACCGGTCCAGCTGCGCCCTCCGCTTTCCCCGGCTGCGGTACTCGCTGGACCTCGCTCCGGCGAGAGCGCGACACCGCGCCGAAGGACCGGTCCAGCTGCGCCCTCCGCTTTCCCCGGCTGCGGTACTCGCTAGGCGACGGGCTGGACCGCGGCGGTGGTCGGCCAGGGGATCTCCTCCCCCGCGGATCCGGCGCCCGAGGCGAGCCAGAGCTCCTCGCCGACGTGGGGCGCGAACGGCGTCAGCAGCTGCGCCAGGACGGTGAGCGCGTCGGCGATCGCGCGGGCGTCGGCGGTCGCCAGCTCGCCGCGGTTGGCGCGGCGCGACTTGGCGTCGAACTCCTCGATCCGCTCGAAGAGGCGCATCGCGTTCTTGACGGCGCGCTGCATCTCGACCCGCTCGAGGTCCTCGGTGACCTTGGCGGCGGCGGTCGCGACCCAGCCCTCGAGCCGCTCGCGGCGCTGGACGGCGCCGTCCGGGTCGGGCGTGCCGTCGTCCGCGTCGGGGCCCGGGCGGGGTAGCCGCTCGGCGGCGTACTCCCAGAGGTCGGAGAGGAACTTGGCGCAGTACTGGACGGCGTTCTCGGTCCAGTTCAGCGCGCGCGACGGACGGGCGCCATGGAGCACCGCGAGCCGCGTGGTGTCGGCGCCGACACGGCCCATCAGGTCGTCGGGGTCGACGACGTTGCCGAGGTGCTTGCTCATCTTGCGGCCGTCCTGGGTGACCATCTCGTGCATCACCGCGCCGCTGAACTGCTCTCCGTCGGTCAGGTGGTCGAGCGGCCCGATGTCGCGCAGCGCCTTGGCGGTGATGCGCTGGTCGAAGAAGTAGCCGCCGCCGTCGGCGCCGTGGATCAGCATCGCCCCGGGCAGCCAGCGGGCGCACTCGGGATGGTCGAACATCTGCCGCGCGCGGTCGGCCTTCGGGACGCAGGTCGGCAGCCACATCCAGAGGTCGTCGAAGTGGCAGTCGAGCGTGTCCGTCTCGCGCCGCGCCGCGGCGCCGCAGCGCGGGCAGCCGACCGCCATGAAGTCCTCGCGCTCGGCGAGCGGGTTGCCCTCGCCGGTCGGCTTGAGGTCGCGCGGCAGCCGCACCGGCAGATCCTCCATCGGCACCGGCACGACGCCGCAGGCGTCGCAGTGGACCATCGGGATCGGCGCTCCCCAGGAGCGCTGGCGCGAGATCGCGAAGTCGCCGGCGCGGTAGCGGACGGCGGGCCGCGGGCCCGACGGGCCCCCGCCGTTGGAGCGGGCGGCCGCGTCCCGGGCGATCGCGGCCGCCGGATCGGGACCGTCGAAGGTCGTCGGCGTCGTCGCGCGGCTGGGCTGCGGCTTGGGAAGGTCGAGCCGGCGTGCGATCACGCCGTCGCTCTCGTCGGCGGCGGGGATCCCGAGCACCGCGGTCGGGCCATAGCGGCCGTCGACGGCGGGCGTGAGGATCAGCGGTAGCTCCGCGCCGTTGGGCGCCACGAGGCGCACCCCGGAGTCGATCGCCGGCACGCTCTCGGCCGAGCGGTCGCCGCGCTGCCAGCCGCCCTGGCGGATCTCCTCCAGCTCCGCGAGCACCTCGACCCGGTCGCCCAGCAGCGCCTCGAGGTCGGGATGGCGCGGCGAGATCGCGACGAAGCGCGCCTGGCCGATCGCGTCGCCGTGCTCGGTGAAGCACGTCAGCGCGCCCGATGCAGGATCGGACTGCCGTGGCGATGCGGATGCTGCATCGGAGCCGTCGCGGGCGGGTCCCCGCGCACTCGATGCAGCATCGTGCCCGACAAGCGACGCGGATCCTGCATCTGGTCCCGCGGCCGCGGGTCCCTGCGGACTCGATGCAGCATCGTTCTGTCCAGGCGATGCGGATCCTACATCCGACGCGGCGGAGGTCGGGCGGGCCGAGGTCGATGCAGGATTGGGCCGTCCTGGCGATGCGGATGCTGCATCCGACGCGGCCGCGGCGGGCGCGACAGGCGCGGCGCCGGCGACAACGGCGGGAAGGTCGACCTCGACCCCGTCGACGCGGCCGAGGATGGCGCGCTGGGCGGTCAGGGCGGGCTTGTCCCACTTGTCGGCGTGGGCCTCGATGCCGCGCTCGTTCTCGGCCAGGTAGGCGCTGATGCGCAGGAACCACTGCTTGCGCTTGATCAGCCGCGCCGGCCCGTTGCAGCGCCAGCAGCGGCCGTCCTCGACCTGGAGCGCGGCGAGCGTCGTCTGGCAGCTGTCGCACCAGTCGACGTTGGCCTCCTCCTGATGGAGCAGGCCGGCGTCGAGGAAGGCGAGGAAGAGCCACTGCGACCAGCGGTACTGCTCCTCGTCGGAGCTGACGAAGACGCGCTCCCAGTCGAACGAGAAGCCCATCCGCTCGAACTGGTCGAGCATGTACTCGTAGGAGCGCTGGACCCAGTCGGCGGGCGACTCCCGGTTGGCGATCGCCGCGAGCTCGGCCGGCAGGCCGAAGGCGTCGAAGCCGATCGAGAACAGCACGGCGTCGCCGGACATCCGCCGCCAGCGGGCGTAGGCGTCGCCGATCGTGTAGCTGCGGACGTGGCCGACGTGGATGTGTCCGGAGGTGAACGGGCAGACCGACTTGACGTAGGCGTCGGGGCGCCCCGGCGTCGGCGGCGGGGTGGCGTAGGCGTCGCGCTCGCGCCAGTCGCGCTGGCGCCGAGCCTCGACCGCCGCGGCGTCGTAGGTCGGCTCGAGTCGCGCGGCAGCCGATCGCCGCGCGCCGGCCGGCTCGCCGCCGGCGTCGTTCGCGGGCGGCGCGCTCACTCGCCCCAGTCGGAGAGGCTCGCCTCGACGGGCTCGAGGACGAGCATCTCGCCCTCCTGGCCGCGTACCTGGAGCGTCAGCTGACACTCACGGCAGACGAGCGTCTCGCCCGCCTCCATCTCCGGGGTCGTGAAGTCGAACTCGCACTCCGGGCATACGCCTTGCATCAGCTACCGCCTTTCTTCGTTCAGTTCGTTACCGGACTGGCATCGGCGCGCAGCTCGCCGCTGTGAACGCGGGCGAGCTCGTCGAGCGCCGCGAGGTCCCAGACATGCTTGTCGCTCGGAGCGCCGGCGCGGATGCGCTCGGCGATCGCGGCGGTGTCGACGCCGTCGAGCGCGTCCTGCGGCAGGAACGCCTCCAGCAGCGCCGGCTTCAGCCGCGAGCCGATCCGCACGCCGCGGCGGTTGCCGACCGCCTCCGGCGGCAGCAGCTCGAACGCCTCGGGGTTGCGCACCTGGCCGGGGATCTCGTACTGGTAGCTGAGCTCCGCGGTCGGGCCGGTGGTCGCGCTGCAGCGCAGGCCGGCGCGCGCGGCGGCCTCGCGTGAGAGGTCGTAGAGCGGGCGCAGGTCGAAGCGGTCCTCGCCGCGCAGCACCTTCAGCACGCAGAGGATCTCGGCGAGCGGCGTGTTGCCGCCGCGCTCGCCGAGGCCGTCGATCGTGCACGAGATCCAGGCGGCGCCGGCGTCGGCCGCGGCGAGCGCGTTGCCGACCGAGAGGCCGAGCATGTTGTGCGAGTGCATCTCGACCTCGGTCGGGCCGGCCGCGGCGACGAGCCGCCCGATCAGCGACGAGACGTCGCTGGGCGCCAGCGACGAGACCGTCTCGGCGAGCCGGAAGCGGTCCGCGCCGGCCTCGGCGCCGGCCGCGACGTAGCGCTCGAGGAACTCCGGGTCGGTGCGCGCGCCGTCCTCGGCGCTGAAGGTGACCGACAGGCCGGCCGCCTTCGCGACCTCGATCGTGCGCGCGGCGAGCGTCATGATTCGCCGCTCGCTGTCGGTCTGCAGCTTCAGCATCGCGTGCGTCGGCGAGGTCGGGATCGACAGCATCACGTTGCCGGCGCCGGTCTCGAGCGCGGCCTCGAGGTCCTGCTCGACCTGGGCGCGCGAGCGCGCGAGGATCACCGTCTTGGTGCGGTCGCGGCCGGCGACGTCGACGACCGCCTGGACGAGCGGGACCTCGCTGCGGTCGGCGGCGGAGACGATGCCCGCCTCGACGATGTCGACCCCGACTTCGCAGAGGAGCTCCGCGAGCACGCGGGCGTCGTCCTCGTCGAAGTGCACACCTGCCATGTGCGCGGTATCGCGCAGCGTGGCGTCTGAGATCTTCATCTCGCTTCCCTCCGATAGCGATCCGTCGCCACGTCCCTCCGGCGGCGACTTCGGCGCGATCCTAGCGACCTGCCACAAGCCGTGCAAGTTGGAGATATTCACTTACCCAACGTTCGGGATGGTGTACGTTCAGGCCGGATGTTGTTGGGAACCCAGGAGGTTGGAGGGGATGGGGTCCTGCGAGTCGGAGGGTGCTCGACACTAGACCTGGCCGCGGAGCACGGAACCCCCGTGTACCTCTACGACGAGGCGGAGATCCGCCGCATGTGCCGCGCCTACGTCGACGGCTTCGCGGCGGCCTGGCCGCGCGTCGACGTCTCCTACGCGTGCAAGGCGTTCACCGCTCCGGCGATGATGGAGCTGGCGCTGTCGGAGGGCCTGGGGCTCGAGGTCGTCTCGGTCGGCGAGATGCACATGGCGCTGCGCTGCGGCTGCCCGCCGGAGCTGCTGACCTACCACGGCACCTTCAAGACCGAGCCCGACCTCGAGTTCGCGATCGGCGCGGACTGCGGCGTGATCGTGATCGACAACCTGACCGAGATCTCGTCGATCGCGCGCGTCGCGGAGCGGCTCGGCAAGGTCCAGCCGGTGCTGGTGCGGATCAACCCGACAGTCACCGGCCTCGAGAACCCCGAGTACCTCACCGTCGGCGACGACACCAAGTTCGGGCTGTCGATCGAGCACGGCTTCGCGTCGATGGCGATCGACAGGGCGCTGTCGGAGCCGTCGCTGCGCGTCGACGGCATCCACTTCCACCTCAGCTCGCAGCAGCAGCGGTTCGAGCCCTACCGACAGGCGATGGAGCGCGTGGCCGAGGTGCTCGCGCGGGCGCAGGAGCGCCACCCCGGCTTCCGGCCGCGGAGGGTCGTCGCCGGTGGCGGGCGCGGCGTGCGCTACCGGCCCACGGACGATCCGGCGCCGGTCGAGGACTGGGTCGACGCGATCGCCGGGACGTTCGTCGAGCAGGTCGCGCCGATGTGCGCCGACGACGTGCGGCTCGGCATCGAGCCCGGCCGCTCGGTGGTCGCCGAGAGCGGGCTGATGCTCTACACGATCGGCCCGATCAAGCCAGCCGGCCCCCCCGGCGACCCGCGCATCCACTTCGCGATCGTCGACGGCGGGCTGTCGGACAACCCGCGCCACCTGATGTACGACGCGCACCATGAGGTCAAGCTGGCGCGCGACCCGTTCGGGGACCCCGCGATGCGCGTCACGATCTGCGGCCGCCACTCCGAGCCCGACATCCTCTTCCCCGACCGGATGCTGCCCGAGCTGCGCAGCGGCGACGTGCTCGCCGTCCAGTCGGCCGGCGCCTACACGGTCAACATGGGCAGCAACTACATGGGCTTCCTGCGCCCGCCGGTGGTCTTCGTCAAGGACGGCGAGAGCCGCGTGGTCGTGCGCCGCGAGCGCGTCGACGATCTGCTCGCGACCGACGTCGCGACGGCGGCGCCGACCGCGGCGCGGCCCGACGGCGACCGGGTGCGGGCCGCGCCGTGAGCGCGCCGCTGTCACTGGTGCCGGAGCCGAGCGGCGGGCGGCCGGCGGCCGCCGACGGCGCGACGCTCGACCTCGCGGTGGTCGCCGACCGGATCGGCTGGGAGGAGAAGGCGATCCTGGGGGCCGCGCGCGAGCGCGGCGCACGCGCCGAGTGGCTCGACGACGGCGAGCTCTGCTGCGGGGCGCGCGAGCACGTGCCCGCGGCCGGCGCCTACCTGATTCGCAGCCGCAGCTTCGTGCGCGGGCCGCTGATCGCCGAGTCGATCGCCTCCGGGCCCGACGACGAGACCGTGATCAACTCCGCGGAGACGATCGCGATCTGCTCGAACAAGGTGACGGCGCTGGCGAAGCTGCGCCAGACCGGCCTGCCGACCGTTCCATACCGGCTCGTGCTGACCCGGGCCGACCTCGCGTCCGCGCTCGACGTGCTCGGCGTGCCGATCGTGCTCAAGCCCGTCTACGGCGGCCTCGGCCGGCGCGTGATGCTCGTCCGCGAGCTGGCGGTCGCCGACAGCATGTACGACTACGTCGAGCACTACGGCCAGAACTTCGACCGCGCCCTGATCGCCCAGCCCTATCTCGAGGGCGCGTCCGACGTGCGCGTGCTGGCGATCGACGGCGAGGCGGTCGCCGCGATGGAGCGGATCGCCAGCGGCGACTGGCGCGCCAACATCGAGCTCGGCGCCGCGGCGGAGCCGATCGAGATCGACGCGGCGATCCGGTCGCTGACCGCCGCCGTCGGCGAGCGGATCGGCGCCCGGATCTTCGGCCTCGACCTGTTCCGACACGACGGCGCGCTGACGATCGGCGAGGTCAACCACTCGCCGCTGTTCAAGGGCGTCGTCGAGGCGACCGGGATCGACGTGGCGACGCGGATCGCCGACCATGCGCTGGGGGTGGCGGTGCGATGAAGGTCAGCGACGGACCGAGCACGCCTTCGGTCGAGGCGCCGGGGTCGCGAGCCGCGGGCGGCGCGGCGACGCGCGCGGCGGGGCCGGAGGCGGTGGGCGCGCCGAGCTCCGCCGCGGCGGACGGATCGGCGCCGTCGCTGCCGGTGCGCGCCGGTGTGGTCGGCGCCAGCGGGATCCTCGGCGGCGAGATGCTGCGGATCCTGCTCGGCCATCCGCAGATCGAGCTCGAGTACGTATGCGCCCAGACGAAGGCCGGGCGTTCGCCGACGGAGCTGAATCCCCATCTCAAGGACGCCGGCCTGGCCGAGTTCGAGGCGTTCGACGCGCGGGTCGCCGCGAAGCGCTGCGACGTCGTCTTCCTGGCGACCCCGCCGGAGACCGCCGCGCGGGCGGCGCCGGAGCTGCTCGACGCGGGCGCCGAGGTCGTCGTCGACCTCAGCCCGGCCTACCGCGTTCGCGACCCGGAGCTGCACCGCCGCTGGTATCCGGACGTCGACCGCGACGAGGAGATCGCGGCCGTCGCCGCATACGGGCTGCCGGAGCTCGGGGGCGCCGTGGGGCGCGACGGACGCGCGCACGGCGGAGGTGGCCTCGGCTCGCCGCTCCTTGGTCGGGACGCGATCCGCGCCGCGCGGGTGATCGCGATGCCGGGTTGCTTCGCGACGGCGATCCTGCTCGCGGCGCTGCCGCTCCGCGACGTCGAGGGAATCTCCTTCGACTCGATCGCGATCGACGGCAAGTCGGGCTCGACCGGCTCCGGCGCTCGGCTGCGCGAGTCGGGCGCGCACACGTGGCGGTCGAACGTCGTCGCGCCGTATGCCCCGCGCGGCCACCGCCATGTCGCGGAGGTCGCACAGGCGCTCGCGGCGCTCGGCATCGACGGCCGCCCCACGACAGCCGATGCAGCATTGGCCGGCCCAGGAGACGCGAATGCTGCATCCAGCAGCGGGGAGGTCGGGCCGACGACGGCCGATGCAGGAGTGGCCGCTCCAGGAGATGCGAATCCTGCGTCGGAGCGGGGCGGGCTGCGGCTCGGCATGTCGACCTACGGCGTCGACCTGGTGCGTGGGCTGTCGGTCGGGCTCTACTCGTTCTTCGAGGGCGAGCTCGACGAGCGCGCGCTGCGGCGCGCCTATCACCGCCGCTACCGCGACGAGCGCTTCGTGCGCGTCCAGGTCGGGCGGGGGTCGGCGCTGCCGCTGCCCGACCCGAAGGCGGTGATCGGCTCGAACTTCTGCGACGTCGCGGGATTCGTGGACGAGGCGGCGCGTCGCTTCGTCCTGATCGGCGCGATCGACAACATGGTCAAGGGCGGCGCCGGCCAGGCGGTCCAGGCGTGCAACCTGCGGCTCGGGCTGCCGGAGGAGCAGGGGCTGGAGGCGATCCCGGTGTTCCCGGTCTGATGACCAGCCGGGCCGCACGGCCGCCGCAGCCTCCGGACCTGATCGTCGTCAAGGTCGGCGGCAGCTGCTTCGAGGAGCTCGAGCCGGGTTGGTGGGATCGGCTCGCGGCGTTCGTCGACGAGGCGGCGCCGGACCAGGGGCGGGCGAAGCTGGTGCTGGTCCATGGCTGGTCGCGGATGGTCAGCGCGGCGACGCCGGAGGGCCAGCCGGACTTCATCGTCGACAAGCACGGCTTCCGCAGCCGCTACACGACGGCCGCCGTGCTCGAGGAGATCGAGCGCGTGGCGGTCGGCCTGCGCGAGCGGATCGCCAACCTGATGCGTGAGCGCGGGCTGCGGACGCAGGCCGTAAGCGGCGCCGACTCGCGCCTGCTGCACGCCGAGCTGCGGCAGAACATGTGGTGGGTCGGCGACGAGCTGGTGCCGCTCACCAACCTCGTCGGACCGGTGCGCGCCGTCGACCAGGCGCGGCTCGACGTGCTGCTCGCCGAAAACGACGCGATCGTCGTCAGCCCGCTCGCGATCGCCGACGGGCTGACGCTCGAGGCAGGTGGCGATGGCCGGCGCCGTCCCCAGCACGTCAACACCGACGCCGACCGCGCCGCCGCGGCGATCGCCGGCGCCGGCAGCGCCGCGCGGCTCGCCCTGGTGATGGACGCCGAGGCCGTGCTCGCCGACGGCGAGCCGGTACGCGACGCCGTCCGCGCCGACCTGCGCGCGCTCGCCAAACACGCCAAGGGCGGCATGGCGAAGAAGCTGCGCGCCGTCGAGGAGGCCTTCGCCGGCGGAGTGCGCCACGTCGCGATCGGCAGCGCGCCGGTTCCCGACCTGCTCGCCGGCCACGCGGGCACGCTGATCGTCAGCGATCCCGAGCCCGATCCGGCTCGGTGAGCTTCGCCCCGAGAAGCGTCCGCGCCCGGCGGAGGGCCGTCGATGGAGGCTGAGTCGAGGCCCGCGCCGCCGGCGATGACGGAGCTGCGGCGGGCGGCGCGCGCGGCGCGGCCCGAGGGCCTGCTCGACTTGAGCCGATCGGAGCCGCTGCCGATCCCGCCGTCGGACGCCTGCGCGGCGCGGGTCGCCGAGCACTTCATGCGCGCGCGGCAGTACTCGCCGCCGGCCGGGCTGATGCCGGTGCGCGACGCGGCCGCGCGCTACGCGAGCGCGCGGACGGGGATCGAGATCGGCGCCGGGCGGGTCGCGATCACCGCAGGGGCGATGGCGGGGCTGGCGGTCGCGCTGCGCGCGCTGACCGATCCGGGCGACGAGGTGCTGGTGCCGGTGCCCTACTTCCACTCGTACCCGAAGCAGGTGGCGATGCTCGGCGCGCTCCCGCGCCTCGTCGACACGCGGCCGCGGCGGGGCGAGCTGACGCCGGAGGCGGTCGAGCGCGAGCTGACTCCGCGGACGCGGGCGCTGCTGCTCTGCAACCCGGCGAACCCGGCCGGCGTGGCGCTCGACCGCGAGCGGCTGGCGGCGATCCTCGCGGCGCTGCCGCCCCACGTCGCCGTGATCGCCGACGAGGTCTACGCCGAGTATCTGTACGGCGGCGATGCGAGCCGAGGGGGCGCGAGCGCCCTCGCCGTAGCCGCGGAGGAGGACGCCGGGCGCGAGGTGGTCGCGCTCGACACGGCGTCGAAGACGGCCGCGATGCCCGGCTGGCGCGTCGGGACCGCGGTAGCCGCCACGACGGACCTGGCCGCGCGGCTCGCCCAGGCGGCGGCGACGCTCAGCGGGGCGCCGAACACGCTCGCCCAGCTCGCCTTCGCCGCCTGGCTCGACGACCCGCCCCAGCTCGATCGGATGGCGCCGTACCGGCCGCGGCTGCGCGACGTCCTGGAGGCGCTGGACGGCGGCGACCTGGCCGTGCGGCCGCCGGACGGGAGCTACTACGTGTGGGCGACCGACGACGGCGCGGGCGACGGCGACGGCACGCCCGGGGCAGGCGATGCCGCGTCGCCGGCCGGCGACGCACCCGCCCTCGGCTCCGCCGAGACCGCTCTGGAGCTCGCGCGACGAAGCGGCGTGCTGGTCTGGCCGGGAGTTCTCTTCGGGGATTCGCGAAGTGTGCGAATATCCCTGAGCGTTCCCCGCCGCGAGCTGCGAGACGGGGTGATCAGGTTCACGGACTCATGGAGGGAGGTCCGGGAGGGTGACGTATCTATTTCTAGACCCAGGCGCTGACGCCGCCAGGCGCGACGTCTACCGGCTCGCCCGGTCGCTCGGCATGGGCGTCACCCTGATCGCGCCGCGCGATCCCCACGACCCGAGCGGCGTCGACGAGCGGATCGCCGCCAACCCGACCGACCCCGTCGAGGTGCTGGCGGCGACCGCCCACCTGACCGACGTCGAGGGCGTCGTCAACTGCAGCGAGTCCTGCCTGCGCGCCCAGGCCGCGCTGGTCGAGCGCCACGGGGTCCCGGGAATCGACTCCGAGACCGCGGCCGTCTGCCGCGACAAGCAGCTGATGATGCGCCGCTTCGAGCAGCACGGCGTGCCGATCGGCCGCCGGCGCGTGGTGTCGAAGGTCGCCGACATCCCGGAGGCGGTGCGCGACGTCGGCTGCCCCGGAGTGCTGAAGCCGAGCACCGGCGTCGCCAGCCTGTTCACCGTCCGCTTCGACTCCGAGGACGAGCTCGACCGCTGGTTCGCCCAGTTCGACGCCGCGGCGAGCGGCCACCACTCGGCGGCGATCCGCGAGATGGAGGGCCGCTGGCTGGTCGAGGAGTACCTCGACGGCCCCGGCTTCAGCGTCGAGTCGCTGACGCTCGGCGGCGAGACCACCCACGTCGCCGTCTGCCGCAAGGGCGAGATGTCGCAGCCCTTCTTCCTCGAGACCGGACACACCTGCCCGGCGCCGCTGGCGCCCGAGCTGCGCGAGAAGATGGAGGACGTCGCGGGCCGCGCGATCCAGGCGCTGGGGATCCGCGACGGGATCACCCACGCCGAGATGAAGCTGACCACGCGCGGGATCCGCGTGCTCGAGGTCGGCGCGCGGATGGGCGGCGGCTCGATCCGCCAGGTCGTGGAGCTGGCGACCGGCGTCGACCTGCTCGAGCTCACGTTGGAGCTGGCGCGCGGGCAGCGGCCGGCCGGTCTCGCGTCCGCGGGAGCCGCGGCGGCGGGCGCGGTCGGATCGCCGAGCGACGCGCCGTACGGCGGAGCCGCGAGCCGCAGCTGGTTCCCCGACCGCCCGTGCCTGGTGCGCGACGTCTCGCGCGCCGACGCGCTGCTCGACCTGCCGGGGATCGTCGCGGTCAATCGCTGGACCCGGGACGGCGACGTCTACCGGCTGCCGCCGGACGGCTACCGCGAGGTGCTCGGCGTCGTCGCGACAGGCGACACGCCGGAGCAGGCGACGGCGCGCGCCGAGGCCGCGGTCGCCGAGGCGGCGCGCGGCGAGGTCGTCGAGGTCGACTACGACCCGGCGGCGATCGCGGCCGCCGCGCCGCGCGAGCCCGACCCGGCCGATGCAGCATCGGCGGCGATATCCGGCGTCAATCCTGCATCGGCCGCGATGACGGACGCGGAGCCTGCATCGGCGGCAGGGAGCACGCGATGAAGCTCGCGGTCTTCCGCCAGGAGGAGTTCTTCGAGGACTACGAGTTCAGCTGCGAGCTGATGCTCGCGCTCAGCGGCGCCGAGCCGATGACGGGCGCCGAGCTGACCGAGATCGTCGGCGAGCGCCCCGGCCTCGACCGGGAGGTCGGCTACACGCCTTCGTCGGGCTATCCCGAGCTGCGCGACGCGATCGCCGCGCTCAACCCGCCGGCCGAGCGCGAGAACGTGATGGTGACGGTCGGCGCGATCGAGGCGCTGCTGATCCTGCACAACCTGCTGCTCGACCCCGGCGACGAGGTCGTCTGCCTCTGGCCCGCCTACCAGCCGCTCTACGAGCTGGCGCGCGGCGCCGGCGCCGAGGTTCGCTTCGTCCGCCTCGAGCAGGGCGACGGCTTCGCGATCGACCTCGGCGCGATCGAGGACGCCGTCGGCCCGCGCACGAGGACGGTGCTGCTCAACGTGCCGCACAACCCGACCGGCCAGACCGTCTCGCCCGAGGACCTGCGCGAGCTCGCGCGCCGGCTCGCCCCGCTCGGCGTCACGCTGATCGTCGACGAGGTCTTCCGCGAGATGCGCTCCGACCACCCGGAGTCGTCCTGGGACGGCCAGGACAACCTCGTCGTCGTCGGCTCGATGAGCAAGTCCTATGCGCTGCCCGGCCTGCGCGTCGGCTGGCTGGTCGCGAACCCGGAGCTGGTCGTCAGGGCGCGCCAGTTCCGCAAGTACACCTCGCTCAACCCGGGCTCGCGCGACCAGCTGTGGGCGCTGGCGGCGCTCGAGCACCGCGCCGCCGTGCTGGCCCGCACCTGGGCGCTCACCGAGGACGGCGCCGAGCTGGCGACGCGCTGGATCGCCGACCACCCCGACGACTTCGAGCTGGTCGTCCCGCCCGCCGGCGGCCTGTTCTTCCCGCGCCTGCTGCGCGACGCGCCGACGCTCGACTTCTGCGCCGAGCTGGTCCACGACACCGGCGTGCTGCTCGCGCCCGGCAGCGTCTGCTACGAGAGCGAGGGCTTCCTGCGGCTCGGCGTCGCGACGCCGCAGCTCGCGGCCGGGCTCGACCGCCTCGACAGCTGGCTCGACCAGACGCGCGGCGCGACGACGGGACCGGCGGGCAAGGCGGGCGCGGCGGACCGGGCCGGCGCGGCGTCGACGGGCGCCGCCGCCGCCCGGACCGCCGACCTCGCCGCGCGCAACGGAGGAGCGCCGCGATGAGCGCCGACCGGATCGACTTCCGCAAGTACTACGCCGAGGGCAACGCCTACGTCGTGATCGAGGCCCAGCCGGGCGCCGTGTCGACCGCGGGCTGGATCGCCGACGACACGCGCGGCCTCGGCGGCGACGGGCTGATCGTGATCGAGGGCGCGCCCGGCGAGTCGATGCACCACATGCGCGTCTTCAACGCCGACGGCTCGGAGGCGCAGTGGTGCGGCAACGGCGCCCGCGCCGCGGCGGCGCTGATCGCCGAGCGCGACGACCTGCGCGAGGGGGAGTCGGTCACGATCACCAGCGGCGGCGGCACCGCGCAGCACCTGCTGCTCGACCGTGAGACCTGGACCTTCCGCGCGGAGATGCCGGTTCCGGCCGACCCGGTGGTCGAGGTCGGCGAGGACCGCCGGCTGGTGCAGATGCTGATCGGCGCGCCGCACCTCGTCGTCTTCGGCCCGCGGCCGACCGGCGAGCAGCTCGAGGATGCCGGCGCGGCGCTCTGCGCGGCGCGGCCGGGCGGGACCAACGTGATGTTCGCCTCGCGCGAGGGGGACGGCGGCAGCCTGACGGTGACGCCGTGGGAGCGTGGCGTCGGGCCGGTTCTCGGCTGCGCGACGGGCGCGGCCGCCGCGGCGATCGCCGCCGAGCAGGTGCTCGGCCAGTCGCTGCGCAGCGGCTGGGTCCACCAGCCGGGCGGAGCGATCGAGGTGAGCTGGGACAGCGTCGAGCGCGTGCTCGAGATGACGGGCACGGCGCGGCTGGTGGCGACCGGGACGGTCGCGCGCGACCACGCGGAGAGACCGATGGCCGGGGTTCCGGTCACCGGATAGGAACGGAAGAGCAAGTTGCTCAGGAGGGGAGCACAAGTGCCGAAGATCATGATCGTCGACAACGGGAGCCTCTCGACGGACGTCCTGGCGGCCCGTCTGGAGGGCCTCGGGGCGGAGACGACGATCGTCTCGCTCGGCGAGCTCTCGCCGGACATGGCCGCGGAGGGCGGTTACGACGGCGTGGTGCTCACCGGCACCGACGTGCCGTCGACGACGCCCTACGTCTATGAGAACGAGCTGGAGCTGATCCGTCGCACGGAGGTGCCGCTGCTCGGCATCTGCGGGGGTATGCACCTGATCGGCAAGGCGCACGGGATCGGGATCGGAGACTGCAGGCACGCCGTCGGCAAGACGCCCGTGCACGTCGACGGCGACGACGCGCTGTTCGAGAACCTCGACAGCCCCGCGCTGCTGTTCGAGCGCCACCGCTACCAGCTGCTCGACGTGCCCGAGGGGTTCCGCAGGATCGCCTGGGGCGACCACTGTCACACCGAGGGCATCCGCCACGCCGAGCGGCCCACCTATGGGCTCCAGGCGCATGTCGAGTTCCGGCCGGAGGGCAAGGTGATCCTGCGCAACTTCGTATCGCTGCTTCCGCTTGACTCGGCCGTGGCCGCTTAGGTAGTGTGGCGACAAGGAGGAAGGGAATAGGAGGGAGTTCTCTGTAGCACCAATCATGCGTCCGTAGCTCAATCGGTACATGGGTAGTCCACGGGGTTACCCAGGTTTCGAATGCCAGCCTTCAAGCCGACTTCGTGTGGGTGGCGGGATGCCCCTTCGGGGGCCGTTCGAATACCTGGATGCCCAATCCGGCCTATCTAAGAGCAGCGGCCTTTCAAGCCGCAGATACGGGTTCGAGTCCCGTCGGGCGTACTAGCAAAGCCGGCCTCTTCGGCAGATCAGACGCCTCACCGTGCCAACCGACCCATACGTGTTCACCCCATGTCCCACCTCGGGTGGCGACCTCGATCTCAGCACCTTGCGTGGCTGCGCGATCGCCGACGCCTACGCGCGCTTTCGGGCCGCCGCGGGCGGCAGCGTGCTGTTCGCCCCCGGTCTCGACAGCGGTGTCGCGCGCGGGCCGCTCGACTCGCTCGCGATCGGCCTCGACTGGACTCGCGCGCCGGCCGCCGGCGATCCGATCGTCGAGCGCTGGGCGCAGTGGCTGATCGAGAAGCTCGACGGGGCGGGGTCGATCTATCAGCGCAGCGACGAGGGCTGGCGACTGCGTACCGGCAAGCTGCACGAGGAGAGCGAGCGCCGGCTCGACGAGCTCGCCGGCTGGAGCGATACGGCGCTCGCCGAGCAGCGCAAGCTGCTCGAGCACGTCGACGACCCGGGCGACTCCGGGACCGAGCTCGAGCAGAGCCTCTCGAAGCTCGCCGCGGCGGGCTGGAGCGTGGACTCCAAGAAGGACAAGGGCCCGCCGACGATCCACTTCGCCGCCGGAGACCTGCCGCTCGCGGTGGGCGACGACTGGCGTGCCGCCGGCGCGATCCATCCGCGGCTGGCGGCCGCGCTCGGGTTCTTCCTGGCGATCGTGCCGGCGGCGGAGCGCGAGAGAGCGCAGCCTGGCCAGGTCGCCGCGCTCGCCGGCCGGCTGCCCGCGACGGCGGTCGTCGGCCCGGACGACGCCGCCGCGCTGCTCGACATTCGCACGGTCGCGAAGGCGCTGCGCGACGCGGGCGCCCTCGACCTGCCGAGCGGCGAGCCACTCGGAACGGTGCTCGAGCGCGCCTCGTACAGGCTGCGCGCGGCGGCCGGCGCGTCCTCGCCCAACGGAGCCGTCGGGTCCGGGGGCGCGGACCCCAACGACGTCGGGGCGCTGATCGACGCGCACGGCGCGGACGCGGTGCGCCTCGCGCTGCTGCACGCCGCGGCGCCGACGAAGCGGTTCCGCGGTGGCGACGACGTCGTCGGCTACGCGGCGGCGTTCCTGGCGCAGGCCCGCGAGCTCGCCGCCTCGAGGCTCGACGGCGGCGCCCCCGGCGAGCGCATCGACTCCGACGACGGGCTGCGTCGTCGCCTTGCCGGCTGGTGCGACACCGCGGTCGCGCGGACCACCGAGAACTACGAGCAGCTCGACATGCACCGCGCGACGCGCAACGTCGTGACCCTGCTGGCGCGGATCGGGGACTTCGACACCGCGGTCGCGGAGGATCGCGGCGACGTCGCGGGGGCCGATCGCGAGGCGATCGGCGTCGCGCTGACCGTGCTCGCCCGCCTGCTGGCGCCGCTCGCCCCCAGCGCCGCCGACGCTCTCTGGCGCGAGACCGGCCGCGACGGATCGCCGTCCGACGCCGACTGGCCCCAGGCTCGGCAAGAGCCTGCTACTGCCTGAAATTCCCGCGCTCTCACCTCTGTAGCGGACCGCTCGCGCCGCCTGGCCCACTGCCAATTGGCCGCTACTTGCGCGACCTGACAAGTCGAAGTAATCTCATGTTCTCATCCTGTTCCCGTGGTCATTTGGGGAGGGAGCGGGATGCCGCGGATCGCCTTTCAGGACGGGCGGCGGACCGCTGGTAGGGGAACGCATAGGGCCCCGACGCCAAGCGCCGGGGCCCTATGTACTTCCCGAGGAAATTTCTGTGAAGCGGTGGCGCCGAGAGCCACCTCAACCGTGGCGGTGTGGCCGTCTGGGCCCCGGGCGAGATTCGGGGCCCGACGCGACGACACGGCCGGCCTGCGTGCTGTTCGGAGCATCTGGTGACGACGGCCTTTCACACCGCGGCTCGGCGCCGCGACCGCGTCCAGATGCACATGCTCCGTAGGCCTTCTCCACTTCCCCTTCCCTCCTTGGGGGGAGCAATGAACCGGAAAACCCTCCCCGGAATTGCAGACACGAACCTACCGAGACCGCGGCCCCGCGTCAAGGGCCGGCGCGCGCACGTTCCGGCGGCGTGTTCTGCCACAGTGCCCGCGTGGCGCCCTCGTGGCGACAAGCGACACCGCGCGCAGCCCGCACCGGCGGGCGTTCGCCGTGCGCGGAGCGGATCGGCGGGGGCTCGCCGTGCGCGGAGCGGATCGGCGGGCGTTCGCCCTGCGCGGAGCGGATCGGCGGGGGCTCGCCTCGCGCGGAGCGGGTCGGCGAGGGCTCGGCGTGCGCGAAGCGGATCGACGGGGGCCGGCGGCCGATCGCCGCCTGGCTGCTCGGCCTCGCTTGCGCCGGACTGATGGCGCTCGCCCTGCTCGCGCCGGCTGCGGCGCATGCCGGCTGCGGGAAGGCGAAGCGCTTCGCGGCGACCGCGGACGCCGGCGCGGGCGCGGCGCCGCTGGCGATCGGCGACTCGGTGCTGCTGGGCGCCGCCGTGGAGACCGCGGCGCTCGGCTATGACGTCGACGTGCGCGGTTGCCGCCAGATCGCCGAGGGCATCGAGGTGCTGCGCAAGCGCGCGCGCACTCGGAGCCTGCCGCGGCTGGTCGTGGTCGCGCTGGGGTCGAACTCGGCCTTCGCGCTCGCGGACGTGCGCGCGCTGCTGCGACTGCTCGGACCCGGCCGGCTGCTCGGCCTCGTCACTCCGCGCGAGGTTCGCGGCACGCCGGTCGACGACGCGGTGACGCTGCGCGAGGCCGCCCTGCGCTGGCCGAAGCGGATCGACCTGATCGACTGGGCGAAGCTGTCGAAGTCGCGCCCGCGCCTGACCGGCTCCGACGGCATCCACCTGACGGTCGCCGGGCGGACGGCGATGGCATCCCTGCTGGGGGAGCCGCTCGCGCGTGTCGGGGCGGGCGGTCCGCCGGCTCCCGCGGCGACCGGAGGCGGGACGGCGGGCGGCGGCGCGGCGGCGCCGTGAGCACGCGATTCCGTTCGCCACAGATGAACGTTCGTGGGCGCCAGGGCAGGCCGATCGTGCATCTGGGCCGCCGGCTGGCGCCTGTCGCGGCGGCTATCGTCGCCTGCGCGATGCTTCCCGCCGCCGCGTCAGCCACCGTGCTCGTCGTCGGCGACAGCCTCGGAGCCGGGACGGAGGGGCCGCTGCGGGCGGCGCTGCCCGAGGTCCAGATCGACGCCGACAACCTCAACGGGCGGCCGAGCGCGGCGGGGCTGGCACTGCTTGCCGACCTGCTCCGGCCCGAGCACGACACCGTCGTCTTCGATCTCGGCACCAACGACGGCAACGCGGCCGTCGCGACCACCGCCGCCAGCCTTGCCGCCGCGCGCGAGCTGGCCGGCGGGCGCTGCCTGGTGGTCGCGACGCTCAACCGCCCGCCGCTCGCCGGGATCCCGATCGACGGCCAGAACGCGATGATCCGCCGCTTCGCCGCGACCACGCCGAACGTCGCGCTCGTGGACTGGAACGACGCCGCGCGGGCGACGCCGGGCGCGCTGCGGGCCGACGGCGTCCACGCCACGGCCGCCGGCTACGCGCTGCGCGGGGCGCTGTTCGCCGACGCGATCCGCGGCGGCTGTCTCGGCGGCGGGGCCTCCGGCTCGACCGCCCCTCCCACGGGCGGCCGCGCCGCCTCGGCGACCTCTCGACCCGCCGGCCGCCGCGCGGCCCCGGCGCCGAGCGGACCGCCGCTCGAGGCGCGCGCCGCCGCCGCGATCGGCGATCGCCTCGCCGCCGACGGCGGCCCGCTCGACATCGCCCGCCGCGGCGCCGCCATCTTCGCCGCCGCCGCCGCCAGCCTGCGCGAGGTCCTCACGCCGCGCGGCCCGGAGCCGGTGCTCGGCGCGCCCTGACAGGGTCGTCCGCCCGCTCGTCGGCCCTCGCGCCGCCCACGCCGCCACGCCGATGCAGGCTTGGGCCGAACAAGCGACGTCAATCCTGCATCGCGCGCAACCGCGTCGCCGCCGTGGCGTTCCGGTGCAGGCTTGTGCCTTCCAGGCGATGCCGATCCTGCATCGGACCGACGGCGCCGCGCTAGTCTCGTCTCGGTGTCCAAGCGACGCGCATCGGACCTCTTCGTCGAGTGCCTCGAGGCCGAGGGCGTCAAGCATGTGTTCGGCATCCCGGGCGAGGAGACGCTCGACCTCAACGAGTCGCTGTCGAAGTCGTCGATCGACTTCGTGCCGGTGCGACACGAGCAGGGCGGGGCCTACATGGCCGACGTCTACGGCCGCCTGACCGGGCACGCGGGCGTCTGCCTCGGCACGCTCGGGCCGGGCGCGCTGAACCTCGTCACGGCGGTCGCCGACGCCTATCTCGACCGCGCGCCGCTGGTCGCGCTGACCGGCCAGGGCGACCTCGAGCGGATGCACAAGGAGTCGCACCAGTACATCGACCTGCTGCGGGTGATGCGGCCGATCACGAAGTGGAACGCGCGGCTCTCGGACCCGGCGATCATCCCGGAGGTCGTGCGCAAGGCGTTCAAGCTCGCCGAGGGCGAGAAGCCGGGCGCGACGCACATCGAGCTGCCCGAGGACGTGATGGCCGCCGATGTGGACTTGGCCCCGCTCCCCCGCCACAAGACTGCATCGCCGGAGCCGCAGGCGCGCGAGCTGCTGCGCGCCGCCGACCTCATCCGCGGCGCGGTCAACCCTGTCGCGCTCGCGGGCAACGGCGTGATCCGCGGCGGCGCGACTCCGGCGCTGCGCGAGTTCGTGCGCGCCACCGGCATCCCGGTCGCCGAGACGTTCATGGGCAAGGGCCTGCTGCCCTGCGACGAGCCGAAGGCGCTCGGATCGGTCGGCCTGCAGGCGGGCGACTACGCGATGGCCGGTTTCGACGACGCCGACGTGGTGCTGGCGATCGGCTACGACCTCGTCGAGCACTCGCCCGAGCACTGGAACCCGAGGCGCGACAAGCGGATCGTCTGCATCGACTCGCGGCCAGCCGAGACCGACGCCAACTTCATCCCCGAGGTCGAGCTGGTCGGCGACCTCTACGCGATCCTCGCGCGGCTCGGCGAGGAGTGCCGCCACGTGCCGCACCAGGGCGGCTCGACCCGCCTGCGCGACGTCGTGCTCGGTCGCTTCGAGGCCGCCCGCGACGACGACGCCTTTCCCGTCCAGCCGCCGCGCGCGCTGTGGGAGATCCGCCAGGCACTCGGCCGCGACGACATCCTGATCTCCGACGTCGGCCTGCACAAGCTCTGGATCGGGCGGATGTTCCCGGCTTACGAGCCGAACACGGTGCTGATCGCGAACGGATTGGCCGGCATGGGCTTCGCCGTCCCGGCGGCGGTCGCGGCCAAGCTCGTGCATTCGCATCGCAACGTCGTGACCGTCAACGGCGACGGCGGCTTCCTGATGAACATGCAGGAGCTGGAGACCGCGGTGCGCCTGAAGACCCCGTTCGTCAACGTCATCTGGGAGAACCGGCAGTACGGCTCGATCGTCTGGAAGCAGGACAAGAAGTTCGGCCGCCACTTCGGCGTCGACTTCACCAACCCCGACTTCGTCAAGCTCGCCGAGTCCTTCGGCCTCCCCGCCTGGCGCTGCGACTCCGCCGACGACTTCGGCGCCCGCCTGCGTCACGCCCTCACGCTCGACCTACCGTCGGTGATCGTCCTGCCGATCGACTACTCGCTCGACGTCGCGATCTCCGAGGAGCTCGGAGCGGAGATCGTCTCGACCTGAGCGCGGGACGCCGACCGCGCTGGGGCGCGGAAGGATTCATGGGGCGATTGCCCCACGAAGGCTTCGCTCGATCCGCACCCTGGGGTAGTGCATGCTGGAGCGTAGGCTGGTAGGCGGCAGCGAACTTCGAGTGAAAGGAGCGTTCGATGGCCATCGCCACGCGTGAGCAGAGTGTTCTGGAGAGCGTTCCGAAGGGCCTGTTCATCGGCGGGGAGTGGCGCGACGCGAGCGGCGGCGCGACCCTGACGGTCGAGGATCCGGCGACCGGGCAGGCGCTCTGCGAGGTCGCGGACGCGACGCCCGACGACGCGCGCGCGGCGCTCGACGCGGCGTGTGCAGCGCAGGCCGAGTGGGCAGCCCATCCGCCGCGCGAGCGGGGGGAGATCCTGCGCCGCGCCTACGCGGAGATGACCGAGCGCGCCGACGAGCTGGCGCTGCTGATGACGCTCGAGATGGGCAAGACGGTCGCGGAGTCGAAGGCGGAGATCGCCTATGCGTCGGAGTTCCTGCGCTGGAACGCGGAGGAGGCGGTGCGGATCGACGGCCGCTACGCCACGGCGCCCAACGGCGCCGGGCGGCTGCTGACCATGAAGCAGCCGGTCGGCCCGTGCCTGCTGATCACGCCGTGGAACTTCCCGACCGCGATGGGCACGCGCAAGATCGGCCCGGCCGTCGCCGCCGGCTGCACGATGGTCGTCAAGCCGGCGAAGCTGACGCCGCTCTCGATGCTCGCGCTCGCGCAGGTGCTGGAGAACGCGGGCCTGCCGGCCGGCGTGCTGAACGTGATCACGGCGTCGTCCGCCAGCAAGACGACCGGCCCGCTGATCGACGACCCGCGCCTGCGCAAGCTGTCGTTCACGGGGTCGACCGAGGTCGGGCGCAAGCTGATCGAGCAGTCGGCGCCCAACGTCCTGAAGCTGTCGATGGAGCTCGGCGGCAACGCGCCGTTCATCGTCTTCGAGGACGCCGATCTCGACGCCGCCGTGGACGGCGCGATGGTCGCCAAGCTGCGCAACATCGGCGAGGCCTGCACCGCGGCGAACCGCTTCCACGTCGCAGCCGCGGTCGCCGACGAGTTCGCCGACAGGCTGGCGGCTCGGATGCGCGAGCTGAAGGTCGGCCGCGGGACCGAGGAGGGCGTCGACATCGGCCCGCTGGTCGACGAGGACACGCGCGACAAGGTCACCGAGCTGGTCGACGACGCCCTGGCGAAGGGCGCCCAGGCGCTGGTCGCCGGCGTCGACGTCCGCAGCGGCGGGCACGACAGCGTCGCCGACGGCGACGCGGACGACGGCGCCGCCGGCCGTCTCGACGGCGCCGGCCACTTCTACGCCCCCACGGTCCTGAAGGGCGTCGCGTCCGACTCGCGCGTCCTCTCCGAGGAGATCTTCGGCCCTGTCGCCCCGGTGATCGCGTTCGACTCCGAGAACGACGCGATAGCCGCCGCCAACGACACCGAGTTCGGCCTCGTCGCCTACGTCTACACGCGCGACTTCAAGCGCGCCCTGCGTGTCTGCGAGGCGCTCGAGACCGGCATGGTCGGCCTCAACCAGGGCATGGTCTCCAATCCCGCCGCGCCCTTCGGCGGCGTCAAGCAGTCCGGCTTCGGCCGCGAGGGCGGCTACGAGGGGATCGAGGAGTACCTCGAGACCAAGTACGTCGCAATCGCCATGGACTGAGGAGATGCGCCGGAGCTCCTTGGTCTCCCAAGAAGCCCCGGCGCGGCAACCACACGAGGAGAAACACAACAGCATCACCGATGGTGGCTGCCGCGCTCAAAGCTGCGCTAAATGTCTCCCTAAGCAGGCCTAAAGATCGCTAGGCCTGCGAGCCGCGCGCCATCCTTCGCAGGTCGAGCGCCTCGTCGAGGGTCGCCTCGTCGACGCCCTTCTCGATCGCAACCTCGCGGATCGTGCGTCGGGAGGCCACCGCCTCCTTGACGATCTCGGTCGCCTTGTCGTAGCCGATGTGGGGGTTCAGCGCGGTGGCGATCGCGGGGGTCGACTCGGCGTTGCGGGTCAGCGTTTCCTCGTTCGCCTCGAGGCCGTCGATCACCTTGTCGGCGAGCAGCATGCAGGCGGCGGTCAGGACGGTGATCGACTCGAGCAGGTTGCGCGCGATCATCGGCACGCGGACGTTGAGCTCGAAGTTGCCCTGGGTGCCGGCGACGGTGATCGCCATGTCGTTGCCGATCACCTGGGCGGCGACCTGCAACACGACCTCGGGGATCACCGGGTTGACCTTCCCGGGCATGATCGAGGAGCCCTTCTGGAGCTCGGGCAGCGCGAGCTCGCCGAAGCCGGTGCGCGGGCCGGAGCCCATGATCACCAGGTCGTTGGCGATCTTGGTCAGCGAGACGGCGACGACCTTGAGCGCGCCCGACAGCTCGACCAGCGCGTCGCGGTTGGCCTGGGCCTCGAACGGGTCGGCCGGGCCCTCGACGTCGAGCCCCGTCGCCTCGCGCAGCTTCGCGCGCACGCGCGAGCCGAACTCCGGGTGGGTGTTGAGGCCGGTGCCGGTCGCGGTGCCGCCGAGCGGGATCTGCGCGGCGCGCGGCAGCGCGTCGCTCACCCGGTCGTGGCCGAGCGAGATCTGCTTCGCGTAGCCGGCGAACTCCTGGCCGAGCGTCACCGGAACGGCGTCCATCATGTGCGTGCGACCGGCCTTGACGACGTCGCGCCAGGCGTCGGCCTTGACCTCGAGCGCGCCCGACAGCTTCTCGAGCGCGGGCAGCAGCTTGCCGTTGGTCTCCGAGACCGCCGCGAGGTGAACCGCCGAGGGGAAGACGTCGTTGGACGACTGGCCCATGTTGACGTGGTCGTTGGCGTGGGCGCCGTCGCCGGCGAGGTTGGCGATCACCTCGTTCGAGTTCATGTTCGACGAGGTGCCCGAGCCGGTCTGGAAGACGTCGATCGGGAACTGGTCGTCGTGCTCGCCGCGCGCGATCTCGTCGCCGGCGGCCGCGATCCGCTCGGCGATCGCCGCGTCGAGCAGGCCGAGCTCCCCGTTGACCCGGGCCGCTGCCGCCTTGATCTGGCCGAGCATCCGCACGACCGCCGTGGGCACCCGCTCGCCCGACACCGGGAAGTTGTCGATCGCCTTGCTCGTCTCCGAGCCCCACAGCTGCTGGTCGACTGCCATTGCGCTCCTTCGATCTACGGACGGGGACGGCGCCCCAGGCTATTGCAGGTCCAGGCATGGCGCGGCTGCCGCGTCGCGCTCCGCCGCGTCACGGTTCGCGGGGTATTGCGGTTGCGCTGCGGCTCGGCCACATCACGGTTCGCGCGGCCTCGCGGCGCGAAGCGGTGCATTGCCGCCATCCGGGAGGCGGGCGGCGCCAACCCGTGGTCACATCGAGTTAGCCGCCGCTCGCGGGAGGGAAACGCTGGCGCGGTGGCCGACTCGACTGGTCCCGAGGAGGGACTCGCTTGCCCCTGATCGACACCGACTTGGAACAGGACGCCCCCGCGCCGAGCGAACCGCCGGCGAAGAAGCGCTTCTGCAGCCGCTGCGGCGAGCCCGCGATCGACCCGCCCGCCGGCGACGACCCGCCCCGGCTCGAGCAGCGCGTCTGCGGCGTCTGCGGGATGGGCGTCCTGCTGCGCTGCAACCCCGACGCGCTGCCGGGAGCGGGCGGCGCCTTCCTGATCGTCAACAACGCGCTCGAGGTCGCCGCCGTGAGCGAGGCCGCGGAGCCGATCTTCGCCCCCGAGGAGCAGCTGACCGGCGCCAACCTGATGGACCTGCTGACCAGCACGATCGGCGACCGCCGGCTGGCGAAGACGGTCAGCCGCGCCGCCCTGCGGGTTCACGACGCCGTCACGGTTCCGGCCCGCCTGACCGGCGACAAGGCCGACGCGATCGGCACGATGGCCTGCCGCATCTCGACCTGCGGCCCGCCGCGGGCGGCGCTGGTGGCCGTCGAGCCGACGCACTTCGGCCGCCGCCAGGCCCCGGTCTAGAACGTCCGTCCACGCTGCAATTAGCGCTGCACGATTTGCGCAAACGCTGCCGCGACGCCAGAAAGGTACGCATACCTGCGCGCTTGGCGGCCGAACCCTGTTCAAGGTGGCGATCTCCGCAGCCGATGGGGGCAAAGCGGCTACCACCCTCATGTGGGCCGCGCGGCTAAGAAAGGAAACGGCTAGATGAGCGGCATCAGGACCAACGCAGCGGCGGAGATTCTCGGAGTGAGCCCGAACACGCTGCGCAGCTGGGAGCGCCGCTTCGACTACCCGAAGCCGCGCCGCACCGCCGGCGGGCATCGCCAGTACGACCTGACCGAGCTCGAGTCGCTGCGGCGCGCGCTGATGGAGACGCACAACATCTCGTCGGCGATCGAGGTCGCGCGCCAGCGCGGCGAAGGGCCGTCGTCGCCGAGCCGCCTGCTCGACGCCTTCGACCACTTCGACGAGGGCGCCGCCGACCGCGTGATGGAGGAGAGCCTCGCCGTGCGCTCGGTCGACCGCTCGGTCGAGGAGGTCCTGCTGCCGGCGATCGAGCTGGCCGAGGGCCGCGACACGCGCGAGGCCGAGCAGGAGCTCGCCTGCCGCTGGGCGACCGGCTGGATCCACGCGGCGCGCCGCGTCGTCCCCCCGCCGACCCGCTCCCAGGGAGTGATCCTCTTCGACGCCTCCAACGGCCTCGACCTCGAGTCGCTGCACGTCCAGGCGCTCGAGCTGGCGATCCGCCGCGCCGGCTTCCGCTCGATCCTGCTGAGCTTCGACCTCCCGCCCGAGCGCGTCGCCCGCGCGATGCGCGCCGTCGAGCCGACCGCGTTCGTCTTCTGCGGTGGCGAGGCGACGCTCGAGGTGCTCGGCCGGCTCGTCTACACCGTCCGCCAGGTCGGCTCTGCCGCGCCGGTGTTCGAGTACCGCGAGGCGATGCCGGTCACCGGCGACCACTCGATCCCGTCGCTCGGCTCGTCGCCGACCGAGGCCGCCGAGAACCTCAAGCAGTACGTAGACACCGGCAAGATCGAGCACAAGGTCGTCACCGAGGAGGCCGACGAGGCGACCGCGCAGGTGCCGAAGCCCGCCGTCCGCCTGGCCGCCCAGAGCTAGCTGGCTGGCGCTCGGCCCCGGGGCGGTCCCGCCGCCGGGGTCCCGGCGCCGGGCCGGGTCGGCCGCCGGGCCCACCATCCCGCCGATGCAGGCTTTACGCCGTTCAGCAGCCCCAACGCTGCATCGACCCCACGTCCCCAGCGCGCGCAGCGCCCGATGCAGTGTTGCGTCGCTTAGCGGCCCTAAGTCTGCATGGTGACGATGGAGCGTGTGGTCGGCGCTCGCCGATGCAGGCTTTACGCCACCTGGCGAAGCGAAGGCTTCATCGAGTTCGTACTGACCAGCCGGCGTGCGACCGTGGCGAGGGTTCGACGCACGTGGTCGCGCTCGTAGCGCACCTGCGCGTGGGTGAAGCGCAACGTGGTGAGCCCGGCCGCGGCGTGGGCCTGGTCGCGCAGGCGATCTCGCGCCTGAGCGCCGGGCGTCCGGTGATAGCGCAACCCGTCGGTCTCGACTACGAGACCGAGCTCGGGCCAGAAGAAGTCGACCTTGAAGCCGTCCAGTCGCACGCCCGTCCGCGGCTGTCCAAGGCCCACGCTGCGCGCGAGCGGCAGGAACTCGCGTTCGAGCTGGGAGTCGGTGAGGGCGAATGTGTTGCGGTCGAGGATCTGCCGCAGCAGGCGCACTCCACGACGGCCCTTGTAACTCTCGATCGCCGACCGCAGCGCCTCGGGATCGACGAGGTCGCGCTTGTCGGCCGCATTGATCGCGGCCTCGAGGCGATCGCCAGTGACGATCTGCGCCAAGTCGATCAGCGTTCGCGCGACCGTTGTCACACGGACTCCCTCGACTGTCACGCACTCGTCTGCCTCGAGCGCGCGTCGGTACACGCGAACGCCCGGCCTTACGCGAAAGACCTGAAGCGGGACCGTCACCTCGAACGGCACAGGCCCATCGACGATCTCGTACAGCGCAGCGGCGCTGCGATGCGACAACACGGCGTGGGGACCGCAGCTCATCACCGCCGCCGTCCACCGTCCGTGACGCGACAGGTCGGGTCGGCCGACGGCGTAGACGCCGCGCTGGATGGCATGCAACCGACCGCTCTGCAGCCGCCACGCGACCGCGCTCGGCCCGATTCCCAGCTCCAGCAGCTGACCGCGCGTGATCACGCCGTGCTGCTCGCCAACGATCTCCCAGAGCGGCCCATCCTCGCCCCGCTGCCGCGATCCTGCATCCGATGTATTCATGACTATCTAGGGACGTTCGACTCATACTCCGCCCCCCTCTGCTCGATTCAGGCTTCGCCTCGCATACCGACGCCTGGCCTGCATCGGACCGATGGGGCGGCGGGCGGATTAAGCGGATGCAAGGTTGACGCCGCATAACGGCCTCAAGGCTGCATCGGGCAGGGCAGCGGAGAGGCAAGCGCGGCGGGCGGAGCGCAGCGGGCCGGCGGGCCGGAGCGCAGCGGGGCGGCGGGCGGAGCGCGGCGGGCCGGAGCGCGGCCGCCGGAGGGGGCGCGCCGGGCGCGAGGCCGGAAGGGACAATCGCGCAATTTGCGGGAATCGTCCGGGGTGGTGCTTAGCATCGCGGCGGATGAGCTTGGAGGTCGTAGATCCGCTCGCGCACCGTGCGCTGCAGGCGTTGATGCGCGCGGAGACGTCGGTGCGGCGGGTGCTCGCCGCCGAGCTGGAGCGTGAGGGCGTCTCGGCGGCCGGCTTCTCGGCGCTGGTGGTGCTGACGACGGCGGGCGGATCGCTCGAGCTGCGCACCCTGCGCCGTCGCCTCGGGTGGTCGAAGGCCAACGCGACCGAGGTGACCGCGACGCTCGAGGTGCGCGGCCTCGTCGTCCGCCACCGCCTGGAGCGCGACAGGCGCGCCGTGGCGCTCGACCTCACAGCGGCCGGCCGCTCCGTTGTCGAGCGGCTCTTCCCCGCTCACGCGGACCGCGTCACCAGCGCCTTCTCCCGCCTCGACGACGACGAGAAGCGCAACCTCGCCGACATCTGCCGCAAGCTCGCGGCCTAGCCGGCCGGCCGACAGGGAACGGAGTCGCGGTAGGTGTATGGCTCGCCGACCGTGAAGAAGGTCTTGACCTCGTAGGGCCAGCGGCGGGACTTGGGGCACGAGGTGGTCGTGATGAGGTTGCCCTTGCCGACCCACCCCTTGATCGAGCGCGCGGCGATCGGGACGCCCGCGACGACCTGCAGCACGCGCGGAATCCTCACCGAGACCTTGTACTTCCACATGCCGCGCGGAAGCTCCTCGATCCGCGCGGGCACGGCGATCTGGACGAGCGCCGGCTGGTAGAGCGTCACATAGGCGAACGCCACCTTCCTGCCGCCGTTGAAGATCTCGATCTTCGGATAGGTGATGATCGTGTCGGCGTAGGCCGAGGCGCGCGCGGCACCGATCTGCGACCCCTCGGGGCACTTCTCCGGCCCGTCGCGGTCGAGCGTCTTCGCGGAGCAGCGCGGGAACAGCTGCGGGTTGTAGTCCCCGGCGCGCGGGAACAGCGCGTAGCCGTGGGTGACGACCGGCTTCTCGACGCCGTCGGGGGTGAAGAAGCGCGCCGAGGCCTTGATCTTCACGCCCTGCGGGTCCTTCGGCGTGCCGGCCTTGTTCGGGATGACCTGAGCGTCGACGGTGAAGGTCGTCTGAATTTGCTGCGCGAACGCCGCCACCGCGATCGCGGCGACGGCGACTCCCCACATGGCTGTTGCTGCAATCGAAAACTTGCGCATCTCCGCCTCCCGGTCCGACCATACACCGGCGGCGACCGCCTGCCCAGCCGCAACATCCGCCGGGCGGGCCGACTACCGACCGTAGAATCATCGGCTCCATGCCCCGCTACGCCCCGGTCGACTCACGCCAGTCGTTCCCCGCCCTCGAGGAGGAGATCCTCGAACGCTGGCGCGAGCGCGACGTCTTCCACGAGTCGGTCCGCCGCCGCGAGGGCGCCGAGCCGTTCGTGTTCTACGAGGGGCCCCCCACGGCCAACGGCCGCCCGGGCTCGCACCACGTCCTCTCGCGCGTCTTCAAGGACGTCTTCCCGCGCTACCAGACGATGCGCGGCCGCCAGGTCCGGCGCAAGGGCGGCTGGGACTGCCACGGCCTGCCGGTCGAGCTGGAGATCGAGAAGGAGCTCGGCCTCGCGCACAAGCGCGACATCGAGGACTACGGGATCGACAGGTTCAACGCCAAGTGCCGCGAGTCGGTGCTGCGCTACATCGACGAGTGGAACCGCCTGACCGAGCGGATCGGCTTCTGGATCGACACCGACGACGCGTACTTCACCCTCGACGACTCCTACGTCGAGTCGGTCTGGTGGACGCTCAAGCAGGTCTGGGACAGGGGCCTGCTCTACGAGGGACACAAGGTCGGGCCGTACTGCCCGCGCTGCGGGACTGGGCTGTCGAGCCACGAGGTCGCGCTCGGCTACAAGGACGTCGTCGACCCGTCGATCTACGTGCGCTTCCCGCTGCTGCCCGAGGCGCCCGCCGCCGAGGCGCCGCCCCCCCACGGCGACCCGCTGCTACCCGCGCCGAGCGGGGTCCCCGGTCGGCCGGCCCGCGCCGAGGACGCCGCGAACGGCGAGCACCTGCTGGTCTGGACGACGACGCCCTGGACGCTGCCGGGCAACGTGGCCGTCGCGGTGGCTCCGAACGTCGACTACGTCCGCGCGACCGACGGCGAGGAGACGCTGATCCTCGCGGCCGCGCTGGTCGGGACGGCGCTCGACGGCAGCTGGGAGATCGTCGGCGCCCCGTTCCCGGGCTCCGACCTGATCGGCCGCCGCTACAGCGGGCCGCTCTTCCGGCTCGACGACGGCGGGCCGCCGAACGCCTTCGAGGTGATCCCCGGCGACTTCGTGACGATCGACGACGGCACCGGTCTCGTGCACATCGCGCCCGCGTTCGGCGAGGACGACTTCGAGGCGGCGGCCGCGGCGGAGATCTTCGATCCCGCCGCCGGCGCCGGGCGGCCGGACGATGGAGCGGAGGAGGAGGACGCCGTCGACGGCGTCCACGTCGCAGCCGCCGCGACGGCCCTCCCCGGCCTCTACAACCCCGTCGGCCGCGATGGCCGCTTCGACGACCGCGTCCGCGACGCCGACGGCCCCGGCTTCGGGGGACGCTTCGTGAAGGACCCCGAGGTGACGCACGACCTGATCGCGGACCTCGCGAAGCGCGGCCTGCTCCTGCGCGAGGACGCCTACGAGCACTCCTACCCCCACTGCTGGCGCTGCGACACGCCGCTGCTCTACTACGCGAAGTCGAGCTGGTACGTGCGCACGACCGCGGTCAAGGGCGAGCTGCTGGCGGCCAACGAGAACGTCACCTGGTACCCCGAGCACATCAAGCACGGGCGCTTCGGCAACTGGCTCGAGAACAACGTCGACTGGGCGCTGTCGCGCGAGCGCTACTGGGGCACGCCGCTGCCGATCTGGCGCTCCGAGGACGGCGAGCAGACGATCTGCGTCGGCTCGCGCGCCGAGCTCGAGGAGCTGGCCGGCGAGCTGCCCGACGACCTCCACCGCCCCTACGTCGACGACGTCGTCTTCGAGCGCGACGGCCGGGCCTTCCGCCGCGTGCCGGACCTGATCGACGTCTGGTGGGACTCCGGCGCGATGCCGTTCGCGCAATGGCACTACCCGTTCGAGAACGAGGAGCGCTTCGAGCAGTCGTTCCCCGCCGACTACATCTGCGAGGCGCTCGACCAGACTCGCGGCTGGTTCTACTCGCTGCTGGCGATCTCGACGCTGCTGCGCGGCCGCGCCTCCTACGAGACCGTGCTCTGCCTCGGCCTGATCCTCGACGAGGACGGCCAGAAGATGTCGAAGTCGAAGGGCAACGTGGTCGTCCCCTGGGAGGTGCTCGACCGCCACGGCGCGGACGCGTTCCGCTGGTACTACTTCACCTCCAAGCAGCCGTGGGACGGCTACCGCTTCTCGCTCGACGCGGTCGGCGAGTCGGTGCGCCAGTTCATGAAGCCGCTCTGGAACACCTACTCGCTGTTCGTGCTCTACGCGAACGTCAACGACGTCGAGCCGGTGGCGCTGGCCGAGCTCACGGCGGTGGCGCGCTCCGCGGGGCCGGACGCCGAGCCAGCGCTGACCGACCTCGACCGCTGGATCCTGTCCCGTCTCCAGGCGACGACCGCGACCGCGGCCGAGCGCCTCGACGACTACGACACCACCAGCGCCGGCCGCGCGATCGCCGCCTTCGTCGACGAGCTGTCGAACTGGTACGTCCGCCGCTCGCGCCGGCGCTTCTGGGACGGCGACCCGGCCGCCTTCGCGACGCTGCGCGAGTGCCTGACGACGACCGCGAAGCTGCTCGCGCCGCTCACCCCCTTCGTCGCCTACGCGATCTACGAGAACCTCGACGGCGCCGAGCCGTCGGTCCATCTCTGCGACTTCCCCGAGTCCGATCCGGCGCTCCGCGACGAGCTGCTCGAGCAGCAGATGCAGGTGGTCCGCGACGCCGTCGAGCTGGGCCGCGCGGCCCGCGCCGCCGCCAAGGCGAAGGTCCGCCAGCCGCTCAGCGAGGCGGTGGTCGTGGCCGCGGACCGCGAGCGCGAGGCGATCGGCCGCTTCGAGGACCTCGTCCTCGACGAGCTCAACGTCAAGCGCGTCCGCTACGTCTCGCAGGCCGACGAGCTCGGCCGCTTCGAGCTCAAGCCCAACTACCGCACGCTCGGCCCCCGCTTCGGCAAGCAGATGCCGCAGGTCGCCGCAGCGGTGGCCGGCCTCGACGCCGACCACGCCGCCGCGACGCTGCGCGACGGCGGCGAGATCCACGTCGCGATCGACGGCCGCGACCACCCGCTCGGCGCCGACGACGTCGCGCTCGCCCTCCAGCCGCTCGACGGCTACGAGGTCGAGCGCGCCGGAACCCACGCCGTCGCACTCAACCTCGAGCTGACCGACGACCTGCGCCGCGAGGCGCTCGCCCGCGAGATCGTCCACGCGATCCAGAACGCTCGCAGGGACGCCGGGCTCGACGTCCAGGACCGCATCGCGCTGACGCTCTCCGGCGACGACGCGCTGCTCGACGCGGTGCGCGCGCACGAGGGCTACGTGACCGGCGAGACGCTCGCGACGTCGCTGGAGCTGGAGCGCGAGGCGAACACCGGCGAGACGAATGCCGGCGAGACGACGGAGGCCGAGCTCGACGGCCGCACGCTGTCGATCGGCGTCCGCCGCGCCGTTGTCGAGGCGGGCTAGCGGCCGGTTCGCCGAGCGGCCTCGACCCTAGCCCCGGTCCAGGCGACCGCGCGGCGGCTCGTCATGCGCCTTGGTCGGCGCCAGGGTGATCGACGTCCAGGTCAGCTCCAGCTCGTAGCCGTGCATGGCCAACCTCGGCATGAAGAGCATGCACAGGACCAACCGGACCGGGATGGCGCCCAGGACCAATGCACAGCAGAACGCGAGTTGCTCGGGACTGGCTCCCACCACGACGCCTCCTTCGGTGGTCAGACCAAATTGGTCTTACCAATTCAAGCACAGCGGCAGGCTGAGGACAAGTCCTTATCGTGGCTGGGCGGGCCGGCGACCGATCAGTCCGGCGGGCCGAGCGCCGGCTCGCCGCCGGCGCCCTGGACCTTGCCGCCCATCGCCCAGTCGGACTGCTCGGAGTCCTTGAAGCGGATCCAGACGTGGTCGGGCTGCGTCTTGCCGATGTCGACCAGCAGCTCGGTCAGCTTCTCGGCGATCTCGCGCTTCTGCTCGGCCGAGCGGCCCTCGTACCACTCGATCGTGACGATCGGCATCGCTGGGCGCCCTAGACCGTGAGGGCCGGCTCGAGCTCCTGCAGCAGCCGGCTCTTCGGCAGCGCTCCGACGATCTGATGCGCGACCGCGCCGTTCTTGAACAGCAGCAGCGTCGGAATCGACATCACGTTGTAGCTCGCCGCCGTCTGCGGGTTCTCGTCGACGTTGAGCTTGACCACCTTGAGGTCGTCGCGCTCGGCGTCGAGCTCCTCCAGATGCGGGGCGATGACGCGGCACGGGCCGCACCACGGCGCCCAGAAGTCGACCAGCACCGGCTTGTCGGCCTCCACCACCTCGGCCTGGAAGTTGTTGTCGGTGACTGCGTCGAGACCGGCCATTGGGCTCCTTCGGCACGTCGGGTTCGGGGTCTGATACTTCAGAAAGTATAGCGCTGCCGTCATGTAGTTCCGGGCGCCTCACGGGAGGGTACCCGCGACTCCAGCCGTCTTCCAGGGTTGAGAGACTCGACAAGGGCTCGCGGCACGGTCCGCGCGCGAAGAAGGAACGAAAGCGGGGGTTTCATGCTTGGGAGCGGGACACGGATGCGGATGGCCATCGGAGCCGCGGTTGCGATGTCCTCGATCGCCGTCGCGGCAGCGCCGGCGGCGGTGGCCGACGTCGAGCCGAACGGGGCCGTGTTCACGGCCGAGGGCCCTCTCGTCGGCGGTCAGGAGATCCAGGGGACCGTCGGTCCCGCCGACCAGGACGACTGGTACGTGGTCCACGTCGAGGGGGTCCATCAGCTCCATCTCACGGGGGCCCAGGTCCCGCCGAGCGGCCAGAGCCAGTCGTTTCCGGCCTGCGCCTCGGTCGAGCTGACCAACGCCAACGGCTCTGCGATCCCGCCCGACTTCACCAGCGGGCCCGGCAGCTCGACGTTCTACGTCCACGCCTTCGAGCGCGACTCCCACTTCTGCCCGCCCGAGACGGCTTACAGCTTCCGGCTCGACCCCGCTGAGGCCTTCGTCGTGGGGCCGGGGAAGCTGCCGATCAAGGGCACGGCCGAGCCCAACGACAGCCGCTCGACCGCGGGCGGCCCGCTGGCGCCCGGCGCCTGGTACCACTCCGAGCTCGAGACGGTGAACGACCAGGACTGGCTGCGCCTCTACGTCCGTCCCGGCAAGCGGGTCGACGTCCAGGCGGTGGTCTACGGGCCGCCGTGCTTCAGCCACGAGGTCACGCTGCGCAACGCGCGCGGTGTCGAGATGGCGTCCTACACGGGGACGCGCGAGACGATCGGCCACCTCGTCGCGCGGTCGCGCAACGGCGCGCGGCTCTACGTCCGGATCGTCAACGGATCGACGTTCGCCCTCGAGGCGCAGTCGTGCGTCCATTCGGCCACTGTGATCCAGGTCGCGCCGGCTGGGGCGGTCATGTCGGCAGCCGAGGTCAAGGAGGCGTGTGCCGACGGCCGCGCCGCGGTTCGACGTCACGGACGGCGAGTCGCGGCCGACAAGCGCGCGATCGCGCGGGCGAAGGGCCGGGGAAACCCGACCGCGGGCCTGCGGCGCGAGCTTAGGCGCGACCGTGTGGCGCTGAAGCGCTCGAACGCCCGCGTCTCGGCCTACTGCTCGCGCTAGCGGACGCCGCGAGGCGGCCGGCGGCTGTCGGTTACGCCGCCGCCCGACAATGGGGCGGCGCAAGCCAAGGAGGGGACCCATCGAAATGGGCCCCCTCCAGCTGGGCGGGTTCCCTATGGGTTCTCGCCGGGGTAGTGGATGTGGTTGAGTTCGAGGTCGCCCTCGTCATCGCCGACCCAGTGGCCCGAGAGTTCGACGATGGGGTTCTCCATGCAGGGCTCCTCTATGGCGCGGAGTTCGTATTGGTGCGTCACGGGATCCTCGAGGGTGACGTCGACGCCCACCGTGCAGGGCTGGCCCGCGCCTTCCGAGGTCGCGTGGCTGCGGATACAGAAGGTCGCGAATAGCGTTTCGCGGGCAGCGCCATATTCGACCGCACCGCCGATCGGCCATTCTAGGTCGGCGTGTGGCGTAGTACCCGTGGCTGGTTCGTCACAGGGCTCAATAGGGCAACCTCCTGATTCATTTTCGACGATCGTGTTGGCATCGACATCGATATAGCCCCCCTGTTCGCCTACATGGGCCGTCAATTCGGTCTCACAGCTGCTGGTCAAGAGTTCGCCCCCGCCGCCAATATGCGCGAACGTATTTGCATTGACTTCGCTGATCCCATGGACTACGCAACCGCCGCTGATGTCATGGCCGGTCTCTTCGACTATTGCATCGGGGCAGTGCAAGCCGGTATCTTCATTGACGACTTCGATTGACTGTGCCGAGGCGGATGAGGCAAGGAATGCCATCGCCGCCAGCGTCATCGTTACTGCGAGCACGAGTTTGCGTGCTAGATACATGGTGGTTCTCCTTACGGTTAAGGTATGGTTCACCGAGCCATTGCGCGCAAGGTTGCGATGGCCTCGGCCCTCCTAAATGTGGTCCCCTAGTCACATGATTAGGACTCCACAATCCGTACGGTACGACAGTTATGGGTATGTGTCAACTAAAGATGCGGGCGAGGGGTGCTGGGGTGCTAATTCCTACACCCAATGAGGTGGTATTGCGCAGGTCGGGAAAAGTTCGGATAGCTCTCTCGAACATGGCAGGCGCCAATCGAGTGACGCCGGACTCACTCGTGACCGCCAGTGCCCTATCGGATGTCGAGCAACGGCGCCTAGCGCGAGCGCCAGCGCAGCAGAGGGACCTTCCAGAATGCCTCGATCGCGATCCTCGCCGACATCTTCGACGAGCCGACCCGGCGGTCGCGGAAGAGGATCGGGACCTCCTCGACCTCGAAGCCGGCCTTGATCGCGCGGTAGGTCATCTCGATCTGGAAGCCGTAGCCGTCGGCATCGACGCTCGAGAGGTCGAGGCGTTCGAGCACCCCGCGGCGGAAGCACTTGAAGCCGCCGGTGAAGTCGTCGACCGGCATGCCGAGGATCAGCTTCGCGTAGAGCGATCCGCCGCGGCTGATCAAGCGGCGCAGCAGGCCCCAGTCGGTGACGCCGCCGCCCGGCACGTAGCGCGAGCCGAGCACGAGGTCGGCGCGCTCGGCCGCGGCGACCAGGCGCGGGATGTCGGCGGGATCGTGCGAGAAGTCGGAATCCATCTCCATCACCAGGTCGGCGCCGCCGGCGAGAGCGCGCGCGAACCCGGCGAGGTAGGCCGGCCCGATGCCCTCCTTCGTGCTTCGATGCAGGACCTCGACGGTCTGGTCGCCGGCCGCGAGACGGTCGGCGATCCGGCCGGTCCCGTCGGGCGAGTCGTCGTCGACGACGAGTATCCGGTGCTCGAGGCCGGTCGCGGCGAGCCGCGGCAGCGCCGCGGCGACGATCGCCTCGATGTTCTCGGCCTCGTTGTAGGTGGGGAGGATCAGCCAGACGCCCGACATCGGCGGACACCCTATGCCACGCGTCGCGCCGCCCCGGCCGCGAGCCGCCGATACAGGATCGTGATCTCCAGGCGGGGGTTCATCCTGCATCCGGGCAGCCCGCGCGTCGACACCACAGCCCGATGCAGGATTGGCCTCGTTACGCGTCGCGAATCCTGCATGTGGGCGCGGGGAGGCCCGACGCGGGTGCGCTCGCCGTCGGCGCGCTCAGCTCGCGCCGCTATAACCGCCGTCGAGCGGTATGACGGTGCCGGTGAGGTAGGCGCCGGCGCGCGAGGCGAGGAAGGTGGTCAGGCCGACGACGTCGTCGGGCTGGCCGATGCGGCCGAGCGGAATCTGCTGCTCGACCACCGCCCGCGCGTCCGGGTCGTCGAGGACGAAGGCCATCATCTTGCTCGGGAAGGGGCCGGGCGCGATCGCGTTGACGGTGATCCGCTCGGCGGCGAGCCGCTTGGCGAGGTGCCGGGTGAGCTGGTGGACGGCCGCCTTGCTCGCGCTGTAGGCGTAGGACTCCATCATCGGCGGCCGCATCCCGTCGACCGAGCCGATGTTGATCACGCGCGCCGGATCCTCGGCCGACGCCGCGGCGCGCAGCAGGTCGAGCGTCGCGACCGTCAGCTGGAAGACGCCGCGCACGTTGGTGTCGAGCACACGGTCCCACGCCTTGTCGGGGTAGCTGTCGATTGGCTCGCCCCAGCTCGCGCCCGCGTTGTTGACCAGGACGTCGAGCTTGTCGAAGCGCTCGCGCACGGCCGTGCCGAGCGCGACCGCGCCCTCCTGGCTCGACAGGTCGGCCTGGACGGCGGTGCAGCTGCCCAGCTCCGCCAGCTCCTCGGCCGCCGCCTCGAGCTGGTCCGCCTTGCGCGACGAGATCACGACCTCGGCGCCTGCCTCCACGAGTCCGCGAGCGATCATCAGCCCGATCCCGCGCGACCCGCCGGTCACGACCGCCGTCTTGCCCCGCACCGAGAAGAGCTCCGCCGTCATGCGCCCGGCAACCTATCGCTCAGCCCGACATCACGTCACATGCAGGATTCGCGGCGCTTAACGAGGCCAATCCTGCATCCGGCATGTTGTGCCGACCCCCGGCCGACCAGATGCAGGATTCGCGGCGCATAGCGAGGCCGATCCTGCATGGGGCCGGCGGCGCCGACCCGGGCAGCGCCGCGAGGGAGGTCGCGGATCGCCGCGAGGCGCTAGAACACCGAGGGTGAAGAACGCTGAGATCGCAGCCGCCTTCGACGAGCTGGGGACGCTGTACGAGCTCGACGGGGCGGTCGTCTACCGCGTGCTCGCCTACCGCAACGCGGCGAAGGCGATCCGCGACTCGGGCGTCTCGGTCGCCGAGCTGGCGCGCCAGGGACGCGCCGAGGAGCTGCCGGGGATCGGCAAGACGATCGCCGAGAAGATCGTCGCGCTGCTCGACGAGGGTGAGATCCCGGCGGCGCGCAAGCTGAAGGCGAAGATCCCCTCCGGGCTGGTTCTGGTGACACGAATCCCCGGCCTCGGGCCGAAGCGGGCGCGGCTGCTGCACGACCAGCTCGGCGTCGACTCGATCGACAGCCTGCGGGCGGCGGCCGAGGCGCAGCAGATCCGAACGGTGCCGGGCTTCGGGGCGAAGGCCGAGGAGAAGGTCCTGGCGGCCCTCGCGGCGGGCGCGGACGGGTCGGTCAAAGAGCGAGTGCTCCTGTCCGTCGCGCGCGAGGTCGGCGGCGAGCTGGTCGACGGGCTGCGGACCAGCGGACTGGCGGCGCGCGTCGAGCTGGCGGGAAGCGCGCGACGCTGGGCCGACACATGCAAGGACCTCGACATCGTCGCGGCGGTCGCCACGTCCGAGACGCAGTCGATGCAGGATACGCGTCGCAAAAGGGCCACAAGGCTGCATCGGACGACGGGCGAGGCGGAGGCGGAGGCAGAGGCGGAGGCGGAGGCAGAGGCGGCGCCAGAGGCAGAGGCAGAGGCAGAGACAGATCGCGGCGGCGAGGCAGATCACGGCGGCGCGAAGGCGCTGCTCGACGCCTTCGCGGCGCTCCCCGGAATCGACGAGGTCACCAACCGCGGCGACGCCGGCGCGCGAGCGATCACCCACCAGGGCCTCGCGGTCGACCTGCGGATCGTCGGCCTCGACAGCTTCGGCAGCCTGCTGCAGCACTTCACCGGCTCCGGGCGCCACAACGAGGCGCTGCGCACCGCCGCGGTCCGGCAGGGCCTGCACGTCAGCGAGTACGGCATCCTCGACGACGCGACCGGCGAGACCGAGCGCTTCGCCGACGAGCCCGCGGTCTACGAGCGGCTCGGCATGGCCTACGTCGAGCCGGAGCTGCGCGAGGATCGCGGCGAGCTCGAGGCGGCGCGGGCGGGGACGCTGCCCGACCTGATCGCCGTCGACGACATCCGCGGCGACCTGCACTGCCACACGACCGCCTCCGACGGCCACCAGACGGTGCTCGAGATGGCGCACGCGGCGCAGGCGCGCGGCTACGAGTACCTGGCGATCACCGACCACTCGGCCAGCCACGGCTTCGGCAACCACGTCACCCCCGACGAGCTGCGGCGCCAAATCGAGCGTGTCGCGCGCGCAAACGAGCAGCTCGGCGGCTTCGCGGTCCTGGCGGGCAGCGAGGTCAACATCCTGCCCGACGGCTCGCTCGACTACGCCGACGAGCTGCTCGCCGAGCTCGACTGGGTGATCGCCTCCGCCCACACCTCGTTCGGGATGTCCGAGGACGAGATGACCAAGCGGATCGCGACCGCGATCGAGAACCCGCTGGTGCGTGCGATCGGCCATCCGACCGGCCGCATGCTCGGCCGCCGCGAGCCCTACGCGGTCGACATGGACCGCGTGATCGAGGCCGCCGCCCGCACCGGCACGTTCCTCGAGATCAACGCCAACCCGAACCGGCGCGACCTGTCCGACGTCCACGCGCGCGCGGCGGCCGACGCCGGGGTCAAGCTGGTGATCGACTCGGACGCCCACCGCGCGGAGCGCCTCGACGTGATCCGCTACGGCGTTGCCACCGCCCGCCGCGCCTGGCTGACGGCGGACGACGTGGCGAACACGCGCGGCTGGGCGGAGCTGCGCGACGCGTCGCGCAGCTGAGCCGCCCTGCGCGACGCCTCGCGCGGCTGAGCCGCCGCCCGCGGCGCTCGTCGATCAGTTGCCGTCGTCGTCGCCCTGATCCAGCGGCTTGCTGGACGCGTCCGGCTGCATGCCCGGCGCCTGCTTGTCCGTGTCCTGCTCCTCCTGCTGGATCCGGTACGCCCGGCGGACGCGCTCCTGCTCCTCGCTCGTCACGCTCGGCGCCGCGTCGAGGACCATGTACGGCTTGGGCGATCCGTCGGCCGCCTTGATCACGCTGACCGTGGTGTTGTTCAGGGTGGGAACCGGCCACTCGGTCTCGATCGAGTAGAAGCCGAACGTGGCGTTGCCGCCCAGGTACCTCGGCTTGGCCGAGCGGTCCTTCTGCAGGCCGGTGGCCAGCTCCTCCGTCGTCGTGAAGACGCCGTCGCAGACGGCGTCTCCCGAGGCATCGGTGTACACGACCTCCGTGTAGGCCTCGCAATCGCGCTCGCGAACCGCCTTCAGGTAGGCGTCGACGGTCTCCGCGTAGCCCTCGCGGCTGTCCTCGTCGCTGGTCTTCGTGCTCGGCTCCGTGACGATCCCGAAGCGGCTGATGCCCCACCTGCGGTCGGGAGCTACGAAGAGCAGCACCGCCGCGCCGTCCTCGACCTCGCCGGACCTGTAGTCGACCACGGCGCCGGTCCCGTACTCCTCGAAGTCGACCACCTCGAAGCTCGCCATGCTCTTGCTGAGCTGCTTCGACGGCGGGCAGGAGAAGCGCGTGAGCGAGTGGAGGTTGATGTCCTCGATCTCGGCGCAGTCGCTCTTCGCGCTCGCCGTCTCGAGCAGCTTCGCCAGCCGCTCGACGAAGACCTTGACCGGCTCGTTCGCCGCCGAGTACTCGACCGTCTGCCGCGACCGCGCCTCCTCGGCGGTGCTCTCGTCGCCGTCGTCGCCGCAGCCTGCCGCGACCACGACGCCGACGAGCGCGGCCAAGCACAGCGACGCCGGTCGCCATCGCCTCTGGGTCCCTCCCAACGACATCCTCAGCTCCCTCCCGGGCTCGAGACTCCCTCCTGCGTCGAGCCTACAGAGGTTTCGCCGCGGGCGTCGCATCTCGCGTGGGCTCCACCTTGCGCAGCCCCGGCGTGCGTAGCAGCCGCGGGGGCCCGAACGGCGGCGTCCGATCGAAGTAGAAGCGAACGCCGTCGCGCTCCTCGATCGCCTGGACGGCTCGCGCCTGCTTGCGCCAGGTGAGCGCGACGGCGATCGCGTAGCCGGCGGCGATCGCCGGGATCTGCGGCAGCAGGAACGCGACACCCCCGGAGACGACGGTGATCGCGGCGAGCGGCCAGAGTCGGTTGAAGACGATCGCGCCCGGCTCGACCTCGGGCAGCGTGTTGGTGTTGCGCGCCTCGCCGAGCAGGCGGCCGATCTGTGCGGTCGGCACGTTGCGGCGGCCGAGCCAGAGGCCCGCGGCGGCCGCCACGGCCCACCAGCCGACCGCCATGTAGATCGGCAGGTTGGTGTCCTCGCCCCCGGCGCCGGCGATCGCGACGACCGCCAACGCGCTGCCGGCGCCGCCGAACAGCATCACCGCCACGCGCAGGAAGTCGCGGAAGAGCATCTACTCGGCGAGCGCCGCCAGCACGTCGACCATCCCGCGCACCCCGTCGACGACCACGTCGGCGCGCTCGACGATCGCCGGCGGCCCCTCCGCCGACCTGACGCCGACGCGCACGGCCGTGGCGAGCGCGCCGGCGGCGCACAGGGCGTCGAGCGCGTCGTAGGCGTCGAGGTCGGTGACGTCGTCGCCCGCGAACAGCGCCGCGCGGGCCTGTGTCTCCTCGATCAGCGTCCGCACGGCCTGGCCCTTGTCGATCGGCACCGGCGGGCGGATCTCGAGCACCTTGCGGCCCCAGTGCGTCGCGAAGCCCTCGGCCTGCGCCTCCTGGGCGACGTTCGCGAGCCAGCTCTCGGCGGCGCCCTCGTCGGGAACGCCGCGCCAGTGGAACGCCTTGATCGGCCCCTTGTCCTCGATCCGGATTCGCAGCAGCTTGAGCTCGCGGACGTTCTCGCGCGCGGCGACGAAGCGGCGGACGCGCGGCTCCCAGCTGGCGAAGGCGGGCGCCAGCGCCGCCCTCTTCTCGCCGGCGTGCAGCAGCTCGGCGCCGTGCGCGCCGGCGTAGGCGATGCTGCCGACGCCCACGAGCCGCCGGGCCTCGGCGACCGGCCGTCCCGACACGCAGGCGACGCAGCCGTAGCGGCGCCCGAGGCGGCTCAGCAGTAGCGAGATCTCCTCGCGCACGTGGGCCTCCTCCGGTCGCCGGACGATCGGCGCGAGCGTGCCGTCGATGTCGCAGAAGACCGCGGCCCGCCGCGGGTCGTCGGTGAGCGGGCGGAGGCTCTCGCGCAGCATCTCTGCCGTGGGCGCGGACACTCGACGTAGTATGCCTCGCCATGGCGTCTCGGCTGCCGAAGCTCGTCGCGATCGCCACGGTCGGCGGAGCCTTCAGCGGGTTGTTCGGCGTCGGCGGCGGGACGGTGATCGTGCCGCTGCTGATCCTCTGGTTCGGCTACGGCGAGCGCGAGGCGACCGGCACGTCGCTGCTGGCGATCGTCGTGATCGCGGCGCTGGCGGCGATCGCGCAGGGAACCTACGGCAACGTCCATCTCGGCGCGGGAGTGGCGATCGGCGTCCCCGCGGTGGCCGGCGTGATCGCGGGAACCGCGCTGCAGCAGCGCATCCCCGAGCGGGCCGTGGCCGCGATCTTCGCCGTCCTGCTGGTCGTGTCCGCGGCGCTGCTGGTCTTCTGATGGACGCGCTCGACGTCGCCGGCCTGCTCGCGATCGGCTTCTGCGCCGGGATGCTCGGCGGGCTCGTCGGGGTCGGCGGCGGCGTGCTGTTCGTGCCGGGGTTGGTGTTCTTCCTCGGGCTGTCGCAGCTCGACGCGCTCTCCACGTCGCTGGTCGCGATCGTCTTCGTGGCGGTCGTCGGCGCCTGGCGGCAGCGCGGCTACGGCAACGTGCGCATCCGCGACGGCCTGATCGTCGGGGCCCTCTCGCCGGTCGGCGTCCTGGCCGGGACCGTGCTGGCTAACGCGGTCAGCGAGCGCGCGCTGGAGCTGTCGTTCGCCGCCGTGCAGATTCTCTTCGCCTGGAGCCTCGCGCGGCGCGCGCTGCGGCCGCGCGGCGGCGAGGCTCCAGATACGGCGAAGGCTCCGTCCGCGCCCGCGAACGGATAGGTTGGGCGCGTGACCCTCCTTCAGATAGAGGTGCACGATCACGACGGCCTGGCCCATGTCGTCCTGACCGGCGAGCTGGACCTGTCGACGATCGCGAAGGTCGAGCACGAGCTTGCTCGCGTCGAGAGCGCCGGCCCGGCGACGCTCGCGCTCGACCTCTCGCGCCTCAGCTTCCTCGACTCGAGCGGCCTGCGCGTCATCGTCAGCGCCGACCAGCGCGCCCGCCGGGAGAACAGGCGCTTCGTCGTCGTGCGCGGGCCCGAGACCGTCCAGCGCATCTTCGCGATCACCCGTCTCGACGAGCAGCTCGAGCTGGTCGACGAGCTGCCGGCCGGCTAGCGCACGGTCGACTCGACAGCGAGCCGGCCTTGCGCCGAGAGCGGTGCTGGCATTAGGCTTGCGCGAGTCCAGAAGGAGGGAGCTGGAACGTGTCGCTGGTACTTCGCAGCAAGAGCGCAGCTTGCGCGACCCTGGTGGTCGTCGTGCTGCTCGTCGGCGTGCTGACCGCCTGCGGCGACGCCGACGACGGCGGCGACGGCGATCCCGCCGCGGTCGCGGCCGTATTGGATCGACCGCCGCCTCGAGTCCCGCCGACGCCGCCGCCACGCGACGAGCCCGCGCCGAGGTGGTCGACGGACAGCTGGGACGAGGCGAGCGCGTTCCCCAATGCCGACGGCGTGCTGGCCCTGGCCGGCGACCGCGAGATCCGCGGCTGGGGCGATCCGCGCGTACGCCGCTACGTGACGGCGCTGTTCCGGCGCATGCAGTACGACTTCCTCGCTGGCGACGTGAAGGCCGTGTGCCGGCATCTCAATCCGCTCCTGCCGACCTTCCTGTCCGACCTGGCGGGGCGGCGCGACGCGTCCTGCGTGGCCAAGATGAGCGCGTACGCGGAGAAGCTCGACGAGCAGGAGTTCCAGTCTCCGCCCCTGCGGCTTCTGTGGGTCAGGGAATACCCCCGCGTCGCCGGCGTCTGGGTCGAGGACTCCCGCGGCAAGCGCATCCGCATCCCGTTCGCCAACGAAGACGGGCGCGGTTGGCGAATGCAGTTCGCCGAGCTCAAGGTGCCCGAGGCGCTCGCCATGCCGCTGCGCGCGAACTAGCACGGCTGGCTCCGCCCGCGGCCGGGGGCGGAGCTGCCGCGCCTGTCGGTGAGTACCCGCAGTCGGTTCCCTTTTGGGTGAGTTTTGCTCGACCTGGCCCCGAGGACCTGCCGGGCAGTTCTGGCTGTGCCGCGGAGTGCGGCCCGCCCTGGTTGGGCGGTGTGGATCACGTCATCCGGTCCCTCCGTCCGGGCGCGTTCCGTTGCGTCGCCGCGAGCCCCTTGATCTCAGGGCTGCCGTATGAAGGCGACCTCAGTAACACTAAGTTGCCGAGTTGTTCCTGTCAAGACGCCTGGCGTCCCGGACAGAAAGTGTCACGGCAAGAGAAGGGGGATTGCGGTGCGTTATCTCCAGGTTAAGGCGAGGCCACGCCCGCAGCCCTAGGCGGGGGGCTCGTCGCCCGCCACGGCGGGCGGCTCGTCGAGGACGAAGACCTCGAAGCAGGCCTCGGGATGGAAGGCGATCTGGCTTTGGTAGGTGACGACCTTGCGGCCGGTGGCGTACTCGACGACCGCCTTGAAGGACTCGGCCATCTCGGTCTGGAAGGCGATGCGGAAGTCACGCACCATCTCCTCGCGGCCCGAGTCGACGAGCGTCGTCTCGGCGACGGTGAGGGTGTCCTCGAGCACGGTCAGCGAGTAGTTGTCGAAGATGTGGGTCTTCGCCTTCACGGGACCGCGCCCGTAGTACTCCCTGAAGAGCTTGACGATTCCGGTGGTGATCTCGGCGGCGATGTCGCCGCGGGTGCGGACGGTGCTCACGCGCGCTCCTCGGCCGGGGATCCTGGACGCGCCGGCAGCGCGGACGGCGGCGCGGCCGCCGAGCCGCCGTGTGGCGCCCCGAGGAGGCCGCGGTCGTCCGGGCGGTCCGGGCTCCACCCGGGCCCGCCGAACGCGTAGCCGAAGCGCTCGCGCCAGTTGCGCGCGCCGCGGATGTCGTGCCAGACGGCGATCCACTCGTGGAAGGCGACCTTCGGCGGGCTGAACGTGCGCAGGTTCTTCGTCAGCCCGTACCTCACCGGCTCGTCCTCGCCCTGGAAGGTGCCGAACATGCGATCCCAGATGATCAGGATCCCGGCGTAGTTGCGATCCAGGTACATGTCGTTGGAGCCATGGTGGACGCGGTGGTGCGACGGCGTGTTGAAGAGGTACTCGAACCAGCGCGGCATCTTGTCGATCCGCTCGGTGTGGATCCAGAACTGGTACATCAGGCTGATCGCCTGCATCGTGAAGATCATCCACGGCTTGAAGCCGAGCAGCGCGATCGGCAACCAGAACGGCAGGTAGGTCATCGGCGTCCAGGTCTGGCGCAGCGCCGTCGAGAGGTTGAAGTACTGCGAGCTGTGGTGGACGACGTGGCTCGCCCAGAAGACGCGCACCTCGTGGCTGATCCGGTGGAACCAGTAATAGGCGAAGTCGTCGAGGAAGAAGATCGCGACCCAGGCCCACCAGGCGTCGTCGGGCACGCGCAGCGGCGTCAGCTCGTAGAGGCCGACGTAGATCAGCAGCACGATCGCCTTCCAGCCCGTGTTGACGATCACGTTGCCGACGCCCATGCTGAGGCTGGTGCGCGTGTCGCGCAGCTCGTAGCCCTTCAGGTCCTCGCGCTGGGCGACGCGAAACGACACCGCCTCGACGACCAGCAGCAGGATGAACGCGGGGACCGCGTAGATGATGAGATCGACCACTGCCGGTGAAGGCTACCGCCGCGCGATACCGTGGGGAGGACCTTGAACGACGTTGTCTGGACCCACCGGCCCGCTTTGCGCCGTCCTGTCCTGGTCGCCGCCTTCGGAGGATGGAACGACGCCGGCGATGCGGCGTCGGCCGCGGTCGAGTTCATCCGCTCGCAGTTCGAGCCCACCGAGGTCGCCCGGATCGAGCTCGAGGACTACCTCGACTTCACCGAGACGCGCCCGACCGCGCGCCTGGTCGACAGCCACACGCGCGAGATCGACTGGCCCGTCACGACGATCGCCGCGGCCGAGGTGCGCGGCGCCGACAACGACCTCGTCGTCGTCCAGGGCCCCGAGCCGGCGCTGCGCTGGCGGCGCTACTGCGACACGGTGATCGCGATCGCCCAGGAACTCGACGTCCGCCGCGTCGTCACGCTCGGCTCGCTGCTCGCCGACGTGCCGCACTCGCGTCCCGTGCACGTGACCGGCATCGGCTCGGACACCATGCTGCTCGACCGCCTCGGCTTCGCCCCGACCAGCTACGAGGGCCCGACCGGCATCACCGGCGTGCTCAACTACGAGGCCGGCCAGGCCGGCCTGCCGAGCGTCAGCCTCTGGGCGTCGGTCCCCCACTACGTCGCCGCCGCGCCGAACCCGAAGGTCGCGCTCGCCCTCGTCCGCGCCTTCGAGGGCGCCGCCGGCCTCGCCGTCGACGCCACCGACCTCGAGGCCGCCGCCGAGGACTACGAGCGCCAGGTCAACGCCGCCGTCGCCAGCGACCCCGAGGTCAAGGCCTTCGTCGAGCGCCTCGAGTCCGCGATGGACGAGGTCACCGAGGACGACGGCATCGAGCCGAACATCCCCTCGGCCGACATGATCGCCTCGGACTTCCAGCGCTTCCTGCGCCAGCGGCGCGGCTAGCGAGCTTGGTCCCAGCTCCATTCCTCGATCTCCATGAGCTCGCGCTCGACGATGCGCTGCGGGGCAGCTCGGGCGAACAGGAAGAGGTCGCCTTTCGTGGTCGTGCCTGGCAGCAGCACTCCTTCTATGGCGTCGTTCGTTCGCTGGCGACGGAGCTCGTGCCAGGCGAGTTCGTCGCCCTTTCCATCGTGAAGCTGGTCATGCCAACCGGCTAGCTGACAGCCGACGTCTCGATAGTCGCGGCCGTACAACTCCGCGACCGAGAGTCGGAAGATCCGGAACGGCTGCGGAACCTCTCGCGTCATGGCAGCCGGGTCGCGAGGATGGAGGCGCGTAAACAGCGCCCGGGCGCGAGCTGGAATGGCGGCGCGAGCGGCCTCGAGGTCCGGGTAGAGATTGATCAGGTAGGCGGCCTCGCTACAGCTGGGCTCGCAGTGGTCCCACTGGCCGGCGCGGTCGAAGTCGTCGTAGTCGCTGATTGCGTAGCCCGTCACGTTGAGGTGCTCCAAGGGCGGCCGGACAAAGCCCGACCGGCGGATCGGCTGCCGCGCGGGCCGGGCCCGGATGCGTGACCCCGCGGCCAGATCGCCGCTGGATGCCGCTTCCACACCGGCGTTGAGCGCGGTTGCCGCTTCCCCCTTCATCCCTGCCGGTGCCTCCGGGTCATGTTTACATAGTAGCGAACCGGTCAACCATACGTCCAGGCTTCAGCACGCCTGCGACATGGGAACGTCATCTATACGTCAGACATACAGCAAGGATTCATGCTAGGTTAGGAACGCAACCCGACCAATCCCGAGGAGGCTCCCCTTATGACCGTCGCACGCGACCGCATCGATCCCAGCGGCAGGGCGGAGGCTGGCGGTCGTTGACTGCCACCTCTCGACCGGAAGACTTGATCAACGACAAGGACGCCTTTGCCAATCGACTGGCTGAAACTTTCGATCTCAGGGAGATCGTTGAGTTGATGCTTGCCATGGGACTCCGATTCAGCGATCTAGCCTTGGCTCTCAACGTCCATCCGCGGACTGTGCGCGCTTGGACCGAGGAGTCAAGCGATCGCGATCCCGGACGGCAGCGGGATGGGATTCTGGCGCTGAAGGCATTGGTGCTGTTCCTCTTGCGTCGGGGCATACTGGCCCCACAGCCACTAGCTCTCTGGCTCGTCGAGCCCCAGGACGCATTGGGGTTCCGGCGGCCGCTCGCTGTGTTGGCTGACGGGAGGCTCGAGGACGTTGTGGGCGCAAGTGCGCCGTTCATTCGTCCAGAGCCGCCACACGACCCCCGCCAGTCCACCCATCCATCCGTCGCGGCTGGCGCTGCAGGACGGGCGGAACGTGACAAGGACTGACGGTAGGCAGCCTGTGCGAGCCACACCCCCGCGATGGGCGGTGTGGCTCGCCGGCATGTGCGTGGCGTTGACCGTTGCGGTGGTCCTCCTGGCTACCATCGTCCCGACGTCGGTCGTGCCGGACACTCTGTCGGTGGACGACTCTCGGCGCCTCGTTGCCGAGAGCGCCATACGTAGCATCCTCGTGCAGGGTCTGGCGGGTCTGGTAATCGTCGTTGGCCTTGGACTTACTGCCAGATCGCACTACATTTCGCACCAGACCCACCTGACCGATCGCTTGACGAAGGCGGTCGAGCAACTCGGCCACGAAAAGGCCGCCGTGCGGCTGGGCGGCGCGTACTCGCTACAACGGCTGGCGGGGGACTCTCGTGATGACAAAGCTATGGTCGCGGATGTCCTGACGGGATATCTCCGCGTCCACGCGGGGACTGGAAGCGAGCCTCCGCCCAACGGAAGGATTTCCCCTGATGTCCAGACGGCACTCACCGTGCTGTTGGAGGTGCGCTCATGAGCCCGTTGGCGCTCCCCAACCTCAACCTGCCTGGGGCAGACCTGCGAGAGGCCGACCTTCGCCGCGCCGAGTTGAGCGGCTGTCGCCTCAGCGGCGCAGATCTGACCGGGGCGCGGCTCGACTACGCCACCTTGGACAGAGCGCAACTCGACGGCGCCATGCTGGACGGCGCCCAGATGACCGGCGTTAGCCTTCGCCGCGCCACGCTCGAGCGCAGCCGGCTCTACTACACACAGATCGTCGAAGGCGACCTCCGGCAGACCAACTTGCGGTATTCACGCATCTCCGGCGCCGACCTCAAGTCGATCTACCTGACGGAGAGCGATCTCAGCCACGCGAAGCTCGTCCTCTCTGTCCTCACGTCGGGGTATCTCGACTATTGCGATCTGCGTTCAGCAGACCTCGCCGGTGCAGATCTCCGGCACGTCGATCTCACAGGCGCGGATCTGACGGACGCCAATCTCACCCAAGCGCGCCTCGACGGCGCCAACCTGAGTGGAGCCAACATGACCAACGTCTCGATGCAGGACGCCTCGTTCGGAGACGTGACAGTCGATGACTACACGCAGATGCCCGACGATCTGCGCAAGGCCATCGAGGCCGCCTCAGCGGGCTAGCGCTCCGCCGCCGGGCAGATGATGCGGAAGTCGCAGAAGGAGCAGATCTCCTGCGTGGGGGTCGGCTGGAAGTCCTGACGGGAGATGCCGGCGCCGATCTCCTCGATGGTGGCGCGGACGCGGTCGAGCTCGGCGTCGGAGTGGGCGACGGGGACCTTCTCGGCGGTCATGACGTAGTAGTACGAGTGCGCCGAGGTCTCGACGCCCCAGGACTCGCGGGCGCCCATCTGGTAGATCGAGAGCTGAACGTCGCTCTGCAGCTCGGCGGCGGTCTTGGAGCGGCCGGTCTTGTAGTCGATGACCTCGTAGCTGCCGTCGGGGCGGCGGTCGACGCGGTCGACGCGGCCGCGGATGACGTGGGGGCCGAGCTGGAAGGAGAAGCTGCGCTCGAACCAGACGGGCTCGCCCTCCTGGTCGCGAGTGTTCTCCCAGTAGCGCTCGAGCGCCTCGATGCCGCGCTCGCGGAACTGCAGTTCGTCGTCGGAGTCGCCGAAGCCGCCGCGTCGCCAGGAGGACTCGAACAGCTCGAACAGCTGCTCGCGACCGGCGTCGGGCGACCTGTGGAAGCGCTCGAGCACGGTGTGCAGGGCGATCCCGAAGCGCTGGTGGATCGTCGACTCCTGGGGGATCCGGAAGACGCGGCCGAACTTGTACTTCAGCGGGCAGAGGCGGTAGGTCTCGATGTCGGAGGCCGACAGCATCAGGCCGTCGGCCGGCGCGCCGGCGCCGCGGCGGCGCGGGATGAACGGGTCGAGCGACTGGCCGGAGCTCTCGTCGCCGGCCGGGCGGCGGTCGGGGTCGCGCCCGGTGTCGCGCAGCCAGTCGTCGAGCGTCGAGGACTCGAGCACGGCGCGCTGCTCGGCGCTCGCGCCGGCGGCGAGCAGCTGGTTGACCTCGGAGATCGCGTCGTCGAGCGGCTGGCCCGCCTTCGAGCGCTCGATCAGCGCGGCCACCTTGAGCAGCTCGAGGTAGCGCGCGACGGCCTGCGAGACGTCGAGCGTCGTGTCGAGGCGCATCTCGCCGAGCCGGCCGCCGAGCCGCTGGACTGCGTCGAGCAGCTCGTCGCGCATGATCCGGAAGGTCGAGTGCAGGCCCTCGGCGGGGCCGAACAGCTCCTCCTCGAAGCGCTCCTCGGGGGCGCCGGCCGCCGAGCGGGCCTCCTCGTAGAACGGCGACGGGCGGGCCGGCGAGCCGTTCGGCGCGTCCGACCACGAGAGCACGAGGCTCTTGCTCGCGCGCGTGAGCGCGATGTGCAGGCGCCGGCGCATGACCTGCTCGTGCGAGGGCGGCAGGCCGAGCGTGGGCGGGGCGGCGATCGTCGGTCCCCCGGCGATGGGCGGCGCGGCAGTCGTCGGCCCCCCGGCGATGGCGGCGGCCGGAGCGCCGGCGTCCAGCACGGGCGCGCGGCCCGGCATGCGCCCGGCCGACAGCCCGAGCACGAAGACGTGGTCGAACTCGCGGCCCTTGGCGTCGTCGATGCCGATGATCGCGACCGCCGGCGCGCCGTCCGGCCCGGTCGCCTCGGCCTCGGGCAACCCGGAGTCGGCGACGGCCTTCAGATAGCGGGTGAAGTCGCGCGGCGTGGCGTTGGGCTCGCGGCGCATGTAGGCGGTCGCCAGCTCGGGCAGGCGAGCGATGTTGCGCAGCCGCTCGACGGTGTCGGCCTGGGTGGCGAACACCTGCTGGCGGCGGATGCCGACGCGCTCGATCAGCCGCAGCACGAACGCGTCGGGGCGCCGGCTCTCGAAGGCGCGCCCCGCGGCGCGGTAGAGATCGAGGAAGGCCTGGGCGCGGTCGCGGCCCTCGGGCGACAGCTGCGGCCCCTCGAGCGCCGCTGCGACGGCGGCCGGCATGTCGACCTTGCGCCGCCGCGCGAGCTGCGTCAGCCGCGCGATGTCGACCGAGTGCACGCCGATCGGCGGGCGGGTCAGCGCGCGGACCGCCGCGCCTGAGTCGCCCGGATCGGCGAGCACGCGCAGCCAGGCGAGCACGTCGCGAACCTCGGCGCGCTGGAAGTAGGCGCCGGGGCCGTGGACGCGGAACGCGATCGCGCGCTGCTCGAGCGCGCCGCCGGCGACGGTGCCGTCGTCGGACGCCGAGCGGACGAGCACCGCGATCGCCGCCGGGTTCGCGCCGTTGGCGATCAGCCGCTCGACGTGCAGCGCGACCGCCTGCGCCTGCGCGCGCTCGGAGGCGCAGCGCCAGAAGCGCACGTCGCCGACGCCCTCGCGGCGGCCTCGCAGGCCGGCGCCGGCGCCCTCGCCCGTGCCGACGAGGCTGGCGGAGCCGGCTCGCCCAGCAAGGCCGGCGACCCCCTCGCCTGCCGTCGCTCCCGCGGCCGTGGCGGGCCCTGAGTGCGCCACCGCCGCGCCGACCTGCGCGATCGGCTCGGGACAGCGCCGGCTCGGGCCGAGCGCGATCGTCGTGGCCTCGGAATACTCGCGCGTGAACTCGGCGAGATTGCGCCCGCCGACCGCGCCGAAGCGACGCAGCGTCTGGGCGTCGTCGCCCGCGACCGTGAGCTCCCCGTGCTCCTCGCAGAGCAGGCGCAGCACCATGCCCTGGGCGAACGTCGCCTCCTGGTACTCGTCGACGAGCACATGCGAGAAGCGGCGCGCGACGCGCTCGCGGACGTGCGGGCGCTCGTGCAGCAGGCGGAAGGCCGTCAGGACGAGGTCGCCGCCGTCGAGCGCCCCGCGCTGCGCGAGCAGCCGGTCGTGGTCGGCGTAGAGCTGGGCGAACTCGACCTCGCGCGCCGCCAGCATGCGGGCCGCGTCGCTCACGCCGGCGGGGGGATCGTCGCCGGGGGTGCCCGCGGGCGGGGAATCGTCGGCGGGGGTGCCCGCGGGCGGCGGCTCGTCCCCAGGGCCGGCCACGCCCCGCTCGGTCACGGCGAGCGCGGCCCGCGTCCGCTCGAGCAGGTCCTCCGGCGAGACCATCTCCTCCTTGAGCCGGTCGATCCGCTCGACGAAGCCGGCGAGCAGCGGCGCCGGGTTGCCACGGATCTCGTGGTGGCGCAGCGTGAGGTCGCCGAGCCGGTCGAGCAGCAGCGCGACCCGATCGGCCGCGGTCACCGGCACGAACAGCGGGTCGAGCCCGGCTTCGAGCGCTTCGTCGGCGAGCAGCTCGCGGCAGAGCTCGTCGAGCGTCCGGACGTGGAGCTGCTCGTACGGCGGCGCGACGAGCTCGCCCAGCAGCTCGCACATCTCCTCGCGCGCGCGAGCCGAGTGCACGAGCATCAGCACGCGGTCGGCGGTCGTCGTCCCGGCTGCCAGCCACGCGAACCGGTGGGCGAGCACCGTCGTCTTGCCCGACCCCGCCCCCCCGAGCACCATCAGGGCACCGCCCGGGTGAGTCGCAGCGGCCCGTTGCGGCTCACTGAGGCCGGCTAGAGGGACAGCGCGCATTCCCAGCAAGGATACGGCGCTATCTCAGGCGGTACGCGGTCCACCGGCTACCACGCGCTCCTTGCGTGAAAGTTCGGTAACAACGGCGTTACCGAACTTTAGGCAGCTAAAGTTCGGTAACCGATCAACGAGCTCGAGAGCGACCTGCGGGGCGACTGATCAGCGCCGGATGCCGAAGGTGGTGGTGTAGGTCGCCGCGGGGATCTCGGTGGGAACGGGGCCGCGGGCGATCACGCCGATGCCCATCTCGCGAAAGCGGCGGTTGAGCATGTTGGCGCGGTGTCCGGGGCTGCGCATCCAGGCGCGGACGATCTGGCGCGGGGTGCCGAGGTTGCCGGAGCCCCAGGCGAGGTTCTCGCCGACGCGCCAGCTGAGGCGGCGATTGAGATAGCGGGTCCTGTAGAGGCGGTCGACGACGTCACGGCCGCGCTTGGACACGTGGCCGAAGTAGTTGCGGCGGACCATGTCGTGGGTGTGCCACATAGCGGCTCTGCTGAGACGGTGGTTGATCCTTAGCCGGGGCATGCCGCGCCGGACGCGGCGGTTGTTGATCAGGCAGACGGCGGCGCGGGCGAGGCGGATCGTCGGCGCGGTGCGCGGCGCCGAGGATGCGGCGGTGACGGCGACGTGGCAGTTGGGGAGGTAGCCGCTGACCTTTGCGCGCGCGGCGTCGGCGGGCGTCGGTGCGGCGAGCGAGAGCAGCAGCGCGCAGAGGGCGGCCGCGGCGAGCAGCGTGTGGCGCGCTGCGGCGCGGTCGAGACGCAGGTCCTTGGTGGCCATCCCCCATGCCTTCGTCCGTTCCGCGTCGCACCTTTAGTCCCGCGCCGAGCCTCCCGCCACAATGGACGGATGGCCGACCGCCTGCGCGACTACCGCGACAAGCGCGACTTCTCGGTGACACCCGAGCCGGGCGAGGGCGACGGCGGGGCCGGCGACGACCTGCCGCGCTTCGTCGTCCAGGAGCACCACGCGAGCAGCCTGCATTGGGATCTGCGGCTCGAGCACGAGGGGACGCTCGCGTCGTGGGCGGTGCCGCGCGGCATTCCCGTCCACCCGAAGGAGGACCGGCTCGCGGTGCGGACCGAGGACCATCCGCTGAGGTACCTCGAGTTCGAGGGCGAGATCCCGGCGGGCAGCTACGGCGCCGGGACGATGGCGGTCTGGGACAGCGGGACCTTCGAGCTCGAGAAGTGGCGCGACGACGAGGTGATAGCCGTCTTCCACGGCGACTGCGTGCAGGGCCGTTACGCGCTGTTCCAGACGCGCGGCAAGGACTGGATGATCCATCGGATGGACCTGCCGGCGCCGGGGGTCGAGCGGATGCCCGAGCGGATCGAGCCGATGGCGGCGCGCACCGGCGACCTGCCGCGCGACGACGACGCGTTCGCCTACGAGGTGAAGTGGGACGGCATCCGCGCGGTGGCGCGGCTCGACCGCGGCCACTTCGACCTGACCGGTCGCAACGGGACCGACTACACGCCGCGCTATCCGGAGCTGCGCGCGCTCGGCGGCGCGCTCGGCGCGACGCGCGCGATCGTCGACGGCGAGATCGTCGCCTTCGACGACAGCGGGCGGCCGAGCTTCGAGCGACTTCAGTCGCGGATGCACCTCACCGGCAAGGCGGCGATCGAGCGGCGCGCACAGGAGCTGCCGGTCAGCTACGCGATCTTCGACCTGCTGTGGCTGGACGGGCATTCGACGATCGGGCTCGCCTACCGCGACCGGCGTCGGCTGCTCGAGGAGCTCGACCTCGACGGGCCGACCTGGCGCACGCCGGCCGCGCACGAGGGCGATGGCGCGGCCCTGCTGGCGGCGACCCGCGACCAGGGGATCGAGGGGATCGTCGCGAAGCGGCTCGACTCCGTCTACGAGCCGGGGCGACGCTCGGGCGCGTGGATCAAGGTGAAGAACGTCTTGCGCCAGGAGGTCGTGATCGGCGGCTGGGCGCCCGGAGAGGGAGCGCGCGCCGCGACGCTCGGCGCGATCTGCGTCGGCGTCCACGACGAGGACGGCGAGCTTCGCTACGCCGGCAAGGTCGGCAGCGGCTTCACCGGCGAGACGCTCGACATCGTCGTGGGCAAGCTCGCCCCGCTGCGCCGCGACAGCTCCCCCTTCGCCGGCCGCCAGCCGCCGCGCGGCACCGTCTTCGTCGAGCCGCGCCTCGTCGCCGAGGTCGAGTTCCGCGAGTGGACCCGCACGGGGACCCTGCGCGCCGGCGTCTTCCTCGGCCTGCGCGACGACGCCGACGCGGGTGCTGTCGTCCGCGAGGCCTAGGAGGGTCTAGCGAAACTCCTCGGCCCGAGCGCCCGCTGCGAGCGAGCCGGGCCGGGCTTCGTCGTTCTAGGGTCGACAAGCCGGCGGCTTCAACTCATCCGCTGTGAACTTGCTCAGGTGAGCGACAAGGTCGTCGCTGGTCCAGTCAGCGAGGATCTCCTTGATCTCCTTCCGCGGGATTCTGAGGCAGTCTGCGACCTGTCGTATCGCATACGGTCGTGGCTCGGATGGGTGGTCGTCGACCTGGAAGGTGACGGTCACGCGCTTTCGATCACGGCTAGTGACCGCGATTCTGAACAAGAGCCCGTGCGTGACCCGACGACCTTTGCCGCCTGCTAGACGAGTTGAGGCTGCGACGAGCTCGTCGGTTGTGATGGGTGGAACCCCCCATGGATGTCGCCGCCGCGGCGGCGACCGAAGAACGGAACACGCTTCCGCTGCTGCCGTAGACGCTCTTCCTTCAACTGCTGCTCCATCCGAGAGAGAGCCTCAAAGACACGCGGCAGAAGCAGATGCATTGTACTGCGCTCGCCCTCAGTGATCTCGTCTGCTTGCTCGAGCTCGATCAGGTACTTGGCAAGATCGACCGCCCCATCAATGAACTTCATCACGGCTGTTAGTAGATCCGGTGCCCCGGCGATGAGGTCGAACTCGGTTGAACGGAAGACGTAATCCCCGTCCTCTTGCCAGTGCTCGACGTCAGAGATGAGCGTGTCGAAGAAACTGATGGTGCCCTTCTCCGGGGCGCTCTCACTCGGATTGGTAGGCGAAACGGCGGCGCGAGCCGCAGCCTGGTCCATTGCTCCTATGTGCCTCCTCTGGAGCGCTTCATCGAGATGCGTTGGGGCTCCTCGAACATGGCGCTCGCACGTGCGTAGTGGGTGTCCTCCTGGGCCATGGTACACCGCAGTGGGCCTGTAGTTGCGGGATGCAAGCCAAACTGGCCTCCTACGTAGTAGGAGGCCAGACCTTGCGGGCCGCCTTCCCAGCACTTTCGACTTGCCGCTAGCGCATACTCAGTCGGCCCGCGCGGCGGCCTTCTCCTTGCGCGCCCGCAGCCAGCGCGAGCCGGCGAAGATGACGCCGGCCAGGATCAGCCAGATCGCCGCGTTGCGCGGATCGCCCGTCTTGTCGTCGGCGAGGTTCCAGATCGCCGCGAAGATGCAGAGACCGACGCCGATGATGCCGAGATACCCCATGTGCCTCCCGTGAGCGTTGCGAGTCGTATCGAAGTACAACGTTATTGGTTCTAGACGCTATTGGCTGTGCTCTCGACCATCTGGCGCGTGGAGCCGCGCTACGTCTTGGGCAACAACATCCGCGCCGCGCGCAAGGAACAGGACTTGACGCAGGAGGCGTTGGCCGACAAGGCGGGGATGCACCTCGTGGAGGTCGGTCGAGCCGAGCGCGGCGCGCGGGATCTACGTGTGTCGACCGTCGTAAAGCTCGCGCGTGGTCTCGGCGTCGAAGCGGCCGAACTGCTGCGCGGCATCAAGTAGTCATCAGCGAGCAGGCGAGCTTGGTGAGGACCGTCAGGTCAACGTGCAAGCGCACGCGCTCGAGCCCGCGGGTCCGCAGCGGCCCGAGCCCCCACTCGTGCTTGAGGCGGCCGAAGTTGCGCTCCACCGCGCCGCAGCGCTTGTAGAGCTGCTAGGCCTGAGGCCTAGCGAGTTTCGCTAGACCCTCCTAGCCGCGCGCGGCCGCGCGCGATGCAGCATTCGCATCTCCAGGACAGCTCGATCCTGCATCGCCGCCCGGGCCGAGCCGGCAGGTCCCGCTGGATGCAGGGTTAGCGCCGATAATGGGGCACAAGGCTGCATCGGGGCCGAGGGCGGCCACGGCGGCGGGCAACCCGCCCGGGACGCAACATCCCTGCCACGCGCGGGTTGACGCTTGCGCCACGGGGTACGGTTCGAGGCATGCCTAGGGCTATATGGAGCGGGGCGATCAGCTTCGGCCTCGTGAACATCCCGGTGAAGCTGTATTCGGCGGTCTCGCGCAAGACCGTGCGGTTCAACCAGCTCGACGGGAAGGACAACACGCGGATCCAGCAGAAGCGGGTCAACCCGAAGACGGGCGACGAGGTGCCGTACGAGCGGATCGTCAAGGGCTACGAGATATCGCCCGACCGCTACGTGGTGATAAAGCCGGAGGAGCTCGAGAGCGTCGAGCCGCGCAAGACGCACATGATCGAGATCGAGGACTTCGTCGAGATCGACCAGATCGACCCGATCTTCTACGACCACCCGTACTACCTCGCGCCCGGCAAGGGCGCGACCAAGGCCTACGCGCTGCTGCTCAAGGCGATGGAGGAGTCGGGCCGCGTCGGCATCGCGCGCGTGGTGATCCGCTCGAAGGAGCAGCTGGTGGCGCTGCGCGCCCAGGACGGCGTGCTGCACATGGAGACGATGCTGTTCGGCGACGAGGTGATCGCGCCCGACTCGCTCGAGGAGATCCCCGACGCGTCCGAGCTCGAGGCGAGCGCGCGCGAGGTGAAGATGGCCGGCGAGCTGATCGAGTCGCTGTCGGCCGACTTCGACCCGTCGAAGTACCGCGACTCCTACCGCGACCAGGTGCTCGACCTGATCGAGCGCAAGGCCGAGGGCGAGGAGATCGCCATCCAGCCGCAGGAGGAGGAGCGGCCCGAGGTGCCAGACCTGATGGCCGCGCTCGAGGCGAGCATCGCCGGCGCGAAGCGTCAGAGCGGGACGAAGAAGGCGCCGGCGAAGAAGCGCACGACGGCCAAGAAGAAGCCGGCCGCTAAGAAGAAGCCGGCCGCCAAGAAGTAGGTGGCGCCCGAGGTAGACGTCGAGGGCCGGCGGCTGAGGCTGTCGAACCTCGACAAGGTCCTCTATCCAGAGACCGGCTTCACCAAGGGCCAGGTCATCGACTACTACACGCGCGTCGCGCCGACGGCGCTGGCGCACCTGTGCGGTCGCGCGCTGACGCTCAAGCGCTACCCCAACGGCGTCGAGGGCAAGTTCTTCTACGAGAAGCAGAAGCCCTCGCACGCGCCGGACTGGGTGCGCTCCGAGACGATCGAGACCGGCGATCGCGACATCGACTTCGTGATCTGCGACGACCTGGCGACGCTGGTCTGGCTGGCCAACCTCGCCGACCTGGAGCTGCATCCGTCGCTGGCGCTGGCGCGGGATCCCGACCGCCCTACCGTGCTCGCCTTCGACCTCGATCCCGGCGAGCCGGCGGCGCTGCTGGAGTGCCGCGAGGTCGCGCTGCTGCTGCGCGACACGCTCGCCGACCTCGGCCTCGACTGCGTCGCCAAGACCTCCGGCTCCAAGGGCATGCAGGTCTACGTGCCGCTCAACACACAGGTCACCTATGAGGAGGACACCAAGCCATTCGCCCAGGCGCTGGCTCAACTGCTCGAGAAGCGACATCCAAAGCTCGTGGTCTCGTCGATGAAGAAAAGCCTGCGCCCCGGAAAGGTCTTCATCGACTGGAGTCAGAACTCTCGTCACAAGACGACAGTGGCGGCGTACTCGCTGCGAGCTCGCCCGCGCCCGACCGTCTCGACTCCCGTGACCTGGGACGAGATCGAGGACGACAGCCTCGACCTCATCTTCGAGACGACCGACGTGCTGGACCGAATCGAACGCCACGGCGACCTGTTCTCAATAGCGCTCGAGACGCGACAAGAGCTGCCTTCCTGAGTAACTAAGGACGCAACTAAGAACATGAGACGGGTCAGGACCGATCGGCACGGACGAGAGATTCCGGCAATTCGTCCATCGCCTACCGATCTCACACATACATCGCGAACTAACGCTACGCTAGCCGTGTCGGTCGGCGTGCGTGAGTCCCACCGCCAAGACCTCTTATGACCCCGCAGACATTCGAGAAAGCCGAAGCGCCGGTCTCGCTCGACCTGCTCGCGGAGCTCGCAAGGGATCCCCAGTTGAGGCAGGAGTGGCGCGGCGAGAGGTCGCCGGAGCTCGGCAAGCTCTTCGACGATGCGTTCCTCCTGATCGGAGGCCTCAAGCACGCATCGGCATGGGAGATCGAGACCCTGCTAGACGAGCTCGGATGCCATCGCCGCAGTCGCGAGGAGCTGGAAAGCCTCGAGGCCCCCGACCTGGAGCACTGCATCGCGTTCTTGGAGTGGCTCACCGATCTCGAGCGCGAGACACCGGACGTAGATGTAACTTGCGAGCTGCTTAGAACGGCAAGCCGAATGTATGCAAGGCTCCGCCGCGACGTGGGCGAGCGTGAGAGCCTGATCAGTTGCGAGCTGATCGTCAACGCCCCACTCGGCCAGGCGGGCGACAGAGACCTGACTCCACTCGACTTGATCCGAATCGGCGAGGTCGGCCCCGCTTTTCAGTTCGCCGCGACCATGGCGAAGGGCAAGCTCGGCGACGATGCCAGGCAGCTCGCCGACGAGAATCCCTTCAGCCGGCTATCGCTAGTGCACGTGAGGCCCTCCATCATGGATGCCATATTGCGGTTCGACGTCGATTCGCCGACGCTGAGCAGTGAGCGGATAGCCAGGCTCGCCGAGCACATCGACGGTTGCGACGCCTGCCGCAGGGAGTACGAGGCGCACGTCGGCCCCGCCGAGCCGCCGCTCCAGGTGCGCTGCACACCGCTCGCACCGCTGTCGCGCTAGCCGATTCTTCAGGGCCGTCAGGTCCGCGGTTGGGGCTTGACGGCACAGTAATTTGATGTTCTTATCCTTTCCTCAAGTTGCGAGGGGAGGGTGACGTGCGGTCCGTGGGGAACCGAATGACTCCTCGTTCGGTGCACATAGCGCTCGGTCCCGGCCCGCTGTGCCTGGGTCTGCTGGCCCCGGCGTCGGCCGGGGCCGGGTTCGACACCTACCTGATCGGCCCGCCCGGCACGCGGCACCCGCCCGCCTTCGAGCGAGTGGTGTTCGCGCGCGATGGCAGTGTCCACACCGAGACGATCGAGGTGGCCGGCTTCGACGGCCCGCCCGGCTCGGTCGCGTCGCCGACGGTCCGCGCGGCGGTCGAGCGGGCCGATCTAGTCCTGATCACCGTCTCGATGCGACAGCGCGTCGCCGCGCGACGCGACCTGATCCTCGCGCTGGTCGACGCCTGCCAGCCCGACGCGGAAGTCGTGTTCACCGCGTGCGACAACACGCTCACGCCCGCCCATCACCAGCTGCTCGGCGAGCTGGCCGAGCGCGGGGTGCTGTGCCCACCGACGATCGCCGACCGCGTGTGCATCCGGCCGCGCGGGAGGCGAGGCGCGGCGCATCCACGTCAGGTCCTCACCCACGAAGTCGGCGCTTGGAGCTTTCCCGAGCCGAGCGGCGCGAGCCTGCTACGCGAACGGCTCGGACCCGCGCCGGAAGTGCGCTTCGTCGAAGCCGAGCAGTTCGCCGCACACTGGGACCAGAAGCTCTGGATCGTCAACGGCGGCCACCTCGCGCTCGCGCTGCCGGCGCGGCGCTACAACCGCGCCGACCTGCGCCTGGCGGCCAACGACCCCGCCCTTCTCCGCCCAATGCAGCAGATCATCGAGGGCATGGCCGTCGCGCTCGAGGCCCGGCACGGCATCGACGTCGATCCAGTGTGGGCGCTCGATCGCGAACGCGTCGTCATGCAGCTCCCCGACTTCGCCGACCGCGTGCTCAGCGGCTTCACCCGCTCGGGCCTCGCCGCCTTCCTCGAAAGCTTCGCCGAGCGCATCGGGCGTCCCGCGGCGATCGTCAAGCAAGCCGGCGGACCGCTCGACGGTTTCGAGCCGCTCGCCCGCACACTGACCGCGATGCTGCGCGAGGGACACCACTACAACGACCTCCTGAGCATCACGCCCGACGAGGTGAGCGCAGCAGGCGACGCGAACGCCGTCGCGGCCTATCGCGAGGCGCTCGGCCGCTGGATGCCCAGCGACTTCGTCGCGGCCGGCGCGCGCGACATCGAGTCCACCCTGCGCTACCAGCGCGACCAGCTGCGGCGCCGCGGCCGGCTCGCGTAGCCCACCGCGAAGGAGCTGCCCGCTCCAGCCCACAGCGCATCCGCTAGCCGAGCTCGTATACCCGATACCCCCGGGGAGCTCGGCACGATCAGAGACAAGAGAGGCCCAGCGGTCCAGCGCCGCTCGCCCCTTCGGCGAGGCGAGCGACGCATTGGGCCCGGGGCGGTAGCAAGCACCGACCGGGAGGGCGGTCAGGCGCGTGCCCCAGCTTGGATGCGCCGCGATCTCTTCTCGCCAGCGGCGCTATAGATGGGAATATGCTCGACTGGAAAGGCAGCATCGACGCAGGTGATCCTGGAGGATTGTGAGAGTTACGGCAACGGGGGGAGCACCCTGAGATCGCCCCCTAGATCGGCCATGATCACGTAACTCGCATACTCACAGCGTGCAGGCCTGATCAGGGTGAGGCTTTTCCGTTCGCAGCGCAGTACAGCATTTCCATTCTGGTGTCTGTGAAACTTTTATACTTATGCCACCCAGCGTCTTGACAGACGTGAATAGTAGGGTAGTGTTTTTGGAGGTCGCCTTCATGCGCAGCTTGATGTCAAGGGTTCGCGGCGACCATAGGAACGTGCCCGGACGGAGGGACCGGATGACGTAACCAACACCGCCCATATCAGGCGGGCCGCGCACACGCGGCACAGCCAAACCGCTAACCCGGTCTTGAGGCCGGGTTAGGGCAAACACATCCAAGGGAGAACAACATGCGTCTAGCACGCAACCTGCTGCTCGCAGCAACAGCAGTAATCGCAGCAATGGCGTTCCTCGCCAGTTCCGCCTTCGCGCAATCGGTCGAAGTCGAAAACGAAGTCACGGCCAACCATTGCGGCGACGTTGTCGAACAGGCAGCGCACGATACCAGCGGCGGCTGCGAGATCCACATAACAAGCGAATCCAACCTCGTGTTCTTCGCTCACATCGCCACTGGCGAAACGGCGACCCTCAGCTGCCAGAACGAATTCAGGGCTAACATCAGCGAAGACGGGGTCGGCTATATCGATGTCGACGCCAACACGTTCATCGAAAACGAAGCCACTGGCTGTGTGGTCGAGCCGTGCGACGAAGCCGAAGGCGGCACGACGCCGCATGCCGATTTCGAATGGCCGATCTCCGGGATCACCGAATTCGGCGCTAGCCGCGAAGAACTCGTCCTCACGTTCTGCATCCGGAACCACGCAGCGGGAGTACCGGAAGGTCCCGCAACGCCGTGCACCATGGAGGTCAATGTCACGCTCGAGAACTTGGCGTCTCATCAGTACGAACTCCGTGCGACCGAGGAGCCGTGCATGGAGAACCCCATCGTCGAACTCTCGGGCCATTGGCTGACCGACAGCGTCGGCAGCAGGATCGAAATCCATCACATTCATTATCCGGGCGAGAACCCCTAGGCCAGGGTTGGGTCGCCCGTAGCCGCAACTAGAGAGGGGCCCTAGGCGGGGGCCCCTCTCTTGGTTCGGGGTGCTGTGGTTCCGATCCTCGCTGTCGGTCTGGCGCGTTTGTCGCGCGGGATGCTGCCCCTAGTTTTTGTTGCGGCGTTTGCCGGTGTTGCGGTTTTTGTTGCAGGGTGTTTTGAGGGTGGTGTTTGTGTCGTGGTGTTTGTTGTTGTGGGCGGTTAGGTAGGTGTCTGCGGTTTGGCGTCTGCTGGTGTTGCAGAGGTTGATTTTTCCGCGGCGGGTGCGGGT
>Ga0190265_10000169_pt1 | contig 63494 bp, 113 predicted proteins | sample Popmic124T_FD_133135 | JGI IMG/M metagenome (GOLD analysis project Ga0190265, IMG submission 133135) | Populus adjacent soil microbial communities from riparian zone of Indian Creek, Utah, USA - 124 T | ecosystem: Environmental > Terrestrial > Soil > Riparian zone | place: USA: Utah... | reverse complement strand
GTAAGCAATATCTCTCTCCAATTGTTTAATTGGAGTTCACCTGCTGTTCACCTAAAGGCTGGGCGTCGGCAATGCCTGTGGTTGTCGATGCATGCCACACAGAAGTAGTGGCGGCACCGTGGGCACGCGGACCGTGGCCCTGACGACGTGGTGATGACTTTGCCTGCTGGGTTCACCACGTGGCACAGCACTCCGCACTGCTCGCAGCGGCGGTCGGTTGCCCACCTCCACAGCAACCACCACCACCGGCGCCACCGCCACCATGCCATTTACTGATTCTCCCAGAGGGGGTCACGGGGTTCGCGTTCACGCAAGGTGGTGAGGTCGTGCTGTACGTGGTCCTGGGTCCGCCTACTGCGGGTAAGTCCACCTGGGTGCTCCAGCGCGCGACCACGTACGACATCGTCATTGACTATGACCGGCTCGCTGTGGCTCTCACCGGCACTGGAGCGCATGGGCATAACCACCCGTCGCAGCTCACTGCGGTGGTGAAGAAGGTCAGGCGGGCGGCGATTGACGCTGCGGTGGGTTACGCCGACCAGGTTGACGTGTACGTGATCCATTCCAAGCCTGGCATCGACGCGATGCGCCGTTACCAGGGGCTTGGGGCGCAGATTGTGGTGGTCGATCCGGGGCGTGATGTGGTGATGGCGCGGTGTAAGGCGGAGCGTCCGTGGCAGTTGCAGGTGGCGGTGGCGGAGTGGTATGACCGGGGTTTGGGTGCGATGTATCAGCGGTACAGCACGCCTCGTGTTGATGAGGTGGAGTGCGCGACGTCGCGCAGGTGGTGAGGGACTAGGCGCTGGCATCGGCGTGTAGTGGGTCGACATCGGCGTGTAGTGGAGCACGATTATGCAGGTAGCGCGTGCTCTATAGGCTGTTGACTCTCACACCAGCGCCGAGGCGTTTTGTCTGGAATCTTTGAGTCACACGCGCACTTACCGGTGCCTTCCGACCTGCGCACGCTCAGCTTAACAGGTAGCGATCACTCGACATCGGTCTGTAGTGGTGACAGCGGCCTGTAATGGGTTGTGATCGGCGGGTGATGACCTTGGTATCGGCGCGTGATCAGGCGACATCGGCCGGTTACTCGTCGGTGGGAGGGTTCGCTGCCATCGTGGCTATCGCGTGCCAGTGCGCCAGTACCTGTTCGGCGGCTGAGAGGTCGAAGCTTTCGGCGGCTGTCGCCAGGGCGGCTCGTAGCTGCGCTTCGAATTGGGCGCATTCCTCAGTGGACGTGTACGTGAGGAGCGCTGCTTGGACAGCTGGGCCTGTCTGCTCGATGACGATCATCGAGGCACCGTAACGTAGCGTGCCGCTGGCGCTACGATGCTGGGTCGTGGATGAGTCTGATCTTGAAACTAGTGTCCTGGCGCGCTTGCCTGTGGTCCTTGAGGTGCCGAAGCTCCCTGATGGTTACGTGCCGGGGTGTTCAAACTGGCGGTGCTTGTGTTGGCGGCCTGGTGAGGTGTGTGACGAGTTCATGGGCCTGGATGGGTGGCGGTCTTGTCCGCGTTGCGGTTGGGCTCATGAGTTGCATGTTGGTCATGGGGGTGTGGCGACCGTCGAGGAGTGCGCTGGTTGTGCTGCTGCGCGGGTGGTGTTCTTGCTTTGCTGGTTACTGAGATCCCTATGGCTGTGTGGTGTGCGGGGTTTCCCAGCTTTGGGGGCGACCCCAGTGTCGTAGCAGTGTGTAGGCGAGTTCGTGGATGTTCGGGTCGGGGTGCTGGTCTGTGGTGTGGTCTTCGAGTACGGCGGCCACACAGGTGCCGAGGTGGCCGGGGATGACGCGTGTCGCTGTGTCGGCGGCTGCGCTGATGGCGGTGTGTGGGTCGGTTTGCAGCCACGCGGCGACGTCAGGGTTGGACATGGAGCTGCGCTCACGTGGTCTGTTGTGGCGTGGTGTCCGCGTGACTTTCGATCGACAGGCTCCACCACCGCACGCCTCGTAGCGGTATGTGACGGTTCGTGCCGTTGTCGAGTCTTAGCCACAGCAGGTCGCAGCCGAAGCGAACTTCTACTGCGGTGAAGGCTTCGAGGTACCCATCCCACCACCGAACGTGCACGATGTTCATGGAGGTGGAACCTACCGCTTCCACGGCGGGGTGTCTTTAGCTGAGGTCGGGGTCGATGCGTTGTAGCCACCCGTTCAGCTCGTCCCGCAGCGCTGTGACTTGCGCTTGGTCGAGTACCACGGTGTCTTCGTCTGGGGTGGCGGTCCACATGGATACCCGTAGGTAGGGCCAGCAACCGGTGCCGTCTTCTTTGGTTTCGTCGTAGTCGGTGCGGGTGATGAACGCGGGGATGGAGGCGAGTTCCAGGGAGCCGCCGCGTGGGTCGTCGGGTTTGGGTAGGACGTGTGATTGGCGGTAGATGAGGGGGGCTGGGTATTCGCCGCCTTCATTGTCGTCGGCGAAGATCCCGAATGAACAATAGACTGACATGGCGCGCGAGCTTAGTACCTGTTGGGCGGGGGTGTAAAAACGTATGCCGCGTCCTGGGTCGCGTGAGCAGCGTGGTTATGATTATCACCATCAGCTTGCGCGCAGGAAGGCGTTGTCGGTTTTTGTGCAGGGTTCGCTGTGTGTGTTGTGTGGGTTGCCGATGTTTCATCCTGAGCAGAAACTGGATCTTGATCATAGTGTGCCGTGTGTTTTTGGTGGTGATGGCCCGCGTCGTTTGACGCACGCGAGTTGTAATCGTCGTGAGGGTACGTTGTTGCGTAACCGTTTGTATCGCCATAAGCGAAAGCTGGCTGATTACGAGGGTTTGGGCACGAGTAGGCAGTGGTGAGTCGATGACTTCGCCTGGTGATCAAGAGGATGTTGTGTCCGCGCTTACTGAGGGGATCATTCTGGGTAGTATCACTCATGGTATTAGCGCTGATTTGGCGTGGCATTTGCTCACTGTCCTTGACCGCGCTGGTTACAGCATCGTGAAGCGGGGTGGTTCCGATGGTGACGCGAGTGGAATGGAATAGACCTGTTGCGGAGAATGAGCGACTGGCTTGGTGTGAATGGCTACGCCAGCATTCAATTGACCCGGATACTGTTGCGGTGGTCCCTCCTGGCTTCATCGAAGTCGACAGCGACGCGCGCCTGATCAGGTATTTAGCTTTTGACGTTAATGAGAACGGTAATAGGTACGTGGCGCCGTGTGGTCGGTGCGCTAGTACGTCGGTTCGGGTGGTTCAGTTGGAATCGCCACCGTCGGATTTCCCGGTGGTATCATGAGAACTATTCACCGTTACGAGTTGCCGATCACTGACCGTCCCGTTATTAATATGCCGGTCACTGCCCGTGTCCTCCCGGCACCGTCGTGGGCTCGTACTCGGCCGGTGTCACGCATCGAGATTTGGGCTGAGGTCGACACCGACGAACTACTAGCGCCACGGCACTTCCGGATCGTTGGTACCGGTAACCAGATGCCGGATGACTGCGGCCGGTTCGTGGGGACGGTCATCACTCACGGTGGCACGTACGTGTGGCACGTTTACGAGCTGCTGATGGTCAGTGAATCGCCGTCTAGTGTCTCGGTGGTGCCGCTGTGACCGACGTACTGACTGTGTCCGCGGCCGTCCTGCGTGACCTGGAAGGGCTGCCTGAGGGTGTGGTGAACTCCACGGACGCAGCCATCGCGTTGGCGTTGGCCTCCAAGTTGGACCGTGGTGGTGAGATCAGCGTCGCGCCGGTCGCGAAGGAGCTGGCGACGGTGATGGACCGCTTGCGCAGCGCTGGTCAGGACCGGTCGGCTGGTGATGGTGTTGATGACCTCGCTGCTGCTCGTGCTGCTCGGCGTGCTGCGTCGGCGACAGGCAGTTAGTACGAGTCACCCGCCTTGCAGGGTTGCCGCTACCGACCTGCACCGCGCGGGGGTGTGCTCATCGCTGGACAGTTCGGTGGCACCCACCACCACGGTCTGATCCGTTGTGAAATCAGGCCTTGGGTCGACGGCTAGGAAGATAGAGACTTCCATCCACCGCGGGCGGCCGTGGGGATCGGCGACCACGGCGATCGTTGTCCCACACGACTCGCACCGGTCCGGGCAGCTGTGGCCCGAGTGGACCCACCGGATGGGACCCACCTCGGCGTATCGGGGCATCAGCGTTTTGTCGTGGCGGTTGCAGCGGCACCTGGCGGCGCGCTGCCAGTCCTGGTCAGACACCATCATCTTCTGCTCATTTTTCATCGTCATAACGACCTCGCCTGTAGCGGCCAAACGACAACCCGTGCCACGTTCGGTGGTCATCGCACAGGTCGCGGTAGTAGCCCGGTAGGTCCACCCACAGCATCGTGCGACCGAGCATCAACGCCACCCGCAACGGCGCTTGGAACGACCGGCACTCGCGGTCCCACACGCACCCGTGCACGTAGGGCACACCGTGTTTGCGGCACCAGGTTTGGAAGTTGAGTACCAGGCAACGCCACCGCTCGATCACCGGCGGCACGGTGCCTCCTCGCGTGCGCGGCATTCGGCGCAAACCAGTTTGGCTGTCACGAGGGCACCACCGAAACCGTCCGGCCCGATCCGGGGCGGCATGTTGGTTGTGGCGATCCGTCCGCAACCGTTCGCGCAATAGAACGTCAGGTCTCGTGGCTCGTCCTCGTCCATGCCTGGATCATAGGGAGTGGAAGAGTTGACCACAGCGGTGCTCGGTGCGCAACGACCCCGGTTTGTGAGTGTCCCACCTCGGGTGAGTACGGCGGGTCCTGAAGCTGTTGACCTCGCTGCTCGTGCTGGCTTGGTGTTGGACCCGTGGCAGGCGTTCGTTCTCGATGGTGCCCTCAGTGAACGGAGTGGGGGCCAATGGTCGTCGTTCGAAACGGCGATGGTGGTTTCAAGGCAGTCGGGAAAAGGTTCCATTCTTGAGGCTCGCGAACTCGCAGGCCTCTTCCTATTCGGCGAAGAGTTGATCCTGCATTCCGCGCACGAATTCAAGACTTCCCAAGAGGCTTTCCTGCGTATTCGTTGGTTGATTGATAACGCTGACGAGTTCCGTAAACGAGTGAAGCGGATCCGGACGTCGCATGGTGATGAGGGCGTTGAGCTGCTCCCGTCGAAGACAACGGTGACGGGCCCGTCGGGTCGGCACGTGTCGGTGGGTAAGGCACCCCGGTTGCGGTTCGTGGCCCGCACGTCGGGTTCGGGTCGTGGTTTCAGTGGTGATGTGGTGATCCTGGATGAGGCGTTCAACCTGCCTACTCAGGTGATCTCCGCGTTGATGCCTACCATGTCGGCGCGACCGAACCCACAGTTGTGGTACGCCAGCTCGGCGGTGAACCAGGAGGAACACCCCCACGGTGAAGTGTTGACTTCGATCCGCTTGCGGGGTTTGAAAGGTGACGATCCGTCGCTGGCGTACTTCGAGTGGTCCGCTGATGAGGACGCCTACAAAGCCGACCCAGTTGCCACGGCCGCGGATCCGCAGCAGTGGGCCGCAGCGAACCCGGGACTGGGTATCCGGATCTCCGCCGAGCACGTCGGTCGGGAGCACCGCTCGATGCCCGCGAAATCGTTCATGGTCGAACGGTTAGGTATCGGTGATTGGCCAGATTTGACACCGGGTGGCACCGCTGTGATCGACCAAAACCGGTGGAACGCCCTGATGGACCCTGAATCCCAGGTTGAGGGTTCAGTGGTGTTCGCGGTCGATGCGACACCGGAACGTTCCGCTGGTGCGATCGCCGCCGCTGGTTTGCGCGCTGACGGCCTGCTGCACGCCGAGGTCATCGCGGACCGCCCTGGTACCGGCTGGCTATTGCAGCGTTTGATCGAGCTGCACGCCACCTGGGCACCACGAGCGATCGTCCTGGACCCGTCCTCAGCGGTCGGATCGTTAATTCCCGGTTTGCAAGAGGCCGGGATCGAACCGGTCCTGGTGTCCGGCCGGGAAATGGCCCAAGCATGCGGCGCGTTCTACGATTTAGTCGTCGAATCCGGTGGTATGCGGCATTTGGGTCAGTTACAGCTAGCCACTGCGCTAGCCGGCGCACGGAAACGGGACCTCGGTGACGCGTGGGCGTGGCACCGCAAAGACTCCAGCGTGAACATTTCACCACTGGTCGCGGTCACGCTCGCCCTGCACGGCTGCGGCAAACCCGTCGAAGACGAGCAACCCGTGTTTTTCGCATGGCGTTGATCAGCTAAGACCACCATCAACGGTATTGGGCTGTTCGCGCATTGCCCTGACAGTAACGGCGAGTCGCGCAACTTCAGCACCGAGATTCGTGAGCGCCCAACTCACTTCCTGGGCGTCTACCGCAAGCTGCTCCATGACCCGTAACAGCCGGCCCCAGCTCTCGTGCGCCGCTGGAGATAACGGGTCGAGTGGTGCGTCTGGTGATCGGGGCTCCATGAACATTAGCGTAACTAACCGCAGGGAGATCCGATGACCGCCGTGCTGGCCAACCGTGTGCCGGTGGACCGGATCACCACCCAAGCCAAACAGGTCCGTTTCGGCCACACCATCCTCACCATCCTCGCCGCGATCCTTTTCAGCCTTGGCTGGGTCGTAGCGAAGGTGTTCAGCGCGATCTGGCTCGTCCTGGCGTGGTCAGTGACCGCAGTGAAAGTCGGCTGGCAAGACGGCCGCCGCGGCTCCGGTGACGACTGATGGGCCTACTGGAGCGCATCACCGCCGCCCGCTCCCCAACCGGCCGTAAGAACTTCACCGAGGAACCATTCTGGTCGCTCGCATCGTCGCGTTACCCGTGGGGAATGGCATCAACCCCCACCGAGGAACGCATCGAAAACGACTTCGAGTCCTACGTTGAACTCGCGTACAAACGCGACGGCGTGATCTTCGGGTGCATTAACCGCCGCCAGCAAGTGTTCTCCCAAGCCCGGTTCCAATGGCGGGAATTCGTTAAAGGTCACCCCGGGGACCTGTTCGGGAACAAGGAACTGGGACTACTAGAGAATCCGTGGCCTAACGGCACCACAGGTGAGCTACTCGCGTACATGGAAGTGTGTGCCTCACTGGCGGGTAATGCCTTCTTGACGACCACCGATGAGCGTGGCCGGATCGGTAACGCTTCCATCGGTAAACCCGGCCGTCGGATCACGAAAATGCGACCCGACTGGACAACCCTGGTCATCGACGCACCATCACGTGACCCATACCAGGTCGATGCCCGGGTCGTCGCCTACTTGTACCGGTCGCAAGGTGTTGGTGGTGGCGGCAGCAACCCACTGGTGCTACTCCCCGAAGAAGTCTGTCACTACTCGCCGCTTCCCGATCCGATGGCCCGTTTCCGGGGCATGTCGTGGCTGACCCCGATCCTGCGGGAAATCGAGTCCGACACCGCCGCCACCGCACACAAACTGGCGTTTTTCAAAAACGCCGCCACCCCGTCGATGGCGATCAAGGGAATTAAAGCTGCGACACCAGAGCAGTTCAAGGCGATCGTGGACATGATGGAAGACCGCCACGCCGGTGCCGCCAACGCATTCCGCACCCTGTATTTGACTGATGGGGTCGATGTGACCCCACTCGGTTACGACCTTCACCAACTCGACTTCAAAGCAGTCCAAGGAGCAGGGGAAGTCCGGATCACTGTCGCTGCGGGGGTCCCATCGGTCATCCTCGGCAACTCCGAGGGCCTGGCCGGTAGTTCGCTGAACGCCGGGAACTTCGCCGCCGCACGCCGGCTGTTTGTCGACACCACGTGTCGTGACTTGTGGTCGAAAGTGTCAGCCAGCCTGCAAGTGCTGGTCAAACCACCGAGTTCGAACACCTCACTGTGGTACGACGCACGCGAGATCCCGTTTTTGCGTGAAGACGCCAAAGATGACGCCGAGATCCGGCAGTTAAACGCGAGCGCTTTGAACACACTCACCATGGCCGGGTGGAAACCCGATGCCGCGGTGGACTACCTACGCACGAATGATTTGAAGCGTCTCGTCGGTCAGCACACCGGACTGTTCAGCGTCCAGTTGCTGAGCCCGGGAATGACCGGTGAACCCGATCCCAGCGGCGGCTCCGGTAGCGCCAGTGATTCCAGTGGGCAAACCGGTGCCGGATCCAGCGGGTCGTCCCCAGGTGGGTCACCCCGCAAACCACCAGCCGAGGGCCATCCCTGCGGTCCCGGTGAAATCGACCGCGACGGCGACGGACTGTGCGGCGAACCCTAAACACCAGGCATTTTCGCCAACGAATCGCGTCACACCCATAACTAGAAAGCGTGCGCCCATGCCGGCTGTTTCCGTGCACCACACCGCGACCGTCGACGAATCGTGGGACGGACCCGGCGCGACCGCCGCCATGCCCAACGACTCCACCGTACTGCGGTACTGCCACGCCTGGTACGACCCCAACGGCGACCCCGACGACAAAACCACCTGGAAATTCCCGCACGCCAAATCCAAAGGCGGCCCCGCGAACCTCTCGGCATGCCGCAACGGTCTAGCGCGACTCTCCAGCGCAAACATCCCCAGCAAAGACACCGCCGGTGTCCGCGCCCACTTACAAGCACACCTTGACGACGCGAAGAAATCCGAAGGGAAACCGATGAACACCAAAACCTTGAGTCGTGTCACGGTCAAGGATGCGGCCAAGGGCGAGGTGACCGCGGTCTTCGCGACCTTAAACTCAATCGACAGTGATGGCGATGTCACTCTGCCCAGCGCGTTCGAGGAAGGCTGCCCAGTCCGGATCTCGGCGTACGGCCACCAATCATGGCAGGGCGCATTGCCGGTCGGTAAGGGCACGATCCGCACCGTCGGGAATGAGGCCATCCTCGATGGCCAGTTCTTCATGAACACCGCCCACGGCCGGGACACCTTCGAGGTCGTCAAGGAACTGGGCAGCCAACAGGAATGGTCCTACGGCTACGACCCGGTCGAATTCCATTTCGGTGAGTTCGAAGGCAAACAGGTTCGGTTCCTCGCGAAGCAGAAGGTCCACGAAGTCAGCCCCGTGCTCCTCGGTGCCGGTGTCGGGACCCGGGTCCTCGCAGCGAAGGCCCTGGCCTCCGCTGGAGTTGATCCGGCATCAGCGATGGGCCTGGTCCGCAAGCCAGGTAAAGGCATCGACGTGCACGAAACACCCGTCGTGTCCCGCTCCTGGGACGCCACATTCGCCGTGAAAGGCATCGACGACAACACCCGCCCATCCGAGCTGCGAACCGTGTACGCGTGGTGTGACCCCGACGGCGATCCAGAACGGAAAAGCAGCTACCGGCTCCCGCACCACCACGGTGTGGACGGTCCCGCGAACCTCCGCGCCATCGTCGCCGGCATCGCACTACTCAACTCCGACAACGGCGCCGGCATCCCCGAAAACGACCGCAAAGCCGTCTACGACCACCTCGCGGCACACATGCGTGACGCCGACACCGACCCACCCGAATACCGCACCGGGTCCACATCGGCACTGAAGTTCTACGACCACGGCACAGCGGTCCTGGCCACCGTGTCCAGTTTCATCGACCGAGCATCGGAAGTCATGGCTCTCCGAGCGAAAAAGGGTAAAGGCCTCGCCCCCGCATCCGCTGATTTGATCGCATGGATCGATGACGACCTGCGGCGCCTGAAGGCCCTACTCGAAAACCCGCAACTGGCCGCTGAAGAGCCCCTGCGGGATCAGGAGATCAGCACGCTCATGGCCGCCGTGGCCAGCGTGCACGGCATCTAGGAGAGCCGCAACACCATGACCAACGAACCACTCGTTGACTTCCCCGCGCTCAAAGAAGCCCGAGAGAAGCTAGACGCAAAACGCAAGAGCCTGGCTGACATTTTCACCGAAGCCGGCCCCGAATACGACATGACCCGCGTGAAGTCCCTCCCCGGTGACTCCCACGCTAAGGTCGCCAAGATCGGTGAACTGAACAAAGAAATCATCGAATGCAAAGGCAAGGTCGATGACCTGGAAGTCGTAGCGCATGCCGCTGCGATGGCCGCCGCTGATGCCACCGATGTAGAGACCAAAGCCACTTCCGGTATCGGTGAGCGTGGCTCGGAACCCGACGACCGCCGCGGCGGCGTGAGTTTCAAAAAGGGCCGTTCGATCCCTTTCGGTGAAATGCTCATGGACTCACCAGCAATCAAGGGATTCAAGCCAGGCTCCGGCAGCGGACCCATGGCCCACCTCGACATCGAACTGAAGACCCTCTTCCAAACCACCGCCGGTTGGGACCCCGAGGATCTACGCACCGGCCGCATGGTGGACTTCGCCACCCGCCCCGCACCTCGCGTCGTGGACTTCCTCCCGCAAACCACCACGACAATGTCGACGGTGCTTTACATGGAAGAGACCACTTTCACGAATTCCGCTGCGGAAACAGCGGAAGCCGGCACCTACGCCGAGTCCGCGCTCGCACTGACCGAGAAATCCAGCGAAGTCCGCAAGATCGCGACCTTCCTGCCGGTCACCGACGAGCAGTTCGAGGACGAGCCTCGCGCACGAGCTTATGTCGAGAACCGTTTGCCGTTCATGCTGCGGCAGCGCCTGGACTCCCAGATCCTCGTTGGCGACGGTACCGCACCCAACCTGCGTGGCACCGAAAACATCGTCGGTATCAACACCCAGCCCTTGGGCGCCGACCCCATCCCCGACGCCCTATACAAGGCGATGCGCAAGATCCGCGACACCGGATTCGCCGAACCCAGCGTCGTGTTCATCCGCCCCGAGAAGTGGGAAGGCGTACGACTCCTACGCACCGCAGATGGTGTGTACATCTGGGGCCACCCCGCCATCCCCGGCCCCACCACCATCTGGGGCGTACCGGTCGTGGAGACGATCGCATGCACCGCGACTAAGGCCGTTATGGGAGATTACATGAACTTCTCCGAGCTGGCAGTACGTCGCGGCGTTGATATTCAGATCAGCAATAGTCACGGTACGTTCTTTGTCGAGGGGAAGCTGTGTGTACGCTGCGATGTGAGATCGGCCTTGATCCACTATCGTCCAAGCGCATTTAGCGTGGTCACAGGCTTGTGAAACTGCTCCACCCCGTTTTTCGGTGATGGATTTCTGGTGGTAGGAAAGACGGCATGATAGTGAGAAAAGCCGTCTGCGGCGCCTGCCACCAGTCCTTCACCGCTCCGAACTCCCGAGGCAAGATCCCAGTTCGCTGTTCGCCGTGCACGGTTGAGTACGGCCGCGCGAAAGGTCGCGAGTGGTCAGCGGCGCATCGTCGACCAAAGCGGCCAGCTGCGTGCATTGACTGCGGCACCGAACTGCCCTACGAAGGACGAGGAAGACCACCGCTGCGTTGCATACCGTGTTTGGCCGAGTGGGCCAATGTGGACGCTAGAAAGCGCTACCACGCTCGGATGGAAAACCCCGACAACAGACAACGACAGCGGGCCAACGGAAAGATTCGGTACAGGCAAAACGCCGAGAAGCTCCGTGAAATAAAACTGAACTCCCACTACAAGTACAAGTACGGGATAACGCGTGCTGATCGTGACCGGATGCTCGCTGAGCAGAACGGTCTATGTCGTATCTGCGGGAAACCACCGCGACCCGGTCACAGAGGCGATCGCTTGCAGGTTGACCACTGCCACACGACTAAGCAAGTTCGTGGCTTGCTGTGCGGTCATTGCAACACAATGATTGGATTGGCCGGCGAGGACCCAAAGGTTTTACTCGCCGCCGTTGAGTACCTAGCTCAATACCAGCCCGTGGTGTCGGTAGCGGCGAGCGAGGCTACGTCCGAGCCTGAAGAGCAGAAAGAGAATGAACTATGCCTATCATCCCCGGCACGCACGGGTTGAAGGAAGCTGTTGGTGAGTACGATTTCGCTGTGGATGGTGGTGCCGTTTCGACGATCACCTTGCGGTCCCCGGCGAACTTGTCGACTGGTAATGACATCCCCAATGGGTCGGTGATCACTGGTGGCTATATCGAGGTGGATACGGCGTTCACGTCGGCGGGTGGTACTGCGACGGTGGCGGTGAACTCGCAGGCTGCTGGTGACCTACTCGCTGCTGCTGCGGTGTCCGGTGCCCCGTTCTCGACGACGGGCCGTAAGGACATTGTTCCTGTTGGTACGGCAGCGACGGGGATCAAGACTACGGCGGCGCGGAGTATCGCGTTCACTATTGCGGTGCAGGCTTTGACGGCGGGTAAGGGTCGTGTTGTCGTTTTCTACCGGTGATCACCGGAAGGGAGCTGCGTCGGTGAGTTCTGACACGGGCACGGTGGTCGTGGATCAGCATTGGTATCTCACGGGGGATAAGTCTCGGGTCGTACCTGAGGGTGATCCGGGTGCGCGTTGGTTGTGGGCCGCGCCGGGTGATGCGGTTCCTCGTGGTGAGGCGTTGCGCCTTGGCGCGTTGCGGGTGGCGCCGGTGACCGAGCCGGTGCAGAAGCATTTGGCGCCGTTGGCGAATAAGGTGCAGCCGGCGCCGTCGAATAAGGGCCGTTGATGGCTGTCTCGGCGGAGGTTGTCACTGTGTCCACTACTGCGGTGGCGTTGAACGCTGCGGATTTCGGTGGTCACCGTCTGGTGATCAAGAACACGCATGCTTCGGCGAACGCGGACCTGGGTGGGTCCACTGTGACGGCTGGGACGGGTTTTCCGTTGCTGTTCGGTGAGACCGTGACCGTGGATGTTGATCAGGGTGAGGTGTTGTTCGCGATCCGTTCAGCGGGCGCGGATGTGACCTTGGCGGTTCTGCGAACCTGAATCTGACCCCCTACGTACTAACCAAAGCCCCGTGATCTTCGTGATTCGGGGTTTTTCTCATGTCCATGGCCGGAGTTGCCGTGGCGTTTCTACGAGTAGAGGAAGTGTAAGACCATGGCGGACACCAACGTTGTTGCCAACAAGACCGACACTAGCGCTGCGCCTAAGGGCCCGGCTTGGCGTGAGAACGAGCCTGACGAGGTTCCGAGTAAGGACACGTCCACTGATCTGGATGAGCTTGGTTACACCGAGTCGTTTGATCTGCTGCCTCTGGATAAGTTGCGGGCGATCGCGGATAAGCGTGGTGTGACTATTCCGTGGGATGTGGAGAAGGCCCTGTTGATTACAGAGTTGCGGGCGCACCAGTCCGGGGCGACGTCGGTGGCACGGGCGCGCGGCGCGTAACGGTCCAACTCGATCCTTCTCGGAAGGCCCCGTTTCTTCGGATTCGGGGCCTTCCGCATGCTCGCGCAATCTTTTTGTCAATTACATAGTGAGGTCGTTTATGCCTTCCGCTGGTGTTGAGCAGTCGCGACGGTATCCGGCGAGTGAACCACTCATTCTCCGGGCGTGCGCTAAAGGAACAGTGACTAGGCCCAATGGGCAGCCCGACAACTCGGCTGACAGCACGCAGCCCAGTAACCCGGCTAACGGAAACGCTGAGGAGAACTGATGGCTGAAGGTTGGGGGTCCGCTGCGGGTAATCACGCGCTGGACACCGAACTCGCGATCTATTCGTGGGTGAAATTGCATGTGGGTGCGCCGGGTGCCGCTGGCACAGCGTCTCCCGCCACTGAGACCACTCGTAAGCAGGCTACGTGGGCTACTGCGTCAGGCGGTGCGTCGACCACCACAAACCAGTTGCAATGGACCGTCGTCGCCGGGTCCGAGGACTACACGCATTTTACGGTGTGGACAGCATCTACCGCGGGGACCTTCGGGTTTAGTGGCACTGTTACGGCCAATGCGGTGACGGCTGGTGATACGTTTACTATTGCAATCGGTGACCTTGACGTCAGCCTGGTATTGGCGTCGTAAAGAGTATCACCACTGGCACACAAAAAGTGTGCCAGTGGTGGTGGACTTCATAACGCCTTGAGCTCCGGAGTGTCCAGACGCGCGACTTTCCCGATGGCGCGGGCCATCGCCTATGTTAAGGGTTACTAGTGGCCATAGCGTTGCAGGGAACCCCTACCTCAGCGATAGGTTCCTCAGTTACCGCGACCTCGGTGACTATTACGGTACCTGCGGGGAGCGCTGGGGACCTACTGGTTATCGGAGTGTCGGCGTCCTCCAACGCCACGGTAAACTCTAGCCCACCGGATATCTCGTCGTCCTCGGCGCTGCTCAAACAGATGGACAAGATGCACGCCCTATGGTGTGAATCTCTTCTGTTTTATCGCATTGTTCAGGCCGGCGACCCATCTTCGTATACGTTCACGGGGAACGTCGGCGCACCTCTAGGCGCCGTGTGCGCCCGGTATTCAGGTGTCGATCAGAGCAACCCCATCCGGAACTGGAACACGACGGCAAGTACCGAGGGCCGCACTACCACCACAACATCCAGAGCGTTCCCTGCGCTGGACAATGTCCAGTCGACGGACTGGGTCGTGGCGGTCGCGGCGGTGGGCCGCAATACGAAAACAGCAACCGGATCTACCATTTCCAACCCGGCGGGGTGGAACTCACGGGTCACCGCTACCAGAGCAGGCTCTGCTGCCGCGTACCCATTGACCACGGAGCTGTTTGACAAGGTCAATGGCACTGACACCCCAACTGTGTCAGGGTCAGCTGGCAGCTGGGTCATCCAAAGCGTCGCGATCGTCGCCGCGTCCGACCCGGTCCCCGACGCACCGGGCGGCACGATCACGTTCCGCGCGGCGGCGACCGCGGCCACCACCACGGTCAACGTCGAAGCCAACCTGGTGGTGAACAAGCCCGCCGGTGTCGTCGATGGCGACCTGATGATTCTGGCCGCCGGCAACACCAACGGCACCGGTGACTACACCGCGCCCGCCGGGTGGATACCATTTGGGCCGCAGTCGGCCTATTTCAGCAGCGGCACGGTCAATTACCTCGGCGTCCTTTACACGCGATTGTGGTACAAGATCGCGAGTAGCGAACCCGCGAACTACACCGTCAGCTGGACCCAACCGCAGCAAACTGTCGTCACGATCGTGGCCTATTCCGGTGCGCGGAACCCGTACCCGATCAAACTGCATGGCGAGGCGCACACCACCGCCGTCAGCACCATATCTCCTGCTCAGTACGCGTTGCCGCAGGTCGCTGCCGACAACCTGATCGTCAACTTCTATCTCACGGGCGGCGACTCTCAGGGCAGTTACACGGTCACTGGCCCGACGAGCGGTGGGTGGACGCAGCGGTCCCAGCGGATCTCAGCCACAGCGGGCGACTTCAATGTGGCGATCACGGTCGCTGACAAGCTGGCCGCAGCCGACTACCCGACCGCCGCCGCGTCTATCGCTAGTGGCTGGTCGTTGTTTTCGCTGTCTCTGGTCGGGGCCCCCGTGGTTGAGGTCACGGGTACCGCCGCATCCAATCTCGGTGGTCTCACCGGCACTGCTACCGGCAGCAGAACCGTCATAGCAACCGCTGCCAGCAACCTGGGATCCCTCACTAATAGCGGCATCGGGTTCCGTTCCGTTTCAGGGACGGCACTGGTCGCGTTCGGTGCCCTGTCCTGCACTGCCAATGGAACCGTCAGCGCACCCGCTACAACCGGGGCCGCCGTAGCCAATCCGGGTGCGTTAACCGGGACGGCAACGGGAACCCGAGCGGTCACCGGTGCCGCTATCAGCGCCCTCGGTGCACTCACCTCAACTGGCACCGGAATACGCACCGTCACCGCAGCCACTACCGGGTCTCTCGGTTCGCTGACTGCTGGTGCCAGTGGTGCCCCCTCAGAGTCAGGTGTCTCTGTTGCCGTGCTCGGCTCGCTCACCGGCACCATCACAGGATTGCGGGCGACCACCGGTACCACCGCGATCTCGCTTAGTGTGTTATCAGGCGCCGCCAGCGGATCAGTTAGTCGAATCGGGTCTTGCGTTGGCGACCTGGGTGCATTGACCGGTGCGGGTATCGGTAGCGGGCTCACCCCCGGCGCTGGGGGTTTCCCAGTAGTCCAGGCCCGAGCCACAGGAACCAGCGGGGCTACCGCCCAGAACAGCCACGCGATTACTTTACCGTCGGGTGTCGTCGCTGGTGACCTCTTGTTGGTGGCGATCGGTGTCGACGCTGGCAGTGCATCACCCACGGCGTCGACCAGCTCAACAGGGTGGGTGAAACTAGGGCAGGTCAGTCTCTTAAACTTCGGGGTCTCTCTCGACATAAGCGCTGTCTTTTACAAGATAGCTACGGGCTCCGACGCGCTGACGATTACCACTTCGGGTGCAGCTGAACAATCGTCGCATATCTCGTTACGTATTAGTGGTGCGACGACACCTGTCACGGGTACGTCCCTCGGTAGCACAACGGCAAGCTCAAACACAAACCCGCCCAGCCACAACGCAGGGTCCGCTGACGATTATCTGTGGATCGCAATCCGTCATGGGTCAGGCACGACGCCCGCCACTGCAGCCCCGGCGAACTATTCCAACCTGAACTCCATTACCGGGGTGGATAGCACTAGCGCGTCAGTTGCTAGCGCTGAGCGGCAACTCAACGCCGCTTCGGAAAATCCGGGTGCCTTCACTTCCGCCAGTGGTGGCTGGACTACGTGGACACTCGCGGTCCCCCCCGGGGCCGGGTTCTCGATCGTCGCGGGTGTCGTCGTCGTCAATTTCGGCGGATTGACAGCAACTGCGGCCGGGTTCGTTTTGTCCCCGTCCGCGGGTGCCGCGGTCGCGGCGCTGGGTTCGCTGAACGGCACCACCATCGGTACCCGGGCGGCGGTCGGTGCCACCGCGACAGCCACCCTGGGTGGCCTCACCTCGACCGCGACGGGAACCACGGCCGTCACCGGTACTGCCTGGAGCGATCTCGGGGCACTAGCTTCGACCGTAACCGGTACACGGACGACGTCGGGTACCGCGGCGACGAACCTCAGTGGACTGACGGCCGCCGCGCTCGGCATACCCGCCACTGGCGGCGCCGCAGCATCAGCCTTCGGGTCTCTCACTGCCGTAGCGGCTGCGACTCGGACGGTCACCGGATCGGCGGTCAGCAGCCTAGCGGGATTCACGTCCAACACCAGTGGCGGGCCGGATACTGCAGGTGTCGGTACCGCGAACCTCGGCGGCATCACCGGGACGCTTGCCGGTACCCGGTTGACATCGGGTACCGCTACCAGTTCTCTCGGTCCGCTTAGCAGTACGGCCGGTGGTGGACCGGACACCGCAGGTACAGTCGCGGCGACTCTAGGCGCCCTCACCGCTACAGCGGCAGGGGCGCGGAGTGCACCCGGCACGGCGGTAACCAATCTAGGTGCGTTGACCGGTATAGCGACCGGGAACGCCTTCCAGGCGATCACGGGTACCGCTGCCAGTAGCCTCGGATCGCTTACTGCCACGGTGGCTGGTGGGCCCGATGAGGCCGGGACAGCGACCTCGGCGCTCGGTGCGCTGACCACGACGATCACCGGTACTAGATCGGTCACTGGCAGCGCCGCCGCGTCACTGGGTGCACTGGCAGCGACCGTCGCTGGTGGTCGGACCGAGACGGGCACTGCGGCCGGTGCGCTCGGGTTGTTGACGGCCGCCGTCGCCGGCACTCGGGTAGCCAACGGCACCGCAGCGGCCTCGCTCGGTGCCCTGGTAGCGACGGCCAGTGGTGGGGCTGTTGAGGTCGGTGTGGCAGCGGGTTCCCTGGGGTCACTGGCTGCCACCACCAGCGGTGTTGTCAGCCGCAGTGGCAGCGCTGCCACCGACCTCGGTGCACTCACGGCCGCAGCTACAGGTGGCGCGACTGAGACCGGTGCCGGGACCACAGCACTGGGTGCGCTGACCGGTACGGCCAGCGGTACCCGATCGACGGTGGGGACAGCAGCGGCACCACTCGGTGGCCTCACTGCCACGACTGCGGGTGGACCGGACACCGCGGGCGAGGCAACAGCAGCACAAGGCGCACTGACTGGCACCGCCACCGGCCTTCGATCCATCACCGGTACCGCTACCGGTTCGCTCGGGCAACTCACTGGTGTCATCACCGGTGGACCCGACGAACCCGGGACCGCGGTGGTGTCTCTCGGTTTCCTTACTGGCGCAGTTGCCGGTACGCGAACCGCAGCCGGTTCGGCGGCTGCCACGCTTGGTGCGCTGTCATGTTCAGCGTCGGGCAGTATCGCCGAACCCGGCACCAGCAGCGCGGTCCTGGGTGTCTTCACTGCCACAGCCACTGGTACTCGAACCGCGCTTGGTGCGGCGTCGGCCACGCTCGGTCAGTTCGCTGGTGCTGTCGCGGCCGGACCCGACGAACCCGGCACCGGGAACACAGCGTCCGGCGGACTACTCGCGTTGGCGACCGGTACCCGTGCGGTTACGGGGACCGCCGCGAGTCCGCTCGACGCGTTGACTGCCGCCACCGATGGCGGACCGGACACAGCGGGTATCGCCAGTAACGGACTCGGTTCGCTCACCGGCACCGCCACCGGTGTGCGGTCGGTCACCGGTACCGGCCACGCCAGCTTCGGCACTGCAACAGCTGCCGTGGCGGGCACCCGGATGGTCACAGGTACTGCTTCGGTGACGTTGGGTGCGTTGGTGACCGCTGTGGTCACCGCACCGACCGTCACCGCCACGGTGGCAGCTTCGCTGGGTGCGGTGACCTCGGCGGCGACCGGAACCGTCACGGTGTCGGGTGTCACCGCAGGCCAGTTGGGTGCCGTAACAGCGACGGCTACGGGTGAGCGCTCCACGACCGGCACTGCTAACGCCGCACTGGGTCCGCTGACGGGGACCGTGTCCGGGGCGGGGATGGCACTCGGATCGGCCGATGCGCCTTTGGGTGCGATCTCGGCGACCGCGACCGGGATCCGCATCGTCATCGGTGCTGGGAGCGCATCACTGGGTGGGGTCAGCGCCTCGACATCGGGGTCACCGAGCCTTCCCGGTACCGCGTGGGCTGATCTGGCGACCCTGACCGCCACCGCGACTGGTGCACGGTCTGTCCACGGCACGGCCCTTGCGTCACTGGGTGCTTTGGCTGATGCGATCACTGGCACGAGAACTGTGCATGCCACAGGCGTGTGTTCAGTGGCCGGACTTACTGGCGTCGCGGTCGGGGCACTGGAGTTCACTGGTGTCGCCACTTCAGCGTTGGGCGGGCTCGCTGGTACTGCAACTGGTGAGCGATCCAGCCGAGGCTCGATGACCGAACTGTCCCGGAACGCACCGGGAATGGCATCGCGGCAACGCGCCGTGGTGATCATGTCCAGTTGGCGCCGCACCGTGGTGGCCATGTCATCGCAGCACCGCACCACGGCGACCATGTCCGGGCAGCAGCGCACTGTGGCAATCATGTCGGACTAGCACGAGTCACTGCACCGAAAGACCCCCGATTCGGGTTTCTCGAATCCGGGTCTTTCGGCATGCCCACTTTTTCGGATTCGGAACTGTACATGAATCGGAGGTGGCGACTATTCCTTACGACTTGGCCGACACCGTGCCACTCACCATCGAAACTCGGGACGCGACCGGCAACCTCGCGAACGCCACTCTCGTCACGCTCACGGTCACACTGCCAGACCTGACCACTGCTGTTCCGGCGGTGACCAATCCCAGCGCGGGCATTTACCAGGCTGACTACACACCCACGATGGCCGGGCGGCACACCGCGCGCTGGGTAGCCACCGGGGTCAACGCCAGCGGCTATTCCGACATCTTCGATGTCCGGGAAGCCACCCCGCCTTACCTCGTGTCCCTGTACGACATGAAGCAACACCTGAACCTCACGACCGCTGTCGATGATGAAGAACTGCGCGGATTTATTGAGGCCGCGACGAGGGTCGTGGAAAACGTGGTCGGGCCCGTTGTGGTCCGGACCGTGTCGGAAGTCCACGGTCCAGGCAACCTGTTGACACTTAATCACCCACCGGTGCTGGCGCTGGCGTCTATCGCACCGGTGTGGACCGGTGGAATCACCTACGCCGTGGGTGACGTCGATCTCGACGCGACCACCGGGATTGTGCGTCGACTCGACGGCACACCATTCGTTGGACCGTTGCGGGTCACCTACAGCGCCGGCCGGCGGATTGTGCCGGCCACGATGACGATGGCCGCGAAAGTCATCGTCGGGCACATGTGGGAAACCCAACGCGGTCACATCCAAGCCCGCCGGCCCAGTAGCCGTACCGACGACCTCACACCGATCCCGGGAATCAGTTTCATGGTCCCGCGCCGGGTCCTGGAGTTGTTGGATCCGGACCGCAGAATGCCGATGATGGCTTGAGTTCCTTAGGAGCATTCCAGTGACCGCGTTCCCTGCTGCCGTTGATGGTCTCCTTGCGCTACTGCGGTCGTCTGCGGATCTCACCGGGGTGCGTATCGATGACGGGCCGTGGCTGGCGCGTCCCGCGGAACCAGACGTCATCGCCATCGGTTGGCTACCCACGGAGGGTCCCACCGTGTCTTGGGTGGCTGAGCCCGCGGATTTCAACAATGACCGGCAGGTGTTCGAGGTTGAGGGCCTGGCGTCAGCGTGGGATGGCGGCACTGTGATGAAAACTGTGCGGGATCGCGCTGATGCGCTGCTCGAAGGAATCCGTAACGCGCTGCGAACTGATCCGACGTTGGGTGGCGCGGTGTCCCGGGCTCGGTTGAACACGGTCAGTGCCGCGCAGTACCAGACCGAGGACGGTTGCGAATGCGCCGTCAACTTCACCATCAACGCCATCGTTTTCTGATCTCCCACTTTTGACGCACCCGCCTGTTGGGCGGGCTTTTTCGCATGCCTTCCCAATGGAGGATTTCACATGGCCTTACTCACTACCCAAGACATTGTTACCGCCGGTATCGCGGTTACTTACCAGGCGGTCGCGGCGAGCGACACTGTCGTGCCCGGTACCACGGATTTCATTCACGTGAAGAACGGTGGTGGTGCACCGACCACGGTCACGATCACCACGCCGGGAACCGTTGATGGTCTCGCTATCGCCGATCGGGCGGTGGTCGTCACTAACGCCACCGAGAAGATGATCAAAATCCCGGCCGAATTCTATCGCGACCCCGCGACTGGTTTAGCGACCGTGACGTGCTCGCCCACCACGACCGTGACCATCGCCGCGTTGCGGGTGTGACGAACCATGCCAATTCTCATTCACCCCGAACTGCCGTCCGAGCAGTGGATCGATGTTCCCGACTCCTCGGTCCCCATGCACCGCGCCGCGGGTTGGCGGTCAGCGTCCGATGAAGAGATCGCCGAATTCCGGGAAGAAACCCGACTCATCCGAGTACCACTCCCCGAAACCGTCGAGCCGGTGACCGAGCCCGCGGAAAACAACAGCAGCGAAGAGGAGGACGGCAGCGGTGACGACGATGACGCACCCCGCACTTCCCGATCAACCCATTGAAGTCCCCGACTCCGCTGTCCCATTCCTCCGCGCATCCGGGTGGCGAACCGTTTCCGACGATGAATAACAGCCACCCCACAACAACCAGTATCGGCAAGGAGTAACCCATGCCCACCCCCGCATTGACCGCGAGCACGCGGTTCACCGATCAGGCAGTCACGAAGGTTTACTACCTGCCGACCATCGCCGCAGCGAACCTCACCCCCACCCGCGCGGAACTCAACGCCGGCACCGACCTGTCCGGTGAGATCAACGACCTCTCCGGTTGGACAGTTGAGGGCGCACAGATCGACACCCCCGACATGTTGAACCTGTTCCAGTCCCGCATCCCGGGTAGTACATCGTCCCCGGATTCGAGTATCACGTTCTACTCCTCGAAGTCTGGTGTGGACGTCCGGGCGCTACTGCCCCGGAACACCACCGGCTACATCTGTTTTATGGATGGTGGTGATATCGCCGCGAATAAGATGGAAACTTATCCGGTTACCGTCACATCTGTGGGGATCATGCGTACTGCGACCGGTGGGGAAGCCACCAAGGTGCAGATCAGCTTCAGCATCACCCGCCAGCCTGGTCAGTCGCTGGCGATTCCTGCCTAATGGGCCTGAAGGATCGGCTGTCTGGACGGAAGCTGCCTTCGACCCGGTACAGCTTGCGTATTGATGACGACACTGCGGCTCGGGCTGAGCTTCTGGCGGCCCGAGCCGCTGGTGACGATACCCGGATCGCGCTCGCGCAAGAAGCCGTTGATGCCTGCTATGAGCAGGTCGCCATCACTGCGTTGCCTCCTGGGTTGATGGAGGCGTTGCTGGAGGAGCATCCGCCGACCGCGGGTCAGCGGGAGCGGAACAAGGCGGTGCTGTTTAACCCGAAAACGTTCGCACCAGCACTGTTCGCGGCGTGCATCGATAGTGATGTGACCGAGGAGGATTGGACTGAATACCTAGGCGCCACTGGTCCGATGACAGCGGGCGAATCGATTGAGCTGTTTAACACTGTGTGGGAGTTGAACTATCGCGCCCCGGACCCCGATCTGGGAAAAGGCTAGACGTAGATCCCCAGCTGGCGGTTGAGTTGGCGGTCTGCGCGGATTTCAAGATTTTCCACAGTGAGTTCCTGGCGAAGTTGACCAGCGACCGGGACAAAGCGATCTGGTGGTATGCGCGCAAAGCGAAGGAATGCCCGGTGTGCCACACCCGACCGGAGGAATGGGACGAGAGCCAGGGTGGTCACCGTAGGGCGTATGTCGGGACGTTCATCGACTGCGAAGGCTGCATTGTTCTTGAAAGAACGCAGTGCGCACCTGAGATCAGTGAAATCCGCGGTCGGAGTGCTGGCCTGATTCGTAACCCGGAACTGGAGTGAGCTAATGCCTCGTGTACCGGTGCAGGTCACTGTGCAGGGCCGGGAGCAGTTCATCAGGTTGGGTCGGCGTTTGCGTGATGGTGACGAGATCCTGCGCCGTGAGTTGCGTTTGGGGATTGGGCGTATTGAGCCGCGTATCAAAGCGGAGATCAAGGTGTCGGCTTTGATGAAGTTGCCGCATCGTGGTGGGTTGGCGCGGATTATTGCTGATGTCCCGGTTCACACGAAGTGGCGGTTCACGGGCAGCTCGGTGGGGATGCGGATCACCGCGGTGTCGAGGCGCCAAATCGCTGATATTGACCGTGGTCGGTTACGGGCTCCGCTTTACGGCAATCGCCGGCATTGGTTCACCCATGCTGTGAAACCTGGCTGGTTCTCTGATCCGACGGGTCGCGCGGAACCTAAAGCGCGGGACGCGGTGCAGCGCGCTATGGATAACACGGCGAGACGAATCGAAGGATCAAAGTGAAGCTCACGCTCGGGGATAAAACGTATGAGTCCGATCTGGGGCCGTTGAAGGAGCCGTCGATCGGTGAGGCGCGGGCCATTAAACGCCAGACTGGTTTGACGATCACGGACTGGGCTGAGGGATTGGAGAATTTGGGTCGATTGGATCCGGATGTGCTCGCTGGTTTGGTGTTTCTGCTCCGGAAACGGGCCGGTGAGCCGGTTGATTGGGCGGAGATCGACAGTTTGTCGCTGGCTGATTTCGCGGCGGGTTTGAGTTTCGACTTGACTGAGGGTGACAAAGCTGCCATCGCTGCTGCTGCGGCGGAGCACCTGGAGCAGCCAGACGCCACCACCGTCGAGCACGCCACTGACGCCGAGCCTGAGCAGGCCAGCGCTACGTAAACACAATCGGGCCACCGCCCACCGCGTAATCCCAGTAGTACTTTTCCGTGGAGGGCGGTGGCTTTCCTGTGTCTTCGCAACTCAACTTCGATATCGGGGCGCGCTACCGTGAGGCGTCGAGTGCGTTCAAGCAACTCGCTGGTGGTGTCGACGAGTTCCAGCGCAAACTCAGGTTGCTCGACCAAACCAGGGCCAACCCCAGTGTCGACCTGGTTATTAAAGAGGCGCAGCGCAAGCTCACGGAACTCAAAGCGGAGCTGGATAACCTCAACAACGTCAAACTCCAGATCGACGCGGACACAGCGACCGCTAAGGCCAGTATCAGCGGTGTTGAACGGGAGCTGAAACGGCTCCAGGACCAACCCGCGAGTGTTGAGGTCACGGCCCGAACTGAGATCGCGCGCAAGCGGCTCGAACAGCTCAAAGCGGAACTAGCTACCCTCAAGGACGCCCGACTTAACGTTACTGCCGACGTGTCCAGGGCTAAAGCGGAAATCGCGGGCCTGGAAAGTAACCTCGGTCGGCTTGAGCGGCAACGCACCGCGACCCTGGCCGTTGAGGCGGATACGGAGTCAGCTGAGCGGCAGGTCGGTGCGTTCGCGGCCTTGATGCGTGCCAGGCTCGTGGCGGCCACCAAAGCGTTACCGGAAATCGAACTCACCGCGGATTCCTCGGACGTGGACCGTGAAATGGCGGCGGTCCGGGCGCAGCTCCAGACGCTGCTTGATCCTACGATCACACCGGACCTGGCTGATGCCCGGATCCGCACTGAGATCGCCGCGTTGCAGTCGCGCCTGCAACTGCTGGCCGCGCAGGACGTCACGATCGACGCGCGGTTCAATGCGACGTCGGCTCTGGCCGAGTTTGCGTTGCTACGGCGGGCGATGGCGAGCGTTGACCGGGACGGTAACTCGCTGCGTCGCACTACTGGTGCCCTTGGTACCGCTTTTGGCGTTCTCGCCGGTGGTGTCGGGGTGGCGCTGTCTGGTCTCGGTGCGGCGGTATCCGTTGTTGGTTCCCTGACTGGCCTGGGCACCCAGGCCGGGTCTGCGATGACTTCGCTGGGGGCCTCGATCGCGAAAAGCGGTGGCCAGGTAACAGGTTCGCTCACCAGCCTGGTGTCCAGTGCGGCGGCTGCGGCTGCTCAGCTCGCGGTCACTGGGGCCGTGCTGGTGGGTATCGGTTCTTTGATTGCTGGTGCCGCGTCGATCGCTGTTGCGGGTATCGGTCAACTCGGTGGCGCGGTCATCGCTTTAGCGTCAGGGATTGTCCCCTTGACCGGCTTGTTGGGGACTTTGCCGGGCCTGCTCATTCCGGTTGGTATCGCGGTCGGCACGTTGGCTATCGCGTTCGGTGATGAGGGTCTCAAGAAGGAACTGGAGAACACGAAGAAGGCTTTCGAGCCGCTGGTCGCCGATATCCGTAACCAGCTCCGTCCGGCGCTGACTGAGCTGCTGGGTGCTGTGAATGGGCTGGTTCCGGTGTTCCAGCGGGTCGCTCCGGTCATCACAGGAGCGCTTTCCGACGTGGCCAGTGGATTCTCCAACATCCTTAAATCCTCCACGTTTAAGTCCGACCTTGAAGAGTTGATGAGGTCGTCGGGCGCCACGATTCGTGGACTGGGAACCGCTTTCCAACTGGTATTCCTCGGCCTCACCGACATGGCGATTGCCGCGCAACCCGCGGTGGATTCGTTGGTGGGGCTGATCCAGGAAGGCGCCCTCGCGTTCCAGCAGTTCATGGCCGAGGGGCGCCGCACCGGGGAACTCGCAACGTTTTTCCAGCAGGGCGTGACTGTGTTGCGGCAGGTGCTGGAGGTGGTCGGGAACCTGTCGGGCTTGTTCAAGGATCTGTGGGATTCCGCGAACCGTACGGGTGCGTTTCAAGCCACCCTGGGTGCGATTAATGACGGCATCACCCGGTTCCGTGATTATGTTGATGACGCGGGTGGCGCGTGGGATCGACTTATGGCCAAGGCCGGTCCGGTCACTGCGGCGATTGTCCGGTTGGTTGAGAGCATCGGCAAAGCATTCGTCGATATGGGCGCGAATGTCGATATCATTCCGTTGCTGGACAAGATCAGCAGTGCGATCACGAACATGACACCGACGTTCGTGGACATCGCGAACAAAGCCGTTCCGGCTTTCGAGAGAATCATCGGTGTCATCGAGCGAGTTGTCATCGCGGTGGGCCCGGACATCGCGGAGAACTTCGAGGGGCTCGCTACCGCGTTTGAGCGCATGGAGCCCTCCCTGAAGGGCATTATCCCGTTTTTGGGTGACCTCGTGGTGGGTATCGGCAACGCGATCGCTGTGGCCGGGACACTCGCTGACAATCTGATCACGCTGGCAGGTATCGGACAGAAGATCCTGGCAGGTGATATCAAAGGGGCCTTGCTGGACTGGACTGCGTTGCAGGTCAGAACCAGGGCGGCCTCGGAGGCCTTCAACCAGGTCCCGGGCGCTGCGAATGCCGCAGCTGGCGCTGTCAGGGGTGTTGGAGAGGCGGTTGAGGAGGTTCCCCCGGGTAAGGACGTCATTATCAGCCTGGATACCTCGTCGATGAATGCGGACACCCAGGCCGCTATCACCTATATCAATTCTGTCCCGCAGAACTGGTTCACTAGGTTCGCCGGGGACATGATTAACCTCGGCGCGGTCGCGGTAATGGCGCAAACCGAGACTGGGAAAGTGCCAGATCGGCGGGTGACGACGTTCACCGGAGATATCAGCCAACTGTCACCGCAGGCCGCCACCGCGGTCGCGCAGATCAATGCCGCGCCGCAAACCTGGCTGACCATGTTCGGTGGCGACGTGATCGACATCATGTCAAAGGCTGGTACTGCCACTGGCAGCATCAACGCAGTTCCAGGTGATCACCCCACCGCGTTCAACGGTGACCCTGGTGGTGCGGTAGCCGCCGCTGGCAGCGCCACCGGCGCCATTAACGGTGTCCCGGACCGTAGCGACACAGCTATCAACGCACAAGACAACACCTCCAGTGTTGTCCGCGACGTGTGGAACGCACTGAACGGTCTCAACGGTCACGTCGTCACGACGTTCATTGACACAGTTCGCCGGTTCTTCGGTGACGGCGGCATGATCATGACTGATGGCGCGGTGGCTATGGCTCCCGGTGGAACGCTAGGGCACAACAACGCAGCTAACCGTATGCAACCCATGTCGGGTCGTACCGCGCGGATAGTCCCGCCCCGTACTTTGCGGGTTATCGGGGACCGAATGACCGACGACGAAGCGTTCATTCCCATTAACGATTCTCCGTGGTCCACGGCGATTCTCGGTGAAACCGCGCGGCGTAAAGGTTTCGCGCTGGTTCCGTTGGCTGGCGCGGATGTGATGCCGATGAGTCGCGGTGGCATCAACCTGCGTGACGAACGCGCGTGGGAATGGATCCAGAAACTGCTGGAACGTTTCCGGGGGGGCGCCCCCGGTGGTGGTGGCGGTGGTATCCCGACTGTTCCTGGTGGTGTTGGTGGCCCCGCGGGTCCGGCACCTGTGGGGCGGTTACCGCAGGCCACGTTACGAACCATGTTCCACACCGCCGGTGGCATGGCCAGCATGACGAGAGCTAATCCGTTGTACGCACCCATGCCACTGCACGGACAGAAGACTCAAGCTGGGGGTGCGGTGAAAGTGGATATGTCGAACCTGTCGTTCCGGTTGACCGGTAACCGGTTCATGGACAACCTCCTAGAGGAGATCGCGAATTCGATTCGTTCTCGGGGTGGTGACCCTCAGATCGTCTTTGGCCGTCGTTAACGGTCGGACTGCGCGACCAGACCCTAGGAGTGTTGGCGACCGGTGACATTCCCCACTGTTCCCCGCGACACCTCAACCGAGTTTTATCTCAACGGTGACTGGGTTGATGTCACTAGTGATGTGCGGGCCGCTGATGGTATCCAGATCACCCGCGGCCAGCCGAATGAGGCGGGCCAGTCACAGCCCGCGACGTGCTCGCTGACGCTGGACAACCGCAGCGGTAACTACTCGCCACGTAATCCCATGGGCGCCTACTACGGGATGCTGGGCCGCAACACACCGATCAGGGTGAGTGTCAATACCGCCAAAGATATGTTCAGCCGGACGTCTGCGAGTGGGTGGGGCGCGGCGGATACCGGGCAGTCATGGTCGATCATCGGAGCCGGCGGTGTCGTTGCTGCGACCGACTTCACGGTTGGGTCGGGGGCTGGCAAGCATTCCATTCCCACCGACGGAACTCGGCGAATTACCTACCTGGATGGTTTCCTCGCGCGTGACGTCGAAGTGTACGCCACCATCAGTCTCCCTTTCACGGACGTCACTGGCGGCAACCTCGACGCGAATGTCATGCTGCGCCTTGATCCCGCGACGGAAGAGTGTTATCTGGCGAGAATCGTCTTCCCTCCCAATGAGGTCGTGACCATAGGTTTCATCTATCGCGACCCCATTGGGACATTGTTAAATATCACTGATTTCAACCCCATACCGGGCATTACACACGCAGCGGGGCAACAATTAGCCATCCGCGCCCAGTGCGTGAACCAAACCCTGAGAATGAAAGTATGGGTAGCGACCAACCCTGAGCCGTTCGATTGGACGCTGGTCAGCAGCGACGTGGTCCTCACCACGGCGAGGACCGTAGGTCTTCGTTCCTCTAGGGCCACCGGTAACACCAATGCGTTCCCGATCGTGTTCTCCTACGACGATTTCATGGTGCGGTCCGTCCGGTTCGCCGGTGAGGTGTCGGCGTGGCCGCAGCGGTGGGACACATCCGGTCTTGATGTCACGGCGCCTATTGAGGCGGCGAGCATTCTGCGGCGGCTCGCGCAGGGAACGGCACCGCAGCTGTCCACTCTGTATCGGGCCATCACTGGCCTGGTGACACCTGCTGTGGCTTATTGGCCGTGCGAGGAGGGCTCGGACTCGGATTCCATCGCGTCAGCGGTGGGTGGGCCCTCGATGGTGGTCGTCGGTGACACCAATTTCGCGGCGTACGGCGAGTTCGCTTCGTCGTATCCGATTCCTGTGCCGCAGACCACGTCAACGTGGAGCGGAACGGTGCCGACTTACACTGCCACCACTGAGCTGCAACTGAGTTTCATCGCGCATGTTCCGTCGTCGGGGGCAGCGGATTTAAGCCACTTCATCGAGCTGACGACGACAAGTGGGAGAACGTGGAGTGTCAAATATCACACCGGCGTTCCCGCTTTGGGCTCGATGAGTGTACAGCTGTGGGAATACAGCACGTTGCTCTTCGATAGCGGTCCGTTCGCATTTGCGGTGAACGGGAAAGATGTGCGAATCACGCTGGCGCTGGAACAGAACGGCAGCGACATCGATTGGGAACTACGCTCCCTGGAAGCCGACAGCAGCGGCGGCGGATTCATTTCAGGTACCCAGGTCAACAGGACCGTGGGACGAGCGCTGCGCGTGCGGGCGTTTCCGCACGGTGAAATGACTGGTGTCCCCATGGGGCACATATCGGTGCGTAACGAGATCACCAATTTCTGGGACCTGTCAGCCGAGCTGCGCGCCTTCGCTGGGGAAACAGTGGTGGAGCGGCTGATCCGGCTATCTGAGCAGAATCTCATTTTTACGGACTTCTTTGTGACGGCGTTCGGCGCCGCTGTAGGCCCACAACGTCCGCTGCCGCTGCTGACGCTCATGCAGGAATGCGTCGATGCCGACAGAAGCATGTTGTTCGATGTGCGTTCGGCACCGGAGTTGCTGTACCGGCAACTGTCCACCATGTACGCCCAGACGGCTGCGGTGACCCTGGATTATGGCGGCGGTCAGATTGCACCACCATTCCAGCCGATAGACGACGACCAGTTGACCCGCAACGACATTTCGGTCACCAGGCTCGACGGCGGCACCGCGCGGGCTGTGCTGGAAACCGGCCGAATGTCGATCCTGACCCCGGAACTGGGCGGGGTAGGCACCTACAACACCGAAGTTAACGTCAATGTCGCTTCCGATGACCAACTGCCGGATATCGCGGGCTGGGAACTCAACAAAGGGACCGTCGACGAAACCCGGTACCCGGTGGTTCGGGTTGGGTTGCACTTCCCGGAGGTATCGGGTGACGCGGCGCTGTCGGCGGCGCTGCTCGACCTCGACGTTGGTGATCGGTTCGAAATCACCAACCCGATGGCCGGGCAAACCCCGGACACCATCGACCAGATTTGCCTTGGTTACACCGAAACCATCGGTGTGTTCACCCACGACATCGCGATCAATGCGGCACCTGCGAGCCCGTACCGGGTATCTGCGCTTGATGATCCCGAGTCGCGGCTGGACACCAGCGGATCTGATCTGACCAACGCGGTCACCACTAGTGCGACGTCATTCCAGGTCGATAGCCCATCGGGGACGCTGTGGACCACTCGCGCGGGTGACATGCCGATTCCCGTCATGCTCGGCGGTGAGGAGATATCAGTGGGTGCAGTATCCGGAACCAGTTCACCGCAAACGTTCTCCTCTGTGACCCGCTCGGTCAACGGGACAGTTAAAGCACACAGTGCTGGCACCGCGTTGTCCGTAGCCCGCCCCCGCGTGCTCGGTTTGTAGCCGACTCATGGCAGATTTGCTTATTCCGTTCGTGGCGGGCCAAAAGGACACCGCGGACGCACACAACATCGCACACGATCTACGGCGGGAGAAGTACCAGTCCGCTACCCAGTCCAGCGCGAACACCACGTTCGTCTCATCTACCGATCTAGTGTTCGACGTCGAAGCGAATACCGCGTTCGTGTTCGAGTCGCAACTGTTTGTGGACACGAACACGACCGCTGATGTCAAATTCAATTTGCTGCTTCCGGCTAGTGCTACGGTGCGGATAGCGGACGGTGGTGGAAACAGCACAACATCGACCCAGCGGGTTTACGCGGGTGTTGGAGCCGGCACCGTGATCTCGTGTAATCCCAACGGGTTCATCGACATCGCTGGGACGGCCGGGACTTTGACTATTCAGTTCGCGCAGAACGCAACCAGTGGGTCCACCATCCTCCAGGTCGGTTCGTGGGTCAGATTGTGCAGGGTGGCGTGATGACCCAGGACTGGGTGACGATCCCGTTGGAGCAGCTGATCCAACACCGGTCGCACACCGATGGGGTACTGGCTATCAAACAATGCGCGTTGTGTCCCGCGCGGACAGTCCCCAGCTCGGAGCACACCGCCGACGAGCAGATCCTGCTGCACTTGGAACGTAGGCACGAGGCCACAGCTGAGGGTCGGACTAAGCGGGTGCCGGCGAGGTTGCGCCGCAAGCTCATCAAGCTGGGTTGGTCACCACCGGTGGTGGAACCTTCAGAGCCCACCGGGTCGGAGCAATCATCACCGCCGGACCAGGTCGCCGAGCACCCTGTTCTGCACCTTCCCTGAAACCGCCGGGGACTTTTTATTGAAGGCGCTATTGGCAGAGCCACTGGAAGTGGAGACGGTAACCGATGCCCACCCCAGCGCTGATAGCGAGCACCAGGTTTTGTGACCAGGCTGTCACGAGGATCTATTACCTGCCGGTGATCGCGGCGGCTACTCGGATCCCTACCCGGGTGGAAATGAACGCGGGCACAAATCTCACGGGGGAAGTCAACGACCTGTCGGGTTGGGTGATCGAATCCGAGGTGTTCGACACCCAACCGATGGGCAGCGCATTCAAAACCGAGGGTGTGGGTAGTCTCAGTGCCTCGAATTGTTCGTTAACGCTTTATACGTCGAAAAACGGGATTGATGTTCGTTCGTTGCTGCCCCGCGGCGCGACTGGGTTCATCATGTTTTGCGACGGCGGCGATTCTTTGGCGAACAAAGCCGAGGTGTTTCCCGTGAAAGTCGCAGCCACCGGTGTGCTCCGCACCACCGGTGGGGACGCGTCGAAGGTACGGGTCGTGTTCGCGGTCACCGCGGCCCCAGCCCAGGGCGTTCCGATCCCGGCATGAACTGCGAGTACTGCGGTCACGAGTTCGACCCGATCTCAACGCGCTGGTTGTGCCCGGAGTGCCGCCGGAAAGCGAATTGCTGTGAAGGTGTCCCGCTGCCTCCCATTAGGGACGGCATTCGCTGTAAACGTGAAGGAGAATCGGATGCGTGTGGCTGCACTGACCGCTGTCGTGATTGCCCTGGCTGTTGTGTTGACGGGTCCCGCGTGGGGATTGTCGGAGCCGTTCACGAATTGCACGGAAGCTCACGCGGCGGGTGCGAGCAACATCCCTAGCAGCGATCCCCGTTACCGCACCGCCCTTGATCGGGATCGTGATGGCGTTGCGTGCGAGTCAGACGAGAAGGCCGGACCCCCGCGGGCCGCTGAGCCGAAAGCTACTCGCGCACCGGCGCCCACGGTCCAGCGCGGCGGGCCTGTCGTTACGCACTGACCTACGGCAGGCAAGCCTCGGGGGAAAGGTATCGTCAGATGACTGAACCACAACCGCGGATCCCGACACCGGACGAAGTTCTCCAGCCGCTCACACAGCCAGAGCCGGATCCCGACGCGGTGATCCCGTCGGCTGATCTCGGGCCGGTGGCCGGTCGCGCTGCGGGCACTGCCGCACCCGGTGACGACGACTAGGCGTTACGTTCCGCGCTTGAGCTTCCCTTTCCTGATTGCCTCTTCGCATATGTCGCACGTGATGTTCAACCGGTTGTGGCTGTAGACGTATCTTGTGTGGCACGTGTGGCACAGTCTCGCGCCCTGGAGTACAGCCCAAAGTCGTTTGGTCACTGGCCGTTTAGCCATCGAAGGCGTTCCCCCGTAAAAGGAGCTGCTGTGATCGTCATCGGTGTGATCGTGTTGATCGTGGGTTGGTTCCTCCCGATCCAGCTCCTCGTCACGCTCGGGATCATCCTGGTCTTGATCGGGGTGGTGTTGGAGATCGTCGGCAGGGCCGGTTATCCCGTCGGCGGTCGCCGGCACTACTGGTGATGGGTGTCGCGGTGCTGCTGTCGATCCTCATCGTCGTGGGTTTAGGTCTGCTCATCATCGACACGATGGCCCCGGAGTTCGCGGCTCGTCGGTTGCCTGCTTGCGCGGAAGCGGGGTGGGTGGTGTTCGTCGCCGGACTCATCGTGTGGGTGGTCCAGGACTAGTCCCCGTTCGGTGACGGAGATCGTCCTTGTCACCGGCGGGTGGCTTGGGATCCCGTCCTCGTCGGAGCAGTAGGAGATCAACTCTCCGATGACGTGATGGCGCCTGCAACCGACGCGGTAACCCATCAACGCCGACACCATCGCGAAGAGCCACCCCCATATCGCGGAGATCGCTGCGGACGAGGCGTCCGTAGTCAACAGCAGTATCGCCGTGACGTTGGCTGTGCCTACCACGGCGGTGACCACCAGCCACGGCGCCAGGGGATGGTTGAGCCGCCGTTTCATCACGCGCCCACGGCTTGCTTCTTCACAGCTCTTACTGCGAACTCCGTTACTTCCCGGCGCTGTCGACCTCGCTCCAGTTCGTGGGCCAGGCACAGCGCGTGCGCGTTGTTCTCACGGTGGGCTTTCGCCCTGAGGACGTTGATAGCGAGCTGCAACCAGTCGTCGGTCATCGCGGGGGCCCTCCCAGGCCGTAGGGGGCGAATCACCGCACCTTAGTGCCGAGTAAATGACACCACCAAAGACTGGAACCACTCCATTGACTGAGCCCAACATCGTGGTGCATGGCGCTGGCCCCATCCGCTCAGGCGACACCCTGGTGATCGGGTTCACCAACACGGTCCCACCAACCGAAGCGCGCCGCATCAGGGAACGGTTCGGTGAGCTACTACCCGGTGTCACAGTCGTCGTGTTGGACCACGTCGCGCAGCTCGCCGTGTACCGGCCCGGCGCCGAATAGGCCACCCCGAGGAACCGTCTCAGTCTTTTGCAACTTGCGACCACCGCTGGACGGTTGCCGCCGGAGGGGGGTCTCAGTTGCACCGAAAATTAGGCCGCGGGGTACGTCGGCTGGTGGATGCGTGGCGTAGCCGACCGACGTCGGTCACCATTCCGCTGGTGATGATCCCCATCGGGATCGCCGCGCTCATCCTCGGCGAGAACGTATCCCGAGCGTTCACCAACATCGGTGGCGGAACCATCATCCGAATCATGGGCGCCGCCATGCTCCTCGGTGGCGTCTGTGTATTGGTTAGTGTCCTCCGGTCCGATCCATTACAGGAAATGATCGGTCTCAGTCTGATCGTGTTCGGTGCGGCCATCTACGGGTGCGGTGTCATCCTCGGTCTCAGGGTGCAGGGCATCGTCGCTGGAATGGGTTACCTCGCCATCGCGACCGGGTTCCTCGGCCGGGTACTGATGCTCGTTCGAGAGGCACGAGCGCGTCAGCGATCGGAGGAGAAGTGACTCGTGCCCACCTTGAGTCCCGAGTTCGCCCTCAACGTCCTCGCCATTTTCCTCGGCGGCGGCACAGTCCAGTTACTGATTTTCCTGTTCCGGCGCCGCGCGGAAATCAGGCAGGTCAACACCACCAGTGACTCAGTCCAAGTCAACGCGGCGATGGACCTGGTCTCGAAACACCAGCAGGACGGTGAAGCGTTTCGGGAAATGATCAAAAGCCAGGACGCGAAAGTCAGCAGGCTAGAAGCGAGATACGACACAGCGCAGTTGGAGTTCACGCAGCAGCTCCGTGACGCACACGCCGAGAACGTCCGGTTGACCACCCGAGTCGCCCAGTTGCAAACAGATTTGGATATCGCCACCAGGCAAATAGCCGACCTGCGGGCTCGCTTGCCTTGACTGTTTTCCCCGTAGCACGCGCACCCCGTCATGAAGCGGCGGGCTATGCAACAGGAGGTCTCGATGCCGAGACCGTGGGATGAAGAGACCGATGAAGAGCTGAAACGAGAAACCCAAGAATTGAAAGGGCAACTCCTGTCCGCGGCGGACAAAGTCGACGCGTGGGTCGCTGCGCTTTATGCCGAAGCCCAGCAGATCAAGATGCACTGGGAGGGTGACGACAACGATGAGCGATCCACCAGTCGACCCGTCAGTTAAACACATGGTGGGGACGGATGGTACCGACAATCTGCCGGGCGAGAAGCTGGTCATCATGCCCGGTGAGTCGCTGACATCACGCGCCGACGAGATCGCCGAACTGCTCCGCGAGCTACGTGAATCGGTTATCGACATGGACAGCCGGATCACTGACACCGATGATCGGGCCACCACATCGTTCGATCGGGCCACCAAGTCCGAGTTGACCGCGGGTCGCGCCAGGAAAGCAGCGTGGGTTGTTGCAGCGCTACTTTTGGTGGTGGTCGCGTTCACGGCCGGGCTCACCTACGTCGCCCTATCCAACCGTGCCAACATCGAGCGGCTCGACACGCTACAACGACAAGGCCTGTGCCCCCTGAACACCTTGTTGATTAGTAGTTACAGCGACGCTGCGCGGGGTAGCTACGAGAAGGGACCGCAGGCGTACGACGAGGCGTACGAGAAGCTCCGGCAGATCTCCACCGATGTGGATTGCCCGGCCGGTTAAAGGGTCACAAACCGGGGGAACTGAATGAAGAAACCGTTCACCGACCTATTGCAGTCCCTCAACATCCGGGCGCTGCACCAGCGAGTCACCCGCCACAGCCAACGCATTACACGATTAGGAGAACGCATGTCCGCACTCGAAGACGGTCTCGCTGCTGTAGAGGTCGAGACCACCCGCATCGCCGACTGGATCACCCGCAACCTTCCTGATGACCCGGCTATCACCGCGAAGTTCGCTCCGGTCCTGGAGCACCTGCGGGCACTCGGCGCGGCCAGTGAGCCGGTACCGCCGATGCCCGACGGTCCGTCGGACTTCTAAAGAGATCCGATTTGCGAGGCCGGTACCCCTTTCCTTCTGTGGGTACCGGCCTCGCACCTATTTGGGGGGTCTCATGGCATGGCGAGTCGCACGTAGTCTCGACACCCTGCTCAGGCAGTTGAACGACCGGTTTCCCAACAGGTCCCGTAAATCGGATGGCAGTATCGGAGACGCAAGCCACCAATCACGAGCCTCTGACCACAACGCCTGGTTCGGGCCGGGGATTGTCACCGCACGGGACTACACGCACGATCCCGTCAACGGACCGGATATCGGACAGCTATCCGATGAACTCGCGGCGTCCCGCGACAAGCGAATCAAATACATCATCGCTAACGGGATGATCCTCGACACCCGGCCCGGTCGCAGGCCGTGGCAGTGGGTGCCTTATTTCGGGAGTAATCGCCACGACCAGCACCTGCACCTTTCCGTGATGGACGACCCGTGTTGTGACGACCCCCGGCCGTGGAACCTGCCCATGTTCGGCGGCGCGCACATAAAGAAACCGCTACCGAAGGTAGGAGTCCTCGACATGCCCGCTGGTGTTATCCCGTCCGGTTCGCAAGTCACTAAACTCGTGATGCCTATCGGGTCGGTGAGCGGGCTGGTCGCTAAAGGATGGTTGTCTTTGGCGAGTTCCGAGAACGCCACCGGGTCCGTGTGGGTCCAAGGCCCGAAAGGCGGTATCTCCAATCACACCATTGTTTTGGTGAAAGATAAACGGTGGTGGATTGAGCTACCTGACGGGGCAGATCAGATGACGATCCACACGAACAGTCCCGGTTCCGTTGGTTGGTGTTTGGAGTTGCAACCGAAATGACCACTACTGATAGCCCGCGGCCGGAGCCGTTGAAAGCTCTCATCGGTGAGGCCAGCACCATCAACGGTCTCATGATGGGTGTTTTGACGGCGCTGGTGTCCGCTGGCCTGATCACCGTCCAAACATCCAACCTGGTGACCGCGCTGTTCGGGCTGATCCCCGGTGCGCTGGCGGTGGCGGCGACGGTGCTCGGTGCGCGGGCGCTGGCGGTAGCTGGTCGCGCGGAGGTCACGCCGGTCAGTGACCCGATGGACGATGAGGGTCAGCGGCTCGTTCCGCGGCCGACTATCCCGCCGGTCACTTACACCACCACCACTGGTGGCCCGATCGGGCCACTGCGGTGATCGTTTTCCTGCTGCTGGGTTTGTGGCTCGCGCTGGTCATCGTCGGGGTGGTCGTCGAGGCCCTGTTGTGGCTCGCGCTGGTGGGCCTGGCCTTGATGGTCCTCACCGCGATCAGTGGCGCGATCTACCACACCCGCAAATACCCACCGAGGGGGTATGAACTCAATGCACGACCTATCCGACGTCGCCGCCGCGGTCCGCACTGAGCTGGCGAAACTCGGGCTACTCAAGCCGCCGGCACGTCGTAAGAAGTGGCCGTGGGCGCTGGCCGTGTTGGCGCTACTCGCGGTGGCAGCGAAGATCACGTATTATCTCACCAGCCCGAAGTGGTGCAGGTGACCCGGCGGATCCTCGTCACTAGGGTCACGCAGCTGGACTGATGTCGCCACCATCGACGCCGCACTGAAAACAGTGTGGGGTGATGGGACCGCGGTGGGTGCCACTCACACCGCTGGTCTCGCGGAGGACGCTGGTATCCCCACCCGCCGCTACGAAGTAACATCCTCGCCATGCTCAGGTGCGACGCCTCTGAGCAGGTGAGGGAGCAGAGGTGCGCGGGAGCACCTCACGTAACACCAGTGCCCGGCTCCAACCCTGTCCCAGGGGGTTGGAGCCGGGCACTTTTTTTGTTGTTGCGGTGGCGGTGGTGCTTCTGCTAGGTTTCACACCTACCCCGCCTGGGTGAGCAGCTCAGGCCCGACGGCCCCGCAGAGACTTGATCTCTCGGGGCTGTCTCTTTTTGTCTTGCGGTACGGTCGCAGCGTGCACTGGTTCGAGAGGTGGGACTGCGGGTCCTGCCACAACGCGTTTCATGTCATCGACGGCATCCCCCACGTGACGCACGACGAGGACTGTGGTCGTGCCTTCGATGACATGCTCGCTTGGTTCGGTGAAGTTGCGGTAAGCTCACCGGGCGGGGTGGAGCAGCTCGGTAGCTCGGGAGCCTCATAAGCTCCAGGTCGCAGGTTCGAATCCTGTCCCCGCTACGACTGTTTCCTATTCATCGAGAATCCCGTCTCGAACTAGTTTCTTCCGGTCGTGGAGTATCTCGGGGAGGACATCGTCCGGGACGTGGTGGCCGGCCTCGATGTGTTCGGTGATGTGGGCACTGATCGTTGCGAACGTGCGGAAGTTGGGTAGTTCTAGTTGGTCGTGGAGGATGCATCCGCAGCAGTCGATACCGCCATTGGCGTTGGCGTAGATGTAAACATCTGATCCATCCAGGCCGAATCGTGCGTAACTCATGGTCGGTCACCGTTAACCTCTCGCCGCATCAACTTCGATTCGCGGCTACATGGCCGTTGGTCATCGACTCCAGCCCGTTAGCAAGCTCGATCATTTCGTTACGATCCCAACGGCAGAACATCCCGCCATGCGACCCTTCATCATCACCTAACCACCGCAGATACGCGATCACGTGAGGGAGGGCTTCTGCCGGAATCTCCGGTGGTGGTACCTGCCGATGTATCACGCAGGTTTGCCGGTCTGGGCATTGGTCGATGGTGTGTACGGTCATCGTTATCCTTCCGGGGTGCGACTCTTTCCTCGCGCCTGGTCTTCTGCGTCGAGTGCGTTGGTGAGCAGGATGTTGGCGGCGCCGGACATGCTTTGCCGGTGTCGGTCGGCTCGTCGCTGTAACCGCTTCTTGACTTCCTCGTCGAGGTAGATGGTGGTCCTCGCCGTGTTTTGTGGTTCCATCATAGCGTCACTGTAGCACCATCGCGACGTTGCGACGCCGCTGGTTTCTTGGTTTGCCACGGTGAACGGTGAGCACTGCCGAACGTGGCGCGTCCACCCGTAGGGCCGCTAATGCCGCCGGACTAGGGGAGTGCGCCTACGGCCTCTGCGGTGAGACGCTTGAGTACATGCGTTGGCCCCGCATGGACATTGATCCCCACCAGGACTGGGGTGCGGTGGTGCTCGTCGTACTGGTGCTCACAGTGCTGGTCGGCTACGCAGTGATTGGTAGCACCTACTTCTAACGAGCGGGGCAGACGCCGCACCTGGTTAAGGTTCGCGTCTGCCCCGTCGCCCCCGGTTTGCACGTGCAGGCACCGGACACCTTTGCCACCGGGGGTATCCGTTCAACCCATGCCGTGAACGGAATCCTGTTCCTCAGAACTGGTTGTCGCGGACTCCCGCGGTGAATGCGGCCCACTCGGCCGCGGTGAACCTCAACGGCTCCCGGGTGTGGTCGGTGGAGTCCCGCAGCGCCACGGCACCGTCACCGAGGTCAGCGACCTCGACGCATTCAAACTCGATGTCGTTGCTGAACGAACTCTTATGCCACGCCACCTCTGTGAGGTCGCGTAGGTACAGCGCCTGTTTATCCACCTAGAGTCACTCCTCCGAGTTCGTCGGCTTTGACTAGTGCTTGTACTTCTGCGTATTGCCTGTGTTCCTCCGGGCTCTGCGGTTGCGGCAGTCTCCTTCTCAGGCTTTGCGCGTAGAGCATCACATCCTCGGCGGTTGCGCCGGTGGCCTCGAAGGCCTTCAGCTTGTCGTAGGCCTCGTGCCATGGGCTTTGAGCCATTGCTCACCCCCAGTCTTCCTTGGAGTCCCGGGCGCCGTGACGGTGGTGATCACCCCGCCGCCTTCGGCCGGGAGGACCACCATAGCCTGATGGCGGGTGGATGCGGGAGAGGGTATGTGGTACCCGAGTGGTGTCGGCTGGTGGCACGAGGGTTGGATCATGACGGTCGCCCTTGGTGACCTGCGACGAGACGAGCGACGGCCCCGCCAGTAAGCTCACCAGCGGGGCCGTCGGGTCGGTGAGTCAGTTAGCTGTCGAACTCGCCGTCCCGGACGCCAGCCTGGAACGCGGTCCACTCGGGCCCGGTGAACCGCAGGATCGGGCCGTGCGGGTCCTTGGAATCCCGCACGGCCCGGCCTCCGTCTGGAAGCGGGGCGGCCTCAACGCAGTTCATGCCGTTGCCACTGTGGCTACTCTTCTTGAACACCAGCGGCAGTTGATCACTCATTCGCAATATCCTCCTCTCGCGCTACTAGTTGTTCGAGGAACGCGATCGTTTCCTCCTCATCGAGCGCGAGTTGCGTTAGGCGCTCGAAGTCAGTTGTGTAGCGGTCGACCTCAGATGGTTTTTCTATGTAGACGGCAGCGTCTTTCAGTTCCACGTAGATGGTGTCGATGGCTGGCGTCTCGGGGAACCGCAATGCCGTGAAGGGCCCGGTCATCGCGGGGTGATGGCCGATGGCGAATGGCAAAACCTGGACGGTGACGTTCGGTCGCTGTGCTGCATCAATGATGTGGCGGATCTGCTGGCGCATCACATCGGAGCCCCCCACCGTACGCAGCACTACGGCCTCGTTGAGTACTGCCCGCAGGACCACCGGGTTGGTGTCTTCGGTCAACCGTTTCTGTCGTGCCGCCCGCATCTTCATGGCCGCCTCAACGTTGCTGGGTTCCAGCGCATGGAGGTACGGCTGAGTCTGGAGCAGGCCAGGTACGTACTCGGATTGGTAGATCCACACCTCGTTGGCGACGGTTTCCATGCCGAGCGCGTTGGTGAGCCAGCTCGGCACGTCCTTGCCGTACTCGGCCCACCAGCCGCGTTGGTTTGCCTCCCGTGCGAGTTGCACGAGGTACTTGATGCGCCGCTCGTCGTCTACTTTGTAGAGGTCGCAGAGGTCCATGACGGTGGCTACATCGACGCGTCGAGCACCGGTCTCCCACCTGCTCAGTGCGGATTCGTCCTTGCCGAGCAACGTGGCGGCTTGCCGCACGCTGATGTTGGCGGCCTCGCGCAAGAGGCGTAGCTCTTTCCCGAGTTGGCGCATCCGCACCGTGGGGCTACCTGCCACCGACGCCTCCGACGTGACCACGTAAGTCCTTCCAGTGTGCACCCGGCAAGTCTGCCGCACAAAACTTTGCCGCGCAGGCACTTGACTCTTTGGCATTTGCCAGTTTACCGTGCTTGTGCGGGTCGGTGACTTTAACCTCACCCGCGTGGCGACGGTGCAGGGCCCGTCGGGGGTTCCCCGTCGTCAGCCGTCCGGCCTAGCGTTGCTCGCACGCCCTTTGGGGGCTGGGCCGGACGGCACCTCCGGTACGGGAAGGGGCCAGGCACGTGCTCAACGAAGACGGGCTGCCGACCCTGGTCGCGGAGGTCAAGCCACCGATCCCCTTCCACACGCGGGTGTGCAAACGAACCGACAAATCGGTGGTGGGCACTGTGATGCCCCACAACCCCGAGTTCTCCAACGGCAAGTTCCCGGTGTCCTGGGACCGATGGGGCGGGATGTGGGAACCGGGCGTCACCGCCGACGAGGTCGACATCGTGGAACCCACCACCACAGCGACGGTGACACGCCTCGTTGCTCGCCCACCCGTGAAGCGCAAAGCAACCCTCCCGAAGCGACGGGCGGTCAGCTGATGGTGATGAACCCCGACGTCCTCGCGCCGGTCGCCGCCGGCACACTGGAATCCATCACCATCGGCCCGTGCCGGTATGCACCCGCTCCCGGTGAGAGTCCTGGCGAGACCTTGATCCGCGCGGTCCGCGACTGGGCTCGTGCCATCGGCAGACCCGACCCGACCACCCTTGAGGTCCGTAACACCCGAGTAGTCCATTGCACACCGGATGGCGAGTACTCGTGCTCGTGTTTCGTCGGCCACCGCCAGCGCGATTGCTGGACCGGGCATTACGTGTGGGTCAGCTTCACCTACCAACCCAGTGCCCCGGTGTTCACCCAAGCTGCTTCACCTGATGTGACGTTGCCCCCCTCAAGCGCCGACCGGCCGTTGGTTGAAGGTCGCACCACCACCGCTTCCGTCCCGGCGGCCGGTCGGCTTCCACGGGCACAGCAATGAGGGCGCTAGTGGGCAGGCACCGTAAGCACCGCAGCACGCGGCTCACCCCACGACCGCGGATCGTTGCCTGGGTTGATTTGCGCACCACTCTCACGCATTACCTGACACTCGACGCCGCTGCGGCGGGGCGCAAAGGTGGTGGCCGCTATATCGCGTTGTGTGGTGCCGACGTACTCACCGCTGGCATGACCGACCCCGGGACCGGAACGTGTCGGACCTGTGTCGATTTGGGAATGAAGTAAAAGATGGTAACTATCATGGTTTGTCACTGGATTGCGTTAGCGCTACTACCGGTTACAGACCTTCTACTGTTGTCGGTTTCTCTCATCTTGAGAGCGCCAAGGCTGGCGGCGCTTGTCCCAAGACTAAGCATTCTTGCGTTGTACAACTTGCCGATTTTCATGCTCTGGATCGTTATTCCGACGTAACGGATCGAGGAAACCATGGCGGCGATAGAGCCAGCGCCCTCAGCCCCAGCACCGTGGTACCAGCACCCAGCTACGGGCATCTTCCACCTCGGTGGAACCCACCAGGGCACCGCGCACACCTCCTGCGGCACCCAGTTCTTACCCCAAAGCCGCAAGCCAGCGAGCGAGTTGACAGACCCGGAGCGGTGCCCGGAGTGCTGGACAATCGCTCGGATCCCGCAGTGACACCCATGCCGCTACCACCGAAGTTGTGGGTGCAGGAGGACGTGCTGCCTGCGGCGCTGGTCGCACGTAAGGCCCGCTACTGCCGGTTGTGCGTGCCGGTCCCGACCCAGAGGAGAGCGCTGCGGTGACGGCCACCACCTCGACAGTGCGTATCAAGTGGGGACTAAGCGTGCTGGATTGGCGCGCCCATGCCATTGACGAAGGAGCCGACCACCCCGTGGGGGTCTATAGGGCGCGGTGCGGGCACCTGTTGATGGTGGTCACTGCGCTGTCCGACGGGCCCACCGGGAAGCCGTGCACGGACTGCGCCGCCCTGCAATTCGAAGCCGCTCAGCGCGCACTCGATGAATCACGCTGAGCGGGAACTACGCCGAAGCCCCCTTCACGCGGAACGAGGAGCCATGTGGGTAAAGAGCAGGTTGAGTAATCCCAACGGGGAGTGTGTGGAGTTGGCGAGACTGGCAAATGGCGAGGTCGCCCTACGTAATTCTCGGCAGCCCGGTGGACCTGCACTGATCTTCACCCACGCCGAAATGACCGCGTTCATGCAGAGCGTTGCGGCGGGCGAGTTCGACGATTTCGCAACCAACAAATAGAAGGTAATCGGCCAACCTGTGTCGGATGAGGATTGGTACCTGGCGTCCGCTAGTCGTGAAGGCACCCACTTTGGGCGACTCGAACAGGGTGCGGTGCACGCTCGATGCGGCCGGGAATTCGCCCCGCAGACCGGGCTGTTTGGTGGTAGCGGTGTCGCTGTCGCGGTGCTTCCGATGCAGGCGCAGCAGGCTTGCCGACAGTGCTGCGCACAGCTGGGGATCGTCGTTGGTGACCGGCATGACATTGAGGCGCCTGCGCCTAACCGTGTTCGCCGGGACCAGCTGCGGGCTGTGGGTGTGTGGGTGAAGCGCGAGCCTGGTGCCACTGTCCTGCCACCGGCGCCTGAGCCGCCACCTGTTCCCGTCGCACCGTTACCGATCCCGGGTGGCTGCCGTTGTGCGCGGAAGCGGGGCCACGAGCCGCATCCTGTTGGCCTCCAATGCACCTGGCGCCATGGCCGCTCGTCGTGCTCATGCATGGGCGAGGCCTGACCTCCCCGTCGGCGTCCGTCACTCAACCCGGTCTCACCTACCACCACGGCGCGTCAAAAGTTGACACACACCACCCGTTTTCGGTAGAAAATCGCGCGTGACCACCACAGCGCGCCGGGTGGGTTCAGGCGCGCTCCCTCGAAGTCACCAGCCGCCCGGGACCCCCTCCTCCCATCGCACGCGGCTGCAATTCGGACAATCCCGGAAGGACCAGAGCATCATGGCCACGAAGGAAACAGTCGCCGCCTACGACGACCTAGACGGAAGCAAGATCCACACCTACAGCGGGCCGGTGGAAATCGCACTCGATGGTGTGAACTACGAGATCGACCTGTCCGACACCAATCACCAGCAGCTCCACGAGAAAATGGCTGGGTTTGTGGCGGCAGCCCGCAAAGTGAGCAGCGGCGGCAACGTGAGGGTGCAAGCTGGCGGCAAGCAGGCCAGCGGCAAGGCGCGCGTCACCACCGCGAAACCGAAGACAGCCACCACCCCGGTAGCGCCCGAACCCGAACCCGAGCGCGCACCGATGCCGGAGACAACCACCACCACCACCACCGTGACACCATCAGAGACGGTACCCACTACCACCACGGCACCGATGGTAACTACCGCGCCGCCAAAGCTAACGCCCGAACAAAACGCACTGATGTCGCGGCGCGTCCGCGAGTGGGGCAAGGGTAGGACGTTCAACGTCAACGGCCAGGTGCGGGTCATCAAGGAAACCGGGTCCGTCCCCCAGTGGGCCAAAGACCTGTGGCTAGCGGATATGGCAAAGCAGAAGGCACAGGAGGCCCCGCAGCAAGACACGCAGCCGGCGCCCGCCAAGGTTCCCGCATTCAGCGGCTGACCCGGAAATGCGCGGCTTTCACCTAATACCCGATGCCGACATTCGGCCGATAGACGCCTTGATGCTTCGCCCGGATGGACAGCTCAACGTCGTGCCAGCGTGGAAGCTGCAAGAATTCCCACATACTGACTTGCAGGTATGGTGTGTGAAGCGAGGCGTGTACCAGTTCCCCACTGAGGAGCTACTCAATTGGCTATCTGAACGGATAGCGGGACGTAAGGCCATCGAGATATGCGCCGGTAACGGTGTCCTCGGTCGGGAGCTTGGAATCGCTAGCACCGATTCATACCTGCACACCAAGCCTGAGATCATTGCTTACTACGAGCTGATGAGACAGGCGCCGTGCAAACCGGGACCTGACGTGCACCAGTTCGAAGCCAATCAAGCAGTGTCTCGCTTCAAGCCTGATGTCGTTATCGGCGCATGGGTCACGCAACGATGGCAGTCCGGAGATCAGTACGGCTCCGCCGAGGGCGTAGACGAGATTAAACTCGCCGAAAGGGTGAGCACGTATATTCATATCGGCCATGACAGTACCCACGCGGACAAGCGAATTATGCAGAGGCCGCATGAGTTGCTCCGCCCTGAATGGCTTGTGTCACGAGGCACAGACCAATCGTTGAATCACGTTGCAGCGTGGGGTCAATCAGACAGTGAGGCCAAATGAAACGGGGGCGAGGACACCCGCCGCCATTAGCCTCGGCCGAGGCCGGGGAGCAGCTACTGGCGAAAATCGAGGCCGCGAACAGCGAGAGCAGGGACACTGTCCGGCTACTACACGAGGCTAGGCGGGACCTCAACACTGACTTCGCTGCGATGAAGCAGTGGTTCGCCAGCGACGAGACCGCGCAAGCATTCCGCGACGCTAGGCGGGACCTCCAGCAGTGGGTTATCGACGAGTTGACGCGAATGATTCGCGCCGACGCAGCGGAAGCCTTGGCCCGGCTCAATACTGAGATAGAGCAGCTGTTCCCTAAGTACGCCAAGGAACTTGAAGAATCGTTCCATCGGGTAGCGAAACGCATGATCGAGCGACACCCGGGCTTCCGACCGCAAAAACACATGGAAACCACAGAAGTCGAGATACCACCGGACCTGGCTCAACAGCTACTGAAAACGCTACTTGTTCTTGCTGACGCCGAAGCGGGGGAAACGAAACGTGACAACAAGTGACAGGCCGGACCAGCGGCGTACCTACCTGGTCACCCCGTTCCACAAATGGAAAGCGACCCGCCACAACCTCGCGGGCGGCCCAGCCTACTACGCCGTCAGGTGCCTCAAAGAGGGATGCGGGTGGATCAGCCTCACCAGACACCAAGACGAGAAGACCGCCGCCGCTGAAGGCGTCAAGCATGTGACTCAAAAACGGGCCGCGCGACTCGCAGTGAAAACCTGACACGCCATGTCAATGGCCAAACGTAAAGGCCAGCCCACCGACCCGACCGAACGGGCACTGGACGCCGCCGCGGAGTGCAGAGCTGCGACCCGGGAATCTCACGAAGCAACACAGGGCCTGATCGAGGCCGCAGCGGGCCTCAGGGCCGCGATAGCGGAGGGCCAGCGGTTCATTCAGACCCAAGCGGCGGCGGTACAAGAAGTCCACGCCAGAGTCGCCGAAGCGGAAGCACACCTCAGGCGCCTAGAGGCGGCAATTCCCGTCAGTAAGGCTCAGGATGATGACACCAAAGACGTCCTCCGCTGTCCTCACTGCGAATGTATGATCGTCAACTCCGAGTCCATCGATGGTGACAACGGCAAGCCCCACGTGGGTGCCGTGTCTGTTTGCGCTAGGTGCTCCAAGCCGTCCTTTTTCGCGCTCAGCTCAGTTTCGGGTGAGTTGAGCCTCCGGAAACCCACCACCGTCGAGGCGAGGAGATTGGCCCGGAGCGCGCAGTTGCGTAAAGCCAAGCGGCACGTGAAGGAAGAATCATTGTGAGCAGCGTTAGCGCCTTAGGCGAAGCCACCATGCCACCGCGTGACCCGTGTTGGTTGTGCCGTGACCTCGGTGGTATCACCATCCACGACGCGGCCACTAAACAATTCGGTGAGCCGTACCACAAGCCACTGTTCATCCCGCACGAACCGGAATCCGACACACATCCGGTGCTGCCCTGCCCCGCGTGTTTCCTGCGGGCCGTCGTGCTACGACCACAAGTGAATAGCGACCCCGACGCCAACGCGGTCTACCTCACCATCACCAACAAACCCGTGGCGCGCACCGTGGAAGCGATACCCGGTGAAGTGAACATCGATTACGACACTGACGGAACAATCGTTGGTGCGGAGTTCCTTGAGGTACTCGTCCCACCCGGCGGTCGATGGCTCGTGACCCGCGCCGATATCAGACCGCCCGTTCGCCAGGAAACACCACCATGTGGTCACTGATCGGCTGGCTCGGCGCCTTAGCCGGTACCGTTACCACAGTCATCGTGCTACGCAGGCTAAAAGGTTTAACCCGCGCTGCGGGCCCACGCCATCGACGAAAGAAGACAGCCCAATGGGAGTTGACAGTAAGTACGGGCGCGTCACCACCGAGTTCGGCACCATCGGCGAAAACGAACCAGTCGTCGTGTTCCGGGCACAAGACGCACTGCTGGTGAAAATGCTGATGTACTACCACCTGTTCTGCCTCAAAGCAGGGTCACCGCGAAGACACCTGTCAGGGATACTCGACGCTATCGATAACGTCCGCAACTGGCAGGCCAGCAACCCCACGAAGACACCCCAGTCGCAGGGGTACATGACCGACCAGGGCTGGGAAGGCAAGGACCGACCCACTCCCCGCTTGAAGGGCCTCTAGGTGGCGTACCGCGACGATGAGGTGAAGCGTGCAATCGAGCGGCACGAAGCACTTCGTGCCCATTACCGGTTCATGGCCTGGGTAACCGGCGGCTGTGCCGTGCTAATGATCGTGGCATTCCTGGTGCCACCACTCACGGTCGCTTGCACGCTCACGGCAGTGGTCGTCGCCACCACCGCAGTGGTGCTCTCGCTCCGGTGGCGGCGACCGTGACTCGCGCCCACGCCCTGTTCATTGCCTGCACAACAGTTAGCGGCGGCCTGCTGGCGATCGGTGGACTGCTGGTGCCTGACGCCCGCATCGTCTGCTGGACCGTAGCGCTGGCTGACATCGCCGCCGGGCTGGTGGCCTACCGCCTCTGGGTGCGACCGTGAACACCGCACTCGGCATCGGCACCGGACGCACGCCGCTAACACGGGTGGTAGGTTCGTCCACGCAGGAGCGCAAGCTAAGACTGAAGGCTGAGCTTCAAAGCAAGGTGGTCCAGTGGAGGTTCGAATCCGCCCTCGGGCACGGCAACACGCAACACAAAAGCCCGAGTAGCCCAACGGTCAGAGGCAACCACCAGCATGACGCTTGAAACTCTCGCTCCAGACTTAACTCGCCATCCGGTACCAGATCAAATCGGACGCGGCAAAGAACGTCGGGGTTGCAGGTTCGAATCCTGCCGGGGCCTCCAACATGGCCCCGTAGCTCAAAGGCAGAGCGTGACTCCTCAACATGACTGCGCCCGTTAAACGCCGCTGGTACCAGCAACAGGGTGGAACCCTTTGACCAACGGGACTCGAAAATTCCGTATTCGGTCGGAAAGGTCCGGGCGACACAGGGCAGGTCGCCCGGACCGCTACCCAACTACCATGCGGGGTGTAGCGCAGAAGGAAGCGCACTCGCCTTGGGAGCGAGAGGCCGTGGGTTCGAGTCCCGCCACCCCGACGTCCAGGACCGTTAGCTCAATTGGCAGCAGCATCCGGTTTTTACCCGGAGGGTTCTGGGTTCGACCCCCAGGCGGTCCACTCTTGAGTATTCTTGGCTCTCTCTCGAAGTCTGTGCGCTAGCGCCCATAACTGATTGGCTAGGCCGTGTTCGCCGAGTCCTGAGACGATGTTGCCGGTGGACTCGATTTGGCGGGCCATTATGATGTCAGTGCTGGTCATGCTGCGTCGCCACGATTCGAACGTGGGTTTCCGCACCACCGGACCATTCCCTTTCGGGGTTTTCACCGTCTCCTTCTTAAGGTGCGGTGATGGGGCCTCGATCCCCGCTCGGTGCGGCGTCTTAGGCCGCTGGACTACGACGCACGTCATTCCCAGTCTGCTGCTTCAATGGTCGTCTCGCATCGTGTCCCGCATCGCGCTGGTCATCATGAACACGACGATGTTCACGGTGGCGCAGCACATGAGCGCGACGACTGCGATCAGCCAACCCCACCACGGCATGCTCAGGCCCCTGTTTCCGCTAGTTGTTTGGCCAGTGCCGCGCATTCGGACCGCACGTAGTCGAGTGTGCGGTACTGCGCTCTGTAGCCGCCAACAAGAGTTGAGAATTCTTCCGGGCAACGGGATAGATATCCCGGGCTCATGTCCATCCAGTGACCGCAGTCCCAACCGAACCACCACAAATCATCAGGCTCACCCGGTTCGGGAATGTGACAGATCCGCTTTTCGATCGGTTCCGGGCCTTCTTGGCACGCATCGGAGTACGTGAGCCCACCATGAACTTCGGCGGTAACCCGCTCATCGGTGTAGTCCAGACCGTGCCAGGGGTGATCGTGGGGAACACCCACGTAACCACACCAGTTGCCCATGAGTGAATTGCGTTTAGCTAGGCACGTCAGGTTGGTGGTTTCATCGACCCATTGGGCTCGGTCAGGTTCATCGACCCACGGGCCGACACCCCACGCGGTTTTGTCCGGGATGGTCGTCCACGTTTGCACAGGGTTCCTCGCTTTCCCTTAGCCGGCGAACAGGTACTCGAACAGCGGTGCGGCGACTTTGCGTTCGGTGACGTCCATGGTGTTGGCCTGTTCCCGGGCGAACGCGACAGCTTCGGCCAGTGCCTCGACTCGTTTCAGCAGCAATTCGACCCGGTCCGCGGACAGGGCGCCGCTGAATTTGGTGGTCGCCCAGTACCCGACGATCTCATCGACTGTGTACGCCTGGACCTGCGCGGGGTGCTTATCGGTGGCCGCCGCGAGGACGTGGTTCTGCATGACCTTCTTGGTCCGCTGGGTCCGCACGGGTTCAGTCGCCCAACATCCGCGGGCGTGGTCGTAATGCCATGTTTCCGCCAAATCCAGCGTCGGCAGTTTCGAAATGATGGTCCGCAGATCCTTCAACTGCTTTTCCAGGAAAAGCAGGTAGGTGACCGGCACCTTTTCCATCACGGTCGTGCCGTCGACCACAATGTCAGCGTTGGCTTCGCAGTTCGCCCAGTCCTTGGTGGCGATGAGGTCCCACAGTTTGGTGCTGGCCTCAGCGATCTGCGTGAGGATCCCACCGATGGTCATCTGGACCCGGGTTGATTCACCGGGCAGATCCTCACCGCCGTCTTCAACAGCAACCAGCGGCGTGTAGGTGCGGGTTAACCCGAAGAACGGGCCACCTTGCTGGGTGCGTTGGGTGTCGTGGTGGAGCTTGGTAATGAGACTGTAGGCGCCGCTCTTGACGCGGGGCTCGACAGCGATGATCTGGTTGAGGAGGCTCACCCGCGGAAGGTAGCGACCGAAATCCAGCAGCAAACAAGGGTGGTAATCTGGGTGCTGGATTTGGGGCGGAAGGGAAGGGGGGACTGTGAGCTGGGACGACGACGCCGAGCCGCGGGTCAGCGAACTACGGGCACCCCGCTCGGCAGATGAGTACCCGACGCGACATACCCGGCGGCGCTCCACAAAGAAGTGGTGCCGAGGTAAGGAAGGTGTCGAGCACACGCTGGAGATCCGGCTCCAACGCGCCGTGGCCAGCCGCGCACAACAACCCCACAAATACGGTCGCGACCGCTACCGGTACCTCGATGCTGGGTACCACTGTCGGTGGTCGTGGTGGTTGTGGTGGATCTACGACGACTGGAGATACTCGTGTAGGCACGAGCGGTACTGCACCAGCTGCGGGAAAATTTTCCCGCTGGAATCCGCGAGCTGCCCGGAATACGACCAGCATCCCAAGCCGAGGATCAGCGCGCAGGAAGCTGAGGCCAGACATCGACAGGCGGGGAAGACGTGATGACCACTCTGGATGAGATCGGGGCCGCTGGTCGCGCGATCTGGCATGACCAGATGAGCCTGACCGAGATCGTGATCGCGATGGGTGTCGTGTACGGCGACCTCGCCAGGGTCGCCCGCGACCAGCCCGACACCCAAGATATCGACTTGCACCGCGAGCTGGGCAACATGATCGCTTCCACGATCCGCTGGTGCGGTCACCTCGGAATCAATCCCGCCGAGGCAGTAGCAGCCGCGCTTGCCGCACAACGCGAGTGGACGGCCAGAAGCACGCGACCGAGGGGATCCTCAAGCGAAAGAACTTCGACGCTGATGAGGGAGCCGTCGGCGCCGTAGTCGGCGACCAGGGAACTTCCTACCCTCACGGACTGCGTGATTGGTCGACCGGGAAGCAGGTCAATCGAGACTACGTTGGCTTCTTGATCGATCGAGATAGACACCATCGCTGAGCACCTTATCGCATGCCCTCACGTCCACAGGGCACCGAGATTCTCGGTGACCCACTCCAGTGCTTCGCGTGCCGGTGGATACACCCGGTCGTACTCCAAACTGTCCGACGCGGCGTAAGCAGCGAGCGCTTGCCCGTAGTGCCGCAGGTCTGAGGTCCACTGCTCGTACGTCCGATCCGGTGGATAACTAGGAGTCGTGTCCGCCATGAGCACCAGCTGCGCACCGAGCGTCTTCGTCAAGTGATAATCGAGACTCCATAGCGCACTGTCATCCCACCCGCGCACAACCCGCTGATAGGCGAACCGCACCGTAAGAGTTGCGTGGCGGAACAGCCAGGATACTCGCATCGACGCACTCTAGTGCGTTTGGTGGTAGGGACCGGGGTAGCACCTCAGCGCCTTGTCGCATTCCCGTCGCTCGCGGGCCCTCCGGCGACCCGTGTTGACCTGGTCCCAGATCCACGCGACAGTCAGCGCCATGACGACGCTCACCACCGCGCCCGTCAGCAGCGCCCACCAGGGCGTCATCCCAGCGCCATGCGCGACGAAGGGCGCGGAGCAGAACACGATCATCCAAACGGCGATTGGGCCCCAGAATCCCAGACTGCGCCTCACCAGCGACCTCCCCAGCTACAGGCGTAAACGATGAACAGTGCAGTCAGCATGCCGCCCGCGATACCCGGGCCCGGCCGCGACCCCCACCCGGGGCCCCCAAATCCCGCAGCAACTAACCTACCGCTTACCGCGTCGGGATTGCCTCCCAGCGCACCGCGATCCGCCACCAGCGAACCCGCTTGCGCGAGCAAACGGTGATCAGTCACCGTCCATTGTCCTGCCGCAACGGAGCCACCGTGGCGTGGGAATCCGGTAACCGGCGCGCACGCCCTGTCTCCCGGGCCCGGATAAACCAAAACCCAACGGTGGATCGGGACGGGGACGCTGACCGCTTCATGCATCCGAGGTCACCAGTCGGGGCGCGCGATCACGGAGAAAACTCTCATGAGGAACGTGCTTGGACGCATCGCGGTCACCTTCATCGCCCTAGCCGTCCCGCTGGTGTTCGCAGCGCCAGCCGAGGCGGCAAGCGGTCGAACGTGGGACCGGTTGGCGCAATGCGAAAGCGGTGGGAGGTGGCACGCCAATACCGGCAACGGGTATTACGGCGGGCTCCAGTTCCACCCGCAGACGTGGCGGGGATACGGCGGTGGGGCTTACGCAAGTAACGCCCACCGCGCTTCCCGGACGCAGCAGATCGCCATCGCCGAGAAGGTGCTCCGCGGGCAAGGTTGGAAAGCCTGGCCAACCTGCTCCAGGAAGATCGGAGTGAGATAGAACGACCCCTGACTCCGGCCCCCTCGCTGGAAGGAGGGGGCCGGAGTTTCATTCGTCTCCGTCCAACTGGTCGTCAAGCTCAATTTCGACTTTGGTCATCGGTGTCCTCCACGTCGCGCTTGATCCGCCGACTCGATCCAGTCAGTCCTGTGCCTAGCTCTAGCTCAGGGCGCGTCCTGTGCCAGTCGACCAGCCAGCGGAGGGTCGACTCCCATCCTTCGCAGTCACTTCGGGTTAGAGCGAGGTGGCGGTAGCAGTTCCCAGCGGCCTTGGCCCGCATCAGGATCATCGGCTCGGTTTCGTCCTCGCCAAGATCAAGTGCCGCGCACAGGCGGCGGCGGAAGTCGTCGGTCATTGATCCTCGTCCGATTCTGCTTTGCGGGCCACCAGCACCACCAGCATGATCATCGCGGCCAACGCCATCGCTACAACGACGGCCATTCCTATACCTCCCAAAGGCTCCCAGCGCGCCGGGAAGGATTCGAACCTCCGGCACCTGCCTCCGTAGGGCAGTGCTCTGTCCAGCCTGAGCTACCGGCGCATCGGCGCCGCCCCGAGCTGGGCCTGCCCCAAGCGCACGCAGGTCCAGTTCGAGGCGACCAATGGATGGTACCTACGCGTGGTGAGTGGTGCTACGCGGGGATGGGCCGTGCGATGACGGTGGTGGGTGATCACAGCAGGACGTCGTGTTCCCAGGGACAGCCCGGCCGGTGCTGCGGTAGATCCTCGGTCGGTACCGCGGGAAGCGTCACGACGCGACCAGCCTGCTCGTACTCGCGGAGCGCATCGAGGACCCGCTTGGCAACCAAGACGCAGAACGGGCAGTCCGTCAGGCTCCATGCAAGGGCGCTGCGCAACATGCACGGGATGCAGTTCACCTTCGGTTCACGCCCACGGCCACCGTGCAGGTGCACCGTGCGGCTAACAGGTACCACCTGCGCGCATAGAGAGCAGGCCACATATTCACTCGCGCTGTAGCGCCAGCTCACACACATCGCGCAGCCAAAGAACCGACCAGTGACTAGCTGATCCTCGACCTCGTTGAGGTCTTCCCAGTCACCGCACCAGGGACAAGGGATCACGAGGTCGTCGGCGTGGTCAGCGAGGTACTGCCTCGCAGTCCCGCAGTGCTTGCAGGGACAGCCCGCCTGCGCACCGACGGCCGATCCATGCGGACCGGTAAACGGCGCAGTCAACGGTCTGCCCCTGGTGTCCAGAATCGGCAGCCGTCACACACGCCGAACTGCCACACCAAAGCGGCGAGCCGCATCGCGTTTGAATACATCGGCTCCCCCTCGGCGACGCCAGCGACAACGCGGCCACAACCATCACAAGTCCGGTCAGGTACCGAGTTCTCCGCGACCTTGAACAGATCCACGCACCGCACGCACGTCACCAGTCCCGGCTTCCACGCGGCCGCAAAAACTGGTTCCGGTCGACTTCGGTGCGGCGAGTGCACACAGGTGCTTCCCTCGCCGGCCCACCAGGTGGTCAACGCGCTCAACGCGCCGAGCCGCACCCACTCGGGAGCGTCCAGGTCTGCGCTCCTGCTGTCGTAGATCCCAGCAGCGATCCCGACGTCGGCCAGCCGCGTAACCTCATCCACGGCCGACGCGAATTGGTCACCGAACACCGATGGCGGGTCGGTGCGGTACTGCGCTAGCAGCGCCTCTCTTAATCCGCGCAGCTTCGGGTCGGTCATCAGCTGATCAAGGGCTAACGCGAAACGCTCAGGACTGCGGTCGCTACCGGCCATGATGACCTTCCGACTTCGCCGGACTCATCCCGGCGGTCACGTTAGGCGCTCCCCAAGGTTCCCAAGCGACTTATCGATGATCTCCGCGCGACCCGGGTTATCGGCTAGCAGCATCACCGCACCGTCGAACCCGCTACGGACCAGCGCCTTCACCGTCGCGCAGTCGACTTGCGTCAGCGCTTGTTCGGCGGTCAGCCCGAAGAGGTCTGGCGTGATCCCCTCGCGAGCCACGAGCACGTCCACGGGCACCTCGTTCATGAAGTTCACCAGCAACCTCGGGACGCGCCCACCGTAGCCATCCGCGTCCGCTCTCTCGGGTAGCCACTCGATGCTGTATGAGACGATCCCCAGTCCGTTGACGCTGCGGTGGATCCTATAGCGCTGATTGCTGCCGGTGACGTCTTCGGCCCGGTTGACCACGAGGGTGACAAGGGCTTCCGTCACCGAGCCGGTTTCCAGCGCGTTGTGCTCGTCTGCGGCTCGCTGCATTTCACCGGGCGCCCAACGCTGACCGGTCAGCGGGCTGATACTGGTCACTGCTTGGTAGGTCTCCGTTGTCAACGCGAGCGCATCGCAGCCGAATCCGATCGCGGCGGCCCGCGCGGCGCTTAGCGCGGACTCGACAGACAGCCCCGACGGTTGTATCGCGACGACCAGCTCATCACCGCGCCACCCATGCGCGACGTTGTGGATATTCGTCTTCCGCCGGTCGGGATCGTGGGTTGAGCGAACCTTCTCCTCTTTGATCTCCCGAAGGAGTGGCGCGACCTGGTCACGCTTGTCGGCCATGCTGGTCATGGGCGACGTTCCTCCCGTCGATCGTCATTCGCTGCGGGTTTCAGAGTCATGACTGGAGCCGATCGCCGAGGGTGTTCTGCACCTCGGCGATGATGGCGTCCTCCGTCTCGCCCGCGATGATCAGGACGGTCAGCTCGGGCAGTCGTGGGTCCACCTCGGCAACTTTGACCGGGATGGGTTTGCCCTCGTGTAGGCGGTTCGTGTTCTCCCGAGACAGGCCCAGCACCAGCATGCTGGTGCCGTCCTTCATCAGCAAAGTCGCTTTGATCACGGCGCTACAGCCTAGCCTCCGGCGTGGGAAAACGTGGGAACGGGGTGGTGTCGGGCGACGCTGTGTCGTGCTGTGGTGGCGGTAGGTGAGGTTTGTGGTGCTCGTTGACAGCCAACGGCGCAGGTGAGAGGCTTGCTGTCTCAAAACTCCAGGTCAGCGCACCGCCCCCATCACATGGATGCATATCTCGTGCCTGCGGGTCGTAACCAGCTAGATGGTCTGTTTGACCAGGTCAAAGGCCCTCCACAGCGGAGTGTCTGACGCCGGATCGAGCACCGTGGGACAGCCCCATGGGACAAAGGATCATGCTCAGTTGGACAGCACGACCCGCCGGCACTAGCTTTGTGGATCACTGGGACGCCGCGCGTGCGCAACGAGCGAAGGGTCCCCCGAACCGTGATACGTCCAGAAGCATTGCCGTCGGGTCGCTGGCGCGGCATCGCCCGCAAGCGCGACGGCAAAAAAGTCACCCTGACCTTCGACCTGTTCCGCGATGCGCGGGACTGGGCGATAGCCAAGCAAGCCGAGATCGACGGTGGCGACGACGGTGGTGGCGGTGACAGCCAAGAAATCACCCCGCAGCGCCGCGCGCTGCCGAGCTTCGCGCTGCACGTCACCGAGTGGGCCAAGCGAGGAATACCCGACTGCGAGCTTTCCACGCTGCGGGGCTACCAGGTGCAGGCCCGGATGCTGGCCGCGCGGTGGCCCACCGCGCGTGTCGACAAGATCACCGAGGACATGATCCTCGACTATCTCAGCGAGCTTCGCGATGAGGGATTCGCTCCATCGACACGGACCCTGCGCCTGACGGTGCTGCGGCACGCCATGCGCGACGCAATCCGCAAGGGCTACCGGACCGACGATCCGACCCTAACTATCAAGGGTCCCAAACGGCGAGAACACCAGGCCCGTGTTCTCACCGACCCAGAGCTGATGCGGCTAATCGCGAGTTTGCCTGGCTGGTTACGGGCCGCAGCGCTGCTCGGTCACGACGCCGGTCTGCGCATCAGCGAGGCCTGCGGGCTGCGCATGTGCAACCTGGATCTGATGCGAGGGTTCGTCAACGTTAACGACATCATTGACGTTGACGGCTCATTGCGGGAGTACCCCAAGAGTAAAACCAGTCGGCCGGTGAAGTTGAGCCAACGGTGCCTGGATGCGCTACGGCAGCACTACGCCGCCTACCCGCCGGCTGGTGCGTTGGGCCACGTGTTCACGAGTCCTGAGGGTCGATTGCGACCTGGCCGGATCTACGCTGAGTGGGATCGAGCGCTGGAAATGGCCTCACTGGAGGGCGACAAACCCACCTGGCACGACTTGAGGCATTCCTGCGCGACCACGATGGCCGACGCGGGCAAAGACCCGTGGGTGATCCAACAGATCCTGGGCCACGGCAACATCGCCACCACCCAACGCTATGTACGGGCCGCGGACTTGAGTAGGCAGGACGATGCGGTGAGCGTATTCGGGCCTAGCGGTTCACAGGCGAGCCTGGGATGATCCGCACTCTCGTGCTGGACCGACTTGCCAGATGCTGCGAGTTGTCCAGCACGGACAAGCTCGCCTCGCAGTCAACTTTTTTTACTGGCGAGTCATTCCCATCCCCAGCTGTCGTTCACAAGGGCCATCAGCTCGGGCAACGTGTTGGCACGGTGTGTGGCGACCAGACGGCGATAGCGGTATACGTCCTCGACGAACCGTGAGCCGTCCCACCACACACGGCCGCAGAAGTCCCATCCGGCGTGGTGACCGAACACGCGTGCCTGCCGCAGTGCCTCGGCGAAGCCCTCATCGATGTTGCCGTCAGCATTGGACATACCGAGGTCGATTTCGTCGGTGGGCTGATCATCCCAGCCGACCGCTGACCTGTCCTCACTCATCAGCGTTGGGCCCGCCGCGACCTGCCGCTGCGATGGCTAGTTCGTAGGCCCTGCGCAGCGGACCGTCATCGTCGACCTCGAAAGCTCGCAGGTGTCGCACGGGGATGGTGGTGACGCCCACTGCGGCCCATCCCTCATCGGTAGGTGGCAGATCAGACATCCACCAGTGGGCCACGGCGTCACGTAAGGCGTAGTCAGCGGCGGGACCCAGGCCAACAAGCCAGTCCCGCACGTCGTCCTCGTCGACGTAGAACTTGGTGGCGTAGGGCAGCAGCTTCTTCGCTGAAGCAAAGGCCTCTGTCGCTTCGAGGTAGGCGATCCCGATTGGGACTCCTACGGTGTCGCCAACCGTTGCCACGGTATCGCCTAGCGGCGAGTCGAGGACGTCGGCGATGCAGTTGATCCACGCGAGGGGCATGCGGTGGCCTTGGAGTTCGGCGGCGAGTAGGTCGCGACACAGAGCTAGTTCGGTGCGGGCTTGCACGCTCGGAGAGCCGCTGTGCATTCGTATGGTGCGGCCGACGAGCCATTTCTCTAGGTCGCCGCCAGCGGTGATACGTACTTGGAGTCGATTATCCTTCATGTACGACAATCTACAGTCTGTCGTACATGTTGTACAGTGGCAGTGCGGAAGCCGCTACCGGGACTTTCGACGGCGCTCGGCGCGATTGGGTCCGGTTTCGCATCCCCGGACCCACCGGTTTCCCATGCGCCGGTAGCGGCACTGCGGTGCGTCCCGCACGGCCTGGACTTCAGCGTCGGTCCATGTTGAACCATCGGTTCGCGCCGCGCGGGGGTACACCGTGGCACCGAGGTCCGAGAGCGCGATGAGCCCGTGGCAGTGGGTGCACATGGCGCCGGTGAGTAGCTGGCGGGCGAGTGCTTCGGCCGCTTCGACGGGTCCTTTGTGGTCCTCGGTGATGATTTTCGCGCCCTGGTAGGTGGCGGTTGCGTACCAGCCGGCTTCGGCCATGGGTACGTCGTCGTGGAGGTAACCGATCTCCAGGTGTTTAGCGCCGGTGCGCGGGATGAGCGCGAGCGCGGCGTCAAGCGCGTCTTGATCAAGGTCTGCTGTCATGGCCGATTCACTCCCCAGCGGCCCGCCGCCGCAACGCGTCGCCGTCGTGTTGTGCTTGATGGAACTTTGGTCGTGCGCTTGGTGAGTGCATCGCGGATCGTCGCTGCTGCTTCGTTCAGTAGCGACATCTGGTGGTGGTGGTGTGCGGCGTCAAGCGCCGGGTCGGGTACGCAGGCGGTGTCGCACAAGGCACGGACTCCCCGGCGTTGCTCTGAGGTCAACGGCGGCGGCAGATCGCCGACTATCCGTTGGATGTACTGGTCGTAGCGTTCGTAGTAGGCGATGAACTTCAGCAGCTGTTCTCCCAGTTTCGCCTTGGGTGCCTTGGTGACCAGCGTGGTCAGCTCACTGAGCCGGTAGGCGGACACCGGTAGCAGTACGGCGACGAGCCGATCTCGTTGCTCGGCGGGCACCGGGAAGGTGTCGATGAGTTCCCGGACGGCGTCAGCTGCACTGGTGGTCACCTTTGGTGTCCCTCTTAGCGGATTGAGGACCCTAGCGCGGCCCGCACCACGGCAATTTAGGTGACGAGCTGTCCCGGTGGGCTGCGTAGTCCGCGGGCGTCGTCGGGCGTGGCGACGGTGGCGTTGCCGAATCGGTCGTTGAGTTCCCGGACGACGTCGGCGGTGATGACGGCACCTCGGCGTAGCTTCAGTACGCACGGGTAGTCGCCGTCGCAGTCACCGAGTTCGGTGAGCGCAGCCTGTAACGGGTCGCCAAGTACGAACAATGGTGTCACCGGTGGAGATCCCTTCCCCGCGAGGGCCTTGTGTTGCGGCTCGGTGCACTCAGCAGATGCACGTGCATCTGGACCTAACGTAGGAGCGGCCCCTCCTCCCTGCTTCGTGTTGGACTGGTGCGCACCACCTGCCCCGCGGCTTGTCCGCGCTCCGGCAGGCGGGCAAAGGTGACCCGGCCAAACGATGCAGCGGTGATGCAGCGGGTGATGCAGCGGTGACGCAAGTGATCGATATTAGATCCACTGGGGATCTATCGCGCAATTACATCCGTTGACCGTTGCCTGATCATCGCCCGAAGGTGTTGCCGCACTCGGGGCCTAGCGGTCCCGCTGTATGGCGGCGAGTACTTCGAGCTGCGCTATCGCGCGCTCTTGGTCGTAGGTGTCGGTGAGGCCCCGGAAGGCCACCAGCAGCCTGCGTTCGCGCTCAGGCAACTCTTCGACGTTCACGGGGAGGCGGGCTTGAGGGTCCATCATGACGTTGAACGCGTGCTCGGCTTCACCCACGCTGCACCCGAGTAAATCCGCTAGGCCAACGACTAGTTCTACGTCGGGGCGGTGCTTGGGGCGCGCACCGGGGTTGGTCCAGTGCCGCAGGGTGGACTCCCGCACGGTTGAGCCTGCTTGCGCGCACAGCGCCTTCACGCTGACCCCGGGTGAGTGCTGGGCGATCAACGCCCGTACGGGCGTTCTGTTCGAGGTCATGGTGTCCACCTTCCCACGTTGCCCTCATCCACGCTCACACACCACCACTCGCCATCCGAAATCGTCTCTCATAACACAGTTTGCAAGAAAATTTGACGAACGACACGCTCATCGTTGATCCTCTCCCTGTCGCAGTCAGAACACAGAGCGTCACCGACGGTCAACCCGGAGTAGCCGCAACCAACCCGCAAGCGCACGCGCGGCGGCCACCCAGAGACCTTCCCCCCGCTCATCAACGTCTGACCGCGCCTAAGACAGGGAGGACCACCGCGTCATGTCAGACGGCCCCAGCGCCAACAACTGCGACCCACTCGCGGGACTGCTGACGGTCTCCGCCACAGCAAAAGCCCTCATCGTGAGCGAGAACACGGTCTACCGCTTGATCGCCAAGGGGAGGCTCGCGGCACTGAAACACGGTCGCAAGACGCTGATCGACCCCGCCGAGCTGGACGACTACGTAGCACGCCTGCGCGCTGATGCCGCTAGACGTCGCGAACTCCGCGCCAGAGCCACCAAATCAGCAACAGCTAACGACCGACCCCACGCGATCAAGCTAGCGGCCGGATAACACCATGCCCACCACCCTCACCGCCGCGACGGACTTCCGCGGGGGGCTATCCCGCCTGCGCACATGGCTCGACGAGCACCCTGAGATCCCCGTCGCTTACGCCCACTTCGCTGATGAGACCGGTGCTGAGTTGGTCTCATCGGCCGGGTTGTTCGAGGCGATCACCGCCGCCGCGAACGCTGCGGATGCGCTGACCCACGCCCGCATCGAAATCACCGACCCCGACCACAGGCGGGTTACCTACCTCACTGTCACCGGGACCGTCGCAGACGCAGCACCACCGTTTGAGATCACCTACGAGTCCAGTTGCTACGACCGGGCTCGCGCTGCATTGCTCGCGTCGCTGGGTGTGCCGGCGATCCGGGAAATCCGCACGTGGACCGTCACTGCCGCGCACCTGCGTGACCTCGTCACCGCAGCGGGGTGTCAGTGATGACACGACCCGCGCTTCCTCCCGACGATGACCCGCTTTTCGACCAGTGGGTCCGTGACATCGGCTCGATGCAAGACCTCCCGGACCCGGATGTGCCCGTTAAGACCGGTCGGCCCGTGGTCGCAGCGGTGACGCTGGTCGCGGCACTGTTCGGGTTCGGTGTCGCGCTGGGTATCGCCACAGCCCTGGCGTTCGGCGACATGACGTCACTGCCTATTGCGCTGGTGTTGATGGCCGCCGGCACGCTGCTGGCGGGCGGTGCCCTGGCTTATCTGCTGTGGCGGGTGCCATGAGCACCGCTGAGTTGGCTCACTTCACCGCGGACCCGTCTGCGATTGACGACCTCGACGACGCGGGCAGTCGGCGGTTCGTCACGCAAGCCCTCGTGAACTCGAAGTCGTGGCTGGCGGTGGCCGCTAAAGGCACCGACCCGGCGCCGATAGCGGATTTCCGGGCGTGGGCAGCGACGGTCGCTGAGGCCACCAGACAACGAAATCTGGCCACCGGTATCCGTCTGGACGCCGAGGAAATGGTGCGTCGAGCTGAGCGCGGCATCGGTGTGGCCATTCGCAATGGGCAGAAGGCCGGGGAGATCAAGAGGAAGGGGGAACACACCGGGAACCAATACCAACCTGGTGCGAGTGTTGATAACACAGCTTCCAAGCCTGCTCCAGGTGACTACGTCCCCACCTGGTTGTTGAGCCACAGCACCAGCTCTGGCATCTACGGCATGACCGACGGTGTCACCGATGAACAATTCGAAGCGGCACTGCAACGAGCGAAAGCACACGACGGCAACCTCACCAGAGCAAACGTCATCCGCAGAATCAAGAAACACAAAACGGAGGGGACCCATGACGTGAGCACCGCGACCCCGATCACCACTGATGGTGACGTGGTGGTGCACCCAGCGGCGGCGCTACTACCAACGATGACCGACGCCGAATTCGACGCGCTGGTCGCCGACATTCGCGCCAACGGGTTGCGGCAGCCCATTGTGCGGAACCCAGCGGGCGCGATCCTCGATGGCCGGGCCCGGTGGCGGGCCTGCCAGAAGCTGGGTTTCGAGGCCCGGTGGGTGGTGCACCGCGGCGACCCGTGGACTTACGTGATCCAAACGAATTTGCACCGCAGGCGCTTGACGCATTCCCACCGGGCGATGATCGCCGCCGCTCTCGCGGATCGCACCAAAGGCCAAAGCCACAACACGCCACAGGCTGATCTGCCGCCCACCCGAGGTCAAGCCGAGAAACTCCTCGGTGTCGCCCCCGGGTCACTGGATCGGGCCAAGCGGGTCATCCGGTCCGGCACCGACGCACTCAAAACCCTCACCGCAGAAGAAGGGGTAGCGCTCAACACTGCGGCCCGCATCGCGCGGCTACCAGCACAAGCCCAAGACGCGTTCGTCGCCCAAGTCCGCGACGGCGCCGACCCCCGGCAATTAGGGCGCCCCGGCGGGGCTTTCGACCAGACACCGATCAGCGCATCCATCACTGCACGTGAGGCCCGTTACCGGTTCGTGCAGGAACCCGTGCTGCGGGTCCTCGCCGATTCCCTCGACGGTCTCGCTCTAGTCCTGGCCTCCGCTGAAGGCCTCGACCCAGCAATTACAGCGGCCCAGGCCGCGCATTGGAACAGCGACCTGGGCCGGAGAGCCAGAAGCCTCCGACAACTTCTCAGCCTCCTCAAGGAGCGTAGCAAATGACCACACAGATGCCAGTGCCCACATCCACGGTGATGGACATCGAACCAGCACTGTTGACCGTCGACCGCAGTGTGCAAAGACCACTCGACGGAACACGGGTCGCGCAAATCGCGGCCGATTTCGAACCCGAAGCACTGGGTGTAATCCACGTTTCCGAACGCACTGATGGAACCCATCACATCATCGATGGGCAACACCGAGTCGCAGCGATGCGCGTCATCGGCAAAGACAGCGGATCCGTGCCCGCCGTGCTGTGGAAAGGCTTGAGCAAAGCCGAGGAAGCAGCAATGTTCCGTCGGCTCAATAACACCCGGCAGGTGCAAGTTCTGGATAGGTTCCGGATCCGTGTCGTCGAAGGTGATCCTGTTGCCTGCAAACTGAACACGCTACTCGAAACCCACGGCTGGACCATCCGGAAAGCCAAGGCACACGGCTCGTTCTTCGCGGTCAGCGCCCTGGAGAAGGTGTACAACACACCGCCGGGTGATGATCTCGATACCTGCGATTCCCTGATCAGGGTCGCGACCCGCGCGTGGGGCCACGAATCGGATGGGTTACGCGCCGAGATCGTCGCTGGTTTGGGTTTGCTCCTGCGCCGCTACCCGCGGCTGGACGCCCCGAAACTCATCACCGAGCTAGGCAAATTGGAAGGCGGCCCGCTGGTGCTGATCGGTAGAGCCAAGCAGCTCCGTGACATTCGCGGTGGCCGTATCCCTGACGCGATGGCCGAGATCCTCGTCACGCTGCACAACAAGCGCCGTCAAACCAATCGGCTGGAATGGGGTGCAGCGTGAACCGCCGCCGGGTGATACCGATCGGTGAAATCCTCGCTAGGAACAACCGGGAGCCCCTGCCGCCCGTTCCGCGTCGCCGTGGCCGCCACCACCGGTCCCGTGTGCCGTCCACGGTCAGTTGGTGCTGGGCGTGGTGCCGGGTGCAGGCACGCAACGCGGCTGTGCTGGTCCGGCAGGTGTTCGGCCGGTGACCACGTCGGTGTGCAAGTCGTGCCAGGCACCGATCATCTGGTGCCGAACCGCGACCGGCAAGAAAATGCCAGTCGACGCCGCACCCAGCCAAGAGGGCAACTTGTCGCTGGTCGACGGGGACGGGCCGCTACCCACCGCGATCCCGGTGTCCCGCAGCGGTGACCGCACGCCCGGGACACCGCTGTACACCAGCCACTTCGCGAACTGCAAGACCGCTGTGCAACACCGCCGTAACCAGCCGAAAACCACACCACCGCCAGTCACCACCGGCCGGGACCTCTTCGCCGACGGTGGTGCGCAATGAACCACGAGGAACGCGACGCCGCGCTACTACTCGCAGCGAAAACATTAGCGGCCGTGCGTGCCGACGACTGGGAACAGGCCGGCGCCTACGTCGAGGAACTACACGAGACAAACGGTGGCGAGGGCATTCAGCTGCTGCTGGCCGCACTGGCCGACACCTTGATCATCCACCAAGGCGGGCCCCCAGACTCCAACGCGGTCGTCGTACCCATGTGGGTCGACACCATCAATGGCGGTGGTCTCGAACTCGCCGATGACGTCCCACCCCCCGTGCGTTGGGCCGGGCGTTTCATCGCTGCCCGCGCCGCCGATGACGAACCCGCCTGCGCGGCGCTATACAACTCCATCACCACCGACGAGGAATTCAGAGACAACATCATCGCAATGCTGGACATCGTCGCAACCACGTTGGACGTCGTGGGAGCACACCCCCAATGAACGCGCCCAAAGTTCGGCCTGTTTCCCCGTGGTCCATTCCCGATGGTCAACTCGTGCTACCCGCTGACGCACCCCGTGAGCAGTGGCTCGCTGAGCGCCGCAAAGGAATCGGTGGTTCCGATGTCCCACTCCTCATGGGTGTATCGGAACACGGATCTGAATACGCCCTTTGGCTAGATAAAACCGGTAGGGCTGAGCATCAAGCGCAGACCGAAGCCATGCGGCGCGGTAACTGGTTAGAGACGCCTGTGGTCGATTACTTCGCGGAACAAACCGGGCTCGCCGTTCGGCGC
>Ga0190265_10000168_pt1 | contig 63903 bp, 54 predicted proteins | sample Popmic124T_FD_133135 | JGI IMG/M metagenome (GOLD analysis project Ga0190265, IMG submission 133135) | Populus adjacent soil microbial communities from riparian zone of Indian Creek, Utah, USA - 124 T | ecosystem: Environmental > Terrestrial > Soil > Riparian zone | place: USA: Utah | collected... | reverse complement strand
GGGCCAGCGGCCCAGGAGTCAATCGAGAGCAAAGATACTAAGCGCTGAAAGCGCGGAATAATGGTTACTTAGGAAATCGCGGCAATTTTTGGGTGGCCATTTCGCGCCTTCAGCGCTGGAAAATGCGCCGTCATTATCAAGGCCGTTGGCCTGGCTTTTACATTTAACGCCGTTGGCGCTGAAAGCAACCATCAACGACTTTTTGTGCAAACCCTGGCGGCCAGCGGATTTCGGGGTTCTTACCAGACCGTCATCATATTTGAATCGGCGCCGATAAGGACGCGCACTATGACCGGTGAATTCGCGATCAGCATCGTCAGCCATGTACGCCGCCGGTTTATGTCTTCGGCGAGATAAAACATGCGCGGTGGGAAGTAGATCAGTAGAGCGATGAAGCACAGTAAAAAAAGTCTGCCGCCAAACTCCAGGAGACTTGAAGGCCGGCCCAGCGGAGCAAACGCTAACATATTCCAAAAAACCTGAAACAGCATCATGTTGAGAAACAAGCAGATGTCTCCCAGCGCTTCGCTATGCGGACTGAGCAGGAATCGTGATGTCGGCGGAACTTTCGGCTGCGAGAAGTAACGGTAAATGAAATATGTCTGAAAGACCGTGAGGATAAAACCCGCAATAACAAACGGGACAAAGGCTGCGCCCGAATTGAGCAACCGCCTGCCGAAAAAAAATTCGCCGAGAGTGGTGAGGACCGCAGATGTGATCACCAGGTTCAGGCAAAAATAAAAGATTGGATTGAACAAACAACCGGCCAGCTTTGTTTCGTCAACAGTTTTCCCCTGGGCAGTCAGGCGCTGGTGAAAGTGCCAGCGTTTCAAGACGGCCCCAGCGAAGGGCAATATCCACATCGCCAGGAAGATGAGCCCAAGTCCCAGCTTCGCCAGCGGATACTCTGCTGACATTCCGTGGAAAAGTTCGATGACGAGGCTGGTGAGGAACTGCATGAACAGGATATTGGCGACGAAAACGACAATATCGAGCAGCAGTCCCCGATTGTTTTTTGAGAATAGATCTTCGAGTCGAAAGCGAGGGGCCGCGACCGACGATTGTCGGTCAACGGCCTCACGGTCAGCGGTTTTCTTTGCGGGCTTTTTTCGACGCATCGCGCCGGCGAAGTTGATGGGCCCTACGGCCGGGTTCCTATCCTTTAAGGTGTTGATCGAGGAAATCAAGAATCGCTTTGTAGGCGCGAATCTCGTTGGCCTTCTTGGTAAAACCGTGGCCTTCGTTGTCGAAGAGCACGTATTCCACCACGCCTTTGCGTTTCTTAATGCTTTCCACGATTTCGTCTGACTCCGGTTTGATGACGCGCGGATCGTTCGCGCCCTGCAAAACAATCAATGGCTTCACGATCTTGTCCGCATGGAAGAGCGGAGAGGTTGCGCGAAGTTTAGCCAGTTCCGTATTGGGATCGCCTATCTCTTTGTAGAGCGACTTACGAAACGATTCCCAATAAGGCGGAATAGACTGCAACGTTCTGACCCAGTTGGAAACGCCGAAGATATCAACGCCAACTTCAAACTCGTGGGGCTTGAATGCGAGAGCCGCCAGCACCATGTAGCCGCCGTAGGATCCGCCCATAATGCCAATCTTGTTTTCATCAACGTAGCCGAGCGAAGCGAGGTATTTCTTGGCCTCGACACAATCCCAGAGCGGCTCGTTACCGTGTTTGCCATCGTCGGCAGTGAAAAACGTTTTACCATAACCACTGGAGCCACGGTTGTTGACGCCGAGAATCACGTAACCATGATTTACCAGATACTGGGCCACCGCGCTGTAGCCTGTTCGGGTCTGGCCGCCGGGACCGCCGTGTATGAGCAGCACCGCGGGCACCTTGTTCTGCGCGCTGGCCTGGTGTGGCTTGTAGAGAATTGAAGGAATTTCCATCCCGTCAAACGACTTGTAGCGAATCACCTGCGAATCAACCAAATCGCCCGCATTGATCTCCGGGTTGAGGCTGTTTGTGAGCCGGGTGACCTTCCTGGTGGCAAAATTGTAAACGTGCAAATCGCTCGGGCTACGGTCGCCGTTCAGGTAGAAGGCCATCAACTTCTCGCTGGGAGAGATGTTGACTCCGGTGATGTCGCCATTAGGAAGCTTGGGCAGCGGAACAAGGGCGCCGGTGGCGGCATTGTATATCTTGATCTTCGTGCGCGCGTCCTGATTGATCGCCACTACACGATACTTTCCAGTGCGCGAATAATTAGTATAGGAAATGTCCCATGGCGCTTTTTCCACAGTCGTATGCTTGCCGCTGGCAAGATCGTACCGGGCGATGTATTGAAACTCGCCGCCCTTGTCAGTGGTGTAATCAAGATGTCTTGATTTCGCGTCGAAAGACTGAGGGCTGTTAGCAACATCACCGGTGTGCGCCGTCAGGTTTTTCATCTCCTTCGTTTCTGTGTCGTAGAGATAAACGTCGGAATCGGAAGGAGAGCTGCCGTTCTTTTGAAAAGCAATAAACTTCTTGTCGTTTGAAATATCGCCGAAGTCCATCCCCGTTTCATCCTGGTAGAGGAGTGTGGAAGTAAAATCGGCGATCGCCATTTCGTAAACATCGAAGAAGCGTGCATCTCGTTTGTTCGTTGAATAGAAAAATGACTTTCGATCCTGACTCCAGCCCAGAAAGTTTGCCTTCACTTTGTCGCCCGGGGTCAGGTCGCGCTCTTTGCCGTCAATCTCACGCAGGTAAAGATGGCTGTTTTCATTTCCGCCTTTGTCGTAAGCGTAGAGAATGCGCGAGTCTGGAAGAAATGCGACCGCGTAAGTACTCTCCTTCGTGGATTTAGTGAGCTGAGTCGGACCACCTCCGGCTACCGGCACCGAGTGAACATTAAAAATGCCCGTGCGGTTGCTGTGAAAGAGAATGGATTTCTCGTCGGCTGAAAACGAGCTGCCGCCGATGCGCACGGTGTTCATAAACTGCTCAATTGTGTATTGCTTCACCGCGCGCGCTGGTACGCGCCTCGTGCGGGATCTGGACTGCGCCTGCGCATCCGCAGGTAGTGAAAGTGACGACAGTGTGATGATCACGGTGGCGCAGACGCCAGCGATGACCGACTTGGGGAAACGGGGCGGGATCATAAAGTTTCTCCTTATTTGTTCAGGCGGTATCAGAGCCATCTCAACTTCGATAGCTGGAAGGAGCCCAAGAGACGGTCAAGAATATCCTGTCCGGCTTCGTGGGTCGAATAATTCAGAAGCGGGAGCGGTAGCGACCGGGTCCCAAGATTCATCGAAACAGGCCACGGGTTTCTGCAAAGTTAGTACGGCTTTGAATAATTGACCCGGTCGCTACCGCTCCCGGTTCTGAATTATTCGTCCCACTCAGGAATGTCTGTCCTACATGTACTATTTATTTCCGGCAGGCGGCCAGCGTTCCATCTTGTAAATGCGTTGACCGGCAGGCGCTTTATCTGTCGCCGGCCAGGTGAGAATGGCCTTCCAGGAATTATCCGACTCGCGTTCAAAGCGGAACGTGTTGCGCGATTTCACGACAGGCTCAAACGTTACCGAGTTGGCGTCGATGGCTGACGCTGCGGAACGCCGCCCATCCGGATCTGTGCTGCCAAACTCTCCGTCCTTGAGCTCGAAGCGGCTCACGTCCGTCGCCTTGCTGAACTGTTCATCTTCGAAGCTTTCCACAGCGAGCGTGGTATCGTTTTCAAATTTGTAGCGCTCGTAAAAAGGCTTGTCTATGTCGCCGGTGCCGCGCCAGGAGCCTTCAATCCAGCGGAGCTTCGCAAGATCCGCCGGAGTAATGTTCTTCAGAATCGGCTTCGATGGCGTAGCCGAACTTGGTGGCGGTGTAGCGGTCGGGTTTTGCGCGCAAGCAGTTATTAAGAACCCGCTCGCGGCGAATGCGATGACGATTAGCCTTAGGTGAGCCTTTGATTTCATGCCGGTTATGGTAAACCGCGAACGGTCAATCGGTAAATCGCGGAACAGGTGTAAAGCCGGGCGGACATTGCCCCATGCCTTTCATGGGCACAACTGCCACGCTCGAATCGCGTCAACCGGAAATGTCAGCATCAAGATTTCAAGGAGCAAGCTGTCTTTGATCCAGGCAAGCAAAATTAACTCCATGATGGCGAAGACAATCAGAGAACGCCGCCAGCCCAGCCGGCGTGCAATTAGAAACCCAACCAGGCAACAGAGAATGTCGCCCGAAGAATTGACGACCGTGTCGCCGTTGTAGCCCAAAGCGGCAGTTGTGGCGCGATAGCGATCGATGATGAAGTTTGTATTCTCAAAGACTTCCCATAAAGCTTCGGCTGAGACAGCGATCACGACTTGCCAGGCGGGACGCAGGTCTTTCAATACCAATGTCATCAGCAAGGTAATTAACCAAAAGAAGAGGAAGCCGTGAAGCAGGTGAGTGAAACTGTAAGGGTCAAGAAAATGTTGCGAGTTGTCTGAACTACAGATGTTGCCGGACCAGAGATCCAATCTGCCGCAAGCGCAAATCCATAGTCGTCCCTGGAGGCGAAGCAGGAGCGCCGTGCCGGCTAAAACGGCGAGAATCGCTGCCCACAGCCACGGGCGATTCATGTTGAGTGCAGACTTATTCGAGTTCAAGGTTGACTTATACCAGATTCAGATGGTGTCGATCCGTCAATTCAACCGCGTTACCAGGATTCTTGTAAGAAACGAAATTTCTACCATGAAATCAGCGTCGTTGACACGCCTAAGATGCGTGGCGTAGATTCCTTTGCCAGCTCCTGGCAGCCTTTTCTCCCCTCGGCTTACTTCATTAAAGGAGTACTCAATGCGACGCTATTTAGCGATTTTCCTACTACTGACAATTATTGTGACAGTGGCTTTGTTGGCTCCTCAAGCACAGCAACAGGCTGATAAAAGGGATAAGCGTGATCTCAGCAATTTTCCTGTTGCGGATTCTTGGACCCCAGAATCCCCAGACCCGATTAAAAGAGAAAAAAGAAAGCTCAAGAGCAAAAAATACAATAGCCGGCATTCACCGCGCATAACTGAGGCCACGGACGAAATCTTCACGAATAGCGAATGGGCGCGCGGACTGCCAGCCTTTCCCGTAGTGAAGAGCGACGCTGTAATCATTGGGGACATTGTGACTGCTGAAGCATACGTATCTGACGACCACTCGGAAATCTACTCTGAATTCGTGGTTCGTATTACGAAAGTACTCAAGGATGCCGGCACAACACCGGTCAATAATGTCGACTTGATAATCGTAGAACGGAGCAGTGGACGCTTACGGCTTCCATCGGGAAAACTAATTGTCTCTTCAACAAACGATCAAGATATGCCGCGTGTAGGCAGTAGGTACGTTCTTTTCCTGACACACCTGTCGTCTAATGGAGGTTCTTACGAGAACGATTTCCATATTCTGACGGCCTATGAGTTACAGTATTTCCGCTAGATAAGTTGGGATCGAAACATCCGATTAATGCCTACGCAGGAGCGGATGAAACATCGTTTTTGAGAGAGTTATCCTCAGCCCTTGGCATGGCTCAACCATCGAACCATAAGGGGAAACAATGATGAATCGTAAATATGCTTTGGGCATACTTGCGACTTTTATCCTAACCGTTCCTATTTTTGGCGTGTTGGTATCCTCTGTGCAATCGCAAGCAGAGCCGTGTTGTGTTCCACCGAGGGGCGGCGTTCAGTTCCTTCAAGGCGCTCAAGTTACCGTTTATATCGATATGAGTTCTGGATTTACCGGAGCCGAAAGCGAACAGATAACTGAAGCTATTCTGGATTGGATGATGAAGTTAACAATTCTGGGGTAAGGTTTACCGTAGTTGCTACGGCGTCACCTCCTGCTCCCGGAGGCAACAACGCTATTATCGCATCTTACATCGACTCTTATGGTGATTCGATAGCAGCCTTAACCATGAACTCCAGCGGGTCAGCAAGGTCTGGTGTAATGAGATTTTGGAAGAACGTTAGGTCAGCAGCTCCGGCGGCAAGAGCTCCGTTTCTTAGAGACACGGCACGGCACGAGATCGGGCATGGTGTAGGGCTGGCAAACGCTTTTGATTGTCCCCCAGGAAGTACCATAATGAATCCTCGTCCAGACCCTTTGCAAGGTGGTGAAACCCCCATCTCACCATGTGATAATGCGGCCATCAAAGTGAATGTATAAGCGGTCGTCAATTCGGCCGAAGCCGGTGGGAATTACGTAGGGTTGACCTTCGACTGCGAACCCGACGTGACAGATAAAGGCTTCGTCGAGAATGGAAAAAACGAGTTCTCGGTCATACACTCCTCGTTTTGGGAGACGCCTCACCGTGTTGCGAGCAGTTTTCGGAAAGTCCATTTGTGAATCGTAAGGGCTAACTCGCAAATCGTAAAGAAGTCGGGAAAAAGAAACAGAAAAGTTCTATGCGTTCTCGCAAGTTGTTACTGGGAGCGCGGGCGTCCCGCCCGCAATGAGCGCGAAGCGCGAAAATGATTCATGCAGATTGTTTCCCAAAACGCCGCGCGCTTACAGCGCGTTGCGGGCGGGACGCCCGCGGTCCCAGTATAAAGATGACAGACGTTTTGTACGAATCGCTGAACTGCTTGATTTCGCGGACCCGCGTGTAGAATGCTTTTCACTAACGTCTTGCATCGCTGATTTATGAACACAGTTAAGAATCCCAGGAGTCCCATCGCGCCGATTAAGATGATCCGGCTCCTCGTCGCTGTGCTCCTGTCCACTTCGGTCACGACATCCTGGGCGTGTAATCAAAAGTCCGCGGACTCGGATCCGACGCCGGTGCTCTCCGGTCCTCCGAGCACCACTTTCCCGATGCCGCCGTTGAAGGCAAATGCCGAGATGGGCTGGGCTCTGGCGAATGGCGATCGCGCCAGACTTTCTGATTACCGCGGTAAGGTATTGGTACTCGACTTCTACGCCACCTGGTGCCTGCCATGTCGCGCGAGCATCCCGAGACTGGTTGAGCTTCAAGAAAAGTTTGGCGCTGCAGGGTTGGTAATAGTTGGATTAAATGTTGGCGGGCCGGACGACCGAATCAAAGTGGCTGACTTCGCTCGCGAACTCGGCATACCATACCCGCTGGGTTTTCCCGACAAGTCGCTGACGGATCTGTTTCTTTCCGACGACCAAACGATTCCGCAGACCTTCGTGTTTGGTCGCGACGGCCAACTCGCGAAGAGATTTGTCGGCTACCAGGAATCGACTGGAGGCGAGTTGGAGAAAGTGATTGAGAGCGCAGTCGGGCAAAAAGACTCAGGACCTTAGCAAATAGTCAGACATTGTCGCTGATCACGCTTTGCACAAAGAGTCCGGCTAAGAGCGGTTCGCGCCCAGCGAGACAGGCCTCAGTCGTGTGTCCACGAATACAGAACCGGGAGCGGTAGCGACCGGGTAAAACAATCAAGTTGGGTTACGTCTTGCTAAACCTTTCAGGTTTACCTGAATTGTTGCGTTGAGTGCGGGACGCGGTCGCTACCGCTCCCGGTTCTGTATTTGTCGACCCACTCAAGTACTCGTCTCTTAGTGCTTACATGGGGGGGCTTCTCGCCATTGAGCGTTACTTTTTGTGCAAAGCCCAATCATCATGTGGATCACTCTTGAGATTCTTTCGACTCTGGTTTTTGCAACTGTGATGTTATGTTGGTTTGGCTTCGGCGTGATCTAACTACGCGGGTAGCCCGGACTGGGTGAGACGGGCGAGGTGGAGGAGAAGTAACCTGGAACAAGATTCGAAAGCAACGAGAAAAGCAAAAATTCTGGCCACACTTGGACCGGCCTCGCGCGAGCCCGGTGTGATCGAGAGTCTGTTGCATGCCGGAGCAAACGGCGTACGGATAAACATGTCGCACGGCACGCTTGAGGAAAAAGCCGAAGACATTGCGCGCGCCCGCGCTGCCGCCAGGAATTTGAATCGGCCCCTTGCCGTGCTGGTCGATCTGTCTGGTCCAAAGATTCGCACGCGCCAACTTCAAAATGCGCAGCCGGTAGAGTTAAAGACCGGCGACACCTTTATTCTCACGACGCGCGACATCGTCGGAGACAACAAGCAGGTTGCTACAAACTATCCGGATCTGGCCCATGTGGCGGAGCCGGGCGTCAGGCTTTTGCTCGATGACGGGGCCATCGCGCTCGTGGTTGAAAGCACAACCAGAACTGACGTCGTTTGCCGGGTAATTAATGGCGGCGTGCTGGGTGAACGCAAAGGCATCAATCTCCCGGGAGTGTCTCTGCCGATTGACTCGCTAACCGAGAAAGACATCGCCGATCTCAACTGGGCCGTCGCCCAGGACGTGGATTACATCGCGCTTTCCTTTGTACGCCGCGCGGAAGACTGCGCTCGCGCGAAGGCTTTGATCAGGGAAGCCGGCGGACGCGCTCCCCTGGTGGCGAAGATTGAGAAAGCCGAAGCAATAGATCACCTTGACGAGATCATCGCTACGGCTGATGCGGTCATGGTTGCCCGTGGGGATTTAGGAGTGGAGACGAGCGTTGAGCTGGTGCCGGTTTATCAGAAACGGATCATTGCGAGGGCCGTTGAGGCGGGCAAGATGGTGATCACCGCCACGCAGATGCTGCAATCCATGGTTACTAATCCAAGGCCAACTCGCGCCGAAGCCTCTGACGTGGCTAACGCAGTCTGGGACGGCACGGATGCTCTCATGCTCTCGAATGAAACCGCGAGCGGACTCTATCCGGTGCCGGCGGTGGAAACCATGTGCCGGATTATTGAATCGGCCGAGTCAGGAAGAGAAATCCCCGCGGATAACTATTTGAAGTGGGCCGGTAGACAGTCTGGCCGCGTCAGCCGCGCGCTTTGCGAGGCTGCGGCCCATGCTGCTGAAGAAATGCAAACGAAGGTGACGGCGGTCCTGACTGAGTCAGGATTAATGGCTCGCCGGCTTTCAGCGCTGCGCCCCGGGCAGAGGATCGTGGCGCTGACGAATTCCGAGGCCGTGAGACGCGAACTTGCGTTGATCTGGGGAGTGGAGTCGCTGCTCATGCCGCACGCCTTGACCACCGAAGAGATGTTGAAACAGGGAGAGCAAGTCTTGCTGGAGAGCGGCGCGGTAGCTAAGGGCGAGATGATTGTCGTGATGGCCGGAAGGCTTTCAGGCCTTGGCCTATCTAGCTCGGTGACGCTGTTCACTGTCGGGGGTGACATGCAAACCGTTGCTTAGTTGCGTTTCAAGCGGCAGATTTCTAAAAGTCAAAATGAGGGAAGCAGCGAGTGTCGTATTCTGTGTTGCTTGACTCCTAGTCATCTCATCAGACGCAGAGTCTCCTTGCTCAATGGCTCAGTTCCGACAAGTTTCCTCAGTTCTTTGGTAAAACGCTGGTAAGTAAACAGCAGATCTTTTCTTTCGGTCAGGCTGTCTTCTCTCCCTGTCTTCAGGTATATATACGCGGCAGCGATTAGTTCGTAGGTAGCATTATGCGTATCACTTGGTAAGCATACGGCCCACTTGCGATACGCCAGCACTAGTTCATTGAGATCTGAGGCGCAAATCTTATCCGGTGGATTAGGCAGTGCGCTTATCACATGACACACTCTCGATGCCAATATTGAGAGTTCGAAGCACGCCTCCATCTGCTTAGCATGTAAGGCTTGTCGGAAGGCCGCTGTCTTGCCTCGTTTGGCTCCGAAATAGGCACTTGCTCCGCTAACGAGAATTGTTAACAAGGGTATCGTCAGATTCTGTAAGAACTGGCTCCAGCTCATAAAACCTCAGAATAATCTCGCAGCTCAACGAAATCGCTTATACCTTCGCTGACGCCATTAGTAAATCTTTCACGTCCAAACCTGCTTCGTAATCCTGCCGCCATCGCTGGAGTACATCCTAACGATTTGTGCATCTTGCAGAAGTTATAGTAAGCAAAGTAAAGAACCAAGGCTGCGTGATGCTTTTCCCACTTCTTAGAGAAGCCATTCGCTAAGCGCGTGAATCTTCGGTTTTCCATTCTCACGCTCAGGTTGTGACGTGCAGGACATCGGGGCCAGTGGCTCCTGCTGGAGGTAACGCTAGAATCTGCGTTGTGGGCGATTAATACAGAACCGGGAGCGGTAGCGACCGGGTAACATTTTCGCATTAGGAAAGGCCGGTCCATCCTTTGCGGGCCGGTCGGATTCTCAAGATGACCCATGACCCGGTCGCTACCGCTCCCGGTCTGAATTACTTCGACCCCTCAGAAGGATTACTTTGTCGGTTCGCTTTTGAATCTGCGCTAGTAAGGCTTGAGACATAAATACCCCTGATTTGAGGAACCGTTCCAACAGAAACCGGATTAATCTTTGGCTGATTTCAGGTAGTTGCGTAGAGGCAGCTTGAGGGAATCAGCCGTTATGCCTGAGTCTGGCTGCAAAAAACACGTGTGACAGGCGGGATATTCCAGGACGCCGAAAAAAGTCAATCAGGTTTTTTCGGGTGTGTTTACTCAGCCCTGAGCACTTCGTGAATCGTGTCTTGCAAGGAACTCGCGGGCTTGGTTGCGCCCGGCGCCTGTTGAGGATCGCGCCAGTTGTCGAGGATGCCGACCTGATGTACGCACTGCAGCGTGCAGGTTGGCGCACACCACTTTTCAGTTTTGTACTCGCGATCAAAATCGGCCATCGTGTATTCCGAAAGCGGGGTTCCCGGATAACCCTTTTGCTGGGAGCACCAGTGGACCAGTCCGTCTTCACAGATATACAGATAGCGGGCGCCGGCGCGGCAACGCCATTCGTAAGGTTTGCCTTCGGCGATGCTGTCCTGAAACCAGTTGAGCCGCGCGTGATCTTTATTACCCATCTTCTTCACTTGTTGGAAGATGTCTTTCTCTTTGGGCGTCAGCGGTTTTAGTGTTCCATCACCGTCGTGAATGACACCCACCGTGGTCGAGAATTTCAACTCGACAGCACGGCGCGCAACGGCGAGCGCATCATCCGGATTCTTGATCCCACCGCCGATGACGGAATTAATGTTCACATGAAAGTCGGCATACTCCGCCAGGTAACGCAGCTTCTTATCGAGTACGCGCAGGCTCTTTCGCGAAATCTCGTCAGGTTCCACGTTGTCGATGCTGATCTGAAGAGCGTCGAGTCCCGCGTTGTTTAGGCGTTTAATACGGTCGGGGGTGAAGTAGTAACCGTTTGAGATTAGTCCGGCGATCATCCCGCGGACGCGGATGTGATGAATGATATCGTCAATCTCCGGATGCATCATGGGCTCGCCGCCTGAGATGGTGACGATGGAGGTGCCCAGATCCGCGAGCTTATCTATGCGCCGTTTGATCTCTTCGACTGGCACGGGCGTCGAAGTATGGTCGTATTCGTTGCAGTAGCCGCAGGCAAGATTGCAGCGGCGCATAGGAATCAGGTGCGCAAGGACGGGATGACCCGTGGAAAGCAACGCGCGACTGATGAAGCCAGCCTGACGCAGCTTAAACTTAATGAATTTGATCTTCCGCATGTTCCTGAGTGATAGAGAAGCGCCTGGAAATCCAGACCTGATTCGGCCAAAACGTAAGTCGCAGGATAGGCGACCCCGGCTGACAACGCAAATGCGACGCAAATAGTGGCACGCGCGCCTCGCCCATGAATTCACGCGCAAGATGCGCGTGCCACAATGCGACAGTTTGAAATGGAAAGGGGCCCTGGTCAAAAGAACCCAGAGCCCCGAAGGCTTGGTTATCGCGCCGCAGTTAGCCTTTGATGATTTTTACGTTTGAATCAAGCTTGATGTTGAACTCATCTGAGTTCAGTCTCGGGTTCCGTTCAACACTGCTCAAGCGCATGGTGGTAGCGTCGCCATTTTTCTCGACAACTTTTGTCTGCACCGGCATCCCGCCGCCGTCCACCCAGATTTCGGCGTATTTGAAGCTTTCGTTACCTTTGGGTACGAGTGTCAGATGGATCGTGCTGACGCCGCCCCACAAAGTTTCTTCGCGAACGTCCTGGAAGGGCTGAAAGCGCGCTTCCAATTGCTGACGCGAAAGATACATCAAGCCCATTATTCCGCCGCCGCTGTTTCTTACCTTAGGTGACGTCGAACTGCCCGTATAAGCGACTTTGAGACGCGGCTTTAACAGCGTGTACTTGCCGTTCGCCACGGCCAGAGTCTCTTTCTGCGGACTTTGCCAGTCGATCCTTACGGAAGCATTGCGGCCGCTCGCCGGCATATACAAAATGACGCCATGATATTTGTCAGCATCGCGCAGTTGCGCGTTGTATTTTTCCATGCTCAGGCTTGCTTTGAGCGACTTGAGCGACTGGCGATTACGCTCCATCCGGTTCAAAACCGAACTAACCAACCCGGCACTCTGCGCTTCAGCGGGGGTCGGTGATGTGATTGCGATTCCGCTTGCCAGCACCAACAATAAAAGACTTAGGGGAAACAATCTCTTCATAAAAAACTACTCCTGTAACCTTCTAAAAATGTTTTCGCTTCGCTGTTTAGGGGACCTGACGCAAAAACTCCGTAATTATAGGGGAAGCCTAACGTATGTCAACCTCGTAACCGCGCGTTTTGCCATCCGTGTCCAACACTTTCCGGATGTTTAGGACCTCTGCCTCAGGGCGTCCGGTAAGATCGCGTACGCGCTGCTCAACTTTCCTCTTATCCTCTGCATTTTCAACGAGTTCGGGTCCAATTAGCACTGTCGAGGCAGCGGGTCTTTGATGCGAAACGAGGCGCGCCCGTTCGCTGTTTTCGAACCAGCTTTTCGGCGTACCAAATATGAAAAATAGAATCAGAACGCACAAAACATCCCACTGCCAGGTGTTTCTGGCGTAATTCCAAAAGAATATCTTTTGCAATAGTCCTAACAACGTTTCCGTTTCTCACGGCTAAGTGACTGGCAAGCCGTACGCCACCAGGGAATAATTCCGAGCCCCTGGGGAAAACGCCTTGTATTCTAGCAGTTTAGCAGTTCAGAGCTGAATGCCAGGGGCCGGCTCGACAATGTGACCGTCGCGCATTTGTATGATTCGTCGGCACATTGCTGCGGCTTCCGGATTATGAGTGATCATGACGATGGTTTGGTTGAACTGGTAATTCAACTCCTGAAACATGTTCAGCACGAGCGCTGAATTCTCCGAATCAAGATTGCCGGTGGGCTCATCGGCCAGCACGATTGCCGGTCTGGTTACGACCGCCCGCGCCAGAGCGACGCGTTGCTGTTCACCGCCGGAGAGCTCGAGCGGTTTGTGTTTCAGTTTGTCCTCGAGACCAAGCAGTCGCAGCACTTCACGACGCCGTTCGGGATCGTCGCCGCCGTTACCGTGAATCCGTTCGGCCAAACGAAGATTGCCTTCCGCCGTGAGCGTTGGAAATAGATTGAAGCGTTGAAAAATGAAACCAATCTTGCGGCGTCGAATGTCGGTCCGTTTCGCGTCAGACGCAGCCGTGAGATCCTCGCCATCGATGACGATTCGGCCACTGGTTGGCGTGAGCAGTCCACCCATCAAGTGCAGCATGGTCGATTTGCCGCAACCCGACGGCCCCATGATGGCGAGAAATTCACCCTCATGGACCTCAAGTGAAACTCCCCGGAGCGCAGGCACGTCAACCTTGCCCACGCGATAGGTCTTCACCAGATTTTCGGCTTGTAGAATCGTTCTCATCGACAGTTTCGTTATTACTTAACTTGCACGCAGCCGGCCAGCATGCGGACTGACGAGCGGAGAGATGTTAATACAGGAGGGGGTTAATAGCGAACAGTCACATTCCGTTTATGGTGACGGATTTGTTCGATTGCGGAGACGTTCGTCGAGATCGACTTCCGGCAGCTCACCCTTGTTTTCCAGGATGAAGGCTTCCGGGCGGAACTCTTTATCAACTCCAACTGTGGCGGGTGCCTGGTAGGAGATTGTCAGCTTGTACTGATCGTGCGGTCGCGTTATTTCAATGCGTGAGGGCAACCGATATTTTGATCCTTCGCCGAAGGAAGTTTCATTGGAATAAGAGACATCGGTGAGGAGGAGTCCTTGACTGTCGAAAAACTGAACGCGGGCCAGACGGATTGAGTTAACACGATCGAACCAGAAGCGACGAACGAGGCGAGACTCTCCTGCACTCGGCTGCGTAAACTCCTCGAGCAGGTAGTAACCACGAACCACCCGCGCGCCTTTTTTCGCTTGCGGATTGCTATCGCTTTCTTCCTGAAAGAATTCGCTCTTCACGTAAACGAGAGCGGGATCCCCGGCGGGCTGAATCATGAGTGCATCAGTCAGGTGTTGGGGACGAAGGTTTGAAAGCGCGCTAACAGCCTCTTTTTCGGTGGTGTCGTTGGGTTTCTTCGGAGCTTTTGGATTGGCAGGGGCGACGGATTCCTCAAGTTTGGGGTAGACAGCGCTATTCGTGCCTTTCACGAAGCGCTTGTATTTCTCGTCGCCACGCAAGACCGCTACGCGAAAACGCTCGCCATCGGAACTCATCTGGGCGATATCAACAAAAGAGAACTGAATGCCGAGATAAATCTTTCCGGGCCGCTGCAACACCAGCGAACCTTCAGTTTGCCGGTATTTCTCAACGATGCCGGACTCGGCAAACGAAGTATCCTCAAATTGAATGTCAACTTTGCCTTGAACCGATTGCACGCCGGTCAGGCGATTAATCTCATTGAGCAGGAGGGGTTTATCAGCCTCAGCCAGCGGCTTCAGCAACTGCGGCACCTGTACCTTTTTCGGCTTAACGAAGAGCCCACACCCCGACGTCGCGATCAGAAGGGAAATCAGTAGTAGGAGAATCGATTGCCGAGACAGTCGGCTGGCGGAAAATGACTGAGACATCAAATGGCGGCTCTCGCAATTAACGAAGAGTTAGGCGCAATCGCTATCAGGAAACGGGGGTTCAACCTAACAAAGTCAATTTTTCTTGTCAACGCGACTCCCCCCTCAGGTATAACGCAATTGGCTTTGCGCACTTTGCGAAACCCTTTGCGTACTTTGCGGTAAAGTTCGGAAGATCAAGCAAAACCGCAAAGGTCGCAAAGACAGACGCAAAGTTTCGCGAAGAAAAGCAGTAGATTGCGTCACACGGCATCCGTACTCCCCCGCAACATTGCCGGAAAATGAGGCGTAGCCAACGCGATGAGCAAATCAACAAACTAGTCGAGTATCAAAGGCGGCTTGCCAAACTTATGCCGTAGCTTGTTGATAGTCTTGTAAACCTGTGGCCGGCTCAGCAGTTTAATCTCGAGTTTCCGTCGGCCCGGAAAATCAAGCAACATGATTCCCAGAAGAATTGTGAGCAGACCCTGGCCGGGCACGCCCGGCAACGACAAAACAATTCCGAGCGCTACCAGCAAGACGCCGAGAGCGTTCTTGAGAATTACGCCCAGCCAACGGATGGCTGGTGACCGGCTTTTCCAGAGTTCTCTGGAATGGCTCGCCTGAAAGTAATTAGCGGGAATCTTGACCAGAATGAAAGACACAATCGCCAGGTTAATGCTGAAGGTGACGGCGAAAATTAATACGCCAAGCAGGACGCTGCGTAGCGTGATGAATCCCAAAACGATGGTGAGCATTGCGTTCATTTCGTCTGAATCTGACAGGCGCCCGTTCAAGGTCCCAATCGCTTAGAGATTCCTGCGGGCGTCGAGCAGCGATTGCACTACCTCATTCACCACTTTGTTTGCGATAGACGGGAGTTGAAAGTCAGGTTCATGTGCGACTTGCCAAAACTCATCGAGGCCTTTGGCTCCGGCACGTTCAAGCGCATAAGCCTGGATCAACAAATCGATAATGTCCGCTGCCTTCACGAGTCGGGATTCCACGCTGTTACGTTCTTCGTATTCTGCATGTAAAGGTGCATAGGCACTCTCGCCTTCGCCCGCGCCACGAATAATATCCGCGAAGGCATTTCCTTCAGCGCGCTTCCTCGCTGCGGCGCCAAAATAGTTTGTCGCCGTTCGGGGCATGTCGCCCACACGCGTCTCGGCCCAGTCATGAATCAGCGCCATTCGCAGAACTCGCTCAACATCGACGCTCAGACCTCGCGCCTTAATTTCATCTGCAAGGAGCATCGCCGTAACAGCAACGCCGAAAGAATGTGCGGCGACGGATTCGGTCCCATTAGGTTGGCCGCGCAGCGTCCAACCCGTGCGTTCCAGACGTTTCAACCGCTGTAGTTCAATTAGAGTTTCGAGCACGATCAGTTCCTTTGCACACTACTCTAAACGCTGTAGCTCATTCGTCACAAACGCGCGTTCGCCTTGCGGATTACCGCCAATGAGCCAGGGGTTGCAGGAAACCCCGGAGCTGGATCTAACTGGAGATGGACCCGCCGATGCTTTCAGATTTTTCGAGAACCTTGTGAAGCAGGTTGCGGATTTCGTCGGCGCCGGCGGCGAGCGGGCTCGCGATTAGGCCGCTGCGGTTTACCAGAACGGCGGTGGGCGTCACGAGGGCCTTGTATTGTTGGGCGACTTCCCGTTCTTTCTGCAAGAGCACTTCTCCCAAATCATTCCTGGCGACATTTACGAAGTTGTCTTTGATTGTCCCTCTGCTGATCAAGCCGATCGTGAGTTGATCGCTGTGAGCGCGCTGCCAGTCTTTAATCTCCTGAAACAATGCGACGCAGGGTCCACAGCTGGGGCTGGTAAAAATGAGCAACAGTGGTTTGCCAGGCGCGATCAATTGCGCCAGCGATCTACTGCCTCCTTCGTAGGCGGTCAGCTCAAAGGCCGGCGCGATCGAGTTGATTGGCAAACCTTCAGGCTTCGGGTCGGGCGCAACGGCTTCTTTGGCCGTTAGTCTCGCACGTCGCCGGTAATCAACGAGCGTCCCTATGGTCCCCAGGATGCCGGCAATCAGTAAGACCCATTGTATTTTTCCCAACTCGCGAAACGTTTGGGAGATGCTCTCCACTGGGCCATTCAGCGATTGCCAGAGGACCACGCCCGCAGCAAGCGCGAAGAGAAAATTGCGGAGAAGCGTAGACCAACCCAGGGGACGAGAATGGAGCTGCCCGAAGCAGTGACAATCGTGGGTGCGTCCCTTAGCCAGGTTTATGCTGATAGCGACGATAAACAAGCTCAGCAGGATGAGCGCACCCAGGGCAGCCGCAGAAGTTGTGCTGTTAACCAGCAAACCAAGCGCAATAGCCAACTCGATGAACGGCAGCAGGAACGAAAGCGTTGGAATCAACGGCTGGGGCGCACCAAAGTTTTTCACCGCCTCGCGTGTGCCGGCTAAATCCAAAAGCTTGGTAACGCCTGCGACGGCGAAAACAAGGCTGAGTGCAAGTCTGAATGGAACGACGAATAGCGACATGGAGAGCAGAAGTCAGAAGTCAGAAGTCAGAAGTCAGAAGTCAGAAGTCAGAACCAGAAGCTAGCGTAGTGCTGTTGGAATCGCAAACAGCAAAAAGCACCCAACAGATGCTGCTGAGTGCCGTTCGCTGATTGCCGTGCTCTTTTCTGACCTCTGAGCACTGACCTCTGACTTCTGCCCGCTTACTGGCTGGCGACTGCACTGGACTGCGCTTTCGGATCGAAGGGGGTGGAGAGATACTTCTTTGCCACCGCCAGTGCATCGTCGTAGTTGATTCCCGACTGCACGGCTTTGTTGTATTCACTTACCGCGCGCTCGCGATTACCCTTCGCATCGTAAGCGTTTCCCTTTTTTATGTGGGCCCAGACCTCGATCCACGTGGGCTTCATCGTGCCGATTAGGGCCGCGTCAAAATTATCCAGGGCCAACTGCCAGTTTCGCTGCTCGAGATAGAGCAAGCCAAGATTGTAGTAAACCCATGAATTTGAACGATCAAGTTTCAAAGCCGCCTCAAACTGCTGTTGGGCCTCTGCGTAGAGTCCTTCTTTCATCTGCTCGATGCCGCGCCGCGCGATGATCGAAACGCGCAACTCGTCGGACATTCGCAGAATTTTGTGGTTTGGATCAACTATGACTTCGATTGGCTGGCCATTCGACTCGAAGTCGAAATCTTCACTCTTGCCCTCGATCGTGGTGGTAGTGGTTTGGTTGTCGCCTTCAGCGCGCAGCATCAACTGTACCGGCATGCGCAGAGTGTCGAGAGTTTGCTTGACAGTGCCGCGCGTCCGAAACTTTCCTGCCCGCGTGCGAATGATTTGGTAGTCCACCGTAAACTCGGGTACGCCCGTTCCTTCGACCCATTGAGCGAAGAAATAACGCATTGGGCCAACGTTGATCTGGGTGGCCAGCCGTTCGAAATCATCGATCGACGCATTCTTTCCGCGGTAGTCTTCCAAAAACTTTCTCAGGAGCAGGTCAAACTTTTCCTTGCCCATAGTTTCGCGCAACATGCGGAAAACCATCGCGCCTTTGTGAAAAACGATCGACTGGTAGGCCGCAGACTGATCATCAAGCGCTCCCGGCGCCCTGGCGATTGAAGCTGTTTGTTCGAAAGTCAGCGCGCGTTCCTGTTGTTCGCGCTGCGCAGCTTCCAGGGCTCCCCCGCTTAAGCTGGATTCGCGAAAGGCGAAGGCGCTCCATTCGGCCAGACCCTGCGAAAGCCACGCTTCGTCAAACGACTTCAATCCGACGGTTTGGCCCCACCATTGATAAGCCACTTCGCGCTCGAGTTTCTCTTCCGGCATCGGCCGGGAAGAATCAAAGACCTTCGCCGCTAGAAAAATAATGCCGGGCCCTGAGTAGGTGTCCAGGCTGTCGTCGTCCACCTGGACCACCACCAAACGGGTGCCCATCAGCGGCGCGCCATACTGTTTGGCGTAAAACTCCAGCACATGGCCCATCTTTTCGGCGTAAGCGTTGATCCGTCCTTCGCTTCCGGGTTTGGCGTTAAACTGAATTTCATAATTTCCGAAACGAAGGCTGCGCGTAATGTATTGTCCGGCCGCAAAATTTCCGATCAGCACCGGCTGCCGGTGCACAAAACGAAAACGCGTCGCCCCATCTTTTGGTACGGGTTGCGCGGCAACGGCCTCATCACTGGTACCCGCCACCTGCAGCCCGGCCGGAACAATCAGGGTGATATCCGATGTGGCGCGGTCGGCGGCATAGTCGTGAAATGGAAACCAGCGCGAGGCGTACATCAAATAAGAGCCTTCCCGGCCGACGTAAGCGAGGCGCCGCGTGGCGAGTGGACCACCTTCAGGCGATTGCAAGGCGCCAGCCCACCGAAACCGTAGCGTGATAGGTTGATTGGCCGGAACCACCTCGCCAAGATCGACCCTGACGCTCGGTCCCAGCGAACCAACACCCACGGCATCCTGCACATAGCCGGTGAGCGCTTTGCCCTTGAATTCAATGCTCTCGACCTTAAGTGATCCGTTCAACTCAAACACGAGCGAACGAGTAGCCTCGAGGGGTATCAGCGAGATATCCGCCCCCGCACGCAGCGTATGCTCTTCGGGAATAAGTTGGGCTTCGATCCGGTAATTAGTAATGTCGTAACGCGAGCCACCCGGTGCAGGCTGTTGAGCGTGCGCAAAAGTGCTGCTCGTTAACACAAAAGCCACGCATGCGGCCAATGTTAGTAACATCTGAGGAAAGTTCGGCCTGAATATCTTCATAAGATCTCTGCTTTTTCGGATAGGTCTCGGATTATACAACCGCTGAGTAACTACCTAATAGCGCTGCTGTCAGGCCTTTGGATGGGTTGCCCTGGCTCCCTGTCCGGAATTAGTAGCTTTCGGCGTCGAGATTTTGGATGGTAAAGAAGTGCGTCCGGTTGGCTGAGGTTTTGTCAGAGCCCCCGACCGTCGGGGTTGACCGGCGGTCCGTGCTAGGACGGTTTCGTGCCCGAGGATCCTACAAAATCCATTTCTTTCGCGTCGTCGGCGATGATCGGAAGAATCTTGTCAGCCGGCTCAAAGGTATACCCATCCTTCGATGGGATGAGCCGGAAGCTCCGCGCGGAGGTTGAAGCCGCCACGGTGAATGAATAATTTCCCTGATCGTCGGTGGTTGAGGCGAGCACGGTGCCCTGTGGGCTAATCAGCACCACCACCACGTTTCCCATCGGATTGCCTTGCGCGTCTTTTACGCGGCCTGAAACCAGCACGGTTGTTCGGGCTCGCTCAACTCTTTCAACAGGTGAATCCGGCGACACTGACGGGGTTGACGCAGGCGCGGTTTCGGGAGTGGGCGTCGGAGTTGGATCAGGCAAAGGCGGAGTCACCTCCGGCTGCGGACTGACAGGGGTTGTCAGTGTTGATGGTTCAACAGGAGGCGACGAAGTTTTTTCGGTTGCAGGTGCAGATTCAATCTTCGGCTGTGGGACGCCGGCGACTGCCGCATCGGGTTGTGGGGAAGCCTGGGCCGCAGGACTTGTTGAATCGCCAACCGGTGGAGCGCCGGAAGCTGGGCCAATCCGCTCGTCCAGCCCGTTTAAGGAACCGTTGATCTTTTTGTAAAGCTGCTCTATCACCCCGCGCCGGATGGGATCCGGATCACCGGCGTTATAGCTCCTGATGTAATGGCCCAGCGCTTCCTCCTTTTTATCCATACCATCAAGCGCTGCGCCAAGATGCCAAAGCGCTATTCGCCATGCGGGCGTGCCTTCAGGAAGAATATTTGCTGCGCGGCTCAGATGCTCGGATGCTTCCGGAAGCTTGTCCAGCTGATACAGGGCCCAGCCGGAAATGTCTTCGATGCGTCCGCGCAATAAGTTTGACAAAACATTTCGCGGAGCCTCCGCAACGTTCGGCGTTCCACCCGAGGCGATAGCCCGCGCACGAAGCTCGCGATACTCCTCCGCTTGAACCGCGATGGTCGCTGTGGAAATTCCCAACCCTGCTTCGGCACTACTGCGTGCAGACTGCGCGAGCTCGTATACAGTCTGCATCGCAATGCCCTTACGCAGTAATTGGCTGGCTGCGTAAAGTTGGCGATAAACACGCAGGTTATCGTCGCCAGAGCTAAATTCACGTGCCGCACTAGCAATCGCCTCTTCGTTAACTGAGCCGCGGCCATTAGCCTGGTTAATCAACGTCGCGAGCCTCAACAATGCCTTAAGAGTCTTCGCATTGGTTTCAGTATCGGCGGCTGCAAACTGAAAAACGCTTGCTCGCCGTTCCGGCGCCAATAATTCCAGGAACGTCAGGCCGCGTGCGGGCGCATGACCAGCCAGGCGCGTTTCGATCTGATCGTCTTTCAGGCTAAACGACCGCATCAGAGTCTCGGCGGCTTCATCATAAAGGGCCGCGGACGCCAGGGTGCTCGCCAGCTCGTAGTCGAGAGTGGGAAACCGTCCATAGTTTTGCGCGAACCGGAGTGCGCGTTCGGCTTCGAGCGGTTTTTGTTCTGCCGCTAAGGCTCGGGAGACTGCGACATAAGACCAGATGTAGCGTGGCTCAATCTCGATCGCCTTGGTACCAAACGTCAGGGCCGAACTCATGTCATTGTGGGCTGCATACCAATACCCAACGCCCGCCACGAGCGCGAGATTTCGCGGGTCGTTTGCCATTGCCTTATCAAGTTCAACTTTAGCTTCGTCTTTTCGCCCGAGATCAAACAGCGCAAGCACCAGGCCGGCGCGCGCTCCTTTGTCGCCCGGTTCAACCACCAGCTGCTGCTGGTAAAGATCCAAAGCCTCCTGAGATTTACCGAGCGCGCGATTAAGATCGGCGAGGCTGCGGCGCGCGCCTTTTGAATTTGCATCAAGCTCCAGAGCGCGCTTATATGCGGCCAGGGCTTCTTCAAGTCGAAGCGAAATCTGCAATCCCAACCCGAGCGCCTGGTGGGCTGCGGCATTATTGGGAGCGATCTTAATCACTTGTTCGGCAACGCGTACGGCCTCGCTGCCCTGTTCTGTACCGAGATAAAAACCGGCAACAGCCAACAGGTATTTTGGTTCACTGCCGAATTTTGTTTCAATATTCGTGGCGGCGTTTGTTGCGGCCGCACGCTGGCCGCGAAGATAAAGATTCAATGGAATCTGCGAAATCACGCCTGAAAACAAACGCTCGGATGGCGTGACTGGCGCGTTGGCAATAGCAAGCATCAACTGTTCAACTCCGCCCGCGCTATCGCCTTTCTTCAGCCGTTCGTCACCGAGTCCGGCGTGGGCGCTAACGAGCAATTCCGTCGCTCGCCCCCGCGATTTGGATTCGGGATGTTTATCGAGAAAGGACTTTAGTTCTGCGACGCGTTTTTCGAGCGTCAGGGTGAGTGTCAACTCAACCTCTTCGGCTTCAGCCTCGTCATCGACGCCTGAGTTTGTTTTTGCAGAACTGTTTTCGGTACGAGTTGTAGTCCTGCGTCGCGTTCGATTTGCAGCGGGCGTTTCACTCGCCGCCGGTGTCACCAACGCGGGGGCGATATCGACGGGAACTTCTGCTGCCGCGGTAGGTGTTGTTTTCTCAGGCGTCGGACTTTCACTAACGACAGCCGGCGCCGCACTCGCGGTAGCGTCAGCGTTAGACGTTTTTAGAAAATCATCGGCGTTCAAGCCCAGCTTGTTTGCGATTGCGCTGACGAAATGTTTGACGCCCGCGTCGAGTCCCTCGCTAAACCGACCGGCCTCAACGGGGCCGCGCATTCGTTGGCCCATCTCTCCAAGCACGCCTTCAGGCAATTGTCGCTGCACCGATCTGCTGAACCGAGTGAACGAAGTTTTTTCACCAACCGCCAGCACCAGCAGCAGGCTTTTCTTCGGACTATTGTGTGAACCAATGCCCCAGTCCTGAGCCAGGCGCGCGGAATAAGTCGCGATTTCCTCGCCCCCGGTTGAATCCACGACCGCGATATCAAACTCGATTCCCGTCTTGAGTTTCACATTAGCCAGAATGATTTCCAGTTGCTGCCTTGTCTCGGCGTCGACAACACCGCTGAAATCGTTGACGTGCGATGTCCGCGCCGGCATTTGAGTGTTCGTCTGCGCAAATTGGGTTACGGTAACTAAGCACCAGAGCGCCGCGCAGCAACTCATCAGCAATAGCAATCGGAAAGGTTGATAAAAAATTTGTTTCATTCGGTTGAATCTCACGAAGCTATGTGGGTGGTTCGTCTCGGGTTATTTCGAGTTTGGCTAACGGGGGAGACTATGCGGTCCATGATAACATCGCGTGCTTTGGCCAGCGAACGCCGAGTCGGAAGTCTCTGGGGCTCCGGGAAAGGACGATAACCAAAGTGAGCAATTCGGCCATAAATGGACTCGAGTGGATTGAATCAGTTTCCAGGAGGCTGAAGTGAGCGAACTCGACGAAGCATGGGCTCTGGCGCTTGCCGCAGCTGAAGATCGCGCCCGCGCGGCTGGACGTTCAGACTTGACGGAATATCTCGCGCTACGCAACACGAATGATCTAAAACGAAAGATCGGTAAAGCGTGGCTCCTGGAAACATTTGAATCACTTGCGGGCGAAGCGAATGCGGCCGGAGCGGCAATTGAGATTTCTCGCCTGGACGGTCATCGCTTCAAGGTCGGTAACGCTACCATGGTTGGCACAAGCCTGAGCCTGAAAAAAGGCGTCCGCGTGTTGTTGGTCGAAGCTGGTTGGCCGCGCGTCCCTCGTGATGGTTTCATTCGCGGCGGTGGGTTAGCTTTGGGAAACATTCAACATCTGGGAATGAAGCGGGCCAACGAAGAGCTTCGACTGTTGCTCGAACCGGGCGGCTCACCGCTTTGGATCGTGGAAAACCAAAACCAGGGACACTCAGAAGTCCGGGAGTCTGACCTCCGAAATCACATTGCAATCCTCCTTGCCGACTCCCGCATTTCTCCCGCGCATCCCTGAGGAACCATCCACAGATTACGCAGATTCGGCTTTGCACAAAAAGTCGTTGATGGTTGGTCAGCGCCAACGGCGCGAAATGTAAAAGCCCAGGCCAACGGCCTGGGCAATGACGGCGCATTTTTCCAGCGCTGAAGGCGCGAAATGGCCACCCAAAAATTACCGCGATTTCCTAAGTAACCATTATTCCGCGCTTTCAGCGCTTAGTATCTTTGCTCTCGATTGACTCCTGGGCCGCTGACTCCTGGGCCGCTGGCCCAGGCTATTACATTTCGCGCCGTTGGTGCTTGAAGTTTGACCCGGCGTAGTCTGCGGATAGTCGGCTACATCTCCTGACGATTTCCGCAATCGCATGCACGTTTTCGAGCCGCCACTACACCACGCATCACAGAGTCCCGGAAAAACTGCCTGTTTCATCGCGGCTAGCCGAACCGACGGGAGCTGATGTTTCGGGCACGGTGCTTGCCAAGAGCGATTCGCCGACGCTCGCCCCCTTTCAGGTGTCCCCAGGGAGAGCGGATGACGCGAGCAGATCAATACTCAGCAGAGTGTGGTCAGCCGAAAATTCCAGAGGGAAATTCTCGAGAAAGATACGAGGAGGACATATGACGAACCGACGCACACTAAGTTTTTCAATATTCGCAGCCGCAATCCTGGCGCTGGCATTGCCGGTCCTGGCCGTCGCGCAGGGCGGTTATGGTTATCCGGACTACGGGCGCAATCGCAATGGCAACTATGGCCGCTACGACGATCGCCATCTGCGTGATTCAATCCACCGGCTTGATCGGCTCTCGAAAGACTTTGAGAGAGATGTTGACCGGGCCCTCGATCGCAGCCGCGCTGACGGCACGCGACGCGAGGACCAGATCAATGGCCGCGCGGACCGTTTCCGTCGTGCCGTGAGCAACTTGAGATCGGCATTTGGAAACGGGCGCGATCTCAATCGCAGTCGAGACGAAGCGCAGCGTGTTTTGCAGGAGGCACAACAGTTTGACCGCATCGGCAGGGCGCGGGTAATGGACAATCGCGTTGCTTCCGAATGGTCGCAGATTCAGCAGGAGTTGCGCGTGATCGCCAATGCCTATGGACTCGGTTACGGCGGTTATGGCAACGGCGGTCAATATCCGAATGGTCGCAACGATCGCAATCGGAATCGCAACAACGACTGGCGGCGAAATATTCCGTGGCCAAACTAAGCCCGCTGGGAGCGCAGGCGCGAGGTCCCTGACGGGGCAGCACGCCTGAGGTGCGCGTCCTGCCTGCATTCCGCAGATCGCCAGACGCATGAGCCTCGACCTGGTTTGGAGCCGGGCCGAGGCTTTTGCATGTCCCACACTTGATGACAGAATGGCCCGCATGTCTGGAACCCTTTACCTGGTGGCAACGCCGATCGGCAATCTTGAAGACATCACTCATCGCGCGGTAAGGGTTTTACGCGAAGTCAAAATCATAGCCTGCGAAGACACCCGCCACACGCGGAAGCTCTTAAATCATTACAGCATAGACACCAGGATGGTTAGTTATCACGAGCACAACGAACGGGATCGAGCTGCAGAGTTGCTAGTGCAGTTGGAAAAAGGTGCGGACGTAGCAGTTGTTTCCGACGCCGGCACGCCGGGAATTAGTGATCCGGGATTTCAACTCGCCCGGCTCGCGATCGAAGCCGGAGTTACCGTGGTTCCGGTCCCTGGTCCAAGCGCATTGGTATCGGCGCTAATTACGTCAGGGCTGCCGACGGACGAGTTTTTCTTTGGCGGATTTCTTCCGCCGCGCAGCGGTGCTCGTCGAACGCGATTGGCAGAGCTTCGTTCGCTTCCCGCCACCCTCGTCTTTTACGAAGCTCCTCACCGCATCGCGGCGACGCTCAGAGATGCCCTGGAAATACTCGGCGAGCGCGAAGCTGTGGTTGCCAGGGAACTGACGAAGATGCACGAGGAGATTGCGCGCGGACGGCTAAGCGAATTGGGCGAACGCTTCTCGTCTCGAGAGCATGCCCGCGGCGAGATGGTGCTGATCATCGATCGTGCCGTGATCGAAGAGGAGGGCGCAACAGACAAACCTGTGGCAAATATCGCAACGCTGGTTTCAAAGCTGGAAAACGAGGGACTGGATCACCGCGCCGCATTAAAGAAAGCCGCGCGCCAGCTGGGACTTCCGCGCGCTGAGGCTTATCGCCTTTTGACAATCGAGCGGCAAAAATCATAGGCCGCACGCTTTAGTGAATGCTCGACAAGCCCTCTCAGCCGGAGTGGCCGCTCCTTCCGCGGCCGAGGCCGTGCACCTACTAAGTTACCGCCAGGATACTTCAGCGGCCATGGAGCATCGATCAGCCTGCTCATTCCCTGTTGAGCGCACGGTTGCTATTGACTTCAAACTAAGCCGGTAATATGCTTCGCCCGCCCGAAGAATCTGTTACTGAATCGAGTTCCATCTGACTCGATTCCTCGCGACTCGAAAACCTTGGAACTCACAACTCTTCACCGGCTGGACCTCTAAGCCCGCGACCATTCGCCGCATCTTACTTGCTCCAGTCTTCATCGGTCGGTTCGCAAGAGAGGATGAATCATGAAAAACGCCGACGCTTGGGTAAAGCTTCTCTACACATATGGCCCCTTCGCCCTTTTGATCCTGTTGATATTTGTCACGGAGCGGATAAGTCGAACAGCAATGAAAGAGGCCACTCAACAGAAAACGCTCATCGTTTTCGTTGGCGTCTATGTTGTGAACTGGTTGGCAATTTTCTTTCTGGTAGGTTTTTCCGTTTATGCTTGGAGTGAGATAAATCTTGAGAGAAAGCCGGAGATCTACGGAACGATTGAAAATCTTTCGCATTCGGAACTTCTGTCAACGAGCTTCGAAGATGTGTATTTGCGTAGAGTTCGTCAAGCCAAACACTCTAATTACGAATGGCTGCTCCGCAGGGACAAACTCGATGACGGTGAAACAATCGTCTTCACCATCGACCGCAGTGAAGAGGATGGCGAAGACAGTTTTGACTACGATCTGCCGATCAAATCAGATTTCTACGGTAAGAAGGTGCGCCTCATCCGTGACCAGGACGACATTTTTTTTGCCGGGGCAGAAAAGCCGCTTTTCAAGAGGAGAAAACTACTCGGGGCGCCGGAAAAACCGGTCGGGACTCAGCAGTCTCGTGGGTTTTTTACCATCACAGCCCACGCTCAAACTGATCAGAAATCCTTTTCGCTAGATGACTTTATCGCGGGTCTCGAATCACCTGATGTCCTGGTTCGACGCAGTGTCCGCGCTGATCTCGCCAATCAAGATCAGGCCACCGTGCTTCCCTGGATAGATGAGGTTCTCAAAGATCCGAAAAGCAGTTATCGGCTAAGACTTGGAGTGTTAATCGCCCTGAATAACATGCCAAATCTCCCAGCCGAGTCACTTCGGCCGACAACCATCTACGCCATCCAACGCTCCTTGAATGATCCCGACCGGACGCTCAGGAATGAGGCGCTTAGTCTAGCGAAGAGGTATCGGCTCATACCGTCGACTGTCTATGAACATTTCGACTTTTCGGGAAAGTCACAAGTCTTCGGTCCGGGCCGGTATCGCTTCGATAAGGAACAACTGGGAAACTTGCCGAATGATTCTGCCTCGTCACTACGCGTAGGGAGAGGGTTCATGGTGCGCTTATGTGAGCACGAAGGCGGCGGACAGGGTGACGGGATTTGCGAAACTAAAGGCGCGGGCTCCCACCAACTCCAATCCGGGATCAAGAGCTTGGCGGATAAGGTTTCCTTCATCCAGGTGACCGCCATCACAAAGTAGTTGGTATCTCAACCCACCGCATTCCCAAAATACTTCACAGTGTCACTATGTTTGTTAAGTGACCCGGACTGAAACAGACTAGCGGGCCCTCCATCTATCAACCCAATGACAACTGCGCCGGCAATGGTTTATCAACCTTCGGGCGGGTGGGACGGCTGGCCAACTCCCAAATCATCATGTAAATCGTGCGCGTGATCTTCTCCATTTTCTGATAGTCGATCTTGTCTGCCTCGTCGTCGCGCCCGTGGTAGTCTTCGTGCTCCCCGTCAAAAAAGAAAACGATTGGGATCCCCTTGCGCGCGTAGTTGATGTGATCACTGCGAAAGAAAAAGCGATTTGGATCTGCCGGGTCGTCATAACGATAATCATAAGTGAGATTCAGATACTGCTTGTTTACTGTTTCGGTTAGCTCACCCAGCTCAGTGCTCATCAACTTTGAGCCAATTACATAAACTTCATTGGGCCCCGAGAGATTTTTGTTTCGCGGATTCGCGTCTGCTTCTTTCTTCGAGCGGCCAATCATGTCAATGTTTATTTGCGCCACGATGTTCTCGAGCGGCACGGTCGGAAACATTGTGAAGTAACGCGAGCCCCACAGTCCCTTTTCCTCAGCCGCATGCCAGACGAATAATACGGACCGCCTGGGACGCGCAGTTGTTTTGGCCAGGGCTTCGGCCATCGCGAGCAGCGCAGTGGTCCCCGAGCCGTCATCGTCCGCGCCGTTATAGACCGCATCCCCATTGAGGGGGACTGCCAGGCCCACGTGATCGTAGTGTGCGCCCAGGGCCACGTATTCATTTTTCAGAACTGGATCGCTGCCTTCAAAAAAACCTACGACGTTTTGAGTTGGAACTGAATCGGATTTGACCTTCACACTGATCGTCAGTTTTTTGTCCGGATGAAGCGGGAACGATTCCGGCAGCTTGCTGCTGGCAGCCAGGTCGATAAGCGCTGCCGCCGTATGCCTCTCGCCCAGGAACAAACTGTTCGTCAATTGTGGCGCCGGAATTATCCGGGGCAGTTGCGTTGGCGCCGTGGCCTGAAATTTTTCCACCGTACTGATCGGGCGTTCCGTTAGCCGGTTACGAGTTCGGTCCCAATTGGCCAGGTACTGAAAATCAGGAACTGAAACAATACCGACGGCGCCCTTACTCGTTGCGTAGCTCACAGGGTTCATCCAATCCTCACCCTGCTTCCCGGCAAGGTCGGCCCGCGTGAACCCCGGCGGTAACGCATTCAGCGGAGAAAAAATAATGACAATCTTGCCTTTCGGATCGACTGTTTTGTAAGGATCGATATCTTTGGCTTTGAAGAACCATCCACTTCCTGCGAATACCAGAGAGGCTGTTACGTCGCCTTTGATAGCGGATGGCAGGTAGTCTTCACCGAAGACCAGGAGCTGATCGTTTAGTTTCACCCTGGTCTCGGTCGTATCAATCGTCTCCTTACGCATCGCGATTTTTTGAAAGAACGTACCATCACCGCCCGCGGGTTTGAATCCCCAACGCGATAGGTTTGTGGCAATAAACTTCGCGGTGATGTCGAGACCGCGCGACGGCGTGTCGCGGCCTTCCATTTCATCCGAGGCTATGAAGGAGAGGTAGTCTCTTAGTTGTGCCGCGGTGATTGTGTCGGCGCCCCTTTGTGAGGCGAGCGAAGCTGGAGTGGCTTTCGGTGTTCGTGTCTTGCGTTGCGCTACGGCAGTCGGGGCAATTAGTGCGGAAGTAAGACTAAAGAGCAGGATATTCGTCAGGACAATGCTGGCAGATATTCGTCGCATGGATTCTCCGGTGTTTGGCATTGAAACTACTTGCCGCGGATTCGCGCGAACAAACGCGGATCTGACAAGAAACAATTCAGCCAGGACGCTTCAGATTCGCGTTTATCCGCGGCTACTAAATGATGATAATCAGGCTTGCTGGACGGCTTGCACCAATCTGGTCAGCGTTTCCTTGGCGTCGCCATAGAGCATCCCGGTCACATCTTTGAAGAATAGCGGATTCTCAAGCCCTGAAAATCCACGACCCTGCCCGCGTTTTAAAACTACGACCGACTTCGAGCGATCAACTTCAAGAATCGGCATGCCGGCAATCGGACTGGCGGGGTTGTCGCGCGCATCCGGATTGACCACGTCGTTTGCCCCGATCACTACCGCCACATCCGTCGTGGGAAACTCCGGATTGATTTGTTCCAACTCATACAGCGACGAATAAGGCACATTGGCTTCGGCGAGCAAAACATTCATGTGACCGGGCATGCGCCCGGCGACCGGATGAATTCCATACTTCACCGTCACGCCTCGCTTCTCCAGCGTGTCTGCCAATTCGCGAACCGCATGTTGCGCCTGGGCAGTCGCCAATCCATAGCCCGGCACGAACACCACCTTGCTGGCGTAAGCGAGTTGCACCGCAATATCTTCCAGACTTACCTCGCGCATCGTGCCTGTCTGGTCATTCGCTGCCGACGATATCGCGGCGCTGCCAAACGCGCCGAACAGTACGTTTGTCATCGAACGGTTCATGGCGCGGCACATCAAGACCGAAAGTATGAATCCCGAGAAGCCATCGAGTGTGCCGGCGATGATCAAGACTTTGTTCGACAATACGAAACCTGTCGCCGCTGACGCCAAACCCGCATACGAGTTCAGCAGGGACATCACCACCGGCATATCAGCGGCCCCGATGGGCATCACCAGGAGTAGTCCAAAAACGAAAGCGAGCGCGGCCATCGCGAAAAACAACGGCATCGAACCAGGCACAAAAATCAGGTAGACAAAAATTCCCGCGGTTGTCGCCAGCAGGGCCATGTTGAAAATATTCTGGCCCTTGTAAGTCAACGGAGTGCCGCGGACGAGTCCCTGCAACTTCGCAAAAGCGAGCAGGCTTCCAGTGGTCGTAAGCGCGCCCAGCATCACTTCGAAGCCGATTGCGGCCATCGTCACTTTATCTACGTGTCCGCCGTGGCGATAAAACTCCGAGATGCCAACGAGGGCGGCAGCAAAGGCGCCAAATGCGTGCGAGAGTGCAGTCCGCTGAGGCATCGCCGTCATCGGCACCCAAAATCCCATGGCCAGGCCGACGAGCGATCCCAACACCAGACCGAGGATGATCCAGGTGTAAGTGATGATCTCGAGGTGGAGGAGTGTGCCGACGATGGCCATCAGCATGCCAAACTCAGCCAGGTGCATCCCGCGCTTGGCGGTTTCAGGATGACTCAGCCCTTTCAACCCAAGGATGAAAAGGATGGACGCCAGCAGGTAACTGAGTTCGATGAAATAGATTCGCACGGTTTAGGTTAAATGCTTCCAGCGAGGGTTAAGATCTTGTTCTTAAGCTCCGCAGGAGCGCTATGTTTATAGTTTAGGCTAACCAACAGGAACTAAGCTCCGTAGGAGCGAAATATCAAGAAGTGTTGCGCTCCTGCGGAGCTCTGAGTTCAATTCTCGATTGCCGCTGCTATAAACATTTCGTGCCTGCGGCACTTTCGTGCTCTTGCCGGTGTCTATTTCTTGGTCACTTCTTTAACACTCGGTTTGCGTTTGAACATTCTCAGCATGCGATCAGTGATTACGAACCCGCCGACAACATTCGTGGCGGAACAAAAGACTGCGGTGAAACCAAGTATCGTGCTGACGGTGTTGTAGTCAGCTCCGGCAGTGACAATCGAACCCACGAGCGAGATTCCTGAGATCGCATTGGTCGCGGACATCAGAGGCGTATGCAACAGAGGTGGCACGCGCGAGATCACCAGGTAACCAAGAAACGCCGCCAGCGCGAAAACGTAGAGCGCGGAGATTAGTGTTTCATGCGTCATTGTGAACCTCACCGATTTCTAGCACTGACGCCACGCGGCTGTTCATAACCTTTCCGCCGTGCGTGACGCACGACGGTCCAACCACATCGTCATTCAGGTCAATATTCAACTTGCCCTCTTTGATTAACAGGGTAAGAAACGAAGTGACGTTGCGCGAATAGAGTTGACTGGCATGGACCGGCACGCTCGCGGCAAGGTTTGTGGGAGCGAGAATCGTCACGCCATTTCGTTCCACGGTTTCATCGGGCTGGCTCAGCGCGCAATTTCCGCCGGTTGTCCCGGCCAGGTCGATGATTGTCGCACCGCGCTTCATGCCATCGACCGCTGCTTCAGTTACCAACAGCGGCGCGCGTCTGCCGGGAACTTGCGCAGTCGTGATCACCAGGTCCGCGGTTGCGGCATGTTGAGCGATTAGATCGCGACCTCGCGCCATCGCTTCTTCCGAAAGTTCGACCGCATATCCTCCTGCGTCCTCCGTTTTGATTCCGCCCAAATCAACTTCGAGAAAAGTGGCGCCAAGTGAACGCACCTGCTCTCCGGCAGCTGCACGAACGTCATACGCTTCAACTACTGCACCCAGGCGACGCGCAGTGGCGATAGCCTGCAAGCCTGCAACGCCTGCGCCGAGCACCAGCACGCGCGCCGGCGGCACGGTGCCTGCGGCGGTCATTAAAAGCGGAAACATTCTTGGGATTTGCGAGGCGCCGATGACTACGGCTTTGTAGCCAACGACTGTGGCCATTGACGAAAGCGCATCCATTGCCTGCGCGCGGGTGATGCGCGGAATCAATTCCATCGCAAAGGTGGTCAAGCCGCGCACCAGGGCAGGTTCCAGTGCGGCCGGCTCGTCTAACGGACGTAGAAAACCAAGCACGACAGCGTTATTTTTGATTCCCGCAAAATCTTCAGGTGAGGGACGATTGACCGTGACCAGAACATCTGCCGATTCGCGCAGTGCGTTGCGATCGCTCCGGACTTCCGCGCCAGACTCGCGATAGTCATCGTCTGTTCGCGCCGCGCCCAACCCGGCGCCGCTCTCGACCGACACAGACGCCTGCAAAGCCACAAGCTTCTTCACCGACTCAGGCATCAGCGCCACACGCGCTTCGCCCGGCAGTGTTTCTCGCAACACGACGATGTTCATAGATTTCCGTAAGTGCAGAAAGCCCGCACATTCTAACCGCGTCGAGCTAGCGCGGCCAGCGTATTCTGAGAATGACGCCAGGTTTGCTAACCTTCCCAGCCGCCGCCTATAATCCCTGCCTCGCTTTCAAGCGGCGCATTGGTGTAGTTGGTTAACACGCTGCCCTCTCAAGGCAGAGATCACGGGTTCGAGTCCCGTATGCGCTACCAATATTTTTAATCACACAAGACAATAAATCACTGTTCAAGACGGTAACGCGTGCAGTTCAAGCAAAGGTCCTACGACCGGCTCTCCTCTTCGCGGCACTCCCGAACAGGTTTTACTCACACCGCGCAGCATTTACCTTGACAACTTCATCTGCCGCCAAATAGTTTTTGCCGCGACCTAACTCTCGGAATGCGTGGTAGCCTCCGCCTCAAAAGGAGATTTGAAATGAAGACTACCCTTAAACGTCGCGCGGTGATTGGTGTTTTTGCGTTTCTGGCCCTGGTGCTGTTGGCGATGCCAATTGCCATGCGCGCCGCCGGCCCGGGCGAACTCGAAGCATGTATCAACCCCGGCAATGGCAACATGCGTCTGGTTAGCTCGACCACCGCCTGCCATAACAATGAAACCCGCGTGACCTGGAACATAACCGGCCCAGCTGGGCCAGCTGGACCGGCCGGTCCTATTGGCCCCGCAGGACCAACTGGAGCGACCGGCGCCACCGGGCCCGCAGGACCAGTTGGCCCAGCCGGTCCCGCAGGCCCTGCCGGCCCGCCGGGACCATCATCGGGCGGAGCGCCCTTTACCTGGGTCTGCACACCTGGAAACTATCACTCGGGCGGTAATCCGCCCGCCGACCTGTCTGTCTTTAACGGTAGCGTCAATTCTGCCAACGTCGCAGTTCACTTCCTGAATAAGGATGGAGTTAACATTGCCGGCGCTGCAGTTCCCGGAGCTCCTCCAGGAACGATGTACCCGGGCCAGACTGGCGCCACCACCGTAGCCCTCGCTTCGGCGAACACCTTGATTGTCAGGTGGACGACCGCTCTGGGAGACCCTGCCGCGGGTGGCGACATCCCGGCAACTATAAGAGTGATTTCTGATGAACCAATCGCGGTAGGTACAAACATTCAATTCAGTGGCTTCCATCCAAACCCCTGTAGCCTTTTGGCGAGGTAACCCTGCGGCACCCTCAGTGGCTCTCGCCGCGCAAGAAAATGAAAGGCCCTGAACCGTCGGGGCCTTTTATTCGAATCAGGTCAAAGCTGGATTGGGCGTGCTGACGGGCCAGGAGAGGCACAGACATTGCTGCCCGCACAAGGTCGCAGTCTGAATTAAGCAAAATCGAACAGTGGACGGTGTAAAGCTTATGGCATCGCTTTGGAAACTGGGCGGCCTGACATGGAAGGAACTTGGCAAACGGGTCTGGGCCGAAATCCAGGAAGATGAAGTCTTTGGCCGGGCCGCCCAGCTCGCCTACTATTTTCTTCTGGCCCTTTTCCCGCTCCTGCTCTTCCTGACGGCGGTTATCGGTTTGGTGATGGGATCCGAAACGGGTCTGCGGGATAGTCTGTTTGCGTATCTGGGCACGGTGCTCCCTGCTTCCGCGTCTCAATTGGTGAACACGACGATCCTGGAAGTAACTGACTCAAGCGGCGGCGGCAAGATCGCATTCGGAATTCTCGCGGCTCTGTGGGCTGCTTCAAACGGGATGGGCGCAATTACGGAAGCGCTCAACATTGCCTACGACGTGAAAGAGTCGCGCCGATGGTGGAAGCAGCGTCTCATCGCTATCGGGCTCACGATTATTTTGTCGCTGTTGATTATCTCGGCGTTGTTGCTTGTTCTTTCTGGCGGACGAATCGCGGATTATGTCGCCGGCAGTTACGGCTTTGGCGGGGCATTCGAGTTTGCCTGGAAGGTGATCCAGTGGCCAATTGCGCTGGCTTTTGTGCTGCTCGCCTTTGCCTTTATTTACTATTTCGCTCCCGACGTTAAGAAACAAAAATGGATTTGGATAACGCCGGGCTCGGTGTTGGGAGTCTTCCTCTGGCTCCTCGTCTCGTTCAGCTTTCGCGTCTACCTCCACTTTTTTGATTCATACAGCAAAACGTATGGCGCGCTCGGCGCCGTAATCGTGTTGATGTTGTGGCTTTACTTGACCGGTGCGGCAATTCTGATCGGTGGCGAAGTGAATGCAGAGATAGAACACGCGGCGGCCAGTGAAGGAGCGCGTGGCGCGAAAGAGAAAGGTGAAAAGGCGCTGAACAAAAAATAGAAATCAGGTTCAAAGCACGCGGCACATCTCTTTGCCCCAGGGCGCGGCGACTGCGCGCAGGTAGTTCTGCCTGATCTCGCCGAAATTCCAATCCTTACGCCGCCAGATGGTCCCATCTACATATTCGACGCGATTAATCACAGCTTTTTCCAGTGGGGAAGTCGATGAATTGTTTGGACCACCAGCGGCGTTAAGGATTCCCGGAGCCAAAAGGCTGAAGGCCTGGATGTCTTTGGTCTTGTCGGGATCAATTTTGACGGCGCAGAGGAATTGCCGGCGCGTCGGCGTACCAGGATTTGTGGGATCGTTAAACTGATACTCCCAAAAAACTATGTCGGCGGCTTTCGAGCTGCCGTTTCTGACTTTCACCTTGTACGCAAATCCATCGACTGGCTTCGGCCCGCGAGCTTCCTGCACATTTCTTTCTATTTCAGCGCTGCGTGCCTCCAGCGTATCGGCCGTAGGATCCCGTTCACCCCGGGGTTGATTGATCCGCGTGCTGCGTTCGTAGGTTCGGGTTGCGGGATTGACCATAGCGCTCGGCTGGGGAATCCCCGGCTCCAATTTTTCCGCTTGTTGGCGGCGCCGGGTCCACTTGAATTCCATCACCTCAAGAGATGAACTTTCTGAAGACGAGACGCGATTTTGCTGCGGAACAACAAACACTGAACTGCCAGAGATGAGCAGCAAAAGCAACAAGTTTCTCATTTGACTGCCTCCGTTTCGATCGGGTCGAACTCCTGAGTCTTGAGGCTCAACCGGATCAGGAAAATAAGGGGCTCGGGTCGCGGCGGGTGTGCTTCATTTTCGACGACGGCCTTGCTTTGACTTTCCCGCGGTCTGTAATAAAGTCGCATGCATACTTTAACTAACGTTCACGCTTTCGAAAAGGGAACTTATGAAGACGTCTCTTTCAGATGATAGCCTGCGCGACGTGATGTCGCAGTTGACTCAGGCCAATCAGCTATTCGCCACGCAGTATCCGGGCGAAACCGGCAATCGGCAACCGGTTCATACGGTGTATGGCGGCGCCCACCTTTTCAAGTCGGATTCGGCCCAACGGCTGGGGGCGTTAGCCCGCCGTTCGCTAGATCAATTCGCGCCTGATTTTTTCGTGTTGGCAAATGCTGTCGGTCTGCCCGGCGCCTCGCAGTTACCCGACTCACGAGAAGATTCCGATGCAGTAACCGAACGCCTGGAATCAGATCCGGACGCCGTCCGGCGCGAAAATAAATCGGCGTGGCTGGCGCACACAATCTACAAACGCGTTAACGAAAAACTCCGGCGCGAACCCGTCGAAGATTTTCGCATCGACTTTGAAGATGGTTACGGCAATCGTCCCGACGATGAAGAAGATGGACATGCCGCGTCTGCCGCTTCTGAGGTTGCCGAAGGAATGACCGCAGGCACCCTTCCACCATTCATTGGCATTCGGATTAAAACGTTTTCAGAAGAACTACGAGCGCGTAGTGCGCGCACACTCGACATTTTCGTTTCCACTCTATTGGAGAAGTCGGGCGGGACGTTACCGCAGAATTTTGTCGTTACTCTCCCGAAGATCACTATCCCTGAGCAGGTTTCCGCTCTGGTCGATCTTTTTGAATTGCTCGAAAGTAAAACGGGCCTGGCCGGCGGCTCGCTCAAGATGGAGATGATGATTGAAACGACGCAATCGATCATCAACGCTCAGGGCAACATAAATCTTCCGTTGCTGCTGGCGGCTGCGCGCGGGCGTTGTGTGGCGGCGCATTTTGGCACGTACGACTATACGGCGAGTTGCAGCATCACAGCGGCGCATCAACACATGATGCATCCCGCCTGCGACTTCGCTAAACACATGATGCAGGTATCACTTGGCGGCACCGGCATATGGCTCTCCGATGGGGCCACCAACATCATGCCCGTCGCGCCGCACCGCTTTAGCGAGGGTGGTACGCCGCTGACGTCAGAGCAGATCGAAGAGAACCGGCTCACCGTCCATCGCGCCTGGAAACTTCATTACGATCACATTCAACATTCGCTCGCCGGAGCTTTCTATCAGGGTTGGGACCTGCATCCGGCGCAACTCCCCACGCGTTATGCCGCCGTCTATGCTTTTTTTCTGGAAAGCCTGGATGCCGCGTCGGAGCGTCTGCGAAACTTTGTGGAGAAGGCCGCTAAGGCGACTCTGGTTGGCGACGTCTTTGACGACGCAGCCACTGGTCAGGGCCTGCTCAACTACTTCTTACGCGCGATTAATTGCGGCGCGCTAACAGAAGAGGAAGCGATTGACCTGTCTGGCCTGACCATCGCGGAACTGCGGTCGGGATCATTCGTAAAGATTTTGAATAACCGGCAAAACTTGTAGACACATTCAAGATCATTGGCAACCCCCCTCCCCATCGAGTGCGGTGACAGGTCACCGCACTCCAAAGGGAGGTCTGTTGCCAAATGACCTCTGAAGTTCTTGAGCGCCATTCCCGGAGATCCTTATGAGATTAGCCATTACATCGCTGCTGTTGGTGACATTGTTGGCAAACGTTTCAGGAATGCAAAGGCGCAAATCTCTGGCGGGTGATCCGGAACTGGCCAGGAAGATTCGCCGCTTCGCTCCGACTGTCCTAACTGCCGGCACCTCTCACCTCTCGCCCGGCGATCGCAAGGCGTTAATAAAAATTATCGAGGCCGCAAAGCTTTTGGATCCGCTTTTCCTGCGCCAGGTTTGGCACGGCAACGATAAGCTTCATGAAACGCTTGCGGCAGACAAGACCGTTGCTGGCCGCCAGCGCCTGGATTATTTCCTCATGAATGATGGCCCATGGTCGCGCCTTGACGACAAGGAGCCATTCATCGATGGCGTGCCTCGCGTGAAGCCGCATAACGCGAATTACTATCCCGATGACATGACCCGTGACGAATTCAATGCTTGGGTGGCGGGACTGTCTGAGGCTGAGAAGCAAAAGGCGACCGGCTTCTTCTGGTTGATTCGCCGTGGCTCTGACAGGAAACTTACGACAGTGCCGTACAGCGAAGCGTACGCCGAGTTTCTGAAACCCGCCGCGAAGTTACTAAACGAGGCGGCCGCCCTGACAACCAACGAGTCACTAAAAGACTACTTGATTAAACGCGCCGCGGCGTTCGCTTCCGACGACTACTACGCGAGCGATGTGGCCTGGATGGATCTCGACTCGCCGATCGAGCTGACGATTGGCCCATACGAGACTTATGAAGATGAACTGTTCAGTTACAAGGCTGCGTTTGAAGCTTACGTAACCTTACGGGACGAGGGCGAGACGGCGAAGCTGGCTAAATTCAGCCAGCACCTGCAGGAGTTGGAAGATAATTTGCCGATGGAGGCGAAGTATCGGAATCCAAAGTTGGGACCAGCATCGCCGATCCGGGTGGTGAATAATATTTTCAGTTCGGGCGAAGGGAATAGCGGCGTGCAAACCGCTGCCTTCAATCTGCCGAATGACGAGCGCGTGGTCAAGGAAAAAGGCTCGAAGCGGGTGATGTTGAAAAATGTCCAGGATGCGAAGTTTGCAAAGACGCTGATTCCCATTTCTCGCGTAGTGCTCAGTCCTGCGCAGCAGAGGCTTCTGGCCTTCGACGCCTTTTTCACCCACATCCTGATGCACGAGCTGATGCACGGACTGGGTCCGCATAACATCGTGGTTGATGGCCAGGAGACAACGGTGCGCAAACAACTTAAGGAGTTGTCTTCAGCGATCGAAGAAGCCAAGGCTGACATCAGCGGGCTTTGGGCGCTGCAGTTTCTTATCGACAAAGGTGTGATTGATAAACAGATGGAGCGGACGCTCTATACAACTTTTCTCGCGAGCGCCTTTCGTTCAGTTCGTTTTGGAATTACCGAGGCACACGGGCGGGGCGTGGCGATGCAGTTCAACTATTTGATCGACGAAGGCGCGATTGAGGTGAATGAGAAGGCAGGAACATTCAGCATCAACCAGGCGAAAATCAAGGATGCGGTGCGTAAACTAACTCGTGAAATTCTGACCCTGCAAGCCGAAGGATCGTACCCGAAAGCCAAGGCGTTGCTGGACAAGTACGCGGTGATCCGGCCGCCGATGAAGAATGCTTTTGACCGCCTGGGGAATGTGCCGGTCGATATCGAGCCAATTTTTCCGCTCGCAAAATAAGTAGGACAGGCATTCCTGCCTGTCCTGGGTATTTCTTCCTCACAATCAACGCGAGCACTGTTTTTCTTCGAAGCCGTACAGCCACTGAAGCTAACTCAGGGACAGACAAGAATGTCTGTCCTACTAACCTCGTCGAATAAACTTCGCGGCGACCCAACCGAGCAGGATCAGGACAGCCAGGACAGCCCAATTGTAACGGTCACCGTAAGAGACGCCCGGGAAATGACTGCTGATCATTATGAACACCACGGGCACGGCCATGAAGGTGTTCTGTTTGGAACGTAGCTTTGCCTGACCGCTCAACGCGTCATCAGGTTTCCTGCCTTCCCGAATCGCCGCAATCATCTTTTTCTGCGCCGGAAGAATATGCATCCAGACATTGGCGGCCATGATCGTGCCAAACATCGCGCCTACGTGAATGTAAGCGGCCCGTCCGCTCAGAAAACGGGTTAAGCCATAGGAAACACCGACCACCAGCAAGTAGGAAACGACAGCAAACGCTTTCTCGTTTCTGCCCAGCGGCGACAGCATCATCAAATCGTAAACAAGTCCACCACCGACTATTACACCGATCCCCAAAGCAACCGCGGTGCCGACGTTCATGTCGTAAACATCCGGATCTACCAGGGCTCCACCACCGATGTAATAAACCAGCACCAGCAGAGCGAACCCACTGAGCCAGGTCGTGCCCGCCTCCCAGCGAAACCAATGAAGCTTGCGCGAAAGTTCGTCCGGCACCTTTCGTTTTTCGACGAGGTAAAAACCACCGCTATGGACCATCCAGATTTGCGCTGCATTGCCGGTGTTTGCAATTGCTTTCTCTTCTTCCGTCAGGCGCGCATCAAGCCAGGTGAAGTAATAGGTCGTGCCCACCCACATGATGCCGGCAAACACGTGTACCCAACGAAAGATCAGGTTCAACCACTCGCTGATAGTCGGATCGAGATTCATTCCTTTACACCGCCGCGCCGGCCGCCCGCCCGGCATTTTTTACCGCGTTATGGAGTTTGCGTTTGTTTCGGTGACGAACCGAGGGGCACCAGTTTGATAGTGAACGAATCCAAAAACTTCTGTTGTGCCGGAAGGGTCTGCGAACTTCCCACCACCATTGCTACGAACGCTTGCCGGCCGATGAGCGTTGTCCACATTCGTCCCTGAAGTGGCCCAAGGGTAAAAACCACTTCGCGACCAGGATAACCGCTAAACTTAATCGCTCTTTTCTCGATCACCCTGGTTCGGTCCTCAAGCTTTGCGGCTTCCATCTGCTTGTCGACACCTTCAGCGGCGCCGATCCAAACGCTATCCTGAAAAATCTCACGGGCGGCCGCGCTCCAGGCAGCGGCAGGCTCGCCCAAAAGATTGTACTGCGCAACGAAAGTCCCTTCCGGTCCTCCCGTTGAGTAAATGTGAGATTCGATCTTCAATCCCACCGAAGCGGGCGCTGTTGGATTTTCTTCTCTGGGTTCGCGGGGAAAGAGTACGCTGAAATTTCCCTGGCCGAGTTCGTACCGCTTCCACTCGGAAGTCGAACTTTGTGCTTTAACATGGAAGGCCACGCTAGCCAGCAATAGCAGCAAAGCCAAACGACAGAGTTTCAGATTCACGTTCCTGACGCCTTTCTCTCGGTGTTTGGAAACCTGGTTTGAGCCTTCGTCAATTTAACTACCGCGGTAGGTGGAATAACCATAAGGACTGATCAAGAGCGGCACGTGATAATGCTGCGCCTCATCGTCAATTCTGAAAACCACAGTGACCTGCGGATAAAAATATTTCTGATCCAGACCGGAGAAGTAGGGCTCAGTGTCGAAGACCAGCCGGTAGGTGCCTCCCAGCAGTGGTTCTTCAACCAGAAAAAAAGGCTTCACGCGGCCATCATCGTCAGTCCAGGCATGGCTCAGTTCGGTCCAGCTCTCATTTGTATTCTGACGCTCCAGGCGCACCGCCACGCCACCCGCAGGCGCTCCGCGCGACACGTCGAGGATATGCGTTGAAATGGTGCTCATGCGATAGGCTGGAGTCTACAGTCAGGAGTTTCAGAGTCAACAAAAATCTATTGTTCCCAGAGGTCCCGCGAGGTGGAACCGCTACAACACAGACATCACTCGAGAGTCGAAGAATTCAGAACCGGGAGCAGTAGCGACCGGGTCAAAACGATAAAATCTCTCAACTTTGCAGACTCTGATTGAATGTTAAGTCCGGTACTCGGTCGCTACCCCGACTCGTAGGTATTCTGTATTGTTCAACCCACCCAACTACTCTGTTTCGATCAGCTTCCTTAACCGCAGTTCTGTGATCTTCGCCTGCTCGGCAGCGGCGTTGCGCAGTTCCACTTCACGAGGGTTCTCCAATCGCTCACGCAGGAGCTGCAGCATCTCTGCCGAAGTTTTACCGGTCGCGCACACAATAAAGATGAAACCAAACTTTTCTTCGTAAGCGCGATTCAATTTAGCGAGCGCGTTGAGAACCTGCTCGTCAGACGATTCCACCCCGGATTGTTCCTGTGCGGACCACTTCTGCGCTGCGAGCGCGGTCTTCGCCGCCGCTTTCTTCTCGCCGATCTTCGGATGGCTATGGAATGCTTCCAACCAATCGTCGGGCTGAAGGTCCCACCAGAATTGTTCGGCCTTTCCCGTCAATTCCTCAACGCTCGTGAATGGCCGCGCAGCTGCCACCTGCCGCGCCCAGTATCTGGAACCACAGCATTTCAGCAGTTCTCCTTCGGCTTCACTCGCCGGAAGGAGATTCAGTCGCTTGAGATTAGCCTGCAAGTTTTGGTTCTGAAAACTAACTGCTGATACTTCCGTAGACGCGCAGACGGCTCACGCCCCCATCAGGAAAAATATTGAAACGAACGTGCGAGACAGTAACGGCTTCGAGTATCTCGTTTTCGAAGTAATGCCGCGTGTGCGCGAGAAGTTTTGTGCGCGGCAAAACATTTCTCCAGGTCATGCCCGGGTCGTTCAACTCTTCCACGGACAAAGAACCGGCCTGGAGAGCTTCGAGTGAGCAGCTCTCCGGGAAATTGCCTTTAAAGAAGGAGGTATCTACTTCGAGACGCTTAATCTGTCCCGGTGTGCCGAGTTTGATCGTCACCCAATCGTGGCCTGGACCCCGCCGGCGTTTCGTTTCCCAGCCGTCGCTCATGTTTGCCGCGCGGCCCGGCATGATCAGGTTATGACGGTGGCCGAAAAACATGTCGCTGCACGATAGTACGAGTCCGCCATTTTCCACCGCGGCCAAATCAATGTCGCCGCCGATGCGTTTGAGCCCCGCCCAATCGGGAACAACCTCGCCATAAACACGCAAACGCGCGACGCCGCCATCAGGATAGATTTTGAAACGCAGGTGAGTAAAGCGATCGTTGCTGGTGATGGGAAATGCATTTTGCGAATCACCGGCAAGATTTGAAACCGGCAAAATCTCAGTCCATTTAACCGACTCTGCGGTTAGCTGTTGAACATCGGGATGGCCATCGATCGCGCAAGCTTCGATCGAACATTGCTCGGGATAGTTTCCGCGGAAGAAACTGGTGTCGACCACGACGCCACGAATCCGGCCCGAAAGGCCAAGCCGGATAATGCACCAGTCGAAGCCGGGCGAACGACGGCGACGCGACTCCCAGCCGTCCATCCACTTGCCCAGGTCCGTGTATTTGCCTTCGGCCCAAATGGGCGCGCTCGCTTTTAGGAGATTTTCTTTGGGCGCGAAGAATTCGTCGTTGGCGTAGAGAACGGCCCCGCCCAGTTTTTCTGCCGCAAGATCGATTAATTCAGTGAAGTCCATTAGTTTTTTCTTTGAAAGGTTAACGAAAGCTTGTTGTTGTGATGAAGGTTCTAACGACTTCCCAGTCCCGAAGGGACGAAATGTTTATAGTTAGCCGATCCATCGCTGACCTTAGCTCCGAGAGGAGCGGAATGTTTGCGGTGTCAAATTCTCGTTTGCGGTATTTCGCTCCTCTGGAGTTCGGTTGCTTGAAATCCCTTGCCATCTATAAACATTGCGCTCCTCCGGAGCCACTCCGTGATAGCGGCGATCCTACTTCGTCAACAGCACCCCGCACGGCTCAACTACAAATTCGCCGTCATCATATATCTTCCGGCCACGAAGAAAAGTTTTCTCGACGGTGCCTTTGAGTTTGTCGCCCTGATATGGCGTCAACTTATGCCGGTGATGGAGCGCCTGGCCTTCGACCGTGAACTCCTTTTCAGGATTCCAAATAACAAAATCAGCGTCGCATCCAATCTTAATCAAACCCTTCCGGTTTGAAAGGCCCACCAGATGGGCAGGAGCGCTGCACAACCATCGCGTCACGTCCTGCAGTGAAAAGCCGCGCCGGCTCGCCTCGGTCCAGACTATCGGCAAACGAAGTTGCAAAGAAGAAATTCCGCCCCAGGCGGCGAGAAAATCGCCCGACTCCGGCAGTTTCATCTCAGGCGGACATGGCGAGTGGTCGGAAACGATCATGTCAATCGTGTCATCTGCCAACGCCTGCCAGAGCTGTTCCCGGTTTTCAAGTTCACGAATTGGCGGACAGCACTTGAATTCCGTCGCGCCGTCGGGAATATCCTCGGCTGCGAAAGTTAAATAGTGTGGACAGGTCTCCGCTGTGATCCTGACGCCGGCGGCTTTCGCCTCGCGCAACGCCGGCAAGGAATCCGCCGAAGAATGATGGACGATGTGAACGCGCGTTCCAAATTCCTGGCTTAATCGGATCATCAACGCAACAGCTTCGTCTTCCGCGGCGCGTGGACGCGAAGCGAGGAAGGTTTCGTACCTGGTAGGACAGACCTCCAGGTCTGTCCCTTCGCCGGCAGTTGATTCCTTTGAAACGCCGGGACAGGCAGGAATGCCTGTCCTACTTATTGGTCCTGGCACTTCGGCATGAACGATCAAAAGCGCATCTAGTCTGGTCAGTTCAGGCATTGCTGATCGCAAATCGTCTTCCGTCACATTGGGAAACTCGTCAACTCCCGAGTGGATGAGGAAACATTTGAATCCCACCACGCCATGTTTGAAAAGCGCAGCAAGTTCGCCGCTGTTACCCGGTACCACTCCGCCCCAGAAGCCGACGTCCACCTGACACTGGTCGCGGGCCGCCAGAAGTTTCGCTTCGTAGCCCGACAAAGTTGTGGTCGGAGGAATGGAGTTAAGCGGCATGTCGATCAGCGTAGTAATGCCGCCGGCCGCCGCAGCCCGCGTGGCCGTGGCGAACCCCTCCCAGCTGGAGCGCCCTGGTTCGTTAACATGGACGTGAGTGTCCACGAGACCCGGCATCAGGATCGAATCAGGGTCTGCTTCGATTAACTCGCAACTCTCAGGGACGCTGTCGTACGACTCGATTGCCGCGATTACGTCCCCCTTGATATGGATTGACGCAGGCGCAACCGATCCAGGCAGGACTACTTGCCTGGCGCGAATGACAAGATTTGGGGCAGTCATGATCTGTCTTGAAACGTAACGCAAACTGTTAGTTTGCGAGCCGATTCTGTGAACATAACTCAAACGCAAACTAACAGTTTGCGTTACACAAATGAGGGCGGTGGTGGCGGCAGATCCGGTTGGCCGGTCCCGGTGCTTAGTCCAAACACTTGTTCATAGGCCACTGCGATGGCGCCAAAGCTTATCGGCATCACCAGAAACGCGCCCACATAACAAAGCAGCACCCCGGCGAATGTTAGGAGGGAGGTGAGCAACGTCATCCCCAGCAGGCCGCCGAAATTTGCCATGGCCCCTTTCATGCTTAGCTTGACCGCGTCAAATCCGCCGAGCCGGCGATCAACAATCAGTGGATACGCAAAGGTGAAAACCAACGACAACAAAATCAGGACCGCGATTATTACGAGCCAGAGGATTCCCCAGAAGCCAAAGAAGCCCAGCAGAAGTCCGGCATCCGGTTCGCTGCCACCCTGCGCCGCCATCATCGCAAACATACTGATGTAGAAAACTATATAAGTCGGAATGATGATGATGAAGATTGGAACCAAGTGCAGCAAAGCCGCGATCAGGCTTTCGCCGAAATAGTCGAACCCTTTGAAGAGATCGCCAAACTCGATTCGCTGCCCGCGTCGTTGTTTGAAGAGCGTGAAATAGATGCCGCACATCATCGGACCCATCAGGATTCCGAGCGGCACTACGCCGGCAATTATCATCCCCACCGCCGAAATGCCTACGAACAGCCAGTATTGGCTGCGGATTAATTCGTAACCCGCCTTTATGCATTCGATTGGTCTGACCACGCCGCGCCTGAATTCAATTGAGTCTGGAGATGCGTTCATCGTTGGGGATTCCTTTCACTGGGGGGTTAACACACGGTTTAGTTCACGTATACGGGCCGCTTCGTCTACAAAGCCCTGTAATTTTCCTTTGATAGCCTCGGCGTAAATCAAGGCACCCATTTGATTCGGATGACCAAGGGAGGCGTAGCGGCAAAGGAGCAAATGAGTTTCGCGCGATTCTTTTTCCAGCTTTGTTTCCTTCATGCCTTTGGGCTTCTTGAATGTTGCATTACAACTCTTGACCCGGCTCTCCCGCACGTCGTCATTTGGTTTGTATGCGGCCGTCCCAAAAGATAATGCCACTATAACTTTCCTGATGCCGGAAAGATTTGTTGAGCCAAACATGAAGTTCCAGAGCAAACTGCTGGCTGCAGCAAAAGAATGTTCCGGAGAAAAGCCAATCTCCACGAATGTGGTGCGTGGCGGCAGGCCTTCCGCCTTTTTCTCCTGATTAATTCTCCTGACCGCTTCTTCCAGGCTGGCTGTCGAAACTTTGTACCATAATTCCGAAATCGTGATCAGGCGTTCGCGCATCTGTTTGTCAGTCATCCGCCTGGCCTCAGGCTTACCGCTGTTTATTTTTTTCACCAGTTGACGCAAAAACACGTTGTCGTCTGTATCGGTGGAGACGATGCGGAAATAACCGGTAACCAGTACCTGGGCATTTGGGAAAGCCTGGGTGATCCGACGCAGCAGGGCATGCATGCCGTTGAGGCATGGGCCAATTATCCGTTCACGTATCGCTTCCGGGGCCGCCGTTGCATCCAACAGGTTGCTCACGTCAACGTCATTGATGCAGCCATCTACTAATACAAGATCAACTTTCTGGCGGTCGTTTCCATAGTAGGCGAGCGCCTCATCAAGTTGCTGATTAACTGTAGGGAACGGCAGGTTTACTTCGCCGTCACGCGAAGTGAAACGCGGCGGTGTGGTGGACGGATTATCGAGGTGGGCACCCGAGTGGGCGACTACCTTTTCAAAAACCTCGCGTCCGGTTTTTTCCTCGAGCCAGCACTTTACGCGCCACCAGAATTTTCTCTCCTGTTTCAAACCCTGGCCCCACATGATCGAATCGCCGAGCATAAGCATGCGCAACGGATTGTCCGCGGAAGGAACCGGCTGATTGCGGCAATTGGCTTGAGCTTGGATTGCGCCGGCGAAGAACACAACGGCAAGCGGCAGCACGCGGAGAAATGATTTCCTGAGAAGCGTTGGGGTCATGCTGGGACTAAGCGGTCTGCCAAGCAACAAGGTTACTTAGTTTGGAGCTGCGTTAAAAAATCCTCGAGCAGGTTGAGACTGACTCTTAAACGATAATTTCTTGTCGAACGGATATCATCGATCGGCGTAATTTCGTTCGCCAATATGTTTTGTGCCTGCCGAATCACATCATCGTCAACCCTGGCGCCGCGAATTGCTGCTTCGGTTTTCAGGCAACGAAGGGGAATCGGGGCCACGCTGCCCAAAGCAATTCTGAGATCTGCAACAATATCGTTTTCCATACGCGCAGTTGCCGCAAAGCAGGTTTTCGATATTGCCTGGGCTTTGCGAGTGCCCACTTTGCGATAGTAGTGGCGCAACTCTTTTGAGCTTCGCGGGAGTAGAATCTTTGCCAGCAATTCGTCCGGTCGAATTGTCATTTGTTTGTAGCCGGTATGGAAATTCTCATAATCGAGCCGGCGAGGACCACTGGCCGACTCGAATTCCAGTTCAGCGTCGTAAGCGAGCAGGGCCGGCGGCGAATCGGCAGCCGGCGACGCGTTGACGACATTGCCACCGAGCGTACCTCGATTCTGGATGGCGAGCCCGCCCGTCTCACTCGCCGCCTGACAGAGCATCGGAAACTCCGCGCGCAGGACGGGGTGCGACTGAATTTCCGTGTAGGTCGTGAGCGCGCCAATAGTGATCTGCGAGTCGGTTACTTCAATGCCTCTCAACTCGGAAAGATTCCAGATGTTGAGATAGTTTTTGTGTTGGAGCTTGCCTGATTCCAGGAGCACCATGAGGTCGGTGCCACCGGCAAACGGTTGCCACACGCCTGGTTCACGCGCCAGGGTGTCGAGCGCTTCGCTAAGGCTCGTTGGAGAAACTAATCCGTAACTTGGAACGTGGCCTCTCATTTCGTTCGTTGCCCGTCTGGTTGCGAATCCTTAAGCCGAGACTCGCTGGCTTTCACGTGATTTTCTTTCAATGGTAGCTTGGCCCGCCCTAAAGACAAGCTGAGCCGGCGCAGCTGGGCTACGCGTTTGAGCCGCGCTGAAACAGCCTTCGGCGACATATCAACCTGTTTCATCCCCGCCCTCGTCAGTCAAAGCTTTAATATCGACCAAATCTTGATCGCTTCCCCGCAGCCTTTTCAAATCGACCAAGCCACCGGCCGAAACCACCGAGAGTTTTCCGCCTTCCCATTCCGCAGTCAATCGAGATTCCCAAGCGGGCCGCGTGGCAGGTGTGACCAGTAGCAGATCCAGTGACAATAACTCAGCGTCTTCAGGATCGATTTTCGATACTCGGCTACTCTCAACCGTACCGTTAGCGAAACTCATTTCTTTACCGCGAACGTTGCAGCCCAGAGATCCTGCAAGTGAATAAACCTTCGACAACGAATCCGAAGTGATCAATAGGTCGATATCAATCGTGGTGCGCGCCAGGCCATGTACGCCCATCGCCATCCCGCCGCACAGCGCATAATCGATTCCATGCTCATCAAGCATTGCGACCAGCCGGCGAAGCTCATCGAGGATATCTATCATGAGACTACGCTTGTTTCTGACACGCACGAACGACTGATTCAAAAATCTTCATGTAGCCCGTGCAACGGCAGAGGTTCCCAGCCAGTCCGGTGCGAATTTCTGTTTCACTTGGATTCGGATTTCGCTCGAGCAGATCCACCGCGGCGATCACCATGCCCGGCGTGCAAATGCCACACTGCGCCCCGCCGCAATCAATGAAGGCTTGCTGCACCGCGTGCAATTGTTCGCCGTTGGCAACGCCTTCAATCGTCTTAATCGACGCGCCATCGACCTGGGCCACGGGTACCAGACAACTATTCACGATTGCGCCGTCGATGACTACGCTGCAGGCGCCGCACTCGCCCTCGCCGCAACCTTCCTTGGTGCCGGTCAGATGCAACTGCTCGCGCAGCACATCAAGCAAACGCGCCATTGGGAAGGCTTGAAGCGTTCGCTGCTCGCCATTGACTGTGCAGGTGACCTTCATCTTTGTATCAGTCGTTTCCATTCTTCTGCGGCTTTGCAAGCCTGAAGTTACAATTTCTCCATTAACATCTCAGGCATTAGTGGCACCTGATTAAAACTCACGCCGGTTGCGTTTTCGATCGCATTCAAGATCGCCGGAGCGGCGCCGTCCATCGGCAGCTCGCCAATTCCTTTTGCGCCTGCCGGACCATAGGCATAAGGATTCTCTTCGAAGTAGACACGAATTGGCGGGATATCAGCCGGCGTCGGAATGATGTAGTTCGTCATCTGGTTATTAATCATCCGTCCATCTTTCCACACGACCTTTTCGAAGAGCGTAAATCCAATCGCCTGCGCCACACCGCCTTCTATCTGACCTAAGGCAAGCACCGGGTTGATCACTTTTCCAACTTCCTGTAACGCAACAAAGTCGTCCACATGCACTTCGAATGTCAGGGGATCATACGTAACTTCGGCCACATAAACCGCCCAGGCGTAAGTTCCATACGCATCTCCCTGATATTTCTCATCGTCCCAGACCACGTTTGGCGGCGCCTGGTATTTGCTAAACACCTTCAATGGACCAACGGTCCTGAGGTATTCGCGGCAAGCCTCCTGAAACTCCGCCTCGCTGTAAGTCTCCTTTAACAAACCGCTGCCAATCAGGGTCTGCTTCAAGCCAAGCACTGCCGACTCAACCAGTTTTCCCACTACCATGCAGGTGCGCGAGGCGACTGTGGGTCCACTATTCGGAACGTTGGCAGTGTCCGGCTGGCCAACTTCGACCAACTCAGGACTAACTCCCAGGGCTTCGGCGGCAATTTGTGAAAAGATCGTGTTGGTCCCTTGTCCAATTTCAGTGCTGGCAGCAAGAATCCGCACTCGGCCTTCACGTGTAGCTTCGGCGCCTACTACTGATGCGAGATAAACCTCCCCGGAACCTGTAAACCCGGCGCCATGCATAAACGAAGCGAAGCCGATACCTTTCTTAAGTCGCGAAGTTTGCTGACCTGAACCCTCCCTGGCGGTCGGGCCACTGTCCCGAGCGTCATTCTCACGTGCGAACCGTTCGCGCTTTTCGTGGTAACCGCTTAACTCAAACGCGCGTGCGAGCAGTTGATCCATATCAACCTTTTCGCGAATCACCTGGTTCGTCGCTGTTGTCTGTCCTTCGTGGACGAAGTTGCGACGACGAAACTCCTCAGGAGTCAGGCCGAGAGCGCCGGCCACCTTATCGAAGTGGCGTTCAAGGGCAAAAATACTTTGCGGCGCGCCGAATCCTCTGAACGCTCCGTGCGGCGGAACGTTTGTCGCGACCGCGCTCGAACGAATGCGCACGTGGGGACAAAAGTATGGACCGGCAGCGTGAATCGTTCCTCGCGAGAGCACCACCGGTGAGAGCGTGCAATATGCTCCGCCATCGATCACAAACTCAATATCCATAGCCAGGAGTTTTCCATCGCTGGAGACTGCGGTCTTGTGACGCGTGCGCGATGGATGACGCTTGGTAGTGGCCACCATGTCTTCCGCGCGATCGTAAACTATCTTCACGGGCCTGCCTGATTTCCACGCCAGCAATGCAGCATGGCCGCCCACCAACGACGGATATTCTTCCTTGCCGCCAAAGCCGCCGCCCGTTTCAGTTTGAATTACGCGGATCTTTTCCTCCGGAAGATTGAAGAGCTTTAGTAACGCCTTGTGAACGTAGTAAGGACACTGCATCGAACCCCACAGGGTTACACCTTCGTCCTGATTGGCGATGGCGATCACACCATTGTTCTCAATATAGAGTTGTTCCTGCGCGCCGGTTTCATATTCGCCTTCGATAATCAGATCGGCGGTGGCCCAGGCTTCGTCGACATTCCCTTTATCAACCAGAAACGATTTGAAAACATTGTCGTCGCCCCAAATGATCTGCTGCTTGTCTACCGAGTCGCGCAAAGTAAAGACCGCGGGCAGCTCTTCAATTTCTATCCGCACGTGGCGCCGCGCCTCTTCAATCAAATACTTATTTTCGTGGGCCAGCAGCAAAATCGGCTCTTCAGGATGATTTACCACTTCCCCGGCGAGGTAAGGCTGGTCATTGAGTATCAACGCCACATAGTTTTCGCCCGGGATGTCTTTGGCGGTAACGATTGTGAATTCCGCCCATGGGATGTCGCCTTCGAACGAAATGCTTTTAATTCGCCCACGCGCGACGGGACTGCGCACCGTGGTTCCGTAGAGCATCCCGGGAAACGAGATGTCATCGATATAAAGCGCCTGGCCCGTGACCTTCTTCCGGCCTTCTTTGCGGGGAAACGAGGTGCCGATCAAATGTTCTTTTGACTTTGCCTTCATGGGAATGAAGTACTTTACAACCTAGAGGTATTGCGAGCGCAAGTCGAATTGGAATGTTTTGGAAATTAAGGCGCCGGAGCCTGCTCTATTCGCAGTCTCTCGTGTATGATTACGCCGCTTTTAGATCCATGCTGGTTCCAGCAAATCCCAAAAGGAGAATTAGATGAACAAGAGGATTCTCGTCCCGCTGTGCTTTGTATTCGGGTTCTTACTCGTGGCGTGTGGCACGGCGACGGTTAACACGAACGATCCAGCCACGCCGGCAACTAAAACCGAGCCGGCTTCGACCGCATCAACACCGGCGACAACTGCGGTCGCGAGCGGTGAGAAAATCGGAGTACCGGAATGCGATGACTTTATTGCCGCCTACGACGCCTGTGTCACCGGCAAAGTGCCTGAGGTAGCGCGGGCCCAATACAAGGCGAGCATTGAGCAATGGCGAACCTCCTGGCGGCAGCTTGCCGCAAATCCAAACACGAAGGCAACGCTGGCCGGCGTCTGCAAGCAATCGGCTGAGCAAGCACGCGCATCGATGAAATCGTTTGATTGCACGTTCTAATCGATTTCAGAATAGGAACAGATCACTGGGACCACCGGCTTAAAACCGGAGTCCCAGTGTTGTTTTGACGAGTGGTTACTACTTCACTATGGCAAAGTCGATCCATTGAGTCACCGTGCGGTCTTTCTCCTTTGCCAGTTGATCCTCGACAATTACCTGAAGCACGTAATCACCGGGCGTGAGCGTCGAGCCCAGTTCAAGTTGAGCTCCCGCCGCGATCCGTTTCAAATCAGTCTGCCCCGTCAGATCAATGGGCGCTACTTTTCCGGTATAGACCACCTCGCCATCGCGAAAGATACGCGTCTGCGCAGTCAACCTCGGCAGAGGTGTGGCCGGATCAGTCGCCGCGTTGTAAATCAGGTACACGAGATTTAGACCCGCGCCCTGCTGAAACTGCCGCACCGCTGGCCCGCTGCGCAACTGTTCCGCCGCGCCTCCCACTCCGCCAACCAGAATTCCCGAGACCGCTAACCGCCCCGCGCGAAGATTCGGCACCTGAATAAACTGTCCGGCTGCGCCAATCCGAGACGAAGCTGGGTCATGCAACGCGACGCGAAACTGGAAATTACCGGGTGTGCCCGCCGGCCGGTCGAATTTGTAAACCACGCCTTCGCGCATCACCTGTTCATAGCGGGCCTGCTTCAAGCGTAGCGTGACCTTTTCATCCTGACGACTCACCACTTTTCCGTAGTCACCGAAAAGGGCGCTGCTGAGATCAAACTTTGCTTCGTGCATGCCATCCGGCAGGTGAGTGAACACCAGATCCTGCGCGTTGAGGAAGAGCAACGAACGCAATACGGAACCCTTTGCCGGGTCATCGGCATAGATCGTCGTCAGACGCACGTTGACGTCGTTCGCGCCAAATGGTGACATGAGAGCTTTGTTCAAATTATCGCGCGCTGACAACACGGGCGCAGTAGCTTCACTTTCGCTAAAGCCATAGAAACCCTTTCGCGTGCGTACTTCTACCCCGCTTCGCTTCGCGCGCACGCGAATGTGATGAAAGCGACGATTGAAGGTTTCGTCACTGGGCCGGTACCCGATTAGGTAGTAGCCGGCCTGGTCCTCCATAACGCGACCGAGCTGGAAGTCATTCGAGTTGAATACTGTAAAGCCGCCCGTTTCCGAGGAGAGCAGGCGCAACCCTTCGCGGCCATCGACCAGGAAAGCTGAACGACCGGCTAGGCTTCTTGTCATCCTCTGGTCTCTTACGTGCTGGGGGCCTCTGAAGGGCTCGTCCACCGCCTGCATCGCAGTGGGTTGCAGTCCGCGAGTGTCAACTCCATAAATTACGACGGAAGCGCGAATCGCCAATTCCGCGATGTGCTGCAGCGCTTGGACCATCGCCGACGCGGAGTTTTGCGGCCCGAGTTGATCGCCGATCCCGGGATCATCGCTCTTCACCGGCGGTAGCAAGTCGTCCAATTGCTCCATCCCCGGAGCGTCAAAACCAGCCAGCGGCCCCTCTTGCGACTCATACGGCAAGCTGCCCGAGAAGACAACCATGGACTTGCGGCCGGGCAAGTCGCGCATACCCTGCAGAACAAAACGAAGCACTTGCAGGGTCCGGCGCTTGGCGTCCATAGCGCAAATCTGGGGACGGCGCCCGGCGAAAACATTAGAACCGCCGCGGCTGCAAGGGTGCCATCGCAGGCGGTCAACCGCACTGCTCAGAATTCGTTTGTCAGTGGTGAACTGCTGCAGGGCGCCAACCTCCTTGCCTCCCGTGGTAACTATGGAGACGAGGTCGTTCGGCTGTAGTTGTTTGTCGAGGAACGTTCGAAGCTGTTGTTTCACATGGACCACGTTTTCGGCTGAGATGCCCAGATCATCCACCAGCAAAACCACCGTGCGGCGAGTTTCATTGGGACGCACCTTAACCGGGACGACAGGCGCTAACGGGTCCGCCGGCCGTGACGCTGGCGGTTTAGCAATAGCCGTCGACGCCGCCGGGACATTGGAAACATACGAAAACTGGGTGATCGTCTGGGGTTTTCCGTCCTCGAGGATCTCGAAGTCTTCCGGCTTCAGATCAGTGACGTGCTTGCCGTCTTTGGTTACGACCGCATCAATCTGCACGAGGTTGGCGGTAATCCGAACGACGTCAGGATCATCCTCGCGAGGCTCGCTTTGCTGTTGCGTTGCGGTCGGGCGCTCAGGTGCCGGCGATGGAGTGGCCGGCTGGACCGGCTGCTGGGCCAGGGAATTGGTTAAGAGGGAAAACAGCAAAACGACGGTGAGTAGCAGACGATTGTTCATGATCAGTCCTTTCATTCAGGAAGCGGGGACAAACAGTAATCTGTTGGACGACGCAAAGTGAAGCGCTCAAGAGCGCCGTACGGGGCTTACTTCACAATTGCAAAGTCGATCCATTGCGTTACGGTCCGTTGCTTTTCCTTTGCCAGTTGGTCCTCGACGCTTACCTGCAAGACATAGTCTCCCATGGTGAATGCCGAACCTAGTTGCAGTTGAGCGCCCGCCGCAATGCGCTGCAGATCAGACTGACCAGTTAAATCGATCGGCGCCACATTTCCGGTATAGACCAACTTGCCGTCGCGAAAGATACGCGTCTGAGCTGTCAACTTTGGCAGCCGAGTAGTCGGATCAATCGCGGCGTTGTAAATCAGATATGCAAGATTAAGCCGCGCGTCCTGGGGAAACTGCCGTACCGCCGGGCCGCTGCTTAACTGATCCGCCGCGCCTTCGCCGCCGACCAGAATTCCAGAGACAGCCAGTTGACCGTTCTGAAGCTTCGGCACTTCAATAAACTGTCCGGCTGCGCCGATCCGTGATGACGCCGGGTCGTGCAAAGCCACGCGAAACTGGAAAGCGCCCGCCTGGACCACGGGACGGTCAAATTTGTAAACGATTCCTTCGCGCATGACCTGGTCATAACGTTCCGGACGCAGTCGCAAAGTTACCTTCTCGTCATGCCTGCCAACGATTTTGCCGGAGTCGCCGAAAACAACACTGCTGAGGTCAAAAACCGATTCCTGCATTCCATCGGGCTGGCGCTTGAACACCAGATCACGCGCGCTGAGGAATAGCAACGAACGCAGGAGCGGACCTTTCGCTGGATCGTTGGCATAGATTGTCGTGAGTCGGAGGTTGACGTCGTTGGCGCCAAAAGGAGACGAAAGCGCGTTGCCAATCCTGTCGCGAACGGTCAACCCCGGCTGCGTCGCTTCTTCTTCAGTGACGCCGTAGAAGCCTTTTCGCGTACGCACTTCCAGTCCACTGCCCTTTACCCGCACTTTGATGTGATGGAAACGCCGGTTAAATGTTTCGTCATTGGGTCGATACCCGATCAGGTAGTAGCCACGCTGGTCGTCCATCACCCGCTGTAAACCGAAATCGTTGGAGTTGTAAACCGCAAAGCCACCGGTCTCTTTAGCGATCAGCTGGCCAGCCTGGCGGCCGTCTGTCAAAAATGCTGAACGACCGCTTAATGATGCCATTGTTAGCCGATCCACCTCATGTTGAGGGGCTCGAGCGGGGGTATCCCTCGCTTGCCAACCCGTGACCTGCAGCCCGCGCGTGTCGACTGCGTAGATTACAACTGAGGCGCGAATCGCCATTTCCGAGAGTCTTTCCAGGAGGGAGATCGTAGCCGAGGGAGAACTCGTAGTATTCAGCTGGTTGCCAATTCCCGGGTCATCGCTTTTCAGTGCCGCAATTTCGCCGCTGAGTTGACCTGTTCCAGGATCGTCAAATCCAGGAATATCCACCCCCGAAGGCACGAGTGGTAAGTCGTCTGAGAAAATAACCATCGATTTGCGACCCGGCAACTCGCGCATCCCTCGCAGGGCGAAGCGAATAACTGCCAGCGAGCGCGAAAATGTGGTGCCGCTGCAGAGTGCTCGCATACCTCCACCGAAGACATTGGTGCCGCCGCGGCTGCAGGGATGCCACTTCAAGCTTTCAACCGCACTACTGAGCACTCGCTTATCGGTAGTGAACTGTTGTAGCGCGCCAACTTCACTTCCACCTGTTTTTACGATTGCTACCAGGTCGTTCGGCTGAAGTTGTTTGTCCAAAAAATTCCGCAATTGCTTCCTGACAGAATGCAGACTCTCCCCGGAGATCCCAAGGTCGTCAATCACCAGCAGCACGGTGCGCCGCGCTTCATTAGGGCGCGCTTTCACGGGAACGACTGGCCCGCCAGTAACTTCCCGGGGCTGCGAAAGCGCAGCGCTAGGATTGTTGATGGGAGCGACAGGCACATTCGAAACATAGGAGAACTGCGTAATCGTTTGCGGCTTGCCGTCTTCAAGTATCTCGAAATCCTCCGGCTTCAGATCGGTCACGTGCTTGCGGTCTTTGGTTACGACCGCATCAATCTGGACGAGATTTGCTGTAATCCGAACGATGTCCGGGTCGTCCACGCTGGGCGAGGGCTGTTGGGCGGCGGGCATTCGCTCGGGTGACTGAGTAGGAATGGTTGGCTGCACGGGTTGCTGGGCCAGCGAATTTGTTACGAGCGAAAACAGCAGTGCGAGGGTGACCGACAGACGCTTGTTCATAATCAAGCCTTTCATCAAAGAGGTGGCAATAAACAGAAAGCGGTTGGATGACGTAGATGAAACTATCATTCCTGTAGCAATTGCCGCTCCACTCAAGCTGATAGGCTAACGTCGCGAGAGTCCTTCGAGGTCCTCTGCGGTACGTGGCCAGTCGGAACGAAGCAGGCGCGACAGGGCGCGGTCAGCGAGAAGCTTGCCGCCAGTTTGGCAGCCCGGACAATAATTCGTTTCGTTGGACGCGTAACGAATGCGCTGCACGCGCGAGCCGCAACGAGGGCATGGCTGTTCATATTTGCCATGGACTGCCATCTCCGGTCGAAACGCCGTCACCTTCTCAGGAAAATTTCCTGCAGCATCTTCACGCAAGAGATTGGTCCAACGCGTCAAGGTTTCGAGAGTTGAGTTGAACAAGCGCTCGATTTCTTCGCGCGTGAGTTTTTGCGTCAACGCGATAGGCGACAGGTGGGCGTCCCAAAGAATTTCATCTGAATAGGCATTGCCGATGCCGCTCAAGAGCCGCGGGTCGGCAAGTGCGCGTTTCAAAGTATGGTTTTCAGACTGAAGCGCCGCGGCGAAAGTTTCCAGGTCAATCTCAAACACTTCAAGACCGCCGGGATCGAGACGCTGAAGATTGGTCTCGCCTTCGATCAGGTGCAAAGAGGCACGTCGCTTCGCACCGGCTTCGGTGAGCGTGAGAGTACCGACGCCAAATTCGAAGGCGGCCAGGCGGTTTTTGGCGGGGAGACTAGCCGCAGCGCGGCGCGGCGAACGATTTTTCCCAACGCCATCGTCAGCCTGCGCCTGCGCTTTCCAGTGAAGCCGACCGGCAATCATTAAGTGGAAGACCAGCCAAAGATCATTATCAAAACCGATCACGATTCGTTTACCCAATCTTCGCAAGTCGACGACCTTGCCGCCGGTCACGCTTTCGATCGGCGGCGCGGCAGTGCGCAAGAGAAACGGCGCGGTGATGGTTAGCCGCTCCAGGGTTTGACCCAGAATGCGCGGTTCGAGGGCTTCGAGATAAACGACGATGTCTGGAAGTTCAGGCATGAATGCAGCCGCAGATTAACGCGGATAGACGCGGATCAGAAATACAGAAGTAATTGAAAGAATTCAGGCTGCGCTCAACCCAGTTTCAGATTCGCGTTTATCCGCGAAATCCGCGACTGACTTCCGCTCGATAAGCCGCCAACTCCTGCGCCGCTCGATCGTGAGTCCAGCCCAAATGCTGCTGTGCGATCTTGGCTGCGGCTTCGACAACGTTCAGGCCACGGGTGGAGTTTAGGCCGACCATCGTCCGGCGCAGGAAGCAATCGGCAAGCGTTTGGGCCAACTCGTGTTTGAAAGCGAAGACGACTTCAGCAGCAATAGCGCCGGTTTCAGGGTCGAGCACCTGACCCAGTAACTCGTCGTCTTCGACTAATTTCAGAATCAGAGACGCGCGCGTGCCATAGGTTCGCAGCAAGTGGTTGTTGGTTGTTGTAGTCAAGCGAGAGCTTTGTTTGAAGTCTTTGCAGAAAGCTTCAAAGTTAGGTGTGGCGGCGCCAGGCAACGGAACGTTTGCAGTCGAGCACGCGGGCGATTCCCGGCGAAGTTTGTTGAAAATCAGGTCCACCGTTTCTTCGGCGAGTCTGCGATACGTCGTCAGCTTGCCGCCGACGATTGAGCATAAGTTCTTAAACTCCGGGTGAATGCGAATGAAATGACGGCGCGTGATGCTTTGTGCTGCCTGGTCGGAGGTGAAAGCAAGTGGTCGCACTCCGGCATAAGTGTAAAGAATATCTTCACGCCTTAGACCGGCAAGAGGAATCACACGGTTTGTTTCGCGGAGCAGATAGTCGATTTCGTTCTCCTCGATTCGCACATGATCGAGATCGCCGTTGTAACGAATGTCCGTGGTCCCGATCAGGTAATGATCGTTCCAGGGGATGACGAAGAAAGGACGATGATCGGTAGACGCTTCGACATATAGCGCATTCACTGGTGCACCGCGAAAAGGAGCCACGATTATGTGACTGCCCTTTGTGCCGCCGATTAGACGCGGTGAAACTGCTCCGCCATCGGCCAGCAGATTATCGATCCATGGACCAGCAGCGTTGACTATGACACGCGCAGTCGCGGAGTGATGCTCCTGGACTGCGCGCACCTCGGGGCTCGGGATACTGCTACGAAGTGCGGGCGGGACGCCCGCGGTCCCAGTAAGACGTTGATCTGAGGCGCTGGTCGTGAATTCGACACCGACTACCTTGTCACCTTCGACGATTAGTTTTTCTACGAGCGCGTGGGTGATCACGCTGGCGCCGTGGGTCGTTGCCGCGAGAACGTTTTCGAGAACAAGCCGCTCAGCGAATTCAACCTGCGCGTCGTAGTAAACCGCGGCGCCCAGCAGTCCAACGGGGTCTAGTCCCGGTAACTGGGCCAAGGTTTCGGCAGACGAGAGCACGCGGTGTCGCGGTAATGTCTTGTCGAAGGATAGAACGTCATAAGCCAGCATCCCGGCCCGCATGGTCCAATAGCCGCGCCTTGCCTTTGCATAAATGGGAACGACCATTTCGAGCGGACGAACGAGATGAGGTGCGATCTTGAGCAGACATTCTCTTTCGCGAAGAGATTCCCGCACGAGGCCAAACTCGCCATGCTCAAGATATCGCAGGCCGCCATGGATCAACCGGGTGGACCAGGCCGACGTACCTGAGCAAATGTCGCCTTTGTCCAGCAGGAGAACTCGTAGCCCGCGCATGGCCGCATCGCGCGCGATCCCGGCGCCGTTGATTCCGGCGCCAATCACGATCACGTCGAAACTTTGCGCTTCGCGATTCGGAGTTGCCGTCATCATATTTCTTTCATAGCTAAACGGACCGCTGAGTATAATGCGCGCCAAATGACTACCGAGAAAACATCAGTTCTTAACCAGCATCTGAAAACTCCGGCCCAATCCCTGATTCTTGTCTTGCTGCTTGTGACAGCGTGTGTCACGCCGGCTGACGTCGGCGCCAGGATCACACAAGACGCAAAACGCGACGACTTTGCGAATCGTCTCCCGCCGCCTGTCTCGGACGCAGCAAAACTCAACATGGAAACACAGCTTGCTGCAGCCCGAGCGAATTATGAGGCGAATCCAAACGATGCTGAGGCGCTGATTTGGTTCGGCCGCAGACTCGCCTATCCCGGTCACTTTCGCGAGGCCATCGAAGTTTACACACAGGGCATTGAGAAGTTTCCCAATGACGCCCGGCTTTATCGCCATCGGGGTCACCGGTATATCACGCTACGCAAGTTTGCGCTGGCAATAACAGACTTTGAGAAAGCGGCGGCGCTTTCCAGAGGAAATCGCGACGAGGTGGAACCTGATGGCCAACCCAACGCGAAAAATATTCCGACGAGCACACTGCAATTCAACATCTGGTATCACCTCGGGCTTGCGTATTACCTGACTGGACAGAACAATCGAGCACTAAGGAGTTATCGCGAATGCCTGAAGGTCTCAAAGAACCCAGATGCATTAGTTGCCACCAGTCATTGGCTTTACATGACTTTAAGACGTTTGGATCGCGGCAAGGAAGCGGCGCAAGTGCTGGCGCCCATTCGTCCTGGCATGGAGATCGTTGAAAATGATGGCTACTATCGTCTGTTGCTGATGTACAAACGTCAGGTTTCGCCTGAGACGCTGCGTGACGACGCGTTGAAACAGGGAAGTTCGCCCGGCGCACACAGCATTCTTTATGGCATCGGAAACTGGTACAGCTACAACGGACGCCGGAAGGAAGCGCTCGGAGTTTTTCAGCAAATCCTGGCGACAGATCAATGGACGAGCTTCGGCTATATTGCGGCCGAGGTCGATGCCGCAAAGCTTACCGCCCAGAGTCGTTGAGCTTTGAGGGTCAGATCACTACTACCGCGCACCGTATCGTGCTCATCATGCACCTTCTGGGGGAGATTGACGCGTTTTGAGACTGCTGTCGTCAAAGATAACCAAAACATAATCTTACCCCTCAAAGCGGGATTCAATTTTTACCATGGACCACCCGGGCGGAGTTCACAGGCATAGGCCTTGCTCTCGCTCGGGTCAACGAATTAAGCCTGTGGAAAGCTACAGGCGCGGACCGCCTGGGAGCGATCTCGTTCAGCTAATCTCCCGCACAGCTTAATCCGCGCGGCCTGGAAATAGTCAACGCGCAGTACTGCTGCCCGGCTCTCCAAATTCGTAGGCCGCACTAAAGAGTTACGTTTGCAAACAACTGAATAAGAAGGAGCGTGCATATGCGTTCTACCAATCATTCGACCTTCGTCAGGCGACAATATCTCTCTCGAATCACATTTCTTTTCCTGCTCACATGCGTACTTGCCTTGCTGGCGGTGCCGTCAGTGGTCCGGGCTGAGCCACTCGATTTCACCGGGGAAACAGACGAGTATGATGTTAAGGCTCGCGTCGCTCGGGTTAGCCTGATTGCAGGTGATGTCAATCTGAAGCGCGGCGGCAACAGCGATTGGGAACGAGTGCGACTCAATTTCCCGCTGGTCGAAGGCGACACGATCTCAACCAGCGCGGAGTCGAGAGCTGAGATTCAGATCGACGCGCGAAATTTTGTGCGACTAGGCGCCAACTCGATTTTGCGCGTCATCACACTGCGTGACGAAGGCGTGGCCCTGAGCGTTGTAGAGGGCACCGCCACGATCAGGTTGGCAAAGTTTGACCGCGACAACGAGTACTTCGAAGTCGATGCGCCCAAGACGACGATGGCCGCAGAGAAGAAGGGCCTCTATCGCGTCGACGTTTCGCGCGAAGGGCGTGTGCGCCTGACCGCGCGGGATGGCGGGCGCGCGCGCATTTATTCCGAAACGTCCGGTTTCGCATTGCGCGAAGGACGCGCCGCTGAACTCATACTCGAAGGAGCTAACGCCGGCGATTGGGAATTCGTGGCGGCAAACGCCGATTCATGGGACAGCTGGGTTGACGATCGCGAACGTTACCTGACCGAACGCTTGCGTTACGACACGCAGTATTACGATAAATACACCTGGGGCGCCGAGGACCTTGATTCCTACGGGAACTGGATCTACGCAAATGAGTACGGCTGGATATGGCGACCGCACTCGAGCTCAATTAGCCAGTATGACGATTGGGCGCCCTACCGTTACGGCGGTTGGGTTTGGGTAGCGCCTTATGGCTGGACCTGGGTTGGCAATGAACCCTGGGGTTGGGCGCCTTATCACTACGGCCGCTGGGTTTATTACAACGGTTATTGGGCATGGTGCCCGCGAAGTCAATACTACCATCAGCGCGCCTGGTGGCGTCCGGCCCTGGTTGCCTTTGTAATTTACGATAACAACAACTATTGCTGGTATCCGCTCCACTACCATCAACGCGATCCGCGTTCGCGACACTACGGAAACAACCCGCGTCACGAACCAACTCCCGAGCGCCTGCGCCCGATGCGTGCGGACGACGTTGCGAATCTCCGTCGGGTGAATCCGGCCCAGCTCCGCGCCGTTACCGCCATGGCGGCTCGAGATTTTGGGGCTGATGGCGTCAGGGCCCGGCCGGCGGACGGCGCGCTCGCGCGACGAGTTGTCAATTCAGATCCACTGCGAACAGATCTCCCGGTTAGGGCTGCGCGCCCGGCCGGCGACAGGGCGAACACCGGCGACCGTTCCGGAAGTGCTGTTGCGGCGCGAGCGGCCCGAGTGCCCACAGACGTCGATCTTCATCGGTCAACGGGCGCGGCGGCGAGAAGTCCCGGCGTCGCACTGGACAATGAGCTACGCCGTTCGAGAGTGTTGAATGGACGAGAACTGCTGCCGGATCGTACCGATCTTCCCATGCCAGAGGGTGGAGCGCGCGGGATCGAGGCGCGGCCCACTGGTGCAGTGGAACGTCCTGCGAGGACGATTGGAGAGAGTGAGCGAACTGCTCCAACTCGCGGTCCGGTTCGAGTGCCACCCACCGTCGATACTCCCTCCGGTGATAGTCCGACGCGAACAGAACGTACGGATCGTCCAAGGGAAATAGATCGCTCGGATCGGCCCGTTCGTACAGAAGCGCCAGGTCGAGTGGAACCGCGTCGCGAACCGCCGGTGCAGTATGAACCGCCAAAGCGATCAGAACCGGCGCCGCGGCCAGACCCGCCGCCCCAGCGTTCCGATCCGACGCCGAGGTATGAACCACCGCCGCGCAACGATCCACCGCCGCAGCGTTCCGAACCGACGCCGAGGTATGAACCACCGCCGCGTAATGATCCACCGCCGCGCAACGATCCACCGCCGCGTAACGATCCACCGCCGCGCAACGATCCACCGCCGCGCAACGATCCACCGACGCGCAGTGATCCACCGCCGCGCAGTGATCCACCGCCGCAACGGTCGGAGCCGGCCAGGCCTGACACTGATCGTCCGTCGCGCAAAGGCGATAACCGTTAACCGTTTGGAGTACCGCCGTCAGGGCGGCCTTGAGGGCGGTACTCCTAACTACACTTGAAAGTAATCGTAAGTCGAACAGGGGTGTGTGAGATGAGAGTTACAAAGCTAATCTGCTCGTGTCTTAACCAGCATCAGGGAGGTGGAGCTCGTTTCAATCAACGTCTAAAACTTGCTGCCGGTCTCCTTGGATTTGCGTTCCTGATTTCCGTTCCGAGCACAGCTCAGACACTCTCCCCCGGACTCAAACCTGATTTTCAGCGGGTACGCTCGCTCAAACAACAAACGCGAAGCGGCAAGCCGCGCCAGAATGGTTACCGGTCCGCTGCGGTCAATCGTACAAACGCGATCCGTTATTCATCAGGAGCCCGCGCGACCACGTCGTCGTCGGTAGCAGTAGCGCGGCCGTTCAATTTTTTGAAAGATGGGCTGGCGCCAAACTCGGTGGCCACCACTCCAATCGTTCCCGGGACGCCATTGTTCCAGGTGTTGCACACGTCACAAATCAGTCTCATCTCCCCGGCTGGTACGAATGAAGAATTCGTGGATCGAAGTGGCGATCTGATCGCTGACGAAAGAACCACGTTTGATTCCACCGGTGGCTCGTTCGACATCGCCGTAGGGCGCTCGGGAGCACGATACGAAGTTTATTCGGCGACTCTCAACTCCCAGCAGGTTGGCGTAATCGTAGTCGCCTTCGACACGAATGGCGACTACCAGAGTGACAGCTCCAGCACATTCAACCTGCGCACTGATTTTGGTTTGCGTTCCGCTGCGGCAGTCGTGACCGGAACCTCGAAGGCCGGCCGCGAGTTTGTGATTGTTTCTTCCAGCGGCTACTTCAATGAGTCGAACCCAAACGATCCGAACAACGAACCTTCGCCCGGCGTGGTGCTGTTGGTAAGGGACAGCGCCGGCGGTTTTGACGCCGCCTTGTCACGCGAGCTGGTCACCGTCGGCGACAACCGGCTCTACAACGCCAACGCTCTCGCGTTGCTGCCAAACAACGACCTGCTGATTGCAGACTTCCATTCCAATGAATTGCGAATTGTGCGCGACACCAACGACGACGGAATGCCTGATACGCTCTCCGCCATTCCCTATTACGTTTACCAGTTTTCCAACGACGAACCGTTGGACATAGCTGTTAACGCGCGCGGCGTCGTGTTTTCACATTCAGTCGGGAACGATACTGTTCTGCTGGCAATCTACGACACTGATTCCGATGGGCTCGCCGATCTGGACGAAGTTTGCGTTGAAGGGCTTTCGATCGACGACAATCTTTTCCTTCATGGTCTGACGGTGGATAGCGGCGGCAATGTCTACGTTATCGAAGACGCCTCGGGCCTCGATGATGGCAGCGGCGGCAATGGCGGAACACCCCGCGTTGATGCCTTTCCGGATCCGAAGCTGGACGGATTTCTGGAGGATGGATCGATCTTCACGCGTGCTGACGATGCCAACACGCAGGGATTAACGGGTCTTGGCTTCGCGGTTCTCACTCCGAATCCGATTGATGACGCGCAGTTTTTCGTGCGCCAGCATTACCTCGACTTTCTCAATCGCGAACCTGACGCGAGTGGCCTGGCGTTCTGGACCAACCAGATAACTTCCTGCGGCAGCAACCAACCGTGCATTGAGACGAAACGCATCAACGTTTCCGCGGCCTTCTTCGTTTCGATTGAATTTCGAGAGACGGGGTATCTGGTTTATCGAATCTATAAATCGGCTTATGGAAACATTCCGGGAACACCGGTGCCGGTAAGACTGAATGAGTTTCTGCCGGATACGCAGCAGATCGGGCAGGGTGTAGTG
>Ga0190265_10000167_pt1 | contig 64025 bp, 50 predicted proteins | sample Popmic124T_FD_133135 | JGI IMG/M metagenome (GOLD analysis project Ga0190265, IMG submission 133135) | Populus adjacent soil microbial communities from riparian zone of Indian Creek, Utah, USA - 124 T | ecosystem: Environmental > Terrestrial > Soil > Riparian zone | place: USA: Utah | collected... | reverse complement strand
CCGTCCTCATAGGTCAAGAACGGAATCACGTCTGGCATCCTGTTCTCCATTCGTCAATGCCGCGAACGTTTCGAAACACCAAACACGCACGATGGCACTGCCGAGCCGGCCGTGCCGCCTAACCTCTGTGTAGCTTCGCGCCTCCGCCCTGCCTATAGGCCAGACTCCCAAGGCGCCGGTCACCGGCGGATGTGGTTTTCCCCTCTACAACAGTCCGGAGTGCAACAACTTCGAGAGTTTAAGCCCGCGCTGGTGGCGAGTCAATTCAAGCCTTTAAGGCAGGAGCTCGACTACCCCTCCGGAGATCCGAGGTTTCCTGCCTATCCAAACCTTCTGACCAGGACATCTTTCTGGCATGGAGAGGCTTGCGACCCAAGTACGGCATGCGCTCCGGCCGATAAGGAGGCTCGCGGCAGGGGGAGTGGAAGCTTACACAGTTGATCATAGGTCGATATGGCCGTGTAGTGCCGCCTCGCTCCGCGCAGAAAGGACAACAACTTGCGACACATCTCCTAGGAAGGCTTCTGGGCTCGGTATGCCACGGATAAGCCGAGGCGCTTATTCATCAGAGCAGGTCCAGTGGACTCTGCACTCCCCGGCCGCCGCGGTTCAGCACGTGGGTGTAGATCATCGTCGTCTTCACGCTCCGGTGACCCAGCAGCTCCTGCACCGTCCGGATGTCGTATCCGTTCGTCAACAGGTGGGTGGCGAAGGAGTGCCTCAACGTGTGGCAGGTCGCAGCCTTGGCCAGGCCCGCCCGCTGGACCGCTCTCCGGAACGACCGCTGAATCGACTGCTCCGGCAGATGATGCCGCCGTTCGAGCCCCGATCGCGGATCCCGCGACCGGCCCACCGCCGGAAAGACGTACTGCCAGCCCCATTCCGATGGCGCCGAGGGGTACTTCTTCGCCAATGCGTACGGAAGGTAGACCTTCCCGAATCCTTCCCCCAGGTCCTTCTTGTGCAGACGCTCGACCTCGCGGAGATGATGCCGCAAGCCGTCCTGAATCGATGCCGGCAGCATGGTCACCCGGTCCTTGGCACCCTTCCCATCCCGGACAGTGATCTGGTTCTCCGCAAAGTCCACGTCCTTCACCCGCAACCTCAAGCCTTCCATCAGACGAAGGCCCGTTCCATACAGCAGCGTCAGGAAGAGATGCTCCGTCCCTTCCACCTGCGCGAGCACCCGCCGCACCTCTTCTCGCGTCAGGACCACCGGCAGACGGCGGCGGCGCTTCGCGCGGATCAGGCCCTCCAACTCACCGACCTGCCTACCAAGGATTTCGCGGTAGAGGTACAGCCCCCGGGGACCAGCGCGCCAGCAACCCACGGCAAGAAACGCACTTGAGGGTTGTCCAGCGATCTGGACAGCCGCCAGATCCCTTGCGCGGGAGCTCATCGGCGGCTCTCCATGACTTTTCGCCGACTCGGCACGACTGTCGCCGTCTCGCCGCAGCCTATCGGCGGCTCCCGAAACCTATCGGCCTGTCGCCACAACGGTCGCCGTGTCACTCAACCTGTCGCAAGCTCCCCGCAATCCATCGGCGACTCTCCATGGCCTATCGGCGAGACCTGAAATCCATCGCCGTGTTGCCGCATCCGATCGGCGACTCGGATAGCCTGCCGGCGACTCTCCCTGATCCATAGGCGACTGCCCCTGGCTATCACCGTCTCCCCAAATTCCGTCGGCGGCTCCCGAAGTCCGTCGGCGGCTCGCCGATAGTCGTGGACGATTGCCAATCGGTTACGGAGGGAGGCCGATCGGTTACGGAGACACGCCCATGCCTTATGGAGCTCGCCGAAATCCATCGGCGGCGGCCAATTGGTTCCGCGCACTCGTGCCGGATGGTTCCAGGTAAATTCTCGTATCGGTGATACGACAATCCCCAATCCGGGAAGGCCTCGCCGCAGTTGATTCTCGCGACGTGTAGCGACAATCGAAAGGCCGAGGGGACAGCTCAGCTCGCTGCAAGAGGAAGGAAAAAGGAGGGGGCGCGGCTCGGCGCACCCCCTCGGGAAGGTCAACTATCGAACGTCTTCAGGCAACGGCGGCGGAGGCGGCTCCGGCTTCGCGGGCTTCGGCTGGCGGCCGCGGAACGGCTGCAAACCGAACTCCTTCAGCTTCTCGCTCTCCTTTCCGTAATGCTCCCGGAGGCCGGCGTTGAGGAAGGCCATCACCAACCGGCCCTCGGCGATCCGGGCCTCCAGTTCCCGGCTGGCCTCCTGCTTCGCGGCCGTGGCGGAGGACTGCGTCTGGAACGCGGCCTGCGCCCCGGTCAGGACGGTCTCGAGCTTGTCGCGCCCGGGCGCCAGGTGCTGGAGCTCCTCAGCGTTCGCATCCATGGCCCCCAAACGCAACTGCCACGACGCGAGATGATCAGCCTGTGAGGTAGGCGGGTTCATAGGTATCTCCTTGTATCTCTTTGAAAGGGGGGGCGCCTTCACGCCCCCCAAAAGGTTTCACGCTATACTTCGGTTGCTCTTGGCTGACTGACCGGTCACCGGGAGCCGCCGTCCGGGTTGGTGATCAGCCTTTCCCCGGGCGGCTTTTCCTTTTTCTCCGGCCTGCACGACTGTTCCTCCTTTCCTGGTTCAGCCGATCATCTCGGCGAGGTTGAACACCGGAACCCCGAGACCGCCAATGCAGCCCCGGACGGGATGACCTTCCAGGGTCACTTCCACCTTCGGCCCCGCGAGCCGGACCTTCACCGGCTGGCACTGCAACGCCGACAGCCGGCAGACCTGATCGACGAAAGCCCTTGCCTCCACCAGGTCCCTGAGCTCGCGGGTCCGCACGATCCCCCTGCCGTCCGGGCTCAGCTTCCAGTCGGGCACACGCTGGAGCTGCTCCTGGATCCGCTCCGGCTTGAGATAGGCCGGGACGGGCATCGGCGGCGTCCTCTTTGCGTTCATACACGCTCCTTCTTCAGAATTCCGGGCCGGCATGGCCACGGAAGGGTGATTTCAAGACAACCGCTGCTGTCCACAGTCCAGAAATCTTGCTTCTGGAACTATCGTACGCACAGAGATCGGGAACTGTCTAGTCCCGATCTTCAAATTGGAAGTGGATGTCTGAAAGAGGAGACTACTGGAATTGAATTGGTCAGATTTGACCAGAGTTGCGCGTGGTCTTCAGCAACTCTGTCAGTCGGAGGGCTTCTTCCGGGCGTTGCGTCCAAGACGTATGACGGTGTCGGCCTTCATCACGGACCCCAGAAACTCGGTCAGGGGTTCGCGCAGCTCGGGGGAAAGGCTCTCGAGTCCGAACGGTTGATCCCGGCTGGCGGGCTCCTTCCCGGTGATGAGGAAGTCGGTCGAGGTATCCAGGGTCCTGGCGATGCGGCTCAGCAGCTCCAGGCTCGGCTCGTGGATGCCGCGCTCGTACTTGCTGAGCTGGTGATTCGAGGTGCCGATCCGCTCGGCCAGGTCGCCCTGGCTCAACTTCTTCTTGCGGCGCAGCCGGCTGATGCGGTCGCCGAGCCCTTCCGGCGGCGGGTTGCTGGAGCTGGGGGTCGAGGTTGGGATTGATGGCATAGGGGGGTCTCCTTTTGTCATTGCTGGCGGGAAGACTGTCCCGGAAACCGCCCCGGCCGAGCCCCTGGTAGCAAAAGGTTGGGATTTTTCCATCCGTTTCGGACCTCTATATCCCCTGTCTTGTTTCGATCTTTTGTTGCACAATAGGGCAGTTGCACCTCTGATCCTTGGAGACTCTCGATGACCTGTCCGATCCAGGCCCGGAAGTTCGTCGTCTCTTTGGTGGCCCTGATGAAGGATGTCTCCCTGACGAAGATCGGCAGCCGGATCGGTCTGGAGGGCAAGAAGGTCTCCCACCATCTCACGAAGGATCACGACCTCGACGACGCGGTCTTCGAGATGCTGCTGCAGGGTGCCCAGGCCACTTCCCATGAGGTCGCAGCGGCCCTTGCCTGTTACGAAGCCGTCATGGAGCCTCACCCGGAGCTGACCCCGGAGGAACGGGGCATCATCGAGGAGGCGGTGCTGGAGGTATCCCAGTGTTACCGCGAGCTCCTGATCCGCGCCGTGCCCCTCTCCCGCGCGAAACCGCCTCTGGACGGATATCCGGGGGCCGGCGATCTCGAGCCGGCCCGCTGGCTGGCCGGACTGCAGCTCGACTCGCTCAGGGAGCTCCCCGCGGCAGACCGTCTGCCGGTCGTGAAGGCGGCCCGGGAGCTGCAGACCTGGGCGCTTTGCGAACGGGTGGCGGAGGAGTCGGTTCAGGCCGCTTCAAGAGATCTCGGGGAGGCGTTCCACTGGGCGAGGCTCGCCCGGCAGATCGCCCTGCGGGTGCGGGGGCCGGAGGATTGGCGCCGGTTGATCCGGGGCTACTCGGCCGCTTTCCTCGCCAATATCCTGCGGGTGGCCGGGAGGCTGAAGCGGGCCGACAGGGTCATGGAAGAGGCCCGGCGTCTGTGGTCCGCCGGCTCCGACCCGGGCCAGGTGCTCGACCCGGGGAGGCTGCTCGACCTGCAGGCCTCGCTGCGCCGCGACCAGCGGCGGTTCCCGGAGGCGGTGAGCCTGCTCAACAGGGCATTCCTCCTGAGCCGCAGCCGCGCCCGCATCCTGATCAAGAAGGGATTCACGCTCGAGGTCATGGGCGATTACGAGGGCGCCATCAAGGCCCTCCTCGAAGCTGAGCCCCTGCTGGATCGTAGCTCCGAGCCGCGGCTCTGGTACGACCAGCGATTCAATCTCGCCGTGGTGCTAACCCACCTCGGCAGGTACACCGAAGCAACCGAGCTGGCCGAGCAGGCGCGTGAGGTTGTCATCAATCTGGGGGACGAGATCTTCCTGCAACGCGTGACCTGGCTGCGCGGCCGGATCGCCGCGGGCCTGGGCTGCGCGGAGGAAGCCCGGCAGTTGCTGGAGCAGGCGCGGCGGGAGTTTGCCGCCAGGAGGATGTGGTACGACGTCGCCCTGGCCTGGACGGAGCACGCGGCCCTTCTCCTGGACGAGGGACGGACGGCGGAGGTCAAGAGGTTGACCCTGGACCTCGCCCTGGTCTTCGATTCCGAGGACGTGCACCAGGAGGTCCTGAAAGCCCTGCATCTCTTCCGGGAAGCGGCCGAGCGCGAGGCGGCCACCGCGGAGGTGGCACGCCGCCTTCTGCGCTACCTCTTCCAAGCCCGGCACGACCAGGGCCTCCGGTTCACCTCATGATCCCTCCGGGCAGCCGTCGGGATCTGCCCCGCAACCAGCGTCGATTCTAGGCTGCGGCGCGCACCGGCCGTTTGGGTCCGCTCCACAGCCCGCATCCGGGGATGACTGGCTCCAGATCGCGGAGAGGAAGGACCAGACCGAGTCCACCAGGGTGGGCTGGCTGGTCAGCATGGAGGCAGTGAGGGCCAGGGCGATGAGGGCTCTGCGCATCGGGGTCTCCTGAGCGGCGTTCGGGCCGCGTCTATAAGGAAAGGTGCTCCGAGAAGGGTAGTTTGGGAAAAATCCCAACTTTTTGCTACCAGGGGGCAGAATGAAATCAGGAAACCGGCTGGCGCGCCTCTTCCGGGCGCTCACGGACTTGACGCAGCAACAGCTCGCCGGCGAGCTCGGGATCAACCGGGAGACCCTGGCGCAGTATGAAGGGGGCAAGATCCCGCCGCAGCCCGAGCGCCTGGAGCTGATAGCCGCGCGCGCCGGGCTCACCGTGGCCCAGGGGGAGGAGCTCCTGCAGCTCTACGACACCCTGAGCCGGCCGCGGCTGAGGCAGGGCCAGGGGCCGGACGACCTCCTCGCGGACGTCGGAGAGCCGTTGCGCTCCCGCTTCCATCGCGCTTTTCAGCGGCTTCTCCGGCTGCATCTCCCCGGCAGCCCGCCCCGGGCGGAGGACCGGGACCGGGCAAAAGAGCTGTTCGAGACCCTCAAGGGGCTGACCCGGGACCAGAGGACGGCGGTGGTGAGGATCGCCGGCGAGTATCAGAGCTGGGCTCTCTGCGAGCTGGTTGTGGAGGCATCCATGCAGGCCGCGGACGCCCTGCCGCGGGACCTCGCGGAGGCGGAGGGCTGGGCCCGGCTCGCGTCCGAGATCGCCGAGCGCGTCCCCGGACCCGAGGAATGGCGCAGGAGGGTCCAGGGCTACGCGGCCGCCGCCCCTCTCTACGCCCTGCGGACCGCCGGCTCCGATCCGGAAGGGCTGTTGGATCCGGGAAGGGTATTCGGGCTGGAGGGCTGCTAGTCAGGCAGGTCGAGGAGGAGCACCGAGGGGACTCGCCCGGGGTCGGCGGCGCGGAGGAGGCCGTAGCCGATGCCCGCGAGGCCGGTCATGAGTCCGGGGATCTCCTCGCCCGCCCTTCCGCCGCAGCGCGGGCCGCTGGCCTCCAGCCGGGCCAGGATGCCCGCGGCGAGCCGGCCGGCCGCTACGCCCAGGGCCGGATCGCCCAGGTCGCGGGCGGCGGTGAGCAGGAGGTCGAGGTTGCCGAGGTCGCCGTGGCAGAGGCAGTGGCTCCCGCCGAACCCCTCGTCCCGCGTGGAAGCCACGGCTGCATGGATTTCCTCTTCGATTCTCGGATCATCGAGCACGCGGCGCAGGGCGAGCCGTCCGAAGCCGATCCCGGGGGCGCCGTGGCACCAGGCATGGAGGAAGGCGGGCGTCCCGTCTTCTTCCCTCCGGTCTTCGCGCAGATCGGGCCAGTTGCGCCGTTCCGGCACGTACCAGCTCCGTTCGTAGTCCAGGGCACCGCGGGCGCCGGCCTCGAACCGAGTATCGCCAGTATCGCCAGTATCGCCAGTCGGGCCAGTCGGGCCGGTCGCTCGTGCCAGGCTGGCGAGCGCCCAGGCCGGGCCGGCCGCACCATGGCCAAGCCCGGTCAGGGGGACGTCTCCGCCTTGCGGCGGCGGCGGCCAGGCCATCCCTCTCCCGTCGGTCCGGGCATGAGCCAGCAGGTGGTCGCCGCAGCGGGCGGCGAGCGCCAGGAGGCCGGGGCTCTTCCGGTGCCGGTGCAGAGCGAGCAGCGCGATGATCGCGCCCGCCGCTCCGCCGATCAGGTCGAAATGCCGGTCCTCCCCCACGAGCGGCTCCAGGCGCTCGCTCGCCAACTGCTCCGCTTCGTCGAGCAGATGCGGCTCCTGCCACAGGAGGCCCAGGTGCGTCAGGGTCCAGATCACGCCGCCCAGGCCGGCGAACGCTCCGATGGTTTCGGGGGTCTGAGGCGTGCGGCCCAGGCGCCACCGGACCGTCGCCAGGGCCGAGCGCGCCAGCTCCTCCGCGTCTTCGTCACCGGTCCGGGCCGCGAGGTGGGCGAGGAACAGGGCGATTCCGGACAGGCCGTCGTACAGACCCACCTCGGCCGGCACCAGGCCCTGGCTGTCCAGGTGAAGCCAGGAGACACGCTCGCCGTCCCGGATCGCCAGGACCGCGAGGCGCCGCCCCAGCGACCGGGCCGCGGCGAGGAGGCGGGCGGGGTCGGCCGGCGCGTCTTCCTCCCGCAGCGGTTCCCGAGCCCAGGCGAGACGCTCCCCCGCGGGCCTGGAGAAGCCCAGGGAAGCCTCGACGAACGCCGTCTGCCGCTCCAGGTCGTCCTCGCCGAGCGCCGCGATCCGGCGGCGCGCCCTCGCGAGGCCCGACTCGGTCAGGAAGTCCTCCAGGACGCGTCCCGTCCCGGTCCGGAGAAAGGTCGCTCCGGCCCGGGTACCGAACCGGGATGTATCCCCCCGTTCCAGCTCCGCGATCTCGTCCCAGGCCACTTCGCGCAGGGCGGAGGATTCGGGTGCATCGCTCCGGAGCCGCTCGAAGAGCCGCGACCGGTCCAGGCTTCTCTGCAGGAAGTCGGGGTGATACGAGTTGTGGATCAGGTGGCTGTAGACCGAGGTGTCGCGCATGAGGAAGCGGATCTCCAGGCCGGCGCAGGCGAGCGGCCCGTCCTCGGCGATGAGGGCAAGGAGCGCGTCGCGCTGGCTGGCCAGGAGGCGGTACATGGCCTGGAAGCCGCGCAGGACCGCATCGTGATGGTCCCCGAGCGCGACCGGAGCGCCGGCCAGCCGGGGCCGGTTGTCCCGCCCCGGGCTTTCCAGAACGGTGAGCGCGAGGCGCATGCGGTCGGTTCCCGCATCCACGGCAAAGCGGCCTCCCGTCTTCTGGCCGGCGGTCGCCCCCATCCCGCTGACGTCGATGACCCCGGAGCCCTCCACCCGGACGCCGCGGGGGAGCAGCCCGGTCCGCAGGACGGTCATCGACAGGGGATCCTCTCCCGGTCCGATGTCGGGATGCATCGGCTGAAGCAACGTTTCGAGATCGACCAGGACGGGGTGCTCGCCGGCCGCGATCAGGTTCTCCCAGTGGAAGTCGTTGGCTTCGAGCGCGTAGAGCAGGGCCACCCAGGCCCCCTGCCGTTCGTAAAACCTTTCGACCTCCTCGCGGCTCGCGCAGGAGGCGGGCGCGACGAGCTCCATCCAGCCGTAAGCTCCTCGGTCGAGCACCCGCAGGGGGAGGAGCTGCGGACGGGCGCCGCGCTCGTTGAGCCAGACGAGGAGCTCCTGGAACCAGGAGTCCACCGCGAGCGACCGGGGCTTGTACACCAGCTTGCTGCCGGAGCCGAAGGTCAGGATCGCCACGGTCCGGCCCCCGTCGTGACGGTCACCGCGGCCGGGCTCCAGGACCGTCAGGGCCCCGGGATCGCTGCCCGCGAAGAGATGGCGCACGATGTCGCCGCGGTCGGCCGCGAAGCGCTCCAGGGTTTCGAGGCTGGTGGCGCTCCACTGCTTCACATGGCGCAGCGCCTCTGTCTCCAGGACCGGGTAGCGGGCGAGGATGGCGTCGGCTTTCTCCGGGGAGCGCAGGGATTCGATGAAGCTGGCGAAGCGGGCCTCGGGGGTCTCGCCCACGAGCTTCCCTTCGAGGCGGCTGATGTTCAGCTCCAGGATCAGCGTCCGCTCGATCATCCAGCGCAGTCTTTCCAGAAGATGGTCCAGGAGATGGTCCAGGAGGCTGTCGACCCACGTCGCCGATGCTGCGAGAGGCTGGCCCCGCCCGATCAGCTCGCCGAGGCCTTGGGCCAGCCGGGCGTGCTCCTCGGCGACCACGGGACGCAGTACCTCCAGAAAATCGAGGTCGCGGTCTGGGTTCTCTAAGTACGGATTCATCGGCACGGGAGAGGATGAGAGGACGAGCCGGCCGGCGGCAGCCGGCCCGTCCTTCCAGTTTATTGCCTACCTACGCATCTGCCTACGGGCACTGGCTGCCCGGAGGCACGCAGGAGACGGAGGGAGTGGTGCACCAGATCGTGCGCGCGCCGCCGCTGACGCCCTTCAGCAGCTCGCCGTCGACCTCGGCCAGGCCGACCGGGTGCTCGGGCAGGGATGCGAGCTGCTCTTCGGACAGGCTGTTGCGATACTCGGCGTCACGCCAGGCGCGGATCACGTCGACTTTCTTCATCACGTCCTCCATTCGTCGGGCCTCTGAGGATGGCCAACCCGGCAGGCCCGGCAACCGGATGAGCCTCTTGGCGCGGCAGACGCTAGCAGACGCATAGAATAGTTTCAATACATTGCATCTAGCTCTAGTCTGTGCCTCCGGCCTTTTCGCTACACTACGCAGCGCCATGAAGATGAGATCCCTTGCCGCTGCCGCTCTGCCCGTTCTCCTCTGGACCCTGGCGGGCGGGGACGCGTCCGCCGTCGAAGGCAAATGGACCCCCGAGCAGGTGCTCCAGCTCGATCCCAAGTGGCTGCGGGAGCTGGGGCTGGAGATCCCGCCGGAGAGGCTGTGGGGCCGGGATGGCGCGGGCCTGCTCGAAGCCGCCGTCCAGGTCAGCGGCTGCTCGGCCGGGTTCGTCTCGGCCGAGGGGCTGCTCATCACGAACCATCACTGCGCCTTTCCCATCCTCCAGCAGCATTCGTCCCCGGAGCGCGACCTGATCACGAACGGGTTCCTCGCCCGCAACCGGGGGGAGGAGCTGGCTGGCGGCAATGTGCGCGCCACCATCCCCCACCGGACGAAGGACGTCACGGCGGAGATCGAAGCCGCCGCCGGAACAACTGGCGACGATTTGGCGCGTTTCCAGGCCATCGAGCGCAAGACCAAGGAGATGATCGCCGCCTGCGAGGCGCAGCCGAACCGCCGCTGCCGCCTGGAGGCGTTCGACGGCGGCGTGCAGTACGTCCTTTTCGAAAGCCTGGAGCTTTCCGACGTGCGCCTGGTGTACGCGCCGCCCCGGGCCGTGGGCGAGTTCGGCGGCGAGGTCGACAACTGGATGTGGCCGCGGCACAACGGCGATTTCGCGCTGTTGCGCGTGTATGGCGGACCGGCCGGCGAGCCGCTCCCGCACGGTCCGTCGAACGTGCCGTACCGGCCGCGCCACTGGTTCCCCCTGGCCTCCCGCGAAGGGGTGAAGCCCGGCGACTTCGTGATGGTGGCCGGCTATCCCGCGCTCACGGTCCGGTCGCTGACCGAGGCCGAGATGCGCGAGCGCGGCGAGCACTTCCACCCCCGGCGGGCCGAGCTCTACCGCGCCTGGATCGGCCTGATGGAGTCGGTTTCCGAAAAAGACGAGGCGGGCCGCATCGCGCTCGCCGACCGCGTGAAGGGCCTGGCCAACCAGGAGAAGAACTCCCGCGGCCAGGTGGCGGGGCTCCGGCGCGGCCGGATCCTGGAGCGCAAGCGGGACTCGGAGCGGGAGGTCCTCGCCTGGGCCAAGGGCCGGCCCGAGCACGCGGCCGCGGTCGCGGCGCACCAGGAGCTGGCGCGGCTGATGGAGGGCCGCATGGCGGCCTGGGAGCGCGACTTCCTGCTCGACCAGATCACGCGGGGAGCCAAGCCGCTCCACCTCGCGCTCACCCTGGCCCGCTGGGCCGGGGAGAAGGCGAAGCCGGACCTGGAGCGCGATCCCGACTACATGGAGCGCAACCGGGACCGCGTGCGGGAGCGGCTGCGGCTCGACCAGCGCCGCATGTACCTCCCGGCCGAGCAGGAGCTGCTCGCGGATCTGCTCGCCCGGTTCTCGGCACTACCAGAGGGAAGCCGGTCCGCCGCGGTCGACTCGTTCCTGGGCCCGGACCGGTCCCCCGAGAAGATCCGGGCCAGGGCGGCCGATCTCCTCGCCCGCACCCGGGTTGTCGATCTGGATGAGCGGATGAGGATGTTCGAGGAGACGGAGGCGCAGCTCCGGGGGCGGCGCGATCCGCTCCTGGATCTGGCGTTCGCCCTGGACCTGGAGCTGCGCGACTGGAAGGAGAGGGAGGACCGGTACAAAGGGGCCGTCTCCCGGCTGCGCCCGAGCTGGCAGCGCGCCGTGATAGCCCACGCGGGGCGGCCGGTGGCGCCGGACGCGAACGGCACGCTGCGGGTCTCTTTCGGACATGTGAAGGGGTACAGCCCCCGCGACGCGGTCCGGCTGGACCCCCGGACCACCCTGTCCGGCGTGATCGAGAAGCACACGGGCGAGGAGCCGTTCGACGTCCCGGAAGCGGTGCTGTCCGCGGCTGCCGCGGGCCCCCGGAGCCGGTGGGCCGATCCTGTCCTCAAGGACGTGCCGGTCGGCTTCCTGGCCGACGCGGACACGACCGGCGGCAGCTCGGGCAGCCCGGTGATCAACGGGCGGGGGGAGCTGGTGGGGGTGAACTTCGACCGGGTCTGGGAGAACGTGGCCAACGACTTCGGATATCTGCCCGAGGTGGGGAGGAACATCAGCGTGGACGTGCGGTACCTGCTGTGGATGCTGGACGCGCTTCATGGCGCGGATGCGGGGGGGCTGCTGACCGAGCTCGGGGTCGGGGGTGAGGGCTAAAGCCCGCGCAAGATCCCGCGAAGCTCCACATCTTCAGTCCCCTCCAGCCGCCCCCTGGCCCGCGACGCGGTCTCCCGGGCCTCGGCTGTCTTCCCCTGGCGTGACAGGGCTTCGGCGAGCAGCGCCAGGGCGCGGCCTTCGGTTTCGCGCAGGTCCCTGGTGGCGTACCAGGCGGCGGTCTCGCGGGCGAGGCGGCCGGCCTCTTCCAGCCGGTCCTGGGCCAGGGAGAGGGAGGCCAGGTCGAGCCGCAGGTCCACGGCCTGCAGCTCCTCTCCCGTCTGCAGAGCGGCCTGGAGGGCCTCGCCGAGCGAGCTCCGCGCCGCCTCCAGGTTGCCTCTCGCGCGCTGGAGGGCAGCCCTCCTCCGGAGCCCTTTCACTGTGAGCGCCCGGACTTCCAGCTCCTTCGCGGTCCGGAGCTGCTCTTCGACGAGCCGGGCGGCGGTGGCGAGGTCGCCGGAGGCCAGGGCCAGGCCCGCGAGGGAGTCGAGGACTTCCGCGGCGCCAATGCGGTCCCGGACCCGGCGCTTGGTCGCCAGGGCCTGGTCGAGCCGCTGGCGCGCGGCGGGAAGCGCTCCCTGGCGGATCAGGACGCCCGCCGAGTCCGCCAGCGCGGCGGCGGCGAGGCTCGAGTCGCCGGTCTCCTGGAGCATGGCGAACGCCTGCTCGTGGCGGCGCCGGGCCTCCGCGAGCCGTCCCTGCCGCGCCAGGGTCATCCCCGCCGAGCCCAGGGCCCGTGCCTCGTCCCGGCGGTTGCCGGTGGCGCGGGTGAGCTCCAGGACCCGATCGAAGGCGGTCCGGGCGTCCGCGAGATCCCCCTGGGCCCAGAGCACCAGGGCGAGGGTGTAGAGCGTGCGCGACTCCAGCATGCGGTCGCCGACCTGGGCGTACAGGGACCGGGCCAGCTCCAGCGACTCCCGGGCCTGCCGCAGCTCGCCTCGATATTGATGGATGATGCCCAGGTTGGCTCGCTGGAGGGCGATTCCGGACGGGCTGCCGAGCCGCTCCGCGATGGCGAGGGCTTCGCGGAAGTGCGCCTCCGCGCCGTCGAGCTGCCCCTGCTCGCGCAGGGCCACGCCGACCAGGGTCAGGGTATTCAGGAGCGACATCTGGTCCCCGGCAGCCTCGAACCGTTCGCCGGCCTGAAAGAAGAGCGGGATGGCCTGGGCCGCACGACCCATCCTCACCAGGGCCTCCCCCTGGAGGAGGAGGGCCTGGGCCGCCACGAGCTCGGACCCGGTGTCCTTGGCCTTGGCCACCGCCGCCTCTGCCGCCCGCTTCAGGGTTCCGAGGTCGGCGAGGCGCCGGGCCGCGTCGGCCTCCGCCAGGTCGATCCGCGGGTCGTCGCCTGCCGGCGCGGGCAGCCGGCGCAGGGCGGCGACGGTGGCGAGGGCCTCGGTGCTCCGGCCCGCCTCGGCCTGGCTGGCGGCGAGCTGGAGGCCGTATTCGAGGTCGTCGGGATAGAAGGTCCAGAGGGAGCGGTAGATCTCGCTGGCCCGGTTCCACTCCTTGCTGACGACGTGGAGCCGCGCCTGGGTCGCCAGCCTCTCGGTCCGCGGGAGGGAGCGGGCGAGGTCCACGGCGCGGCGGGCCTCTTCGAGCGCCCGGGCATCGTTCCCGAGCTCCGCCCAGGCCTGGGAGAGGGCGGAGCGGATGACCGCGGAGCCCGGATCGGCCTTCGCGGCCCGCTCCAGCAGGCCGAGGGCGCCGGAGGGATCGAAGGAGCGCTGCCGCGCCAGGCCTTCGGAGTAGAGCCGCGCCGCCTCCGGGCTCGCCGGGAGCAGCGCCCGGGCCAGCCGGGCCTGCTGGGAGGAGGGCACGGCAACGCCCAGAGCCTCCCGCAGCCGCGAGCCGGTGCGCGAGACCAGCTCGAACAGCTCGGGCTCGGTCCCGACTTCCGCGAGAGAGACCAGGGGCTCTCCGCCCGGGAGCCGCAGCACGCGGACGTCGAGCCGGAGCCGACGCCCGGCCTTCTCCCCCAGCGGCAGGTAGGAGCCGACGACGAGCAGGTCGGAGCCCAGGACCTCGTGGATGTGCTCGAGGGCCGGGCCGTCAAGGGGATCGGTGGGGAGGCGGGCCCGCGCCACGTTGTTGCCGGGGATCACCCTCACCTGCTTGGCAGCCGCCAGCTCCGTGGTGAGCATCTCGGGGATCGCCGCGGCCAGCCACTGCGACTCGCTCCGGCCGGAGAGGTTGCGGAAGCCGAGGACGGCGATCGAGTGGCGCTGCCCCCCCGGCCTGGCGGCCACGTCCGGGGCGGGAGCCCGGGCCGGGCGGACCAGGGCGATCCAGGCCACGGCCACCGCCAGGATGAGGGCCACGGAGAGCGCTTCGAAGCGGCGGCGGGTCTGCCGGCGCGGAGGCGGGCCGGGGGCCGGCGGGGAAGGCAGTGGGGCCGGGAATAACGGAGACGCCGACGATAATGGCGCCGCGGCGACCTCGGTGAGGGGGGCGACGAAGCTGTAGCCCTGGCCGGGGATCGTGACCACGTAGCGGCGGTCGTTGGCCTTCTCGCCGAGGGCCTTGCGCAGGGTCGAGATGCTCTGCGTGAGGTTGGCTTCGGTGACGAAGCTGTCCGGCCAGACCTTCCGGATCAGCTCTTCCTTGGGGATCAGTTGCGCCGGCTTCTCGAGCAGGGCCAGGAGGACCGCGAAGACCTTGGGCGTGAGCGGCACGGGCTCGCCGTTGCGCAGGAGCAGACGGGCTCCGGGATCGACCAGGAAATCGTCGAACCGCAGGAGCGGGCGCGCTCCGTCTACTCCGTCTTCCGGCCGCCTTTCCATCCGATCCATCCGGGGAGGCTACCTCCCGTCTGCAGCGCTTTCTCCGCCCTCCGGGCCAGCACGGCGAACCCTCGGTTGCCGGCGTCTTTCCGGACTTCCAGAAGCAGGTTCCGGCCGGTGGCGTCCCCGGATGCCAGCAGGATCTCGCCCAGGGCCAGGCGGGCCTGGAGGGCTGCGTTGACGTAGCCCTCTTCCTGCGCCTCGCGGACCCTCGGCCGCAGATCGCGGACGGCCTTCGCGAAGTCCGCGGGGAACCCTCCGGCCGCGTCGACGCGGGCCAGGCGGGCGGCGACCAGCACCCGCGTCTCGCGGTCCTGGCTGCTCTCCGCCCGGACCCTCGCCCGCTCCGCGGCCTCCCGGGCCTCGGCAGGCTTTCCCTGGTAGAGGAGGGCTTCCGCGAGCAGCGACATGCCCTGGGCCTCGCTGCCGGCCATGTTCCGGGAACGGTACCAGTCCGCGGCCTCGCGGGCGAGGCTGGCTGCCTCCTCGTAGCGTTCCTCGCTGAGAGACAGGCGGACCAGGTCGAGCCGGATCCCCATGGTCTCGGTGCCCTCCCCTCCCCCTCCCTGGAGGGAGAGGCGAAGCGCCCGCTCGAGGGAGAGCCGGGCTTCGGCGAGCCGGCCCCCGGCCCAGTCCGCGCGGCCGATGCGGCGCAGGGCCTCCAGGAGCAGGAGGTCAGAGCCCGTCTCCTCCGCGATCTGTATCCCCCGCTCGCTCAGGCGCCGGGACGCGGCGACGTCCCCCGTCCGGTACTCCATCCCGGAGAGGCGGTCGAGGACCTCCGCCATGCCGAGCCTGTCGCCCGCGCGGCGGTAAGACTGGAGAGCATGCTTCAGCCTCCTCCGGGCTCCGGCCAGGTCACCCAGGCGGGACATCGCGTTGGCCGATTCGACCAGGGCCTTGGCCGCCTGGCCCGGCTCCCCGACCGTCCGGAAGATCGCGAACGCCTGCTCGTACCGCTTCAGGGCCTCCGCGAGATCCCCCTGGCGCTCCAGCACCTCGCCGAGGTGGATAAGGGACACGGCCTCGTCGCTGCGGTTGCCGAACGCGCGGCCGAGCTCCAGCGCCTTCTCCAGCTTCTGCCGCGCGCCCACGAGGTCCCCCTGCGCCGCCAGCACCATGCCGATGGCGTCGTGCGACCGCCCCTCGGCCATCCGGTCGCCGATCCGGGCCTGCCAGACGAGGGCCTTCTCCAGGAGATCGCGGGCCTCGGTCAGCTCCCCTTTCTGCTGGTGCAGAATGCCGAGGAGCTGGTATTGCGACGAGATCCCCATGCCCGTGCCGAGCCGCTCGGCGATGGCGAGCGACTCCCAGTAAACGGCCTCCGCCCCGGCCAGGTCGCCGCGGGCCTGGAGCGCGGCGCCCAGGTTGGCGAGGGCCATGCCGACGAGGTACGGCTGCCTCTCTTTCTCGGCCAGTTGCCGGGCCTCCCGGAAGACCGCGACGGCGCGGTCCGTCTGCCCCTTGAGCAGGAGGGCGTCACCCTGGTAGATCAGGGCCTGGGCCAGGATCAGCGTCTCGCCGGAGCGCCGGCTCTTGGCAACGGCCGACGAGGCGGCTCGCCACGTCCTGTCCAAGTCGGAGAGCCGCCACGCGATGCGCGCCTCCAGGACGTCGATCCGCGGGTCCTCGCCCTGGCCGGAGGGCAGCTTGCGCACGGCCGCGACCGTCTCCAGGGCCTCGCGGGCACGCCCCGTCCTCGCCAGGGTGGTGGCGAGCTGCAGCCCGTACTCGAGGTTGTCGGGGTAGAAGGTCCAGAGGGTGCGGTAGATCCCGCTCGCCCGTTCCCACTCGTGGCTCAGGGCGTGGAGGCGGGCCTGAAGCCCGAGCCGCACTTCGCGCGGCAGGGAGGAGGCCAGCTCCACCGCCCTCTTCGCCTCGTCCCTGGCGGGTCCCTCGTAGCCGAGCATCTCCAGGGCCTGGGAGTGCGCGGAGCGGATCACCGCGGACTCGGGTTCGGCCTGCACGGCGCGCTCCAGGAGGGCCAGGGCACGGGGCGCGTCATGGTCGCGCAGCCGGTCGAGGCCCTCCGAGTAGAGGCGCATGGCCTCGGTGTCCGAAGGCCGCAGGGCGCGAGCCGCCCGTGCCTGGCCGGGCGAGGGCCTGGCGTACCCCAGGACCTGGCGAAGCTGCGCCCCGGCGCGGTTGACCAGGTCGAACAGCTCCGACTCCTTCCCCATCTCGGAAAGGGAGGCCAGGACCTCGCCGTCGGCGGACCGCAGCACGCGGACGTCGAGCCGGATGCGGCGGTCCGCTCCCCCCGGCAGGGCGACGAAGGTGCCGACCACCACCCGGTCGGCGGCGACGATGGAACGGATGCGCGGCAGGGAGGCGCCGGCCAGGGTTCCGGAAGTCTGGATGTCCACGTAAGCGCGGGCGCGGGCCACGTTCTCCCGTGAGATCACCCGCACCTGGCCGCCGGCGGAGAGCTCCGTGGTCAGCATCTCGGCCAGCGCGGAGGCGAGCCAGCGGGTGTCCTCGCCCTGCGAGAGGTCCCGGAAGCCGAGCACCGCGACCGAGGGACGCCGGAGCGGCGCGACGCTCCCGAGCTCCTCCGGCAGCGCCAGCGGACCCCGCGTGAGCCGCGGGACCGCGAGCGCCAGCGCGAGGACCAGGGCCAGGACCGCCAACCCCAGGGCGATCCGCAGGCGGGGCCGGCTCCCCCTGTCCGGAATGCCGGGGATGCTGCCGAGGTCGAACGTGACTGTCGGCTCGGGAAGGGGCTCCGGCGCGGAGGAGAGCGCCGGCGGAGGCGGGAACGGCGAAGGGGTCGCAAGCTCCTCCTCCAGCTCCACCGGCGCGGCGAAGGTATAGCCCTGGCCCGGGACCGTGACGACGTACCGCGGGTCTCCGGCCCGCTCCCCCAGGGCCTTGCGCAGGGAGGAGATGTTCTGCGTGAGGTTGGCGTCGGAGACGTAGGAGCTGGCCCAGACCTGCCGGATCAGCTCCTCCTTGGCCACCACCTCGCCACGGTTCTCGATCAGGACGAGGAGGATGGAGAAGGCCTTCGGAGTGATGGGGACAGGCTCGCCTTCGCGCAGGAGAACACGCCGGACCGGATCGACGAGGAGGCCGTCGAAGCGGTAGAGGCGCTTCTCCACAGAAAGTGCCGTCGCGTTCGTCATCTCGAAGGGACTCTCTCCGCCCGCACCTCGTCCGCGGTCCGGCGGGCCTCCAGGGCCGCGAGCACGAAGCCGCGCCCCCCCGCCTCCCCGGCCGCCTGGTCCAGGGTGCGGAGCGCCCGGTCCGCGTCCCCGCCGGCCGCCTCGGCCCGGGCCAGGCCGGGGGCCACGGCGAGGAAGAGGTCGCGGTCCTCTCCGCGCTGGATCAGGACCCGGATGCGGGTGCCGGCCGCGCGCGCCTCCTCCCCGTGTCCCTGGTCGGCGAGCGCCTCGGCCTGCACCGAAAGGGACAGGGCCTCGCCCCACGCGCTGTCCCGCTCGCGGTACCAGGCGGCAGTTTCGCCGGCAAGGCCGGCAGCTTCACCGGCCTTGCCGGCGGCCTGGGCAAGGCGGGCCAGATCCAACCGGACCGCCATGGCGCGGGAGCTGTCGCCGACCGCCGAGCTCTCCGCCAGCGCCCTCTCCAGCGATTTGCGGGCCGCGGACAGGTCGCCCGCCGCCAGCTCCGCCCGCCCCTGCCCCTGCCAGGCCCAGGCCCGCAGGGTCCGGGCGCCGGTCTCCTGGGCGATCCGGAGCTGCTCCCGGCTGTGGGTGCGGGCCGCGGCGGGGTTCCCGGCCCGGTGCTCCAGGTACGCCAGGGCGCCGAGAAGCTGGCCGGTGCCGATCCTGTCGCCGGCCTTCCTCTTCATCTCCAGACCCTGCTCGAAGCGTTGCCGGGCACCGGCCAGGTCCCCCTGGCGGGCCAGGGTGTCGGCCCAGGCGGCCAGCGCCGAGGCGGCCTGGGCCGGGTCGCTTTCGCGGAGGATCTCGAAGGCCTCCCGGGCGAGCCGGCTGGCCTCGCGGATCTCGCCCTTCAGGACCAGGATGGCCGCAAGGTTGACCTTGGCCCTGGCCTCGTCGTTCCGGCTCTTCACCTTCCGGCTGAGGGCGAGGACCTCTTCGATGCGCGAGCGCGCGCCCTCGAAGTCTCCCTGCGCGTAGAGGATCGAGCTGCTGGCGTTGAGGATGCGGGCCTCGAGCAGGGGGTCGTCGATCTCCGTCAACCTGGCGCGCGACCGGTCGAGGAAGTCGAGAGCGCGCTTCAGGTCCCCCTGACTCTGGTACAGGAGACCCAGGTTGCCGAGCTGGACCGCGATGCCCGAGACGTTGCCGAGCTTCTCCAGGATTTGGAACGCCTCCAGATGGATCTTCTCCGCCCCGGCGAGGTCGCCCTGCTTCTGCCGGGCGAGCCCGATGAGGGCCATCGACGCCGCCATCTCCAGGGAGTTCCCGGCCTGCTGGTATGCGGTACGCGCCTGCTGGAAGAGCCGGATTGCCTCCGCCGGGTCTCCTCCCACCAGGCGCCCGGCGCCCTGGGTGAAGAGCGCCTGGGCGACGATCACGGCCTCGCCGGAGGCCCGCCCCTTCTGCTCGGCCTGGCGGGCCGCCCGCAGCATCCGGGCGGATTCGAGCAGGCGCATGGCGGCAACGGCCTCGGCCAGGTCGATCCGGGGGTCTTGCCCGGCGGGGGGAGGCAGTTTGCGGAGCTCGGCGACCGTGGACAGGGCATCGGTGTCGCGGCCGCCCTCCGACTGGCTCTCCGCCAGCAGCAGCCCGTGCTCGAGGTCGTCCGGGTAGAAGGTCCAGAGGGTGCGGTAGATCTCGCTCGCCCGGGCCCACTGGCGGGACACCTGGTGCGCCCGGGCTTCGATCGCGAGCCTCTCGGGCCGCGGCAGGGAGCCGGCCAGGGCGACGGCCCGCGCCGCCTCTTCGCGGGCGCGGGCGTCGTAGCCCAGGGCCGCCCAGGCCTGCGAGAGGGCGGAGCGGATCGCCGCCGAGCGCGGATCTTTCGTGGCGGCCCTGCGCAGGAGGTCCAGGGCCTGGGAGCTGTGGAAGGCGCGCAGCCGCTCCAGCCCCGTGGAGTAGAGCCGCACCGCCTCGGAGCTCGCGGGCTGCAGGGCGCGCGCCGTGCGGGCTTCGGCGGGAGAGAGCCCGGCCAAGCCCAGGGAGTGCCGGAGCCGGCCGCCGGTGCGCGCGACGAGCTCGAACAGCTCCGGCTCGGTCCCCACCTCGGCCAGGGAGGCGGCGGGATCTCCGCCGGGCAGCTTCAGCACCCTCAGATCGAGCCGGATGAGGCCGCCGGCCTCGTCCCCGAGCGGGGTGAAGGAGCCCACCAGCAGGAGGTCGCAGCCGAGGATGCCGTGGAGGCGCCGCAGCGAGGCGGCGTCGAGGCTTTCCGAGCTCGCGACCTGCCGGGCGCGGGCCACGTTCTCCCGCGTGGCCACTCGCACCCGGCCTCCGGCCGCCAGCTCGGTGGTCAGCATCTCGGCCAGGGCGGGCTCGAGCCATTGCGCCGAGGGAGCCCCCGAGAGGTTCTTGAAGCCCAGGACGGCGATGGACGGCCGCCGCTCCTCTGCGCTGCCCGCGGCTTTCGAAGCCGCCGCGGGCGCGGTCCTGCCGCGCAGGACGGCCACCCCCAGGACGGCGACGGCGACCAGCAGGACCAGGACGGCGGCGCTCTCCAGGATCTGGCGCCCGAGCGGGCGGGCGGGCGCAGATTCCGGTGCCGCCTGCGCAACGGACGGGACGGTCGAGGTGGGGACGTCCGCTTGAGAGGACGGAACGTGGACCTCGTTCACCTCGGCCACGAAGGAGTAGCCCCGCCCGGGCACGGTCACCACGTAGCGGTGCTCGTTCGCCCTCTCCCCCAGCGCCTTGCGCAGGGCGGAGACGTTCTGGGTCAGGTTGGCCTCGGTGACGAAGGTCTCCGGCCAGATCCGGCGGAGCAGCTCCTCCTTGTCCACCACCTCGCCCCGGTGCTCGATCAGGACCAGCAGGATGGAGAGGGCCTTGGGCGTGACCGGGAGAGTCTCGCCGTCCCGGACGAGCCGGCGCCGCACCGGGTCGACGAGGAAACCGTCGAACCGGTACTGGCGCTTCTCCGCCACGACGGGGATTGTTGCAGTCATTCGTAAATACCTGATCCTCGGCTGGCTGCGCGAGGCCGCCCGAGCAGTCAGGCTCTTTCTTCGCCGTCAGGGCCTTCGCTGGGCCTCGGCGACCCTCTCCATCGGCCTCTCCGTCGGCCTGTCCATCGGGTGCGGGGATCTCTGGGGCCGATTCTACGCCCATTTTGAGATTTTTTGAGGAAGTTTTAGCGGGTCTCTGAGGACTCTTGAGACCCTCCCGGCTAACCTACGTCTCAAGGCAGCCAGGTCTGCCAATCATTTTCAATACTTTGAAGTCTGTAGCACCGGAGGGAGTTTCAAGATCGGCAGCATCTTTTTTCTTGTTTCACTTGAAGTCTGAACGAGCCCGGGGCGACCCGGGCTCCTTCTTTTGTGGGGAGCTTCAATTCGGTCCGCTCTTCAGGCTGGAGAGCAGCCGCCCCCTGAGGTCCGGAAAGAGGCCCCGGTAGTCCTCGCGGCTCCGCTCGATGACGTCCAGCGCCTCGGGCCGGTCGTAGACGTGGGTGATGGCGATCACGCCGTCCTCGACCTCCCCCGGCGGTCTCTTGTAGGTGAGGAAGTAGTGCTTCAGCCGCTCGATCTGGGCGGGGGGCACGTCGGCGAGGTCCTGGAAGTGGCCGAAGGCCACGTCCCCCTTGAGCACGGCCACGATCTTGTCGTCCGCCTGGTCGCGGTCGATCAGGCGCAGCCCGCCGATGGGCACGGCCTGGAGCAGGAAGTCGCCGTGGGAGAAGGTCTTCTCCGTCAGGACACAGATGTCCAGGGGGTCGCCGTCCCCTTCCACGGTATTGCGGCCGGTCCGCTCCTGGGAGAGGGCGGCCACGCGCTCGCCGCAGAAGGTCTGGGGCACGAAGCCGTAGAGGGTCGGGCAGACGTTGGAGTACTTCTGCGGCCGGTCGACCTTGAGGTGGCCGCTCGGCTTGTCGATCTCGTACTTGACCGTGTCCGTGGGGACGATCTCCACAAACGTGGTCACCACGCCGGGCGCCTCCGGTCCGATGGAGACCCCGTGCCACGGGTGGGGCTTGAACAGGAGCTGCAGCAGCCCCCAGGTGCGGTCCTCTTGCTCGCTCATGCTCTGACTCCTCTATGCTCTCCCCGTGAGGTGGATCGCCCTCTGGCTGCTCCTGACCGGCGCCCATGTGGCGGGCTGGGCGCTCGCCCGCTGGTCTGCCGGGGGCGGCTGGACACCGGGCGAGGAGACCCTCGTCCACTTCGCGCTCGTCCCCCCCATCCAACTGGCAGCGCTCTGGGTCGTCGCGACCGTCCGGCAGCAGCCCCGCAAGAAAGACGACCGGGATCAGCGGGCGGGAACGCCGCCCAGGTAGGCCCGGACCTCGGCCAGATCGGGCAGGTTCGTGTCCGCCTCGCTCCAGATCCCGGCCAGGGCGGCGTAATGCCGGCGGGCGGCCTCCCTGTCCCCCATCTTGACCGCGGCGCGGGCGGCGCCGAGCAGCGAGGCGGCGCGGTTCGGCATGCGCAGCAGGGACGCCTGGAACTGTTGCGCGGCCTCCTCCGCCCTGCCCAGCTCCAGCAGGACCTCGCCGTAGAGCTCGGGCGCAGGTTTGACGGGGTCGGGCGGACCCGAGGGGGGCGGCATCTTCGCCTCCAGCTCCGCGGCCTCCTTGAGGAGGGCCAGGGCCTCCTCCGGCTTCTTCCGCGCGAGGAGGACCAGGGCCGAGACCTCCTTCTCCATGATGGGTCCCGCCCCCTCCTTCAGAGAGCGGAGGCCCTCGGCCGCCTGCTCGGCGGCGGCCAGGTCTCCGGCCCGGGCCGCGCCCAACCCCATCGCCAGGAGCCCGGCGCCGTCCCCGCGCCCGTGGGCCATGCCGCAGTGCGCCTCTTCGACCTTGTCCTTCTCGGCTGCGGGCTTCGCCGGCTGCCAGGTCCGGGTCTCGACGCGGTAGCGCGCCTCCATCCCTGCCAGGGAGGAGGCCACCCGCGGGCTGTCGCTCTCCCTCGCCGCCTGCCGGGCGATCTCCAGCACCTCCTCGGCCTTCCGGAGGCGCCCCTGCTGGGTATAGGAGTAGGCAAGCCAGGAGAGGCTGTGGAAGTCCCGCTTCTCCACCGCCAGGCCGCGCCGCTTCACCCAGTCGACCGAGGCGGCCCAGGCGGCTTCATTGGAAGCGCTCGTCTCCGCCCATTGGCCGAGCTGGACGAAGATGTGCGAGGGCATGTGGAGCGCGTGGTGGGCAGACGGAGCCACTTTCGCGTAGATGCGGGCCGCCCGCAGGCCGAGCGGCGCGTGCACCGGGTCGTCGTAGGCGTGGATCAGGTAGTGCACGACCCCGGGATGCTCGGGGTTGCGGTCGAACAGCTCCTCCAGCACGGCCGCGGCCTTGATGAGGTCTCTATCGCGGTCGGGGCCGGTCTGGCCGCCGACGAGCGCCGGGCCGATCAGGGAGAGGGCATAGAAGCTCGCGGCTTCGAAGTCGTCCGGCCAGCGCTCGTGGAGCTGCCGCATGGCCTCGGCATAGGCGCGGTCGCGGTCCTTCTTCTCCCCCTCGCCGTAGAGCACCTCCACCGCGGCCATCCAGGCCTTCTCCCGCTCGGTGGGGGCCTTGGCGGCGCGCGCCTCCGGGGCCGGAGCGAGGCGCTCCAGCGCGGCCAGGGCGGCTTCGCGGTCCTGCTCGGACCAGATCGGGTGGTTGTAGGTCATGGCCTCGCCCCAGTACGCCAGGGCGAAGCCGGGGTCGGCCTTCTGCGCCTCGCGGAAGGCGTCCGCCGCCTCGTCGTACCAGAAGCTGTGGAGGGCGGCCACGCCGCGCACGAAGTGCGCCTGGGCCTCGGGCGAGCCCGAGGTCGGGAAGTCCACCCGGCCCAGGTCGGAGGCGCGGGCGGGCAGGACCAGAAGGACGCCAAGGACAGCAAGGACGGGTAGGGGTGCTCGGCTCATGGGGCGATTCTAATCGACTACCTTCTGTTGAAAGACCTCGCGATCCTCGAGACGGTAGGCGGTCAGCTCCTTCCCCCAGGCGCAGCCGGTATCCAGGCCGGCGACGCCGTTGCCGATCCGGAGGCCCAGGGCGGCCCAGTGGCCGAAGAGGACGGTCTCGTCCCGGCTCCGGCGGCCGGGCGCGTCGAACCAGGGGAGGTGGCCGTCGGGAGCGTCCCCGGGCGGGCCGCTGAAGGAGGCGCACATGCTGCCGTCCGGCCGCAGGGTCCGGAGCCTGGAGAATCCGGCCAGGGCGACGCGGAGGCGGTCGCCGTCTTCGAGGCTCTCCTCCCAGCGCTCGTCGGCCTTGCGCTCGAAGCCGGCGAGCAGGCCAGGCGCGTTGCCGTCGCGCAAAGCCGCTTCGGTCTCCCGAGCCAGCTCCTCGGCGCGCCCTGGCGTCCACTCCGGGAAGAGCCCTGCATGGACCAGGATGTAGCCCCCTTCGCGGTGGATCAGGGGGCGGGTGCGGAGCCAGGCCAAGAGGTCATCCAGGTCGGGCGCGTCGAGCACGTCTGCCAGGGTGTCTCGGCGCCTGGGCGAGGACACGCCCGCAGCCCGGGCCAGGAGGTGGAGGTCGTGGTTGCCGAGCACGGCGACGATCCGCTCCCCCTGCTCCGCGGCCCAGCGCAGGACCTCCACAGAGCGCGGCCCGCGGTTCACCAGGTCGCCGACCAGCCATAGCCGGTCGTGCCGGGGATCGAGCTGGATCTTTCGGAGAAGCTTCTGGAGGGTCTTGAAACAGCCGTGGATGTCACCGATCGCGTAGGTCGCCATCGGGGGTAACGATACCTCACCCCCTGTCCCGGGACAGGGGGTGAGGTGGTCCTCTACCCCTTCACCTCCTGCGCCGCGCCGCTGCGCAGGGCCTCGTCGACCAGGGCGCGGAACTTCTTCTGCGCCTCCTGGGCCAGGCGCTCCTGCTGGCGTCCCAGCTCTTCTTGCTGCCGGCCGAGCACTTCCATCTTCTCTCCGAGCACCTCCATCTCCTTGCCGAGCGTCTCCATTTCCTCGGCAAGCTTTTCCATATCGGCTACCAGCTTCTCGTGGTCCTCGCCGCGCCGCCCCTGTCTGCTGCCCAGGGCTCCCTGCTTGGCGCCGAGCTCTCCCTGTTTCGCGCCCAGCTCCCCCTGCTGCGCGCCGAGACGGCCCTGACGGGCTCCCAGCTCCCCCTGCTTCTCGCCCAGCTCCGATTGCGGCCGGAAGATCTCCTCGGCCTGCTTCAGCAGGGCAGCATCGCGGACCACGTAGGCCTTGCCGTTCCGGCGGAAGTACAGGATCGGCTCCTCGCCTTTCTGAAGCTCCTTGGCGCGGCGGACGTCGTCCATCGAGCCGTTCATCACGCTCCGGCTCTTTCCCAGCATCAGGACGTACGACTCGCCCTTGGACCAGGTGTGGCTCATCCTGGGCGGGGCTGGGGGCGCGGGGGGGACCGGCGGCACCGGGGGCACCGGGGGCACCGGAGGCGGCGGGCCCGCCTGGCTCACCCGTGCGACCGGTGCGACGGCCGGAACGGCCGGAGGGGCCATGGGAGCCGCGGGCGCCGGAGGCACGGGCAGAGCCTCGCGCACCGGGGGAGCTGGCGGGGCCGGAGGCGCCGGGACGGCTTGGTCTACCTGGGCGACCGGGGCCGGAGGGGCCATGGGGGCCTCGGGGGCCGGAGGCACGGGCGGGGCTTCGCGTGCCGGGGGCGCAGGGGGTGCCGGCGGGGCCGGAGGCGCCTCCTGAGCCACCATCCGGAAGGGGACCACGGCCACGAGCGCGAGCAGGACGATCAGGCTCGCCCACTTGAGGGGGAGCCGGCGGTTCTCGGAAGCCTGTTCCAGCATCTGCAATCTCCTTTTCAAGGTCTGAACGGACGGCGCAGCCCCCGCGGCAGCCATGCGGCTGGCCCGCGGCGCGACTCCCAGCCGCAACAGCAGCCGGCCGTACGCTTCGGGTTCGGAATCGAGGACGCGGAGCACCTCCGCGTCGCAGGCGGCCTCCCGGGCGAGCGCGTACTCGCGGGCGGCCAGCCTGACCAGGGGATGGAAGTAGAGAAGCCGTTGCGCCAGGGCCGGGATCCACCCCCACAACAGGTCGGCACGGCGGACGTGGACGAGCTCGTGGCACAGGGCCATGGAGAGGTCCGAAGAGGAGAGAGACCGGCCTGCCGGGAGCAGCACCACCGGCCGGAGCAGGCCCAGGACCTGCGGGGCTTCCGCGTCGGGAGAGACCCGCAGCTCCGCCCGCTCCCCGAGCCCGAGCCCGCTGCGCAGCTCCGCGAACCGCCTCGCGAGCCAGGGCTCCTCCACCGCAACGGATCGCCTCACCAGCCGCCGGGCCTGGGCGAGGTGGCGGACGGTCCCGGCGAGCTGCGCGAGCAATCCGGCCAGCCAGACGCCGGCCAGCACCGTCTCCCAGGTAAAGCGCCAGGGGAAGCGGAAGACGGGCTCAGGAGGAGCGGAGGGGATTTCTGCTCCGATTGGGACGTAGCTAGGAGCTGTCAGGACAGTCTCAGGCGCCGGAAGCAGCGGCAGCTCCAGGGGAGAGACCCAGGCGAGGCTCACCAGGACCTTGAGGCAGGCGAGCCACCAGAGAGCGCAGCGAAGAGAGGCCGGAAGTTTGGGGAAGAGGCGGCACACGGCCCAGACCGCCCCCACGAAAAGGGCGCCGTGGAGGGACGCCCGCAGGAGCGCATCCAGGAGGTGCCCTGTCATGGCTCCCTCCTCTGGGACCTGAGACGATCCACGAGCTGCTCCAGCTCGGCCAGCTCGTCGTCGGAGACCTCGGAACGCTCCGTGAGGTAGCTGACGAACGGCGAGACCGAGCCCGCGAGCGTCTTTTCGACGAAGGACTCGACCGCCCCCCGCAGCAGCTCGACCGGCGAGCTGGCAGCCCGGTAGTGGAACACCCCCGCGACCTGCTCGCGCTCCAGGTGCCCCTTCTGACGGAGACGCTCCATCATGGTGAGCACCGTGGACCTGGCGAGGCCGCGGGGGGCTCCGAAGCTCTCCGCCACCTGCCCGACCGACACCGGCCCCACCTCCGCCACGTGCCTGAGGAGCACCAGCTCCTGATCTCCGATGGATTTCCCGCTCATCGTCCCTCCCAGCTTGTCTACAACTGTCGTCAGGCTACTCCTGACTACAGATGTCGTCAAGCCCCTTTTACGGAGCGGGAGGGAGGAAGTTTCGGACTTCCCTACCGGATGGTCAGCGCGCCGTTCTGGATCGTCAGGTCGAGCTGGTCCCCGTCCCTGTCGCGCAGGACGGTGAGGCCCGGGTCGATCGTGACCGGGCTCCTTCCGCGGGGCGCCTGCCGGGAGATGCTCATCCGGACTTCCAGGAGATCGCCCGGCAGGCGGTTCAGGGACCGGTCCGGGGACTGGAAGTTGATGACCACGAGCCCGGGGACGTCGGCATTCACCAGAACGGTCGCCTTGTAGCGCGGTTCCACGCGGACCCAGGGCTTGCCCGCGACCACCTTGGGGTCGTAGCGCAATGCGATCCGGCCGCTGGAGAGGGCGATCGGATCCCCGGTCGCGAGCTTCACCCGGGCGACCTTGCCGGCCCGCACCCGGCCGCCGATCGCGGAGAGCCGGGCTTCCGTGTCCTCGCCGTCGTCATCATCATCATCGTCATCCTCCCGGATCTCCAGCTCGCCCGGCTTCGGCTCGATCTGCAGCCGTTCCCCGGAGCCGGCGATGATGAAGGTATCCGCGATGTCCAGATCGATGTCGTAGACCTCCCTGTCCTTCACCGAGTTGGAGAGGCGGAAGTAGAACACCGCGAGAGGCCCGTCGACGGCGTTGATGGAGCTCGAGGGCGATCGGAAGGTGACGTCTGCCCCCTGGCCATCGAACGAGACCTGGAAGGTGGCATCCTGACGGGCGCTGAAGACCTCGACCTTCTCCAGGCTGGCAAAGGGCGAGCCGGCCGCTGCCGCCTCACCGGTCGCGGCATTGGCGGTCGAGCGGGCGGTCGAGCGGTTGCGGCCGGACCGGCGGACGCCGATGCAGATCTGCCCCTGGGCGATGGGCCGCGACGCGTAGGTGCGCACGACCACGGCCACCAGATCGCCCGGGCCGCCGCGGGCATCGTTGACCCGCAGCGCGAGCTTCTGGTCGGCCGCGGCTTCTTGAGGAGCGAGGGTGAAAAGGGCGAGGGCCGCCACGGCGAGGGCGGTCCGGAGACGGTGCGAAGAGGGGTGATTCATGAGGGTCCTACCTTCCTACTGAGAGCCGGCTCCCTCCTCCGGAGGCCGGACCATGAACCGGACCGCCTCCGAGGCCGCGAGCCGGGCGCCCCGCTCGTCCAGGGCTTCCACGCTCCAGGTGTAGAGAACTGCAGGATGGAGGCCACGCGCGACGTCTTCCGGTAGTCTGGCGGATGGGACTGTCACCATCTCCTGCCAGAGCACCGTATCGTCGACGGCCCGCAGGGTGACGCGGTACGAGCGCGCCCCTTCGACTCCCTCCCAGCGGAACTCCCGCGGCAGCTCGTTGAATTCCCCGCTCGGCCCGATCGCCCGCAGCTCGGTGCCGCGGTAGACCTCGCCGGCTCCTCGATCGGGGAGCGGTGGCGCCTGCCCGGCCCGGAGGAACAGGCCCAGGCCGAGCGCCAGGGCGAGCAGGGCGGCCAGGCTCACAGCCCAGGCCAGGACCGGCTTCCGCCGGGCAGGAAAAGCCAGGGGAAGAGGTGTCCTGGGGAGGTTGAGCTGCTCCAGCCTGGAGACTACATAGTCCACATCCTCCTGTCCTGCCTCGCCCGGCGCTTCCGCGAAGAGCCGTGCCAGCTCGCGCTCCGACGCGCAGGCCGGGCAGCGGGCCGCGTGCTCCTCCAGCCAGCGCCTCTCGCCGGGGGTGACCTCGCCGGTCTCCAGCCGCAGCCAGTCTTCCGGGGGCGGGCAGCCGTCCTCCTGGGACCAGGCGGAACGCAGCGACTCATTCAGCGGCACGGCTTACCTCCTTGACGAGCCCGAACCGGCGCCGGAGCTTGCGTGTGGCGCTCACGATGAAGGCCTTGGCCCCCGAGCGGTTCTCCAGCCTGAGGAGCTCGGTGATGCACGGGAGGGTGAGGCCGTTGGCGAAGTGCAGGTAGAGGACCCTGGCCTCCAGGGGCTCCAGCTCCTCCATCGCGGCGCGCAGCTCGCCCGCGGCCTCGGCCCGCGCCAGGACCTCCTGGGCATCGGGCAGGGGATCGGCCACCTCCGGCGCGGCCTCCAGCTCGGTGAGCGGCGCGGTCCGCCGCCGGTTGGACTCGCCGCGGTTGATGGCCACGCTGCGGGTGACCTGATAGAGCCAGGTCGAGAACCGGCTCTCCCCGCGGAAGGAGCCGAGCCGGGAGTGGACCCGGAGGAACACCTCCTGGGCGAGGTCGGCGGCCTCCTCGCGGCTGCCGCAGACCCGCAGGCACCAGTAGGCGACCTTGGGATAGAAACGACGGTAGAGGATGCCGAGGCACTCGGAGGCAAGGGCCGGCTGGGTGCGGGCCTTTTCGACCAGTTCCTCGTCGCTGAGTTTCTCCAGATCCACGTGCCGCGCTCCCCCCGGGTAGGGTACAGGAAGAAATCCGGCCCCGGCCAGACGGAGGGAACGTCGTGCAAGAAGCGGCCATGCCTCTTGAGACAGTAGGCAGACCGCTCCGGAACAGACGGCGTCAGGAGGGCTCGGGGCCCTGCACGCAAGAGGTGAAGGAAAAGGTATAGGCGCGGGTGCCGGGAGTGAGGAAGCGCAAAACCACATGCCTGCGCCGGAACTCGGCCGGGCCAATGAGTGAGACCATCCGAGGACGGTCCCAGGCGGCGAAGGTGCGGCCGTCCCGCTCGGCCACGTCCGCGCCCCGGTCCTCGGGCGAGACGGGGCCGCCGTCCACCTCGATCTCCAGCTCGGCGATCCCACCGGAAGGCGAGCTGACCACGACGTTGACCCCGGCGGCGTCGCAGACCAGCTCCAGCCCGGCGCCCGCCTCCAGGGACTCCATGAACTCGGCCTCGTGCCGCCAGGACCCGCGGGCGTTGAACATGCCGGGCGGCGCCGGCTCCTGGTCGTTCCGGTGCCGGACCTCCTCGCCCGGGCGGTAGCCTTCCGCGGCCAGAAGCCTGCCCCGGAGGTAGCCGATGTAGGTCTCGCGCGTGGCCGGATAGCAGACGGCGCCGGGGCGGTCCTCCTCGCGCAGAGGGGCCAGGACCGGCGGCATGGGCTCCTCATCCCCGGCCTCGCGCAGGAGCCGCTGGATCCACTCCTCGGTATAACCGTAAGCCCCCTCCCCGAAGTGCTCGTAGCGCAGGTATCCCCGGGCATCGGCGAGGTACTTGGCGGGCCAGTAGTGGTTGGCATACAGCCGCCAGGTCTCGCGGGAGTTGTCCAGCAGAACCGGATAGGGGATTCCCTCGGCACGGACGGCCGCCGCGACCACGGCCGGATCACCCGTGAGCTCGAACTCCGGCGTGTGGACGCCGACGATGGTCAGCCCCCGGCCGGAGTAGCGCTCGTGCCATTTCCGCAGGTAAGGCAGGGTGCGCAGGCAGTTGACGCAGGTCGAGTCCCAGAAATCGACCAGAACGACCCCGCCCCGCGACGCGGCCATGGACACTTCCGGCCCCTGGACCCACTCGCCAGGACCGAATTCGGGAGCGCGGAGGGGGACGGTGATCGGCGGCACGGCGGGAGTATATCCGCGCCATTCTCGCCTATGATTACGGCCAAATCATGATCGCTCCTCCGTACGAGGCCCCCCGCAAGGGCCGCCTGCGCGTCCTGATCCTCGCCCTGCTCGGGCTGCTCGCCGCCTGGGTGGCATGGGAGGCCATCACCTGGCCGGACGTTTCCGCCCTCGCCAAGGAGGAGCCGGAGACGAGCGCCTTCATCGAGCAGCATCGCCGTGGCGGATGGCTCGGCCTGGGCAAGGACCGGGACTTGAAGTGGACGTGGGTCTCCGGCTCCCGGATCTCCTCCAACCTCAAGCGGGCGGTCATCGTCTCGGAGGACATCGAGTTCTTCTCCCACAGGGGCTTCTCCACCCGCGAGCAGCGGGCGGCTCTGGAGGACGCCTGGGAGGACAAGAAGCTCCCCCGCGGGGCCTCAACCATCACCCAGCAGCTCGCCAAGAACCTCTGGCTCTCCCCCTCGCGCAACCCTCTGCGCAAGGTCAAGGAGGCCATCCTCACCTGGCAGCTCGAGCGGAGCCTGACCAAGCGCCGCATCCTGGAGACCTACCTGAACGTGGTGGAGTTCGGCGAGGGGATCTACGGCGCCGAGGCCGCGGCGCGCCACTACTACGGCAAGTCCGCCCGCAGCCTCACTGAGCGCCAGGCCGCCGAGCTCGCCGCCAGCCTGCCCCGTCCGAAGTCATGGCACCCGGGGAGCAAGAGCAAGAGCTACCAGAGCAAGGTGCGCTCGATCCAGCGCAGGATGGCCAAGGCGAGCTGGCTACGCCGGCGGGTGTGAGCGCGCGTCTATAGCTGCCCGGCAGGGTCGTAGGTGGCGAGCCCTTCCAAGGCCGCCGCCTCGAGGAGACGGTGGTCGGAACAGGCAAAAGTGACATCGAGTCCTTCCTGGCTCAAGAGCAGGGCGCTCGCGAGTTGGAGAGCGTCGGCGCCGCGGAGGGGATTGCGCTCGCAGAGTCCAGGTATGAGAGTAAGGATCTCAGCTCCGATCGCTACCTGTGTAAGCTCCTCCCAATCAGCTGCGAAGCGAACCCGGAGCTGTTCAAACTCAGAGTCGAGCAGGAGCCCTTCCCGGCGACGGCGAGCCAAGGTTGCGTGGATCTCTGCGGACGCGAGGCGCGAGGCGGCGACCGGATTCCCTTCCGCCGCTGCCTCGCGCATTTGCTCGGAACCCGGCTCCGCGACATAGAGTTTGACCAGGGCGCTGGTATCGACGAAAAGGATCAACGCCGATCCTCAAGGATCATTTCGGAAGCCAACTTGCCTCGGTTCGGGAAGGCAGGACCTTGAAACGCGGTTCGCGTGGCCCGGTTGGGAAGCGCCACCAGACCGCGGGTCGCCATCTCGGTCAGGCGCGCCTGCTCGTCCATTTCTCGGAGCTGGGATAACGGAACCAACGCGGCTACCGGCTGGCCGTCGCGCAGCACGACAATCTGCTCGCCGGCCTCAGCTCGCTGTAAGTAGCTGGAGAGTTGGTCTTTCAGGACTCTGGTGCTCACGGTGGGCATGGACACCTCCTGCGGCCATTGTAGCCGCACCCTGGGGAGCAGGACAAGGAAACCGGCGTGCGACAGGACGTGGAATCGAAGAAACTGGTGCTCTGCTCCAACAGGTAAGATACGGCGGATTGAGGTAACGGCTTTCTCCGGAGGAGTCTCCCATGCGCCTGTTCGCCTTTGAAGGGATCCACTACACACCGAAGGCGGGCGACGCCGGCTCGCTGGCCGCGCCGCCTTACGACCAGATCAACGACGCGGCCCGGGACCGCTTCCATACGCAGGACCCGCACCAGTTCGTGCACCTCACCCGACCGCTAGCGCCGGAGGGGGGCGACCCCTACCGGTTCGCCGCAGCCTTGCACCACAAGTGGATGGACGAGGAGATCATCGGCCGCGACGGACGGCCCGCGCTCTATCCCTACGTCATCGAGCTGGCGGGCGGCGGCCGGCGGCTCGGCGTGCTCGGTCTCGCGGGACTGGAGGACGCCAAGGTCATCCGTCCTCATGAGCAGACGCTCGACAAGCCGCTCGCCGACCGCCTGGCCCTGCTCTCGGCCATGCACGTGGACCTCGAGCCCGCCTTCCTCCTCTCCGAGGACGGCGGCAGGCTCGACGCTCTGGTCGCCGAGGACGTGGCCAGCACCGAGCCGCTGGTGAGACACCAGGACGCCGACGGCCACTTCCACGTGATCTATCAGGTAGATGACCCCGACCGCATCCGCCTCTACCAGCAGGCTGTGGCGGGACCCGCGGCGATCGCGGACGGCCACCACCGCTACAAGGTGGCGCAGCGGTTTGCCAACGATCGCGGTATCCGGCCCGGAACCTCCGCATCCGCCAAGCTGGCCGTGGTCACCAGCATCGCCGCTCCGGCCCTGACCATCGAGCCGATCCACCGCGCCCTGCGCGAGGAGATCGACCCGGCGCCTCTCGCGGGCTTCGTCACTTCGACCCAGCCGTTTCATGGCAAAGGCGGCACCGACTTCGCGCGGGCTGTGGCTGAGGCTCAGCAGCCTGCCATCGGGATCTGGAGGGCCGGGCACGACCCCGAGGTCTGGCTGCTCGGCGGCGCGCCGAAGCTCACCGTGGAGCTCCTCCACGAGACCCTCCTCCCCGCCCTGGGCTACGCGTCCGACGCGGCCACGGACGGCACGGTCGTCTATCGCGCCAATCCGGAGGAGCTCTGGAGCCAGGTGGCCGGCGGCGAGCTCAAGACCGGCATCTGGCTGCCGCCGATGCTGCCGAGCGCCTTCTCCGCCGCCATCGCGGATGGCCAGATGCTGCCGCCGAAATCGACCCGGTTCATGCCCAAGGTCATGTCCGGCCTGGTCTGGGCCGATCACGACTCCCGGCTCCTTTAGCCTCCCGTCCCCTCCTGTCTCCTCCCACCTCCGGCGCGAGGCCGCCGGAGGTGCGGGCATAGAGACGAGGCCCCGGCTCTCCTTACCCTGCGCACAAAGGAGACCAACCATGCGCAGCTCCCTTTTCGCCCGCAAGCCGCTCGATGTTCTGCTCGCCGAGCTTCAGGGCGAGGATCGCCTGCACCGCATCCTCGGCCCCGTCCAACTGACCGCGCTCGGCGTCGGAGCCATCATCGGCGCCGGCATCTTCGTCACCACCGGCGCCATCGCCAAGGAGGTCGCCGGGCCGGCGCTCATGCTGTCCTATGTAGTAGCCGGGCTCGCCTGCGTGTTCGCGGCCCTGTGCTACGCCGAGTTCGCCTCCATGGTGCCGGTCGCGGGCTCAGCCTATACCTATGCCTACGCTACCCTGGGCGAGCTGTTCGCCTGGATCATCGGCTGGGACCTGGTTCTGGAGTACGCGGTGGGCGCGGCCACCGTGGCCAACGGATGGTCCGGCTACTTCCAGAGCGCCCTGGCCAGCTTCGGCATCACCCTGCCCACGGCCATCAGCGGCCCGGTCGTGAACTACGACCCGGAGCTCGGCAGGCTGGTCGCCACCGGCTCGTTGATCAACCTGCCGGCGCTGGTCATCGTCGCCGTGGTCACGGCCGTCCTGGTGCGGGGGATCCGGGAGAGCGCCGGGATCAACGCGGTCATGGTGGGAGTGAAGGTGGTGGCGGTTCTCTTCGTGATCGCGGTCGGGGCCTTCTACGTGAACCCGGACAACTGGAAGCCCTTCGCGCCGTTCGGATTGAGCGGCCTGAGCCTCTTCGGCCACACGCTGCTGGGGCAGACCGATCCCGGCGGCCGGCCGCTCGGCATGCTGGCGGGCGCGGCCCTGGCCTTCTTCGCCTACATCGGCTTCGACTCGGTCTCGACCCACGCCGAGGAGGCGAAACGTCCCCAGCGGGACGTGCCCATCGGGATCATCGCCTCGCTCGTCCTCTGCACGGTCCTCTATCTCGCGGTGGTGGCGGTCCTGACCGGCATGGTTCCCTACACGGAGCTGGACATCCAGGCGCCGGTGGCGGATGCCTTCGACAGGGTCGGGCTGGGATGGGCTCACTTCCTCCTGGCGGTTGCGGGAGTGGCCGGGATCACCTCGGTGCTGCTGGTCATGATGCTCAGCCAGCCGCGCGTGCTCCTCGCCATGGCGCGGGACGGCCTGCTGCCCCAGGGGTTCTTCGGGGACGTCCACCCGCGCTTCCGCACGCCGTGGAAGTCGACGGTCGCGACCGGTCTCTTCGTCGGCACGCTCGCGGCCTTCCTGCCGATCCAGGTCCTGCTCTCCCTGGTCAGCATGGGGACGCTCCTCGCCTTCGTGATCGTCTGCGCGGCCGTGCTCATCATGCGCCGCACGCACCCGGAAGCCGACCGCCCGTTCCGCGCCCCGCTGGTGCCCCTGGTGCCGATCCTCGGGATCTTCACCTGCATGGTCCTGATGTTCTCGCTCCCGGCGGAGAACTGGCTTCGGCTGGCGGTCTGGCTGGCGATCGGGCTGGCGATCTACTTCGGCTGGGGACGGAGGCACAGCGTGCTGCTAAGATCCCGCGAATGATCGGGATCGGAGAGAGCCCCCCGCGGCCGGACGGGTTCGCCAAGGTCACAGGCGCGGCACGGTACGTCGACGACATCTCCCTGCCGGGGATGATGCACGGGACGACCGTGCGCAGCCCCCACCCTCACGCCCGCATCCTGGAGATCCGCTGGCATCCGGAGAGAGCGCCAGCCGGGGCGCTCTGCGTCACGGCGGCCGACCTCCCCGGCCCCAACGGCGTCCAGCTCATCGACGACAGTTGGCCGATCCTGGCGGCGGACATCGTCCGCCACGTGGGCGAGCCGGTGGCCCTAGTCGTGGCGCCGACGCTGCTCGCCGCCCGCCAGGCTGTGGCCGCCGTGGAGGTCGTCTACGAGCCTCTCCCCCCGGTGCTCGACCTCGAAGAAGCCGCGGCCCATCCTCCTCTCTACGAGATCGGGATGGACAGCGGCGACCTGGAGGGCGGACTGGCCCTCGCCGACCGCGTGATCGAAGGGAAGTGGCGGACCGGCCACCAGGAGCACATCTATATCGAGTGCCAGGGGATGATCGCCTGGATCGACGAGGCCGGGGTGACGGCCGTCGGTTCCATGCAGTGCCCGTACTACGTGCACAAGGCCCTGGTCCATGCCTTCGACCTGCCGGACGAGCAGGTGCGGGTGCGGGCCTCGTCCGTGGGCGGCGGCTTCGGCGGCAAGGAGGACTTCCCGAGCCTCCTGGCCATCCACGCCGCCCTGCTCGCCCGGGCAACGGGCACACCGGTCAAGATGATCTACGACCGCCACGAGGACATCGTGGCCACGACCAAGCGCCATCCTTCGATCGTCCGCCATCGAACCGGCGTGGACCGCGACGGCCGCCTGGTCGCTCTCGACATCGAGATCCTGATGGACGGCGGCGCCTACACCACGCTCTCGCCGGTCGTGCTCTCCCGTGCCCTGCTCCACTCGTTCGGCCCCTACCGCTGCCCGAACGTGCGCATCCGCGGCCGGGTGCTCCGGACCCACACCGCCCAGAACAGCGCCTTCCGCGGCTTCGGCGCGCCGCAGGTCGAGTTCGCGATGGAGCGGCAGATGGACCGCATCGCCCGGACCCTGGGGCTCGATCCGCTGGAGATCCGGCTGCGCAATGTGGTCGAGGCCGGGGACCGCCTGCCCACCGGGCAGGTCCTGGACGAGTCCACCTCGGCCCGCCTCTGTCTCGAAGAGGCCGCGACGCGCACCCGCTTCCGCGAGCGCTGGCAGGAGCTCGAAGAGGCCCGGGGGCGAGCTACGGATGGAGAGCCGCTGCGGGGGATCGGGCTGTCGCTCTACTTCCACGGCGCCGGTTTCACCGGCAACGGCGAGCGCCGGATGAAGTCCCCGGTCACGGTCCGCCTCCTGGAGGACGGCCGCATGGAGATCCTGACCGCCATGACCGACATGGGCCAGGGATGCGTGGCAGTGTTCCCCCAGATCGCGGCGGCCGCGGCCGGGGTCGGACCCGAGGACCTGGTCTTCGCCGAGCCCGACACCGCCGAGGTCCCCGACTCCGGCCCCACGGTCGCCTCGCGCACCACGATGATCGTGGGCAACCTGATCGCCCGCGCCGTCACCGAGCTGCGGGACCGGGTGCTCGCGTGGGGCAGGGACGGGCAGCGCCTCCGCGACGCCGGCCGCGAGTACCGCCGGCAGGTCGGGCCGCTCGAGATCACCCTCCACCACGAGCCGCCCGAGTCGCAGATCTTCGACGAGACGTCCTACCGGGGCGCGGCTTATCCGGCCTACTCCTGGGGCGCCGACGTGGTCGAGCTGGAGGTCGATCCCGACACGCTGGCGGTGCGCCCGTTGCGCGTCACAGCGGTCTGCGAGGTCGGCCGGGCGATCCATCCGACCCTGTGCGCGGGCCAGATCGAAGGGGGCACGCTCCAGGCCATCGGCTGGGCGCTCATGGAAGAGGTCAAGCTCGACAACGGGCGCTATCTCAACGACCGGCTTGCCACCTACATCATCCCCACAATACGCGACACCCCCCGGATCGACGTCCACCTGCTGGAACGGCCGTGGGAAGGCGGCCCCTTCGGCGCCAAGGGGGTCGGCGAGCTGCCGATGGACGGCGGCGCCCCCGCGGTCGCCCAGGCGATCGAGAACGCCATCGGGATCGGCGTCACCGAGATCCCCGCCACGCCGGAGCGGCTGCTGCGCTGGGCCCTCACCCCCGACCCCTCTCCCGCCTCCCCATCCCCCCTCCCCGGGAGAGGGGCGCCACCACCCAACTCACTGCAAAACGCTGTTTCCGGCTCCCCCTCTCCCGGGGAGGGGGGATGGGGAGGCGGGAGAGGGGGTTGGGGGGTGAGGGTTTCCTTCACGGTCAACGGCCGGACAGTTGAAATCGAGGGGCATCCGATGGCGCGGCTCCTCGACGTGCTGCGGACGCGGCTCGAGCTCACGGGAACCAAGGAAGGGTGCGGCGAGGGAGAGTGCGGCGCCTGCACGGTGCTGATGGACGGCGAGCCGGTCCTCTCCTGCCTGGTGCCGCTCCTTCAGTGCGCGGGCCGGCGGATCGAGACCGTCGAGAGCCTCGCGGAGGGTCCGGCGCGGAGCTTCCTCGACCGCTTCATCTCCACGGGCGGCGTCCAGTGCGGCGCCTGCACGCCCGGCATCGTGGTCACGGCCTGGGCGCTCCTCCAGCGCAGCCCCGCGCCAACGGAGGAGGAGACACGGGTAGCCTTGGCCGGGAACCTCTGCCGCTGCACGGGTTACGAGGGGATCCTGCGGTCGCTCTCCGAGGAGCCGAAACAGTGATCGCGCTTCAGCCCAGGACGCTGGAGGAGGCGGTCCGGTATCTGGATGGAGATCCCGGCCTCGTCCCCACCGCCGGCTGCACCGACCTGATGGTCCGCGGAATCGAGGCGCTCCACCGGATGGACCGGGTGATCGACCTGCTGAGCGTCCCGGAGCTGCGCGGCATTCGGGAGGTCGAAGGCGGCCTGGAGATCGGCGCCACCACCCCCTTCTCGGAGATCCGCGCCTCGGCAGCCGTCCGTGCCGCCTTCCCATCCCTGGCCGAAGCCGCGGGGCAGATCGGCGGCTGGCAGATCCAGAACCGGGCGACGCTGGGGGGGAACCTCGCGAACGCCAGCCCGGCCGGCGATTCGCTGCCGGTCCTGCTCGCCCTGGACGCAGTCATCGTGCTGGCAAGCGCCCGCGGCCTTCGGGAAATCCCCTACGACGAGTTCCATACGGGCTACCGAAAGACCGCGCTCCAGCCCGGAGAGATCGTGGCCCGCATCCGCCTCCCCTTCCTCCCCATGGGCTCGGTCCAGGCGTTCCGCAAGGTGGGGACGCGGGAGGCCCAGGCAATCAGCAAGGTGGTCGTCGCCATGGTCGGAAGGACCGAGGCCGGCCGGATCACGGACTTCCGCCTCGCCGCCGGCAGCATCGCGCCCACGCCCATCCGCCTGCGCGCCGCCGAGGCCGCGGTCCAAGGCCAACCTGCCGGACCCGAGACCGCCGCGCTCGCCGGTCGGGAGTCGGCGCGGGAGGTCTCCCCCATCGATGACGTCCGCTCCACCGCGGAGTACCGGAAGTTCGCCCTGGAACGAGTGGTGCGGCGGATGGTTCTGGAGCTGACCTGATGACGAAAGACATCGTCGACCGGCTGCGGAGCGCCAACCTCGCGTTCAGCCGGCTGTACCCGGGTGACTCGGCCCGGCGCCAGCCGGTCCACACGGTCTACGGCGGAGCGCACCTGTTCAAGGCCGACACGGCCTCCCGTCTCGGTGCTCTCGCGCTGCGCTCCTTGGAGGAGTACGCGCCCGAGCCCGCGGATCTTGCGTCGGCGGCCAGCCTCTCCGAGGGGCTGGCGGCGAAGGTCCACCCGCGGGTGACCGAAAAGCTCCACCGCGAGCCGGTCGAGGACTTCCGCGTCGACTTCGAGGACGGCTACGGCAACCGGCCGGACGCGGAGGAGGACGGCCATGCCGAGTCCGCCGCCCGCGAAATGGCCGAGGGGCTGGCGGCCCGGAGCCTGCCGCCGTTCATCGGCATCCGGATCAAGCCTTTTACCGAGGAGCTGCGGGAGCGCTCGTTCCGCACCCTCGCCCTCTTCCTCAAGGAACTGGGGGGCCGGCTGCCGGACAACTTCGTGGTCACCCTGCCCAAGGTGACCATTCCCGACCAGGTCGCCGCGCTCGCCGACCTGTTCGACCTGCTGGAGCCGGCCCTGGACCTGCCCGCGGGCTCGCTCCGCCTGGAGATCATGGTCGAGACCCCGCAGTCGATCCTCGACGCGCAGGGGCAGTGCCCCCTGCCGCGCCTGGCCGAGGCGGCCCGCGGCCGGTGCGTGGCCGCGCACTTCGGCACCTACGACTACACGGCTTCCTGCGACATCACGGCGGCCCACCAGAGCATGGCCCACCCGGTCTGCGACTTCGCCAAGCACATGATGAAGGTCGCCTTCGCAGGCACGGGCATCTGGATCTCGGACGGGGCCACCAACGTCCTCCCTGTCCCGCTCCACCGGCCGGCGAAGGGCGCGGCCCAGGCCGCAGAGAACCGCGCCGTGGTCCACGACGCCTGGCGCCTCCACTCCCGGCATGTCCGGCACTCGCTCGTCAACGCCTTCTATCAGGGATGGGACCTCCACCCCGCGCAGCTCGTCACCCGCTATGCCACCGTCTTCGCCTTCTTCCTCGAAGGGCTGAACGCCGCCTCCGAGCGCCTCCACAACTTCGTGCAGAAGGCTGCGCAGGCGACGCTTGTCGGAGATGTCTTCGACGACGCGGCCACCGGGCAAGGGCTCCTCAACTACTTCCTGCGGGCCGTGAATTGTGGAGCCCTGTCCGAAGAGGAGGCGCTGGAGCGCTCGGGGCTCACCCTGGAAGAGCTGCGCGGGCGGTCCTTCGTGAAGATCCTCAAGAACCGGCGCGGGTGATCTACGCCCGCCGCAGGGTTGCCTCAATCAGGCCGTAGGGCTCCGGGGTGGCCACAAAGACCTCGTTGCGGTTTTCCAGGCCGAAGCGGGTGAGGTCCACCGGGATGTGGTGGATGTTGGGCATGACGAGGTGGATCTCCTCCACGTCCGGCACCTCCAGCGCCGACTCTCCCATGGCGTAGAGGGTGTGCTGGACCGAGCGGCTGTCGTGCTCCACGAAGGCGTCCAGGAGCCGGCGCCTCACCTCGCGGAAGCGGTCGCCGAAGGGGAGGTCCGGCCGGGTGTAGATCCAGGTGGCGCGGACCGAGGTGGCGAGCAGGCGGTCCGTGGTCTCCGGGAGAGTCGTGTAGCGGTCCCGCGGGTAGCCCTCGAAGGCGGACTTCGCGGTCTTCATCACTACCAGGTCCTCGATCCCCGCCACCACTCGCACGCTCTCGCGGGTGCGGGTCACAACGGCGGTGCGCTTCTCACCCCCGGCCCGGCGGAAGGCTTGCGGATGGAGCTGCTCCCACAGGTGCTCGGTCAGCTCAACGCGGGCGCTCACCGCTGGCTGGCTCTCCCGCAAAAAGTGCTCGGTCAAGAGGAGGCCGAAGCTCTCCACGTCATCCAGCGGATGGTCGGCCGCCAGGGCATAGACCGTGTTCTTCATCGTATCCGTGGGCAGGACCCGGCTGTTGTCCCCCTCGGTGTAGCAGGTGCCGAAGTCCCCCTCCAGGCGGATGGCGACTGTGACGTCCTTCAGCTCGTGGGCGTCCGGACCGCGCCGGACGGTCACGAGGCGCACCGCGGACTTCCCGTAGCCGTTGCCGGCCAGTGTGACAGGCATCTCAGCTCCCCCGGTAGGTCGAATAGCCGAACGGGCTCAGCAGGAGCGGGACGTGGTAGTGCTGGTCCGCGTCCCGGACGTGGAAGACGATACATGCCATGGGATAGAAGGACTCCCTCCCCTGCAGGGCGAACCACGTGGAGAGATCGAACGTGAGCCGCCAGACCCCGGCTCGCAGGGGCGAGTCCAGGAGCTGCTTCGCGCGTCCGTCGGCATCGGTCAGCCCCCGGCCCATCTCTTTCCAGCCGTCCTCCCAGACCTCCAAAACCACGGGAACGCCCGCCGCAGGACGCCCGCGAGAGGTGTCGAGCACGTGAGTGGTGATGCCTACGGCCACAGCAGCTTCTCCAGGCGGAGACGGGTGATCTCCCGCTGCTCTCCGGCGGCCACCTCGAGCTCGGTCGAGGCGTCGTTGCCCAGGCGCCCGCCGAGCAGGTTGAGCATCTCGAAGGCGCTCTTGCCGGTGGCGCAGACCAGGAAGACGTGGCCGAACCGCTGCTCGTAGAGACGGTTGGCCTCGGCGAGCTCCGCCAGGATCTCCGCCGAGGCCTCATCGGCGCCGGCCTGCTCCTGAGTGGACCACCGGCTCTCCACGCCATCTCCGGCAGGCCGCTCGCCGATCCGGGGGTGGGCCGCGAAGGCCTCCAGCCAATCGTTCCTGCCGAGCTCGCCGAACGCGCGCTCGGCGGCGGTGAAGAGGCTCTGCGGCTCGTGGAACGGCCGCGCCCTCGCGACCTTGCCCGCCCAGGTCCGGGAGCCGCAGCAGGCGAGGAGCCGCGCCTCCACGTCAGGCACCGGCAGGACGTTCAGCAGGTCGAGGGCGCCCAACCGGCCGAAGACCCGCAGCCGCGCCACGCCGCCGTCGGGATGGATGCCGAGACGGACGTGGGTGAACGGCCCGGCTGCGAGGAGGTCGTCGAAGTGGTGGACGGTATGGGGCCGGAGCGGCGTCTTGGGGAGGATCTCCCGCCAGCCTGGGAACGACGGCGACGACAGCGCATCGGCATAGGCGCCGGGCGCGTCGATCCCTTCGACCCAGCCGCTCCCCGGGGCATTGCCCTTGAAGAAGGAGGTGTCGATCTCCAGGCGCTCGACCAGGCCGCGAGCGCCCAGCCGCACGATCGCCCAGTCGAAGCCCTCGCCGCGCCGCCGCCGCGTCTCCCATCCGTCGTGCATGCCGCGCGGAGGCCCTGGCAGGATCAGGTTGTGCCGGTTGCCGAAGAACATGTCGCTGCAGGCGAGGACGCGCCCGCCGTTCTCCACTCCGGCCAGGTCCATCTCGCTCCGGCGCCGGTCCAGCCGCTCCCAGTCCGGCAGGACGTCGCCGTGGACCCGGAGGCGGGCGACGCCGCCGTCCGGATAGATCCGGAAGAGGAGATGGGTCACCCGTCCCATATCGCCCATATCGCCAATACCCTTTTCGATGGCGAAGAGGTTCCGGAAGTCCCCCTGGAGAGAGACGCGGGGGAGGATCACCGTCCACTTCACTTCCTCGTCGAAGAGCTCGCTGGTCGTGGGGTAGCCCTCGACCGCGCAGGCCTCCAGGGAGCACTGGTCCGGAAAGTTCCCCCTGAAGAAAGACGTGTCCACGACCACGCCCCGGGGCGCCCCCGGCAGGCCGAGGCGGATCAGGCACCAGTCGTGGCCGGGCTCGCGGCGGCGGCGGGTCTCCCAGCCGTCCATCCACTTGCCGACGTCCGTATACTTCCCTTCCATCCAGACGGGCGCCGCGGACTTGAGCAGGTTCTCCTTGGGAGCGAAGAACTCGTCGTTCGCGGCCAGGACGGCGCCGCCGAGGCGCTCGGCCGCAAGGTCCACCAGCTCGGTGAAGTCGCTCATCCCGCTCCTTTCAGCAGCCTGCCCGCTGGCTCGCCGGGGAAATCGCCGTCATGATAGACCGTCTCGCCCCGCAGGAGCGTCCTCCGGATGACGCCGTGCAGCGTCCGTCCGGCATAGGGGGTCAGCTTGTGGCGGTGCTGGAGCTTCTCCGGCTCGACGCGGAAGCTGGCCTCGGGCTCCCAGATTACGAGATCGGCGTCGAAGCCGGGCCGGATCTCGCCCTTGCTCCGGAGCCCGGCGAGCCGAGCGGGGTTGCGGCTCATCCATCGAGCCAGGTCTCCCAGGGAGAAGCCGCGCTCGCGCGCTCCGGTCCAGACCGCGGGCAGGGCGAGCTGGAGCGAGGCGATCCCGCCCCAGGCGTCGCGAAACCCTCCCCGCTTCCGCTCCGGCGGGCTCGGGGAGTGGTCCGAGGCCACGAGATCGATGACGCCCTCCCGTAGCGCGTCCCAGAGGCGCTCCCGGTTCTCCCGCGAGCGGATCGGCGGCGCGCACTTGAAGGCAACGGCGCCGTCCGGGATCTCCTCGGCCGCGAAGGTCAGGTAGTGCGGGCAGGTCTCGACGGTGACGGGCAGGTGCCTCCTCGCTTCGCGGAGTTGAGGGAGAGCCTCCGACGATGCGAGGTGGACGATATGAATCCGGGCTCCCGTCTCGCGGCAGAGCCGGATGAGGAGATCGATCGCCTCGGTCTCCGCCGCGTCGGGCCGGGACCGGAGGTAATCCTCATAACGATCCCCCTCGCAGATCCCGAGGGGCTCCGGCAGCTCGGCGTGGACGAGGAGGACGGCGCCATGACGAGCCAGCTCCGGCATGGCCTCGCGCAGTTCGGGCTCCCCGACGTGCTGGAACTCGTCGACTCCCGAGGAGACCATGAATGCCTTGAACCCAAGGACTCCGCCTTCGAGGAGACCGGAGATCTCCCCGGTATTGCCGGGAACCACGCCGCCCCAGAAGCCGACGTCCACCCGGCACTTCCCGCGGGCGGCCTCCCTCTTGGCCCGCAGCGCCTCCCGCGTGGTCGTAGCGGGGATGCTGTTGAGCGGCATGTCCACCAGGGTGGTGACGCCGCCGGCCGCGGCGGCCCGGGTGGCGGTCTCAAAGCCTTCCCAGTCCGTGCGCCCGGGCTCGTTGATGTGGACATGCGTGTCCACGACCCCCGGCATCACGACCGCATCGCCGGCCTCGATCACCGGCACGCCCGCAGGAAGATCGTCCTCCGCTCCCAGGCCTGTGATCTTCCCGTCCTGGATGTGGATGGCGGCGGGGCCGAGACCGTCGGGGGTCACCACCCGCCGGCTGCGGATCACGAGATCGGCTGGCATGGTGGGGATTCTATTCCGGTCTCCGCTTCGTTCCTTCGGCCAATATCAAACGAGGCAATCCCGGCGGTACCCCTCTACCCGGCTCGCGCCGAGCGGAGGGGTGCCGCCGGTTTTTTTCCTCAGGGGACCGATCTGACGGCCAAGCGCAGGTTCGCGCTCTCCACGATCTGAGCTGGGGCAATCCCGTTGTTGAGGCGCGAGCCTGAATTGTTCGTGCGGTTGCTCGTGTAAAGCCCGGCCGTGCCGATCGTCCATCCCGCAACGCTGCTGTTTCGCACTCTGAAGTTGTTGCCGGTCAGGGTGACCTCTGGGGCGATGAAGTGATTGTCGCCCTGGTCGAAGACGTTTCCGGCCACGTCGATGTGCTCGTACCAGAAAGGGATCGGGCGACTGGCGCCGGTGTTGATTGCAGTGGTGAGGTCGGTGACCAGGGTCTCTCCGGCGCGCACGCCGGCCAGCATGTTGTTCCGGATCTCCAGGGAGTAGCTGGCGCTTTGAAAAGGGAACCTTCCAGCCTGCGCGGCCGCGTAGAACCCGTTGGGGAAATGCGTGACCGAGCCAGGCCGCCCCAGGAGGCCGATCAAGCCGGTACCCTGGTTGCCCTCGACGATCGTCGGCCCGTTGAGGGGGCCGATCACGACACCGGTCCCGGGATTGCGGATGTAGAGCAGGTAGCGCAGATCCTCGAACCTCCTGGCGACCTTGCCTCCATCGTCGAGGATCGCCTGGCCAATGGGCCTGCAGGCGTCGCGAATTGGCTTGGGGACGCCGGTGTTGTCCTCGGCCCGATCCAAGATGCCCCGGCCGATGGCCTCGCGTTGGGAGGAGCTCAGGATCGCCTGCGTGAGAATCTGGACCCGCTGGCGGAACTCGGTCAGGCTCACCGAGAAGAGGTCGCGGAGGTTTTCAAACTGCTCCAGTTGCAGGATGTTCTCGAAGAAGGGGTCCTGCGCCGCCCACTGGACGTCGATGTGGTTGCCCCGGATCACCAGCCTGTCGTTCTGGGCCACGTGGATGAGATGCTTGCCTTCCAGGTTGGAGCTCTCCAGCACGTTGTCGGCCAGGATGGCCTCGTGGCAGCCGGACACGTCGAGGGTCTTGTTCTGGGAGATCAGGTGCACCCGCTCGAGACGGAACGAGGCCAGCCCGCTGACCGAGGTGTCCGAAAGGGCGTTGAGGTGCAAGCGGCTGGCTCCTCCAAGCCCCACGATGCTCAGGTGAAGACTCTTCCCCTTGGATCCGATGCTGATCCCTCCGAGGTCGTGGTCTCCCGGCATGAGAGCGAGCGCGATGTCGGAGGTCTCCTCCTCCAGCGCCTCCAGTGCCAGCTCGATCGTCTGGAACTGCCCGCCGTTCCCCACGGTCACGTAGTTGCCTCCGGAAGAGGACCGGCCGAAGAGCTCGTCGAGGGCCGAGCGGACCTCCTCGATGGCCGGGAACTGTTCGGGTTTGTAGGCGATCTGCTCCGCCCGCACGTCGGCCAGCAGGTCGAGGGCCTGGGCGACCGTCTGGGGATTCTTTCCCTCGTAGACCGAGGTATCGTCCGGCATGGTGTAGGAGACATGCTGGGCCCCGATCTCGCACAACCGGTCCAGCGCCTTCTTGACCGTGTCATGGCTGGCGTTGAAGAGCCCGCTGCCGCAGCTCGTCGTGTAGCCCATGTCAGCGGCTTCGAGATCGGTCAGCCTCGGGAAGGCCAGGCGGCGTTGCTCGGCGGCCGTCAGCGCGCGAAGCTGGCCGTTGGCCTGCACCTCGGCCAGGGGGACGTAGCGGTGGTAGATCCCGGACGGGAACGCTTCCTTGAGGAGCTCCCCACCCGCCTGGTAGTGCGCCCGGCGCACCGGCGCCGACCAGTAGTCGCCCGGCACGAAGACGGCGCCGTCGACCTCCAGCAGGAATTCCAGGTCGGAGAGCCCGACCCTGGCCACGGCCCTGGTGATCTCGCCGTGCGTCGCGGTCTCGAAGGTCACGGTGGCGCCGGGGGCCGTGACGTCCGGCGTCTCGCCCTCTGCGCTCGATACGGACCAGAGGCCTCCGGACTGGACGAACACGAGGTAGCCGTCCCAGCGGCGCACCAGGGTGCCCTTCGAGGCGGTCGGCGGCATGGTTGCGGCCAGGGTTCCGCGCTTCGGCTCCCAGCTCTGGTTGTTGGCCAGGACGGGGACGTGGTACCCGAGATGCTGCTCGGACTCCACGGTGTAGAGCTCGTAGATCCAGGGTCCGGCCGCGAACCAGTCGGGCGCCTCCTCGAATTCGTACTGCTCGGCGCCGTTCTCGCGGGACCATTTGACGACGACCCGCTCGGGCAGGTCGGGGTCCCCGCCCGCCGGCCAGCGCACGTCGTGCACCTCCAGCCGGAACAGGAAGTCGCCGCCCACGGGATCGACCTCCGCCACCTTGGGATCGCAGGGATCCGAGCCGAGCTGGCCACCCGCCGCGGGGAACCGGAGGGTCAGGAGCCCGTGGCCGCTGCTCGGCAGGGACCGGGGGTCCAGAGCCACGGCGCAGGTCTTGATCTGCGCCATCACCTGCGTGCGGGTGCAGGTATCGGCTCCGTGCAGGGCCGGGTCGCGCAGGTCCTTGTCCTCCAGCGAGACGACAGGACGCTCCCAGAGGTCGGCGTAGATCTTGTAGGCGGTCCCCGCCGGCGGCAGGGGCGGAGCGGAGGGGAATCCCTTCTGCTGGTTCAGGCCGTAGGGCCAGCTCACGTCCGGAACGGATTCCACGTACCCCGCGAGGCCGCCGGCATAGACGCGGCCCGGCAACAGCCGCGGCGCGCCGCCCGCCATCTGGATCGTGACCTCGCCCCCCTTGGGGCTGCCGATGCCGATGACGTCGATCAGGGCCTCGTCCACGCGGGATTTGAGGATGTCGACCAGCTCGTTCCAGTCGCGGTCGATGATCATCCGGCCCTGCTGCTGGTACACGCCGGCATAGCGCTTGTCTGCTCGGAAACCCTCTCTCGAGATCTGAGTCTTCATCGCGGACTGCTCCCTGTCGATGGCCAGAGGCGGGCGATGGGAGGCGCGAGCCCGGAGGTCTGCACCGCCAGTCGCTCCGGCGGAAAGACGGATCGAGCGGGCGCGAGCCTCCTCCGGAGAGCCAAGCCGGCGCGCACCGCAACTGCACGGAAAAGCCCGGCTAGTGTACTGCGTCGGATATGGTAGATGTGGAAAGGAGGTTGGCCGTGAAGATAGCCAGGAGACGCCACATCCGCGCGCTGATGCCAGGGTTTGTCCTGGCAATGGCTAGCCATGGGCTGACCGCCGAAAAGATTACCGTTGATGGATCCACTGGAGTGATGCCCCTGGTTGCGGCGCTCGCCAAGGCGTATCAAGAGAGACATCCGGCTGCCACGGTGGAGATGGGGAAGGGGCTGGGTACCAAGGCACGCCTGCAGGCCTTGGCCGGGGGGAAGATCGACATCGCCTTGGCCAGCCATGGCCTGGTCCCTGAGGAGATCGCCCGCCAGGGCATGGCCGTGCAGGAGATCGCCAAGGTGGCCGTCGTCTTTGGCGTAAACGCCAGCGTGCCTGTCACCAATCTCACCGACCGCCAAGTCTGCGATATTTACGCCGGCAAGGTCACGAATTGGAAGATGCTAGGGGGACCTGACCTCGCGATTGCCCCCAGTACCAGGCCTGATACAGAGGTCGACGCCGAGGTCGGGAGAGCGAAGATCGAATGCTTGAAGGACCTGAAGATGGCCGAGACCGTGAAGGTCATGCCGAAAACCGGAGACATGGCGAAAGAGCTCGCTGCCACCGTGGGGGCCGTTGGGATGACAACGATGACCGTCGTGGAGCAAAGCGAGGGGAAGATCAAGGTCTTGTCCCTGAATGGCATCGTCCCCAATGCGGAGAATGTGAAGCGCAAAACCTACACCCTGACGCGGGATTTGTTCCTGGTCACGAAAGCGTCGCCCTCTCCTGCGGTCGCCCAATTCCTGGAGTTCATTCGCAGTCCCGCAGGAGAGGCGGTCATCGTCAACAACGGTGCCGTGCCGGTGAAGTGAAGAGTGGCCAGCCCGGTCAGATCGCCGGGATCGTCTTCACTCGGGCCGCACTTCCCTCTTGACATGGAACTACTCTTCCAGGACAATCGAATTGTCATGAGCGACCTCCACCGATACGCCAGCCGCTTTACCGCTCTCACGCACGAGGTCCGGCTTCGGATTCTGGGCCGGCTCCGGAAGGCGCATCCGGACGGAATGGTCGTCGGCGAGATCCAGCAGGCGATCGGAGTGCCTGCCTCCACCCTGTCGCACCACCTGGAGGTCCTGTTTCAGGAAGGGCTGGTCCGGCAGCGCCGCGAGGGCCGGTTCCTGCGCTATACCACGGACGAGCAGGGCCTCGAGGAGCTGCTCCACTTCCTCAAGACCGAGTGCTGAGCGCAAATTTTTTTGAGACAACGATTCGATTCTTCTAGGAGAGTAGATATCCCGGCGATGCCACGAAGGCGCCGGCCGGTTCCTCCCCCGAGGGGGAGAAAGGAGCAACACATGTCACGAGTCCCGCTGTACATGCACAAGGTCGCAGGTTGGGAGGTAACCGCCACGGGTCTGACCGCGAACCAGCCCGAGCTCCAGCATCTCGATGGGCACCGGATCCAGCTGCAGGAGCAGACGGTGCAGTTCAAGGGGCTGAGCACCCAGTTCAACGCTCTGATCGCGAGCAAGCAGGACGTCTGTAAGGAGATGCAGGAGCTGTTCCGCCAGGTGGAAGCCCTTATGATCTATCTCCGCGCCGCGGTGCGTCAGCACTACGGCAAGGACAGCGAGAAGCTGATCGAGTTCGGGCTGCAGCCGTACCGCGGCCGGACCCCTTCGCCGAAGGCCCCCCTGCCCGAGGCGCCCATGCCTGCCGATCCGACGGCCTCCTGATCCTGCGAAGCAGCCTCTTCTGCGAAGTAGCCTCACCCCAGGGGGCGCGCTGTCCAGCGCCCCTGCCTTTCCTCAATCTTGAGCGTCTCGGAAGACTTTCGTCGCTCCAAAACCCCTCCACCGTCTTGGAACAGGTTTTCTGCCCACCCGAGATGAAGATCGAGCCGCCAAAATCGATTTTCCGCGTCCGCAAAGACTTTGTCTCCATTAGATTGGATCTTGAAGCGCCCGGAAAGATTTCACGTCCAATAGATTGAATTACAAAGTTCAAAAATGATTTTCAATCCAATAGATTGGAATCCAAAGCGCTCACCCTCATTTCCTCCCATCAGAATTCATTCTAATGGAACCGAATCCAATCTGGTGGAGCCAAATTGAAATCCGGCGTCTCCATTTTCATTTTTGCGAGCCCGAATTCATTTCAGAGCCTCCGTTTTGATTTTGGCTCCAATAGATTGGACTTTGATGGGCTCGAACTGATATCGAGAGCATGGAAACGAATTCAGCGCGTTCGAAGTCATCTCGGGCGCGCTCGTTTCCATTTTTACGCGGTTGATCTCATCTCGGGCATGATCACTCCGGGACTGTTGCCGCGGGATGCTTCCAGTGGAGGTTGAGATACCGCCGGAGGTCGCTCAGCGCATCCGGGCCGACCGCGTGGTGTTCGGCGATGGCGGTCGCGGCCAGGAGCCGTTCCCAGACGGTCCGCATCTGGTCGTGCGAGATCGCGGAGAGGGACGGATCGGTCAGCGCCCTCCGGCAGACCCGCGCGGCCTTCTCGATCTCCCCGGCTTTCACGTGGCGTCCATAGAGATAGAGGAGGTCCAGGAAGGCTTCCTTGTAGAGCTCGTGCTCGATCTCGCGGTCCACCACCTCGTCGTAGAGCCGCTCGGCCGGCACCTTGTATCCGAGAGCGTCCAGGAGCTTTGCGCCCGTGAACCTCCCGCGGATCTGCATCCGGACGCCCGGGCTTGCCTGGAGTGACCGCGAACAGCGCCGGAACACCTGCAACGCCTCGTTCGGCCGGGAGACGCCGAGGAGGCACTCCACCCGCAGCAGGTCGGCCAGGAGCCCCAGATGGACATCCGCGGACGGCAGCAGCGGCACGGCGGCGTCGAGCGCCTCCAGGGCCCGGGCTGGCTCGGAGTCCACCACGACGCTGGCCGCCTGGACCAGCGCGCGGGCGAGGAGAGCCCACTCGGACCGCGCTCGATAGATCGCCTCGCACCGCTTCAGGGTCTCCAGGGCGCGGGCGATATGTCCCTCGTTGGCCAGGGTCGACGCGGTGATCGACAGGAGCTCCGCCTCGACGAGAGGATCGCCCGTACCCTCCCGGCGGTGCCGCTCCGCATTGGACAAGGCTTGATGCGCCCGCTCCCACTCGGCCGCCCGCCGCCGGGCGTTGGCCACGGCGGTCCAGACCTTCGCCTTCAAGTCGTGATCGGCAGCCGGAGCGATCTGCCGGCGCTGGCTCATGGCTTCGACGCAGAGCAGGGCGAGCCCCGCGAGGAACTCGGCCTCGTCCCAGGACGGCGTCTCCTTGAGATCGCCGAGCACGAGCTGGAAGAATGCGTTCGTGTGGCACGCCTTCGTCATCCGCACCCGGTCCCTCTGGGTGCGGCGGTTCTGCAGACTCCGCAGCTCGGCCCACTCCGCGACCGCGGCCAGGTAATCCACCGCCCACTGGCGCTCCCGGTCGATCAGCTCGAACACCAGCCGCAGCGGACCCTCTCCCGCCAGCTCCGGATTCTCCGGGCGCAGCTCGTCGGCCACGCTACCGGCCAGGGCCCTGCACGGATCGCAGGAGACAAGGTGCTCCGCGGCCGACTCGACCTCCTGGGGGCCGCCCTCTCCGCCCAGAATCCTGCGCATGGCTTCCGGCCCCAGGTGGGACATTCAAGGCTCTCCTTAAGGTAACGCCTTCTCAGGATGATTAAGCCTACCTTGAAGTAGCTGCCTCTGTACAGTTCGCGTGGAAAGGAAAAACCGGGGGGCGTTGGAGCGCCCCCCCGTGCGGCCAGGGTCAACCGTTGGGGTCCAGGTTCTGGCCGCTGTCCGACGCCGGTGCAGCCAGAGAGAGCAGGAGCAGGATGAGACGAAGCAAGGCTTCTCCCTTCCGGGACAGGTGACCGCACGAGCGGGATTGCCCGTGGAAGGTGTGTCCCCGTAGACCGGAGCATAGGACGAGCCTCGAGGAGGGTCAGAGATGAAAGAGAGAAAGAGGAAGCCCGCACCCCCGGAGCCGCCGTCCGACCCGCGCCTCAGGAACCTCCTGCCGCAGCTCGAAAGCCTTCCCGAGGAGCTGCGAGATGCCCTCGTCTCCGTCCTGGAGGGGGTCATCAAAACCCACCAGATCCTGGACGGCTATCCGAACAGGCCGCGGTAGAGACGTCCCCAGTCCGCTACCACGAACCTCGCGGGTGAACAGGGTCGGGGCGTCTCCCCACTGCGGGTCGAAAATCGTCCTGGACACGAACCTATCCAGGTCAACTGCGATGCCGATCCGGGTTCAGAACCGGCTGCCCAGCTCTTCGAGCTGCTCCAGCCATGCAGCGAAGTGGGGACATTTGCCGCGGATCACGTTCAAGCCGATCAGCTCGGCCACTTGCGGTCCCACGGCCGACTTTGCATCTTTGTAATCGGGAATCTCTGCGATGATGCGCTTGCTCGGAGCGGAGTCGGGCCCGTCGTTGATCAATTCAGGGCTGGCGTAGCGGTCGGCTATGGCCTTGAGTGCAGCAATCTGCCTTTCGTGGCGGTCATAGAAATACCGGAACCAGGCCGGATCGGAGAACAGGTACGCTTCGAACTCGTGCAACTGGATGTAGGGAATGAAGCGGCCATCTTGGATGTCCTTGGCGAATGCTTCCTCAAGGGCCTGTACGCGCTTTTCCGGTATGTGGCGCAGTTCTTCGGCATCCGCCAGCCCAGGCAGATCTGCGTGGATGGCGTACAGGTCGATCATCGTCGTAAAGAATACGTCCTGCCCCTTCTCCTGTGCTAGAAATCTCAGAATGTCATTCTTCATTGCCACATACCTTCGCCCCCCTCCTCGATGAACACGGCCCTTTTTCCTGGCATGGGCGATGAGGACTGGAGGGTGCAAAAATACCCCTACGCCGGCGAGATGAGGCTTGAGCACCGTGTCAGCAAATGTCAGCTCGGTCTGCCCTTCCGCGAACAAGTAGAGGCGCGGCGGCATCTAGTGCGGCCCTCCACCGATGACGTTCTTCTCCCAGACCTCGCCGAGGCTGTATTCTTCGAGCCATGCCTCCAAGGCTGCCACATCGAGGCGTTTCAGTCGCGATTCTTCACCCTCCAGGTCGACTGTCACGACATCCCCGGGATCGAAGCTGTCGAGGAAAGAACTCGACTGCGTGCTGACGAGCACCTGCGAGTGATACGATGCCTTCTTAAACAGCGCCGCGATCACGTTGAGAGCGAATGGATGCAGCCCCAACTCCGGCTCGTCGACGATGATCAGCTCCGGTAGCTCATCCTCCGGTTGCAGGAGCAGGGTCACAAGGCACATGGCTCGCAGGGTTCCGTCGGACAACTGGTGCGGACCGAACACCTGATCCGAGACCTTGTTGCGCCAGTTCAGGATGATGTCCTTGTGATCCACCGGCTTCAGCTCGAAGTCATCGAAAAACGGCGCAATCATACGAATGGTCGACACGATCCGTTTGTAGGCCGCCCCGCCATTCTCCTCGCGGAGACGAAACAGGAAAGCGGCCAGATTCCCTGCATCGTGCATCAGCCAACGACTGTCACCAATGTATCCGTACTGGCGGACTCGTGCCGTCGGCGATGTGTCATGGAAGTGGTACACCCGGCACCGGTTGAGCAGATATCGAAAAAACTTTGCGGTCGAGTTCCCTTTGTCTACCTCCAAGCCGATCCGGGTCTCTTCATGCCCCGCTCCCAAGGCAATCTGCCTCGGCTTCGTGTAGCCTGCCGTGAGAAAGCTCAGCGTTTCTTCGGCGAAGACCAGGGTGTCCCCCGCCGCGTGGAACAGGCGCATGGAATAGGTGTCTACACCGTTGTCGACCTCGAACTCCAGGCTGGCTTCGATCTGCGGTGTCACCTTGGGTCCGGAATGGAGAAGCGACTGTGCGCGCCCCGAGGTGGCGATGTACTGCTGGAGCCGGCCCGCCATCATCTCGTTGAGCATCTTGAAAAACGAAATGAGATTGCTCTTGCCGGCCCCGTTCGTGCCAATCAGCACGTTCAGGGACTGCATATCGAGATCCATTTCCTTGATGGACTTGAAGCCCTTGAGAACCAGTCGTCGCAGCATCACAATCTCTCCAGGCACCGGCGGAAGGCGGTCTCTACTGGGGGGACGATACTACATTTGCAGTATGAAGCCTGTGCAGGGAGAGCCGTTGCCCTCCCCTGCGCTGGAATCCCCCCGCCATGGCCGGCCCTGAAGTTCTCTTCCACCAGGAATGGCTTGGCCTGATCCAGCCCTCCGTGGGCCTGGTCGTCTTAGTAGTAGTAGACTCGCGCGTCGCTGTTCGAATGCCAGCCGAGTGTCAACGACTGAAAGGGCCTCATGACCGGCACATCGACCTTGGGACGGCTCTTCTTCGCAACCTCCATCGTGGCTTTGGGAATCCGTCAGCTCCTGACGGGTGAGTTCGTGCGGTTGGTCCCGCCTCTGCCGGCATGGATTCCCTGGCATCCGTTCTGGCCCTACCTCGTCGGCGTCGTTCTCATCGTCGCAGGCGCGGCGATCGGAATCGGTACCGGGCGCATGGCGCGATGGGCATCGCTGGTGCTCGGCGCGATGATCCTCTTCGCGTTCCTGTTCCTGCACCTGCCCCAGGCCGCCGCCGATCCTCTCGTGGGCTTCCGGTGGACGAATCCCTGCAAGGCGCTGGCGATGCTGGGAGCCGTCATCCTGGTGGCCGGATTCCGGAGGGTGAGCTTCCTGGGCCCCCTGTTCCTGGGCGGATTCATGATCCTCGGCGGGATTCAGCACTTCGTGTACGCCGACTTCGTGGCGCAACTGGTGCCGGCGTGGATCCCGGGCCGGCACGCCTGGACTTACTTCACCGGCGTCGCCCTGATCGCGGGAGGTGTGGGCATGCTGATCCCGAAAACGGCCCGGCTGGCGGCGCTGATGTCGGGAATCATGATGTTCCTCTGGGTGGTGCTCCTGCACATCCCCCGCGCTCTCGCCGATCTGAGCGACATCGGCGAAACCTCGGGCGTCTTCGAGGCCCTGGCTCTGAGCGGAGCCGCATTCATCCTGGCAGACCGGCGCGACAGAATCAGAGGGAACGCAGCAGCATGATCCGGAAAGCCCCTCCAAGGAAGGCCGGCTCGTCGTGCTCGATCCGTAGGGGTGCGCCGGAGCGTTCGAGGATGTCGCCCATCCGGCGGTTGATGTCGGTAAACAGCGTCCGGGTGAAGGCGTTCGCGAGCCTTCGTGGCAGCGCGGGACGCTCTCCATCCGGCAGGAACTTGTCGAAGACCGTGATCCGGCCTCCGGGCTTGAGCACCCGGGCCGCTTCGCGCAGGCAGGCGGCGGGGTCCGGGATCACGGCCAGGATCAGGTGGAGGATCACCGCGTCGAAGCTTTCGCTCGGCAGGTCGAGGGCTTGGCCGTCCATCACCCGGAGCTCGATGCCGGGGCGGACCCGCGGCCGGGCCCGGTCGAGCATCGCCGGGGTCAGGTCCGTGGCCAGCACCTCCACACCCGCCGGGATTAGAGGGAGATCGGCCCCCGTTCCCGCTCCCACGAGCAGCACGCGCTCCCCCGGCTCAAGCCCGAGCAGGGCGATGGAACGGCGGCGCTGCCGTACGAACCGGGCCACGAAGTCGTAGAGCGGCGCCCAGAGGGTGTAGCGGAGACGGTTCCAGGAGGTTGGGTTCACGGGAGGCATAGTCTAGCCGGACTTCGCGCGCGCTCCTGCATCTCGGTGGATCATGTGGTCCCCCCATCGACAGGGCTGGAGAGCCGTTGGTTGCGGTATGATACGCACCCGGAAGGGTTGTGCCTGTCGGTTTCCCTCCTCCCTATGATTCCAGGCGCCAGAGTTTGAAGTGACTGAGCCGCTTTCTCTTTCTCTAGCAATTCGTCCGCTTATCTTCCTAGCGGGGACGGTTCTCCAACCTGCCCGGCGCCTTTATCGGGAGCGCTCCGCTGGTCTTGTCCCCGTAAAGGGTCAGACGGGGCCCCCCGAGTTCGCCGTATTTTTCAACGCCACGCTCTCCCGCTTGAGCGGCGGCAACATCGAAGAGAGTTGGTGGCGAAACCTCCTGGACCGTACCGGCCATGGATACATAGCGCCTGACGTGCTCCAGCGGGAGGATCTACAGGCTTGGCTCATGGACGACCAAGCCCAAGCTGACTTCAAGGCCTTGGCCGGGGCCCGCATTCTAGAGACCCCCGAGGCCCCTGAGATCCGGTCCCGACTTCGGGAGAGATACGCGTCGATCACTCAGCAGCCCGAGTATTTGGCCGACGAGCCCATCGAAGTCATCGTCGCAATCCTGTTGGCCGCATTCGTCACCGGTCTTGGACCGGGGGGCGAACTCCAAGCTTGGCTGACTGTGGAGAGTCGAAAGCAGATCAGTGCTGAGATCGGAGATGTCGCCCGCAAGGTGGAGAACCTCGGCCCCAACCGGTTCGTCGAAGAGTCCCATACCGAACGCGCATCCGCGGAGTTGACTCGGATCCAGCAACGTCGTGGCTGGGCTTTAGCCCAGGCACGGGAACAGGTCCGGCAGCTGGTCGAGCGGGTCCAGAGCGGTGATCTGCGGCACGTCGCCTCATCGGTTCGAGCCGAGGTTGTCTACTGGGCAGCACGCTTGCACGCTGGCCAGTACGAGCACCTCGAGAAGGCGAAGAGCTTCCGGGACGGGTTGCGGCAACTCGATCCTGCGGCCGACACCCGGGTGATCGACGCGCTCATCCTAGAGACGGAAGGTGATGGCGACGGAGCACTTCGGATGCTCCGGGACGCCGACGATCCAGACGCCCGTAGCGCCTTGTTTTCAATCCTTACCAAAATCCAAGGACCGGCGGCTGCTCTGGGCTGGTTTGATAGTCAGGAGGGTCGGCACAACCCCCGTCTCCTAACTGGTCTGGGATGGTCCAATGTGGCCGTGGCGCTGGCCCAGGTCGACCGCTGGGAGGAGGCTGCAGCCTGTCTCGCCGAGGTTGCCGAGCATCAAAAGGAGTGGCCGGACTTACTTTATCTAGAAGGGGTGATCAACACAGCCCTGCTCTTGCCCTCCGAGTTGCGGCCGCACGCATTGGACATGAACCTGTTCCATCCGGGGGTACACACGATTGAAGGGCCCGAAGCCGACAGGCACCGCGAGCACGCTACCATTCGCTTTCAACAAGCGGAGGAGCGAATGGCGACAGACTTTCCGGAGCGAGCAGCCGGTGCCCGGCAGTGGCTCCTTTGGCTACGCCTGACGCATTCCGACCCCGCAGTAAATGAGGCCGCACGGGAGGAAGTGAGAGAATGCCTCCAGGACCCTGGGAATGCCCTCTCCCTCCTGCCAATGGGTTGGGCGTTCGGCATTCCCTTCGACACCGAGCGGCTGAGAGGCTACCTCGATTACCGCGCTCGGCTGGGGGGTTTGGAGGATCACGAGTTGCAGGCCCGCTTCATGCTCGCGGAGATGAGCCTGGAACCAGCCGATCTCATAGTCCTTCTGGACGAGGAGGAGACTGCGTTTCGTCGCGTCCTGAAAGCAGGACTGCTCTCCCTGACGCGGATCGAGGCCCTAGTGAAAGATGCTCAGACAGTCAAGGCCCGAGACCTGCTGGTGGAGCATCAAGGGGAGTTCGGGGAAGCGGATCGCCAACGGATCGAGGCGATGATCGATGAGCACGAGGGCAGAGACCCACGGCCCCGGCTTGAGCAGCTCTATGAGAACAGCCACGATTTGTTCGATCTTCAGAATCTCGTCCGTCATCTCCGCCGCGTAAGGGACTGGTCTGCACTCCGCCCCCGCCTTGAGGAACAGTTCGGACGTGATCGCACTCTCCAGAACGCGCTGCATCTCGTCGATTCCATGCACCGCGACACCGAGTCAGATGAGGCCGAGATCCTTGCTTTCCTCGAAGCCAATAAGGACCTTGTGGATCGGAACCCAGACCTCGCATCCGCGAGGGCATGGGCGCTATTCCGCGCAGGCCGTCTCGACGAGGCCCGCGCGTCTAATGACCGACTCCTCTCCGAGCGGGAACACCCGATAGATCTGCAGCTTGACATCAATCTCGCCCTGCAATCGGGAGCTTGGGAGAGGTTTTCAAGCATCGTGGACCGCGAGTGGCCGAAGCGAGAGGAGCGCAAGTCCGAGACTCTGATCCGGCTCGCCTCTCTGGCCGCGGAGGCCGATGCGACCGTCAGCCGCGCCGTCGAGTTGATGAGACAAGCCGTAACCAAGGGAGGCAATGATCCCCATGTACTTATGGCCGCGATAGGTCTCGGGTATCGGCTGGGGCGTGAAGGAGAAGAGATGGGGGAGTGGCTCTCTCGCGCCTTGGCACTGTCCTCCGAGGAAGGGCCGGTCAAGGCGCTAGACCTCCGTACCATGGTCGAGGAGTGGATGCCAGCGGACCGAGAGCGGAGGCGTACGGTCGAAGAGCACTGGCTTCATGGAGAGATTCCCCTCCATATCGCCTCGTCGTATCTGAACGTACCGCTCTCCTATCTCTTGATCGGCCTGCCGCGCAGCAACGCTTCCATGCACGATGGCCGCCGCCGCGCCGTAATTCCCATTATCTCGGGCTCACGGCAGCCGGTGTTGATCCGGCCCGAATGGATGGTCGGCCTAGACGTCACATCCTTGATGGTCCTCGCCGATTTGGGGTTGCTTGAGAAGGCCATTGAGAGCGTTCAGCGGGTTGTCCTCGCTCCGGACACCATGCTCCTTCTGCTCAACGAGCGGAACCAGGTCCGTTTTCATCAGCCGTCCCGCGTGAAGAAGGCCGAGGAGATCCTAGGGATGATCGGCGCGGGCCAGCTGCGGCCTGCGGAGGCACTGCTGCCCCCTCCTCGGCGGCTCCTTGAGGAGGTTGGGATCGATCTAGCTCAACTACTCCAGACCGCGCGCGAGAGCCAAGGCCAAGTCGTACGGCCACGTCCCATCCACAAAGCGGGTTCCCTGATGGATGAGGAGGCTCGGCTTGGAGACTATGAGGAACTTGTGATCTCCACGGTGGATTTCGAGCGGCTCCTGCACGAGAAGGGTGTCCTAGACACTCCGACTCATGAACGGGCCGCTCGCTTCCTCCAGTCGCAGGACCACAGCACAAGAGCGGACGCTGAGGTGTCGCTGCTTGAGGGTCCTCTCTACCTCGACGACCTGGCCGTCACCTACCTGCAGAACTCAGGTATCTTGCCGACGTTAGCCAGATCCGGGTTGGACCTCCGCATCCATCCGTCTACTAGGCAGGAACAAATCAGTCTAATCGAGAACCACCATCAGGGTGAGCAGTTGGCGGAGGATGTCGAGGAGATCCGGGTGACTCTTCTGAAAGCTCTGCAAGCAGGGAAGGTTGGATTCCTCCCGAGGCACGACCCGCCCTCGGACCATGAACAGATCGTGGAGGCCGCCCCTACACTGAGCCAGTTCCTACAAGATCTCGGACCGTGCGACGCCGTCTGTATCGACGATCGCTTCATGACCAAGACCAGCATGTTTTCCGACCGCCACGGAAAGACAGTGGCGGTATGCTGTGTTCTCGACGTGCTGCGTCATCTGGAGGCACGCGGTGCGTTCACTCCTGAGGAGCGACAGAACGCACTTCATAGGCTGCGGAAGGCCGGCTTCGCATTCGTGCCAGTGGAACCCGACGAATTGAAGCGGCTCGTGACTTCGGTGCATTGGAAGCAGGACGGCACTTTTACCGAGAGCGCCGAGCTACGCACCATCCGGCAGACTCTGGCGCGGATCCGCAGCCTCGACATGCTGCGCCAGCCCGGAGAGAAGGCGTTTCTGATGCCCCTCCAGTATACCAGTATGTGGATCATCAGCCAACTCTGGACAGATCAAGGTCTTCCTGTGGAACGCGCCGCTCAACTCACAGGCTGGATATGGCGCCACGTGGCTCCATCCCCCTTAGACTGGCCTGAGGATACGGCCGATGAGGCTTTTATCCTGTACCTGAGCTTACTACTTCAGCCGCTGCCAATTATCAGCAAGGAGCGCCGCAAGGCTTTCCGGGCTTGGATAGAAGAGAGAGTACTGAACCCGTTGCTTCCGGCTAATTCGCACATAATCGCTCGCCTGGCCGAACTTACCGGGCGGCACATTGAAGAGTGGAGCGAGAGAGTTGCGGCAGAAGAAAGCTTTGATAGCTGAGTACCTGCTCAGTCTACAACCGACGCCGATACGCGAGCGCCTTCAGAAGATTGAGGCCTTTGGCGAGAGACTTGGCCTTCAAGCTGATTCCGTTATCCGGTTTGGCGAAGGGGCTACCTTTTCCGGCACTGAGTTTTTCGGGACTGCGCGACGGGTACTGGCAAGCGGAGAAAGCGCGCAGATCCTTTCGCGTGAAGGAGGCCAGCAGGTCATTCTGTCGAAGCTCGAAGGTTCCATTTGCGTCGAGATAGTTCAGCCAGATGGGGAACCCCGACAACTCCTTTTTAAGGAGTTGGGGCTGCTCGCAGCAGAGCGTGAGGAGCGGGTTCGGACGTTGGATCAGTGTCTTAGAGACATTGGGCCGATGGGGCCAGAATTCCGCGAGCTACGGCAGGCCGCGACGGACCGCGAGCTCTCCGAAAATGAAGTCGCCCAGCTACTGGACGCCCAGCGGAATGGGGCCAGAGTGCAACAGATACGCCTATTAGAGCAATTGGAAAGCGGCAATGCGACGATCGCAGATCTCGCGCCTAATTCTCTCGACTACTTCGAACAGTTTTGCGGACCCGCCCCTGGTGATCTCACGCCCGAAGAGTACCTAGGCTCCATCCTACCCGAGCATCGGAAGCACTTGCTGCGGCGGGACCTTGGCCGGGGCATTGAGATCTGTCTGATCGGCGCTCTGCGCGACGATCTCTGCCCAGGAACATGGTTCGAAGAAGTCAATGACGATGACCTTTGGGAGGCATTGGAGGCCAGTCAGCCGCAGCTCGATCCGTTCTCTCTGCTAGGTGCCCTGGACATCTCAATTCATCGCCAGTACGACGAGCGCTTCCGCATCTTTGCTGAGGAAGCCGTCGCCAAGCTTATTGACAACCAGTTTCCAGACCCCTATGGAACCGATCTCTACCAGATACTTCCAGCCTTGGCGCAGTCGTAGAGAACCGCCTCAACCTAATGGAAAACGGAGCAATACAAGCGCCCTTCTGGAAGCGGATGTGCGCTTGGATGCAAGCTAATCTTGTGGTTCACGTTGCGTCCCCCTTGGAAATCGATTTCGCTAAGCTACGCACCCCACTTGAATCTGGGCTCGTCCTGGCTGGTCAGTATGCCAAACTTCTAGATCTCCGGCGAGAACCGATGTACATAGCGGACACGCTTTCCCCCGAAACACTTCGCAGCGAAATAGCGGGCCGTCTTCTGCAAATGCAGCTACGACATGAAAGTGAAGGTAGAGAAATACCGCTAGCAGCTGGCATCAAGGAAGCCATTGCGCGTCTTGCGGAAACTGGACCACCTCCGACCCTTCCCGGCCCACTCGAAGGACTCCGCCGGCCTGAGGAGGCCGGGAGGAATCTGGACGAAGAGACTAGGGACAGGCTGTTGCAGCTCTCAGGCGATCTCCTGCTCTCCAACATCGTCAATCTTTCGCAGCTTTTCCATCTTGATGAAAGGACGAGATCGGCCTTGCGCGAGATGATCTCGAAAAGCCATTTCGAGATCGATGGCCTCAGTGCCGAAAAACGACTCGCGCGCTTGGTGAATGCAGGCATCGTCGCCGCCGCAGAGCGGGATCGGGAGTTGGCGCAAGCGATCGCTGCGGCCGTCCTTGACCTCGCTCCCGATCTCCAGACAGGCACTGTGAGCTTGGGGCTGGAGGCACTATTGACTGCCGGCGCAGCTTTCGAAGAAGAGGTCGCTTGGGCCGAGTGGCTGAAGGAGCAACTCTCCGCATTCGCAGCCAGTCTGCCAGCCGGTAAGGCCTCGGCTAGCCTCTACCACCAACTGCAGGAACTGAAGAAAGTCACCAAGCTGGACCTCGGTATTTATACCAAAGCCGAGGCGCTTGCCTCCGCTGCTGCATCGTAGCGATTTCCTCTTCTGGCATCCCAGATTGCGGCTGGCCGTCGTAAAGCATCAGGTCCGTGGCCAGGACCTCGACACCCGCCGGGATCAGGGGGAGATCCGCCCCGGGATAGGTGCCACCTGCTTGATGAGGACCAGCAATTCTGCCTTGGATGCTGTCCGCTTCGCGTGCCTAACAAGCACGCGGCACTTCTTCCGGCTCGGAGTGCAGGGAAGCAGTCAGTCCAACCACCATTCGAAGCAGCGGTAGGTGCCACGTGCTTGATAGGGACCATCAACCCTGATCTAAGCGCTATCCTCTCTCTGCCCAACAAGCACGTGGCACCTCTTCCGCCTCTTCCATGGCGGTCCCTCCGCGCGCCCGCTCCGCACCGTCTCCTACTTCGCAGGAGACGCCATCGTCATCGATCGGACCGGCCCCGGCGCCAAATAGTGCCCAATTTCTATGAAATGGTTCCGGACTCCGCGCCATCATAGGTGGGACGCTGACGTCCCAAGGTCTTAATAGGTGTGAATCATGAAGAAAAGTCTTTCGGCCATCGGAGCAGCCCTTATCCTGCTGACCGCTTCGCTTCCGGCCGCCGCCCATCCCCTATATCCTGACATGATCGATATCGCCGGGCCCTATTCCGTTCGGATTGGAACCGGCGGAATTGGAATCTACCTTGCGCCGCGCGGAGTAGACACTTCCGGTCCTATCGATCGTGGAGCCATGCCGGCCAGCGCGACTCAAGTCTTCGTCGCGAACTTCCGCCCGGGAACGTTTTTCACCAACTTCCCCAGCGAACACGTAGTTGTAATCCTCTGGGGGGCACCCATCACCCTCCCAGGTGGTCAGCTCGAGGGGCGGGGCGTAGCTCTTGGGCCTGTTCCTGGTTGCAACGGGATCGCGATCGAGCAATTCCGTACCGGTTCCATTATTCCGGAAAGCTGCTTGAATGTGAACTTCGAGCCGTCGACCACTTACGAGCTGATCGTGCACGCGTCCGCCGGATGGGTTTACTACCGCCTTGCCAACGCGAAGACCGGAGTCATTATCGCTGAGAAGGGTTTGCCGGTCCCGGATCAGAACCCCTACCCTGGGCGTCGCGACCTTATGGTGGGACACACCGCAGATGACCGCTATGAAGGGGTGAGCGGGTCCTTCGAGTTCTTCAACGTGTACGACGGGTACTACTGATTGCCGGTGTGTGTCTGAGTTGGTTCGGTGCCTTCACCGACGTGGCGGTGAAGGCACGCGCCTTACCGGGACTGCGCTCTTGGTGCCATCAGATAGGTGCCATCAGGGGAACGTTCCGTTGCACATTCCCCGGGCTCTCCCCGACCTGGCGACATTGGCGAAACCTCGGGCCTCTTCGAGGCCCTGGCTCTGAGCGGAGCCGCTTTCCATCCTGGCAGACCGGCGCCGGGCGCTTGAGCGCGAACCTGATGACGTCTCGCCACGCTGGCGGGCTTCCTCATGGTTTGTCGTAGCTGCTCATGAGGCCGACCAGGACCGGAGCGACTTCGGAATCACCTTTGGATCGGCCTCCAGGAGTCACGATATGAATGCACAGCGTAGGTCTCTACGAATCTCCATATTCCTCGCTTGTCTGTTCGTCCTGGCGCTTCTGCCAACCTCGGCGGCGGCGCAGGACGGCGACTATGACGGCCTCCCCGACTCACTCGAGCTCTCCCTTGCCCGGTACTATTTTCCGATCCTCAACCTCCATTGCGGCAGCTACGAAGGGACGGCCTACGGCGACCGGCGCCAGCTCTATGGCCTGACCGTCTCCGGCTACACCAACTCCTCGAACGGCAGGATTCCCTTCACCGCGCATCCCTACACGCCGAACGATGGATGGAACTGCACCGAGGACCGGCAGTGCATCGAGATCCGCTATGGCATCGCGTGGAACTGGGATCTCGGAGACGACAGCTTCGGCGGCTCCCACCGGGGCGACAGCGAGATGTACGCCATCGTGGTGGCGCGCAAGGACACCGATGGCGCGGACTGGGGAGTGAGCTGGGAGGCGGCGCAGAACGATCCCGGCCAGTGGCGGCTGATCCGAGAGTTCATGTCCGCCCACTGGGGGACGAGCTCCGACAGCTCCTCGTTCCGTTCACACGGGAACTATGGAACGACCTCCTACCAGAGGATCTGGGCCGCGGAAGGCAAGCACGCTCTCTATCAGACCCAGAACGCCTGCAACAACGGCGGATTTGCCGGCGCCGACGACTGCGGGGACAACCGCTGCGACATCGTCTCGGAGGTCTTCACGAAGGTGCAGAACATCGGCGAGTGGTACGCGCCGCTGAATCGCTACATCCCCTACCCCGGCTCCTCGAAGACCACATCCCCCTCCGGCTACTACGACATGTGGAGCTATCAGCCTTTCGCCAACTCCACGGCGTACAGGCAGAACATGGAGAACTGGCTCGACTGGTGCCCGAATACCTGGTGTTTCTGATCTGACTGACCCGGCTCAAGGCGCCGTCCGGGCCCCGCTTTCAACGGCAGGGCCCGGACGGACGCGGTACAATCACATCGATACACCGGATCTGGAACGAGGTGATCGATGAAACGACTCCTGACGCTGTGTCTGCTGGCTCTCGCCATGCCGCTCTCGGCGGGCTCTCCTGGAGTCGAGCCTCCGCCGGTCGCCACGTTCTCCATCGTGGCGATCGATCCCGCCAATGGCGACTTGGGGGTTGCGGTCGCTTCGCGGTACTTCTCGGTCGGCTCCGTGGTGCCTTGGGCGATGGCAGGCGTGGGCGCGGTGGCGACGCAGGCGAACGTCAACGTCGGCTATGGACAGCAGGCAATCGACCTTCTGCGCCAGGGGCTCACGGCACAGCAGGTCCTCGCCAAGCTGCTCGCCGACGACACCTTCCCGGGCAAGGACGGACGCCAGGTGGCGATTGTCGACGCGAAGGGCAATATCGCGGCCCATACCGGAGAGAAGGCCGTGGCATGGGCCGGCGACCGGCAGGGCAAGACCTGGTCGGCGCAAGGCAACATCCTCGCCGGGCCGCAGGTCGTGGAGGCGATGGGCCGGGCGTTCGAGACCACGCAAGGCGAGCTGGCCGAGAAGCTCTTCGCCGCGTTGAAGGCGGGAGACGACGCGGGCGGCGACTCCCGCGGCCGCCAGTCGGCCTCGATCCTGGTGGTCCGCAAGCAGGGCGGGCGCAACATCAACAACGACCGCTACGTCTACATCAATGCCGACGATCATCCGCAGCCCTTGACGGAGCTGCGCCGGCTGCTCGACTTGAATCTGGCGTACCTCTATCGCGGCGCGGTGGACGGCCTGTTGCGCAAGGGCGATCCCAAAGCCGCGCTCGCCGCGGCGAGAACGGCGGCGCGGTACGCACCGAGCTTGCCGGGCACACACGCGAATCTGGGCATCCTGGAGTATCTCAACGGCAACCCGGACGCCGCGCTCGACGAGCTGCGG
>Ga0190265_10000166_pt1 | contig 64134 bp, 60 predicted proteins | sample Popmic124T_FD_133135 | JGI IMG/M metagenome (GOLD analysis project Ga0190265, IMG submission 133135) | Populus adjacent soil microbial communities from riparian zone of Indian Creek, Utah, USA - 124 T | ecosystem: Environmental > Terrestrial > Soil > Riparian zone | place: USA: Utah | collected... | reverse complement strand
TCTGTTAGGCGGCCCAAATGCGCATCTTCACCATCGGCTATGAGGGCGCCACCCAGGCCGAGCTGATCGCGGCGCTGCGGCGGGCGGGGGTCGCGCTGGTGATCGACGTGCGCGCGGTGCCGCTGTCGCGCAAGCCCGGCTTCTCCAAGAACGTCCTCGCCGCCGGGCTGCGCGAGGCGGGCGTCGACTATGTCCACCTCAAGGCGCTCGGCACGCCGCCGGCGGGCCGCGAGGCGGCGCGCAAGGGACGGATGGACGAGATGCGGCGCATCTATGCCGAGCAGCTCGAAACGCCCGAGGCCGGCGCCGACGCCGCGCGAATGATCGCGCTCGCACAGGAGAAGCCGTCGGCCCTGCTCTGCTTCGAGCGCGATCCCGCCCACTGCCATCGCACGCCGTTGCGCGAGGCCGTCATGCCCGATGCCGAGGTGATCGACCTTTACGCCTGAGCCCGATTCCGGCTTGCGCGGGACAGTGATTCCAGTGAACCTGCCGCGGGGGAAACAAGGGGAGGGGGTCCAATGGACTATCTGCGCTACATGCAGAATCTCGATCAGGCGACCCAGATCATCGTGTCGCTGGTCGCGGGCCTGCTGATGATCTTTCCGGCCTGGAAGATCCTCCAGCGCGCCGGGATCAACCCGCTCTTCTCGCTGGTCCTGGCGATTCCGGTGCTCGGCTATCTGTTCCTGATCAGCATCCTGGCTTTCTCGACCTGGCCGACCGAGCCGGACGGCTACCGATAGGAGGATAGGGCCATGGTCGTGATCGTGAGCTACGCCGTGTTCGCCTATATGGCGATCTGCATGGCGATGATCTGCCGCAAGATGGGCTTCTCGCCCTTTCTCGGCGTGATCACCTTCATCCCCGGAATCGGCTATCTGCTCGCCGTGATCCTGTTCTGGTTCATGGCGCTGGCGAAATGGCCTCGCTGGGAGGAGGCCGGGCTCGAATAAGGCGAGCCGGCTTCGTTTCCTCAGGCCTCGCCGTCCGCGAGGTCCTCGCCGATCGCCGCGTCGTCGCTCGGCGCGATCTCGCGCTCATGGTCGCCGAGATCGGCCTCGGCTTCCTCCTCGCTCTCCTCGATCCGCGCGGCCGAGACGACATGCTCGTTCTCGGCGACGTTGAACAGGCGGACGCCGGCGCTGTTGCGGCCGATGACGCGGGTGTCGCCGACGCTCATCCGGATCAATTTGGCCTGGTCGGTGACCAGCATCAGCTGCTCGCCATTGTGCGCCGGGAAGCTCGCGACGACGGGTCCGTTGCGGGCCAGATTGTCGATGTTGGTGATGCCCTGGCCGCCGCGATTGGTGCGGCGATATTCGTAGGCCGAGCTGCGCTTGCCGTAGCCGTTGGCGCAGACGGTGAGGATGAACTCCTCGGCCGCCGCGAATTCCGCCACGCGTTCGTCTCCGAGCGCCTGTTCCGGTTCCGATTGCCCCTCGCGGCGCTCCTTCCACGGGGCGCTGCGAAGATAATCCTCGCGTTCCTGGGGGGTCGCGTCGAAGCCGCGCAATACGGACAATGAGATAACCTCGTCGCCGCCGATCAGGCGCGCGCCCCGCACGCCGGTCGAATCGCGGCTCTGGAATTCGCGCACGTCGGTCGCGGCGAAGCGGATCGCGCGGCCGTTGCGGGTGGCGAGCAGGACGTCGTCGGCCGCGGTCAGCAACGAGACACCGATCAGCCGGTCCTCCGAGCCCTCCTCGAAGCGCATCGCGATCTTGCCCGACGTCCGGATATTGGCGAACGCGTCCATGGAATTGCGCCGCACCGAGCCTTTCGCGGTGGCGAACATGACGTGGAGCTTGCCCCACTCATTCTCGTCCTCGGGGAGCGGCAACACGGTCGAGATCGTCTCGCCGTCGGCCAGGGGGAGCAGGTTCACCATCGGCCGACCGCGGGTCTGCGGCGCGCCTTCGGGCAGCCGCCAGACCTTGAGCCTGTAGACCTTGCCGTGGGTCGAGAAGAACAGCACCGGATTGTGGGTCGAGGTCACGAACAATTCGGTGATCGCGTCCTCGTCCTTGGTCGCCATGCCGGCGCGGCCCTTGCCGCCGCGCGCCTGGGTGCGGAAGGTTTCGAGCGGGGTGCGCTTGATATAGCCGGCCATGGTCACGGTGACGACCATGTCCTCGCGCTCGATCAGATCCTCGTCCTCGATCCCGTCCCAGGCGGGCGCGATCTCGGTGATTCGCGGGGTCGCGTAAGCCGACTCGATCTCGTCGAACTCGGCGCGCATCACCGTGTAGAGCTTGATCCGGTCGCCGAGGATTTCGAGCAGGCCGGCGATCGAGGTGGCGAGCGTGCGCAATTCGCCGGCGATCTCGTCGCGGCCGAGCGCGGTCAGCCGGTGCAGGCGCAATTCGAGGATGGCGCGGACCTGGGCGTCGGACAGGCGGTAGGACTCGCCCTCCTGGGTCGCCTCGACCGCCTCGACCAAGGCGATATAGGGCGCGATCTCGGCGACCGGCCACGCGCACGCGACCAAGGCGGCGCGGGCTTCGGCGGGCGATGCCGAGGCGCGGATGATCCGCACCACCTCGTCGAGATTGGTGACCGCGATGACCAGGCCGAGCAACAGATGCGCGCGGTCGCGGGCCTTGGCGAGCTCATATTTGGCGCGCCTGGTGATCACCTCCTCGCGGAAGCGGACGAAGCTTTCGATGATGTCCCTGAGAGTCAGCGTCTCGGGCCGGCCGCCGCGGATGGCGAGCATGTTGGCCGGGAAGCTCGACTGGGCCGGCGTGTGCCGCCAGAGTTGGTTCAGCACGACGTCGGGCGTGGCGTCGCGCTTGAGGTCGATGACGACTCGCACGCCCTCGCGGTTCGATTCGTCGCGTATGTCGGAAATGCCCTCGACGCGTTTGTCCTTGGCCGCCTCGGCGATCTTCTCGACGAGGCCGTTCTTGCCGACCTGGAAGGGGATGGAGGTGAGCACGATCGAGCGGCGCCCCTCTGAATTTCTGGCGCCGCGGCCTTCCTCGATCTTGTAGCGCGAACGCTGCAGGATCGAGCCGCGCCCCGTGTGATAGGCGCTGCGCGCGCCGGCCTGGCCCAGGATGATCGGCGCGGTCGGGAAATCGGGGCCCGGGACGATCTCGATCAGCTGGTCGATGGTGATCGCCGGGTCGTCCATATAGGCTTTGCAGGCGGCGATGACCTCGCCCAGATTGTGGGGCGGGATGTTGGTCGCCATGCCGACGGCGATGCCGCCGGCGCCGTTGACGAGGAGGTTCGGGAAGCGTGCCGGCAGAACCTGCGGCTCTTCGCGCGAACCATCGTAATTGGGGACGAAGTCGACGGTGTCCTTGTCGAGATCGTCGAGCAGGGTCATCGCGACCTTGGCGAGCCGCGCCTCGGTATAGCGCATCGAGGCGGGCGGATCGGGGTCCATCGATCCGAAATTGCCCTGGCCGTCGATCAAGGGCACCCGCAGCGACCAATCCTGGGTCATCCGGGCGAGCGCGTCGTAGATCGCGCTGTCGCCGTGCGGGTGGTAATTGCCCATCACGTCGCCGACGATCTTGGCGCATTTGCGATAGGGCCGGCCGGGGACGAAGCCTCCCTCCGAACAGGCGTAGAGGATGCGCCGGTGGACCGGCTTCAGCCCGTCGCGCACGTCGGGCAAAGCGCGGGCGACGATCACGCTCATCGCATAATCGAGATAGGAGGTCTTCATCTCGTCGACGATGGAGATCGGGGAGATGTCGCTTGGTTCGATGGTCGGCGTTTCGCTGGCCAATTCAAATTCCTGTCAGAGAGGCTGTGCTATAAGGCGCCGCGGCGCCGGCGGGTGGAAGACGACCCTAGCCGATGCCCCGGCCCAAGGCCACCCCGCGCGCGTACGCGTACGCGCGCACGCGAGGCGGACTTGCCGGACAGGGAGGAGGGCGGCAGGCGCCCGGCCCCGATGCGGCCCCGCCGCAAAATGCTGTTCCGAGGCGTATTTTCGGCTCCATTCAGTTCAAGGAGCGTTCAGCGCTCCGGCCCTAGCAAGGCGTGCGCCCTGGCGCTAATAGCCACGGCCAGGCCGCCGCGTCGGGCGGAGTCGAGTTCAGGAGGGCGCTTTTTCATGACCGTATCCAGGGCCGCATTGGTCGCGGCGCTCGCGCTGGGCGGTTTCGCCGCCGCCGCCGCGTCGGCCCAGTCGCCGTCGCCGCAAGCCTCCACCATGCAGCCGGTGCGCGCGCTGAGCCTCGCCCGCGAGGAGCGTGGGCCGATCTCCGCGCTTCAGACTGCGACCGCGAGCCCCGACCGCGCCGGGCAGGATCGCGCGCTTGCAGCGGCCCGCGCCGCCGCGCGCACGCCGGCGGGCCGCTACGCCGTCGGCTATTTCCAGCTCGAGATCGGCCGTGCCCGCTCGGACCAGGCGATGCAGGGCCAGGCGATCGACCTGATGATCGAGAGCGGCCAGGCGACCCCTGAGGAAATGGGCGGACTGCTTGCAAACCAGGCCTCGCGGGCGCTGTCCGCCGGCGATCTCAGGCGTACCGATCGGCTGCTTGCGCGCGTCGTCGAGCTGCAGCCGGAAAATGCCGCCGCGATGGCCGATCAGGCCGAATTGAAGGCGCGCATGGGCGAGCCAGGCAATGCCGTGATCCTGCTCCACCGCGCGGTTTCGACCGCCCAGGCCGCCGGTCGCCCGGCGCCGGAAAGCTGGCATTTGCGCGGCCTCTCTCTGGCCTTCGACGGTCGCCTGGCGCCGCAGGGCATCGCTTTGGCCCGCTTCCTGGTCACCAATTATCCGAGCGCGGTGAACTGGCGCGATGCGCTGCTTGCCTATCGCGAGCTTTCGCCGCCCGATCCGACGCTGGCGCTCGACGTGCACCGGCTGGCCCGGGCCACCCAGGGGCTGGGCGGCGAACGCGATTATGTCGAATATGCCGAAGCGGCGCGCGCGGCCGGCCTGATCGGCGAGGCCAAGGCGGTGCTCGACGACGGCCTCCAACGCGGCATGATCGAAACCGCGCGCGTGCCGGCGCCGCTCACCGCCGCCACCGCCGCCCGCGCCGTTACCGCCGAGCGCGGCCGCCTGGCGGGCCAGAGAACCGCCGCGCTCGCCCCGGCCGGCACCGGCCGGCAGGCGCGCGAGGCCGGAGATCTCCATTTCGGCCACGGCCAATATGCCGAGGCCGCCGAACTCTATCGCGCGGCGCTCCAGAAGGGCGGCGAGGATCCCAATCTCGTCAACGGCCGGCTCGGCGCCGCGCTCGCTTTGGCCGGGCGCAGGCCCGAGGCGGAGGCCGCGCTACGGGCCGTCGCGGGCCCGCGCGCGGACCTCGCCGGCTTCTGGCTGGTCTGGCTGGCGCGCCGCCCGGTCGCCTGACCCTCGTCATGTTTCGAACGCACAGGAGCATCTCCATGAAAATCTCGACGGCCGCGCTGGCTACCCTGATCGCCCTCGGCGGGCCGGCTCCGCTGACCGCGGCGGCGATGGCGCAATATGGGTCCCCGCCGACGCCGCCGCCAACGGCGGCGCCGCCGCGGCCGAGCGGAGAGGCGCCGCCGCCGGCTGCCGCCCCGCAGCGCCAATATGACGTCAGTCGCCGCGAGCAGGCGGCGATGCTCCCGGCGCTGCAGGCGGCCGAGCGCAGCGACTGGGCGGCGGCGCAAGCGGCACTGCCGGCTGCGATCGAGGCCGCGCGCGGCCCCGACGCAAAATATGTGATCGCCCAGATCCGCCTGCGCATCGGCATCGGCCTCAACGACCGGAGGATCCAGGCGCAGGCCGTCGACGAGCTGATCGCGTCGGGCGGCGCCCAGCCGAGCGAGATGCGCGGCCTCTACGAGAACCAGCTCGAATTCGCGACCGCGGCGGGCGACACCGCCAAGGCGGCGCGGGCGACGGCCGCGCTCGACGCGATGACTCCCAACGATCCCAACCGATTCGTCCGCCAGGCGATGATCCGGGTCAACGCCAACGACCCGGCCGGGGCGATCGGCCTCTACCGCCAGGCGATCCAGGCCCAGCAGGCGGCCGGCCAGGCGGTGCCGCCCGAATGGCTGCGCCAGATCGCCGGGATCGCCTATCAGGCGCGGATGCCGGAAGCGGTGCCCTACATGCGCGAATTTCTGGTCGCGCAGCCGAGCCCGGCCAATTGGCACGACACGCTCGCCATCTATGCCGAGCTCGGCAACGCCAATCCGGCGCTGAAGCTCGACATCTTCCGGCTGATGCGCGCCGCCGGCGCGATGACCAGCGAGCGCGACTATATCGAGCATGGCGAGGCGGCCAACAGCGTGCGCATCTGGGGCGAGGTCAAGGCCGTGCTCGAGGAGGGATTGCGCCGCAATCTGATCACCACCAATGCCGCCTTCGCGCGTGAGCGGCTCGGCTTGGCCAGCGGCCGAGTCGCCGTCGACCGCGCCTCATTGGCCAGCGAGCGCGCCGCTTTGGCGGCGAGCGACGGCACCGGGGCGATGAGGCTGGCCGACGCCTATTTCGGCTATGGCGAATATGCGCCGGCGGCCGAGCTCTATCGCGCCGCTTTGGGCGGGGCGGGGCAGGACGCCAATCTTCTCAACATCCGGCTCGGCGCCGCTCTCGCTTTGGCCGGCAACCGCGCCGCGGCCGAGACGGCGTTCCGCGCCGTCACCGGCCCGCGCGCCGAGCTGGCCACGCTCTGGCTGCTCTGGCTCTCGACCCGGGGCTGAACGGCATACGGGGCGGGGGCGTTCATTCGCTCCCGCCCCGCCGTCCCGAATTGCAACGCGACGAATAAGGCGCTTCCGCCCCGGCGCCGCGCCCGGTAACCCGGCCGAATGCGGTTCGACGACATGATCGCCACGGTGCTGGCGCAGCCGGCCGACCGGCCGGACCGCCGGACCGCGCACTGGCGCCAGCTCGTCGATCTCCTCGCCCAGCGACGCGACGGCGCCGACGAGGTCGACGTCGCCGAGGCCTTCGCCCGCTTGCGCGAGGAGCGCGCCGCCATGGATCCCGCCGTCCGCCGCCAGGCGGCAAGGGCGCTGGCCGGCCGCGCCGTCGCGCCAGATCTGCTCGCTTTCTTCGCCGAGGACAGCCCTTCGATCGCCGCGCCGCTCTTCGCCCAGGCCCGGCTCGGCCGCGCCGAGTGGCTGGCCCTGCTGCCCCGGCTCGGGCCCGCCGCCCGCGCCCTGCTGCGTCACCGCGAGGATCTCGATCCCGAAGTGAAGCACGCACTGAACGCCTTCGGGCCGACCGATTTCGTGCTGGAAACCCGGGTCGCGGCCGAGGCGGCGGCGCCGCTGCCGGCCGATCCCGACCGGGGCGATTCGCAGATCCGCGAGCTGGTGGCGCGGATCGAGGCGTTCCGCCTGCAAAGGGAAAGCGCACCGCCGCGCGCGCCGCTCGCCGCCGAAGCGGCCGAGGGCTTCCGCTGGGAAACCGGCACCGACGGCATCCTGCTGTGGATCGAAGGCGCGCCGCGGGGCGCGCTGGTCGGACAGAGCCTCGCCATGATCGCCGGCCCGGGCCAGCACGGCGTCGACGGCCAAGCCGCCGGCGCGTTCGACAAGAGGGCGCCATTCCGCGACGCCAGGTTCAGCGTCGCCGGCGCCGGCCCGACGGCGGGGGACTGGCGGATTTCGGGCGTCCCGTATTTCGATCCGCGCCGGGGCAGCTTCCAGGGCTATCGCGGCACTGCGCGGCGCCCCCGGCTCGACGAGGTCGCGCGCGATCCGGCGGCTCCGGCGGGCGTGTTCGGCACCCAATTCCCGGCCGATTCGCTGCGCCAGCTGATCCACGAGCTGCGCACGCCGTTGAACGCCATCCTCGGCTTCGCCGAGATGATCGAGGGCCAGTATATGGGGCCCGCCGCCGCCGGTTATCGCGGCCAGGCCGGCGAGATCATGGCGCAGGCGCGCGGCCTGCTCGGCGCGGTCGACGACCTCGACACCGCCGCCCGGCTCGAAACCGACCGCTACGACCAGAGCGAGGGCGCGGCCGACGCCGCCGTCCTGCTCGGCCGCCTGCACGATTCCTACGCGCGGGTCGCGGCCGGGCGCGGAGTTACCCTGGCCCTCGCCATCGCCGAGGGGCTGGCCCCGGCGCGGGTCGATCCCCAGGCCGCCGAGCGGATGTATGCGCGCCTGTTCGCCGGCACGATCGGCCTTGCCGGGGAGGGGGAGACGATCCGTGCCGGGCTCGCCGCCGCCGAACAGGGGACGATGCTGCGCTTGACGATCGACCGGCCGGCCTCGATCGCCGGGGTCGTCGAAGGGGATTTGCTCGATCCGGGCTACAGCCCGCAGGGCGACTGGCCCGGCGCTCCAGCGCTCGGCCTCGGCTTCGCGCTCCGCCTCGTCCGCAATCTCGCGGAGGCGGCCGGCGGCGCGCTGGCCGTGGGCCCGGTTTCCTTCACCCTCGATCTTCCCGCCGCGCTCCCGGCGGCGCGTCCCGCCGCGCCAGGCGAAGAAACGGCCTGAGCCGGTCCAATTCCGTCATTGAAGCGGGCAGCCCGCCGTGCCATCCCGCGCGGTGGGCCTGTAGCTCAACGGTAGAGCCGGCCGCTCATAACGGCTAGGTTGGGGGTTCGAATCCCTCCGGGCCCACCAGCCTTCGCTCCGCTTCGCGGAGCTTCGGCTGGCAAGCCAGTCTGGGGCAGTGTAGGAAATCGGCCTTGGCGGGCTTGCCCGCCATAGCCCGAAGGGCGAAGGCGGGGAGTAGCGCAGCCTGGTAGCGCATCTGCTTTGGGAGCAGAGGGTCGCAGGTTCGAATCCTGTCTCCCCGACCATCGATCCCAAAACCAGTCCGGGGGACTGGTTTTGGGATCGATCCGCCGGATGGCGAGACGAGACACGCTCTGCGTCCGTCCGGGGCACCGCCTCTCCGGACCGAAACCGCCCGCTAGCGAACTCGACCCGCGCGCCGGCTATGTCCGATCCTTCAGGACCTGGTCGATCGCGGTCGCCAGCGTCTCGAGCCGGTAGGGCTTCAGGATGATCGGCCGGCCGCCCGCGCCGGATCTGGTGATCTTGTCGCTATAGCCGGTGGTGAGGATGACGGGCAGGCCGGGCCGCTCCTGCGCCAGCCTGTCGGCGAGGTCGAGGCCGCTCATGCCGGGCATGACGACGTCGCTGAACACAGCGTCGAACGGTTCCGCGAGCGCGCGCTCAAGCGCCTCCTCGCCCGAACGGGCACGGGCGATGTCGTGGCCGAGCTCGCTCAGCAGATCCTCGGCGAAGGCGCCGACCTCCTCATTGTCCTCGACCAGCAGGATGCGCCCGGCGCGGCCGCGCGCCGGCCCGGCGCCGCCATCCTCGGCGCGGGCGGCGCTCGAAGCGCCGCTGCAGGGCAGCAGCAAGGTGACCGTCGTTCCCTCGCCGGGCGCCGAATCGATCCGCACCTCGCCGCCGGACTGGCTGGCGAAGCCGTAAACCTGACTGAGGCCGAGGCCGGTGCCCTTGCCGGTCAACTTGGTGGTGAAGAAGGGCTCGAAAGCGCGGCCGAGCGTGTCCTCGTCCATGCCGACGCCGCTGTCCGTGACCGACAAAGCGACCATCGCCCCCTGGTCGCCATGGTGGACGCTGGCGGTGCCGATGGTGAGTATGCCGCCGCCGGGCATGGCGTCGCGCGCGTTGACGGCGATGTTGAGCAGCGCCGATTCGAGCTGGGTGCGGTCGGCTTCGACCGTACAGGCCTCGTCCGCGAGCAAGGTCCTGATCTCGATCCGCTCGCCGAGCGTCCGATCGAGCAGGTCGGTCATGTCGTCGATCAGCTCGTTGACCTCCATCACCTCGGGCTGCAGCGGCTGGCGGCGGGCGAAGGCGAGCAGCTGGCCGGTCAGCGCCGCCGCCCGCGAGGAGGCCTGAACCACCGCCTCGGCGAAGCGCAGCCTCTTGTCCTCGGCGAGGCCGGGACGGCGCAGCATGTCGGCCGAGCCCTGGATCACAGTCAGCAGATTGTTGAAATCGTGCGCGATGCCGCCGGTCAGCTGGCCGAGCGCCTGCATCTTCTGGGCCTGGCGGAGCTGGTCTTCGGCCTTGGCCCGCTCGCCGATCTGGACCTTCAGTTCGGCATTGGCGCGCGCCAGCGCGTCGGCACGCTCCTCGAGCTGGCGGTTGACCCGGCGCAGGGCGTTCTGGCCGACGCCGAGCACGACCACGACCAGGGCCGCCATCAGCATCAGGAGGCCGATGATGATATAGCGGGTGATCCGGCGCGACAGCGGTTCGGGATCGGAGGCGAGGTAGACCGTGCCGATCCGCTCGCCGCGGATGATCACCGGCACCGCCGAAGTGACCGCGCCGCCGGTCGGGGGCAGGGGCTCGGCGAAACGCGGGGCCGGCCCGGCGCCGTCGCGGCCGTAGCCGCCGATCAATGCGCCGGCGGCGTCGTAGACTCCGATCGCGCGCACCTGCCGGTTGACCCGGATCGCGTCGACCGCTTCCTGCACCGCGTGGGCGTCGCGGAAGTCGAGTGCGGCGGTTACGCTCGCCGAGAGGATTTCGGCATGGACCCGAGTCTCCTGCGCCTGGCGGTCGCGATAGGCGGCTTCGTTCTGCAGGATGATGCCGATGCCGGCGATCAGGAGCAGGCCGACCATCGCGACGATCGCGAGCGGGGCGCCGCGCCGCTGGGCGGAAAGGGTTCGCAGCAGGCTCATCCGCGCCGCTGCCTGACGCCGGCTGCAATCGCGAGCAGCCGCGAGCTGATCGAAAGGCCCCGCTCGGCCGCCGCCGCGTCGTCGATGAAGAAGCGGACCCGGCCGCCGACCACCGCGAAATGGATGATGCCGCGCTGCGGCCCGGCTCGCGCGTCCGTAATGGTGAGGATCGGGCGCTGGCGCAGGGCGGCGAGCAGCCGCGCCGTGTCCTGCGGCTGGGCGCCGCGGACGAAGGCGACGTGGCAGCCGGCGCTCTGGCTCGCCGTGGCCATTCGCCGCACGGCGACCCGGTGGCCGTCGATCAGCTCGCTCCCCGCGGCCCGATCGAGCGCGCCGCCGAACGGATCGTGGCCGACGACGCACAGGTGGAACGGCGCCGCCGGCACCGGCACGGACGCGGGCGGCCAGGTCACGTAGCGCGCGAAGCGGGGCAGGAAGGCGGCTTTGACCGCGTCCTCGCTCGGCTGCGCGCGCGCCGGCCCGATGGCGAGCGCGAGGGCGAGGGCGAGGCCGAGCGCGAGCGCGGCGCCGAGACGGCCGGCTGCCCTCAAAACCGCAGCCTCGCACCGGCGTGGATGCTGCGCTGGGCGAGCTGGGCGCGGTCGGGATCGTTGCTCTCGACATGGGTTCGGTGGAGGAGGTTGCGGCCGGCGGCATAGAGCTCGATCTCGTCGCTGAGCCGGTAGGAGAGGCTGGCGTCCGCCTCGACATAGGCGCCGATCGCCGGGGTGCTGTCGATCTCGCCGATATAGCGCAGGCCGGCATTGAGCTGCAGCCGGCCGGTGAGGGCAATTTGGCTTCGCGCGAACAGCTGAAAATCGGGATCGTGGCCGAGCGCGTCGCGCCCGGAAATATCGATGTGGCCCGGTTTCAGCCGAAAGCTCTTGAAGAGGGTGCTGATTCCGTAGCCGACCCGCCACCACGACGCGATCTGGCTGTTGCCCCAGGCTTCCAGGCCGTAGGAATGGCCTTCGAGCCCATTGGCGAGGCGCACCTGGACCGGGCTCGAATTGACCAGATCGGTGGTTCGGACGTCGTCATGGAGGTTGAAGAAGACCGACACCGAAAATGTGGTCCGCGCCGTCGGCTGGCCGCGATAGCCGGCCTCGAACGCGATCACCTTTTCCGCCACGAAATCGGGCGCCGGCAGCAGCAGCGGCTGGAATTCGAGCTGGCGGTCGATCCGCGACGGCGTGCGCACGGCGCGCGATACGGCGGCCCAGAGCAGGGCCCGTTCGCTCGGCTGCCAGGCGATCCGAACGTTGGGCAGCAATTCGATGCCGGTGAAGCTGGTTTCCTCGGCCTTGATGCCGAGCGTCAGCGAGAATTGCGGGGTCAGCCTGATCCGGTCCTGGACGAAGGCGTTGTAGATCCAAAGCCGCTTGCTCCCGGGCACGAGCGCGAACGGATTGAGATTGTTGACGAAGCGATCGTGGGTGGTCCGGATGCCGCCGCCCATCACCAGATCGTGCGCGCCCATGACCGCGTTGAACTGGGCGTCGAGATCGAAAGTCTGCAGCGAATCGAAGGCGAGCAGGAATTGGCGCTCGAAATAATCATAATAACCCTGGATCCGCAGCGACGAGGCCGCGCCGAGGTCATGCGACCAGCGGGCGAGGACGTTGTGGCCCCGGTGGCCGTCGCCCGGCAGCGAATCGACGTCATTGTCGAAAATGTCGCCCTGCACGGTGAAGTGCGAGGCGCCGGCGGCGAAATCGGCGCGCAGCCCGGCCTGCCAGCCCTGGAAGGCGTCGTCGATCGCCGGGCCGATCGGTCCTCGCGCCAGATCTTCGCGGTCGAACCAATTGGCGTACGCGCGGACCGCCCCGGTTTCGCCGAGCGCGAAGCCGTAGCGGGCGCCCGCCGTCCGCTCAAAGGCGCCGGCGGTGGCGCGCACGAGGCCGCCGATCGTCTCGCGGGCATCGCGGGTGGCGACGCTGATCACGCCGTTGACCGCATTGGGGCCGTAAAGCGTGCCGCCGGGGCCGCTGATCACCTCGATCTGCTGGATGTCCTCGACGAGGGTGTTGCGCAGCTGCCAGAACACCCCGGAGTGCAGGGTCGAATAGACGCTTCGCCCGTCCATCAGCACGAGCAGCTTGTTCGCGGTTTCGACGCTGTTGAAGCCGCGCGCGGTGATCGCATATTCGAAGCCGTTGACCTGCTGGACCTGCAGGTTGGGCGCCAGCCGCATCGCCTCCGGCACCGAGGTGACGCCGGCGCCGACAATGTCCTCGCCGGTGATCACGTAGAGCGCGGTCGGCGCGGCGCTCAGCGGCTCGTCGCGCTTCGAGGCCGAGCGGACGGGCAGCCGCGCCAGCTCCTCGATCGACAGCTGCGACAGGTCCGGATCGGTTTCGGCGCTGGCGAGCTGGACCGGCGGCGGCGGTTGCCGCTGCGCGGCCGCGCCTGCGGGCAGCGCCACAGCGGCTGCCGTGCCGAGGAGGATCTGTGCCAAGCGCCTGTTCTTCACCGCCGAAGCCCTATCGTCGCCCCCCGGCACAACAGGCTTCTCGATTGGCCCACCCCAAAGGTCAAGCCGGATGAAGGGTCAGCGCGCCGGAGCGGCCGGTCCCGGCGCTTCGATCGCTTCAGGCGCGTTGGCGGCGGCCGCCAGCATCGCCGTCCAGGCCGCGACATTCTGGCGGAGCTGGGCGGCATCGACCTTGTCGAGCGTGTCGTCGGGGCTGTGGTGATAATCGAAATAGCGGGTGCCGTCCTGGTTGAGGTCGACCGCGGCGATTCCGGCCGTCGCCCAGGCGCCGAGATCTGCGCCGGCATTGGCGGGATCGCGGCCGCGCACGATGCCGAGCGGGGCGAGCAGGGCGCCGATCCGGTCGCGCAGGGCGGCGTTGGCCGGCGCAAAGCCGAAATTGACCCGCCACACGCGGTCGGCGCCGAAATCGGATTCGCCGACCAGGACGACGTCGCCGTCGCCGCGGTGGCGCGCGAAATAAGCGGCGCCGCCGAACACACCGGGCTCTTCCGCCCCGAACAGGACGATCCGGATCGTCCGCCGCGGCCGCCCGGCCCGCATGATCCGGTGCGCGGCGGCGGCGGTGATGGCGATTCCGGCGGCATTGTCGATCGCGCCGGTGCCGAGGTCCCACGAATCGAGATGGCCGCCGATGAGGATCGTGCCGGCGGTCGGGTCGGTGCCCGGCACTTCGGCGACGACATTGCCCGATTGGCGGGTGCCGATGTTGCGCGGGGTGAGGGTGAGCCGCATCCGCACCGGCCGGCTTTGGGCGCCGGCGCGCGCGAGGATGCGCTGCAGCTGCTCGGCGTCGGGAATGGAAAGCGCGCCTGCCGGGATCGGCCGCACGCCCTCGGCGAAGCTCTGCACGCCGGTATGGGGGTTGCGATGATAATCGGTGCCGATCGAGCGGACGACGATCGCGGCGGCGCCCTTGCGGCTGGCGACGGTCGGCCCCTGGCGGCGGGGCGCGCCGAAAATGCCGTAGCCCGAGCCGTCCTGATTGGCCCGCATCTGGTGGGTAACGAAGACGATTCGGCCGGCAACGGCCGAGTCGGGCGCCGCCTCGAGCGCGGCGACGCTGTCGAAGCCGATCACTTCGGCCTCGATGCCGCGCGCCGGGGTGGCGCCGCTATTGCCCAGAGCGGTCACCGACAGCGCTTGCGGGAAGGGCGCGACGATCTGCGCCCGTTCCTCGCCGCGCACCCAGACCGGCATGTCGAACGGCTCGACATGGACGTTGGCGAAGCCCAGCTCGCCCAGCTTGCGCACTGCCCATTGGCGGCCGCGCTCCTCGGCCTCGGTCCCGGCCAGGCGCTGGCCGACCTCGGTGGTGAGGCCTTCGAGAATGTCCCAGGCGACGGCGTCGCCCGCGAGCGCGGCGTCGCGAAGCGCCGCCGGATCGGGCGGGGCGGGCTGGGCGAAGGCGAGGGAGGGGAGGGCGAGCGCGACCAGGAAGAGCTTTTTCATGGCTGGGGGCTTAGGGACGCGGGCGCGCCTTGCCAATCGCCTTCGACGAACCGCCGCTTCGGTTCGACCCGTTGTCGCTCAAACTGGAATTTTTCCGCATGCGCGCAAGCGATACGCGCAAGCCGGTTTGCCAATCCCCGCGCGCCGCTCTAGGGAACGCCGCGACCCCGTCACCCGAATATCGAAGAAAGCGAGCGCCGCATGGCCGCCCAGTACAGTTTCGTCATGAAGGGCCTCACCAAGACCTTCCCCGGCGCCCCCAAGCCGATTCTTTCCAACGTCAGCCTGCAATTCTATCTCGACGCCAAGATCGGCATCGTCGGGCCGAACGGCTCGGGCAAGTCGACGCTGATGAAGATCATGGCCGGCCGCGACAGGGAATTCACCGGCGAGGCCTGGCCGGGCGAGCATATCCGCGTCGGCTATCTGGAGCAGGAGCCGCAGCTCGACCCGACCAAGACGGTCAAGGAAAACGTCATGGAGGCGGTCCGCCCGGTCGCCGACATGATGGAGCGGTTCAACGCGATCGGCGCGCTGATGGCGGATCCGCCCGAGGATGCCGATTTCGACGCGCTGATGACCGAGATGGGCGAATTGCAGGAGAAGATCGACGCGGTCGACGGCTGGACGCTCGACAACCAGCTCGAAATCGCGATGGACGCCTTGCGCTGCCCGCCCGGCGACGCCGGCGTCGACACCTTGTCGGGCGGCGAGAAACGCCGCGTCGCGCTGACCCGGCTGCTGCTCGAAAAGCCCGACATCCTGCTGCTCGACGAGCCCACCAACCATCTCGACGCCGAAAGCGTCCAGTGGCTCGAAAGGCATTTGATCGATTATCCCGGCAACGTCATCCTGGTCACCCACGACCGCTATTTCCTCGACAATGTCGTGAACTGGGTCCTGGAGCTCGATCGCGGCCGTTATTACATTTATGAATCCAATTATTCCGGCTATTTGGAGAAGAAATCTAAGAGACTGGAGCAGGAAGAGCGCGAGGAGCAGGGCAAGCAAAAGGCGATCAACGACGAGCTCGAATGGATCCGCCGCTCGCCCAAGGCTCGCCAGGCCAAGTCCAAGGCCCGAATCCGCGCCTTCGACGAACTGGTCGAGGCGCAGGAGAATCGGACGCCGGGCAAGGCGCAGATCCTGATCCAGATGCCCGAGCGGCTCGGCGGCAACGTTATCGACGCCAACGGGCTGACCAAGGCCTATGGCGACAAATTGCTGTTCGAGGACCTCAGTTTCTCATTGCCGCCCGGCGGGATCGTCGGCGTGATCGGCCCCAACGGCGCCGGCAAGACCACCTTGTTCCGGATGATCACCGGCCAGGAGCAGCCCGATTCGGGCGCGATCAAGATCGGCCCGACCGTCCATCTGGGCTATGTCGATCAGTCGCGCGACGCGCTTGCGCCGGACAAGAATGTCTGGGAGGAAATCTCGGGCGGAGCGGACGTGTTTCGCTTCGGGAAACATGAGCTTGGCACGCGCGCTTATGTCGGCGCCTTCAATTTTCGCGGCGGCGACCAGCAGAAGAAGGTCGGTCAATTGTCGGGCGGCGAGCGCAACCGGGTGCACATGGCCAAGATGCTCAAGGAAGGCGGCAACGTCCTCCTCCTCGACGAGCCGACCAACGACCTCGACGTCGAGACGTTGCGCGCGCTCGAGGAGGCGCTCGAGAATTTCGCCGGCTGCGCGGTCATCATCAGCCACGACCGCTTTTTCCTCGACCGCCTCGCAACCCATATCCTCGCTTTCGAGGGCGACAGCCATGTCGAATGGTTCGAAGGAAATTTCGAAGCTTATGAGGAAGATAAGAGGCGGCGTTTAGGCCCGGAAGCGGACCGGCCGCATCGGATGACCTATAAGAAGTTGACGCGTTAGCGATTATGTCTGATTCCCGCCTGGGAGGGCGGAATGAAGGTTTTCATAAGCTGGAGCGGCAGGCTCTTTGGCCGTCCAATTCGTCCACTTCGGCGGCGCAAAAGCCGCCGAGGCGTCCACTTCGTCCACTTTGCCGGGGTCAGAGCGGGTAGTCGTAGCGCACGAAGCCCTTGAAGCGCGCGATCCGCTCGTAGAGCGCGCGCGCCGGATTGTCCTCCTTGGTCAGCCAGTAGAGGCGCGCCGCGCCGCGCGTCCGCGCCGAGTCCGCCACCGCGGCGATGAGGGCGGTCGCGACGCCGCGCCCGCGCGCTTCGGGCGCGGTGAACAGATCCTGCAAATAGCAGACCTCGCCCTGCCAGCTGTGCGGGTGGAACAGATAATGGGCGACTCCGGCCATCCGCCCGTCGATCCGCGCCGTAAGGCCGCGCACCGCCTCGCCGGCGAGGACCAGCCGCCAGGTTTCGGCATAGCCCGCGTCGGGCACGTCGTCCTCGTAAAACGCCTTGTAGCCGCGGGCGAGCGCCTCCCATTCGGCGCGATCGGCCGGGGTCGGCGGAGCGATGTCGATGCGCGTCATCGTCGATGATGTCGGCGGGAGCGCGCGGCCGGCGCCAGGCTTGCCGCGCGCTCCCGGTTTTCCGCCGGAACGGAAGGGTTCAGAGCCTCGATTCGCCCTGCTTGCGGATCAGATAGAGCTCTTCGCGGATTTTGAAGAAGACCAGGATGATCTCCATGTAGACCCGCCAGAAGATCGGGCCGAGCAGCAGGTAGAGAAGGCCGACCAGGCCGCCGCCCGGTGCGTCGCTGACGATCAGCAGCAGCGACATGATGACGATGCCCGCCAGGCCGAGCCAGAACAGGATTTGGATGATCACCGGCGTGATGAACTTATCGAAAGTCAGATATTCGTTCATGTCATTCCCCCTAATACCTCTCACAGGCGGGAGGAGGCTAACCCGCGCGGGCGGGCATAGCAAGACGGGAGCGAAACGAGTCGCCGCGTCGGCTCAGTGCGTGGTGGTTCCGGACAGCGCGCCGGCCTTGGCGTCATATTCCCGCGCCATGGCGTGGAGGGTGTCGATCGCCTGCTGGTCGGTCATCGACTGGGCGAGCCGGCGGCAGCGGACCCCCTGGGCACGAAGCGCGCCGGCCTGGCGGCGGTCTGTGACGTCGATCAGGATGTTCACCGCTCCGGCGATCCCGCCGTCCTCGTCGAACAACGGGGTCGGATAGGGGGTGAAGAGGACGCGGCTGCCGTCGGGCCGCTCGGCCAGCGCCACCGCGCCGCGAACCTCGCGCCGTTCGTTGATCGCCATCGCCATCGGGCAATCCTCGTGGGGGAGGAAGGCGCCGTCCTCGCAATAGAGCTTCCAGGTCACGCACCATCGGTCCGCGCCGAGCTCCGGCGTGCGCCCGGCAAAATCGATACAGGCTCGGTTGTAGAAGGTGACCCAGCCTTCGGCGTCGGTGGTGTAGATCGGTGCCGGCAGCGTCTCCAGCACGGCGCGAAGCTCGCTTTCGCCTCGGCGAGCGGCCGCGATCGCGGTCGCGACCAGCTCTTCGGGTGTCTCGGGCACGGGCGCCATGCGGACCGGCTCTCTGTGTGACGGAAAAATTACGGTATCCCCCATAGCCGCCACTTAACCAAGATCAAAGAACTTGGTTCCTCGCTCCACCGCGCTGGCGCCGGCGCAAGCGATGTCGAGTGCCCACTGTGCCCATTCGGCCACGCTTGCCGCCGCCGCCAAGCCGGACCAAGATGGGCTCTGAGACCGAGCGGGAGAATAAAGTGGCGAGGTGGAACGCGAAAAAGACGATCGTCGCCGCGCAGGACATGGCGCCCGAGCACCGGCTGACGCCGAGCCTGAGCTGGCCGCATCTCCTCGCGCTCGGGGTCGGCGCGATCGTCGGCACCGGAATCCTCACCTTGACCGGCGTCGGCGCGGCCAAGGCGGGCCCGGCGGTGATCCTCTCCTTCGCCATCGCCGGCCTGATCTGCGCCGCCGCGGCGCTCGCTTATGCCGAGATGGCGACGATGATGCCGGCCTCGGGCAGCGCCTATACCTACACCTATGTCGTGCTCGGCGAATTGCTGGCCTGGATCATCGGCTGGAGCCTGATCCTCGAATATTCGCTGGTGGTGAGCGCGGTCGCGGTGGGCTGGTCGGGCTATGCCTCGCCCTTGCTCGAACATTATCTCGCTTTCCCGGACATGCTCACCAAGGGTCCCGAGCTCGGCGGGGCGATCAACGTGCCCGCAATCTTCATCATCGCGCTGGTGGCGGGGCTGCTCATCTATGGAACCAAGGAGAGCGCGACGCTCAATGCGGCGCTGGTCGTCGTGAAGGTGGTCGCGCTGATCGTCTTCGTCGCGGTCACGCTGCCTTATTTCAACGCTGCCAATTTCGAGCCGTTCATGCCCTACGGCTTTCCCAAGACCGAGGTCGGCGGCAACGAGGTTGGCGTCATGGCGGCGGCCGCGATCATCTTCTTCGCCTTTTACGGCTTCGATGCGATCGCGACGGCGGCCGAGGAGGCGAAGAATCCGGGCCGCGACCTTTCGATCGGGATCGTCGGCTCGATGCTCGCCTGCGTAATCATCTACATGGCGGTCGCCGGGGCCGCGATCGGCGCGCTCGCTTATACCCAATTCGCCGACAGCCCCGAGCCGCTGGCGTTGATCCTGCGCCAGATCGGCCAGCCGCTCGCCGCCGATTATCTGGCGGTTTCGGCCGTGATCGCGCTGCCGACCGTGATCCTCGCTTTCTTCTACGGGCAGAGCCGGATCTTCTTCGTCATGGCGCGCGACGGCATGCTGCCGCAGGGCCTGGCGCGGGTCTCGGGGCGCGGCTCGCCGGTCCGGATCACGATCTTCACCGCGATCGTCGTCGCCGTGCTCGCCGGCCTGATCCCGCTCGATCAGCTCGCCGCTTTGGCCAATGCCGGCACGCTCACCGCCTTCATCGCGGTTTCGGTCTGCATGCTGGTGATGCGCCGGCGGGCGCCCGACGCGCCCCGGCGGTTCAGGACGCCGCTCGCCTGGCCCGTCGGCATCTTCGGCATATTGGGCTGCCTGTACCTGATCTACAGCCTGCCGCAGCGGACCCAGATCTGGTTCCTCGCCGCCCATGGCATCGGCATCCTGTTCTATCTGGCCTATGGCGCGCGCCGCAGCGTTGCCGGCGGCGCCCCATGAGAGGCGCCGCCTTGCCCCGAAAAAGGAGTATCCGCCCGATGCTGAGACGCGCTTTCCTGCCTGTTCTCCTCTGCCTTGCCGCGCCCGCTTCGGCCCAGCCCGATTCGGCGACCGCCCCGCCAGCCGCGCCCGCGCCCGCGCCGCCCGCGCCGGCGCCGGCCACGGTGCGGGTCGTGCTGCAGACGGGCGAGGGCGCCATAATCGTCGCGCTGGAAACCGAGCGGGCGCCGGTCACGGCGGCCAATTTCCTGCGCTATGTCGATCAGCGCCGGTTCGACGGCATCACCTTCTACCGGGCGATGACGATCAGCCCGGCCGACGGCCTGGTCCAGGCCGGCATGCACACCGACCCGCGCCGCATGCTCCTCCCGATCGCGCACGAACCGACCGCCGCCACCGGCCTCAGCCACACCGATGGCGCCATCGCGATGGCGCGCGGTGAGCCCGGCACCGCGCGCTCCGAATTCTATATCGTCGTCGGCGATTTGACCGGGCTCGACGCGCGCCCCGGCGATCCGGGCTATGCCGTGTTCGGCCGGGTGGTCGAGGGGATGGACGTCGTCCGCCGCATCCTGGCCGCGCCGAGATCGCCGACCGAAGGGGCCGCAGCCGGCATGCAGGGGCAGATCCTGGCCCCGCCGGTCCGCATCCTCACCGCGCGCCGGGCGCCGCCGGCCCGCTAAGCGGTTTCAAGTCGGGGACCTACCCGACAGCCCGGGAGGGCACGTCAGGCAAGGTGACTTGCGTCTAGGCCGGGCCGAATCGGCCGCTGCTCTCGTCGCAAATGTGCAGGATGCCGTCCGAAATGGCGAAATAGGCGCCGTGGAGCTTGAGCCTGCCGTCCGCCTCGCGCTCGTGGACCCAGGGGAAGCTGCGCAAATTGCGAAGCGAGAGGCGGACCCCCTCCAGCTCCATTTCGAGGAAGGCCTCGCGGCCGAGCTCGGCATGGCGGGCCCGAATTGCGTCGCGGGCGTCCTTCAGCATGTCGATCCAGTGGGCGATGAAATGGCCGGCGCCATGTTCGGCGTCGTCGAACTGGCCGGTCAGGGCCGCCGCGCAGCCGCCGCAAAAGCCGTGGCCCATGACGACCAGCTCCTCGACCTCGAGCTGGGTCACCGCGAATTCGAGGGCCGCCGAGACGCCGTGATAATGATTGTCGCGCTCGAACGGGGGGACGAGATTGGCGACGTTCCTGACCACGAACATCTCGCCCGGCCGCGCGTCGAAAATCTGGGCGGGATCGACCCTGCTGTCGGAGCAGGCGATCACCATCACCTTCGGGCTCTGCGCCTCGGCGAGCTCGGCCCAGCGCTGCCGCTGGGCGCTCCAGCTCTGGCCCCGGAAGCGGCGATAGCCGTCGAGCAATGCTTGAAAATCGGCCATCATTTCTCCGTCATTCCGGCGGAAGCCGGAAATCTCACTGCCTTGGCTGCTCTATAGGCGGGAAGAAGGGAGATTCCAGCTTTCGCTGGAATGACGAGGGGAGGCGGAGGTCGAGTCGAGGTTGAGGTTGAGGTTGAGGTTGAGGTTGAGGTTGAGGTGACGGTGGGGGTGGCGGGACGGGGCCGCAATCGCTATCTGCGCGCCATGAGCGAAGCCGATCCCGTCAGTGTGCCGATGCCCGCGCCACGCCAGCGCAAGCCCGACTGGATCCGGGTCAAGGCGCCGGTCAGCGCCGGCTATATGGAAACGAAGCGGCTGATGCGCTCGCTCAATCTCGCCACCGTGTGCGAGGAGGCGGCGTGCCCCAATATCGGCGAATGCTGGACCAGGAAGCACGCGACGGTGATGATCCTGGGCGACACCTGCACCCGTGCCTGCGCCTTCTGCAACGTGAAGACCGGCATGCCGCGCGCGCTCGACCCGCTCGAGCCCGAGCATGTCGCGACCGCCGCCGCCGAGCTCGGTCTGAGCCATATCGTGGTCACGTCGGTCGACCGCGACGACCTTCCGGATGGCGGCGCCGGCCAGTTCGTCAAGGTCATCGAGGCGCTTCGCCGAAACGCGCCCGCGACCACGATCGAGATCCTGACCCCCGATTTCCGCAACAAGGCCGAAAGCGCGGTCGAGAAGATCATCGAGGCCCGGCCCGACGTCTACAATCACAATCTGGAGACGGTGCCGCGGCTCTATCCGACGATCCGGCCGGGTGCACGCTATTATGCCTCGCTGCGCCTGCTGGAGAGCGTCAAGCGCCACGATCCGTCGATCTTCACCAAATCGGGCGTGATGGTCGGCCTCGGCGAGCAGCGGCTCGAAGTCCACCAGGTGATGGACGACATGCGCTCCGCCGACGTCGATTTCCTGACCATGGGCCAGTATCTGCAGCCGACGCCGCGCCACGCGACGGTCGAGGAGTTCGTCACCCCGCAGGCGTTCGCCGCTTATGCCGCGATCGCCCGCGCCAAGGGCTTCCTGCTCGTCGCCGCCAGTCCCCTGACCCGGTCGAGCTACCATGCCGGCGACGATTTCGAGAAGATGCGCACCGCCCGCGAGGCCAGGCTGGCGGCCGCGCGCTAGCAATGCCGCGCCATACCGAAACGCGAATTCTTACCTACACGCCCGAGCAATTGTTCGATCTCGTCGCCGACGTCGGCCGCTACCAGGAATTCCTGCCTTGGGTCGCGGCGACTCGGGTCCGCCTCGATACCGACCAGGAGATGCTCGCCGATCTGGTCGTCGGCTTCAAGGCGCTGAAGGAAACCTTCACCTCGCGGGTGCGCAAGACGCGCCCGGCGCAGATCGAGATCGATTATGTCGAGGGTCCGCTCAAATTCCTGCACAACAGCTGGAAGTTCCGCCCCGTGCCGGGCGGGACCGAGGTCGATTTCTGCGTCGATTTCGCGTTCAAGAACCGCCTGTTCGAAGCGCTGGCCGGTCAGATGTTCGATCGCGCCCTGCGCAGGATGATCAGCGCCTTCGAGGCGCGCGCCGGCGACCTTTACGGGGTGGGCGCTTCGGGAAGCAGGAGTTCGAGCGCACACAGCGCCGCCTGAAGGCGGATTCCGCCGCGGCCATTGTCCTCGAACAGCTTGGTGTCGGCGACGATCTCCCTGGGATTGGCCTCCCGCTCGGCGCGGGCGAAGACCACCGTCCCCACCGGCTTGCGGTCCGATCCGCCCGCCGGGCCGGCGATGCCGGTGAGCGCGACCGCGACGTCGGCCTGCGAAGCGGCGAGCACGCCCTGCGCCATCGCCCAGGCGACGGCCACCGACACCGATCCGAATGTCTCGATCAATTCCTCGCTGACCCGGAGCAGCCTGGTCTTGGCCTCGTTCGAATAGGTGACCAACCCGGCCTCGACCACGTCGGAGCTGCCGGCGATCTCGGTCAGCGCCGCCACCACCAACCCGCCTGTGCAGCTCTCCGCCACCGCGACCCGGCGTCCGGCGGCGCGGTTCGCCTCGATCACGTCGCGCGCCTTCTCGACCAGCTCGGCCGGCAGCACATAGTCTCGGGCCTCGCTCATCGATCCTCCGGCAGCCGCAGCGTCGCCACAGCCTGCGCCGCAATCCCTTCGCCGCGGCCCGTAAAGCCCAGCCGCTCGGTCGTCGTCGCCTTGACGCTAACCCTGGCGACAGGCAGTCGCAACAGGCCCGCGATCCGGGCTCGCATGGCGTCCCGATGCGGGCCGATCTTCGGCGCTTCGCAGATGATGGTGACGTCGACATGCTCGATCCGTCCTCCGGCTGTCTCCACCAGCTCGCGGGCATGCTCGACGAAGAGCGAGGAGGCGGCGCCCCGCCAGCGCGGCTCGGAAGGCGGGAAATGATCGCCGATGTCGCCGGCCCCGAGCGCGCCGAGGATCGCATCGGTGATCGCGTGGAGCACGACGTCGGCGTCGCTATGGCCGCGAAGACCCTTGTCGTGCGGGATATGCAGGCCGCCCAGCCGGAGCTCTTCGCCCGCCGCGAGTGCGTGAACGTCGAAGCCCATGCCCACCCGGGGGGCGAGCCACATCGCTTCGGCGCGCGCGAAATCGGCCTCATGGGTCAGCTTGTCGAGCGCCGGATCGCCTTCGACCATAATAACGTCGAACCCGGCCGCGCGCGCGACCTGGGCGTCGTCGGTCGCCTCGCCGCCAAGCCAAACGTCATGGGCACGGCGGATCGCCTCGAAGCGGAAGGCCTGGGGCGTCTGCACCCGCATCAGATCGTCGCGCGCCACCGCTTCGCCGTCGCGTCGCGCGAGCGTGTCGATCACGGGCAATGCCGGGACTGCGCCGTCATGCACGTCGAGCGAGTCGAGCAGGCGATCGATCACCGCGCCAGGAAGGAAGGGCCGGGCGGCGTCGTGGATCAGCACCCGGTCGGCACCGGCCAGTGCCGCGAGGCCGCTGCGCACCGATTGCCGCCGGGTCGCTCCGCCGAACACCGGGGCGGGGAGGGACCGGCCGCCGATCGCCGCGCGATAGGCCTCCTCCTGCCCCTCGCCGATCACCACCTGGATCGCATCGATCCGCGGGTGACTCAGATGATCGAGCGCGTGCGCGAGCAGGGCCTTGCCGGCGATCGGGCGATATTGCTTCGGCACCGCGCCGCCCGCGCGGCTGCCGCTGCCGGCCGCGACCACCAATGCCATCGTGCGTGCCATGGCCACGCTGCCTAGCCGAGGGCAAACTTGCCCGCCAGCGCATTCCACCCTATCTCGCGCCCCTCATGAGCCGCCTTGCGCCCATCCAGATCGGCCCGGTCCGCATCGAAACGCCGGTGATCCTGGCGCCGATGACCGGTGTCACCGACATGCCGTTCCGGCGGATCGTCAAGCGTTACGGCGCCGGCCTCACCGTCAGCGAGATGATCGCCAGCCAGGCCGCGATCCGCGAAACCCGCCAGTCCCTTCAGAAAATGGTCTGGGACCCGTCCGAGGAGCCGGTGTCGATGCAGCTTGCCGGCTGCTCGCCCAGGGAGATGGCCGAGGCGGCCATGCTCAACCAGGATCGCGGCGCCGCGATCATCGACATCAATATGGGCTGCCCGGTCAAGAAGGTGGTCAATGGCGAGGCGGGCTCGGCGCTGATGCGCGATCTGAAGCTCGCCGCCGCGATCGTCGATGCCACGGTCAAGGCGGTCGACGTGCCGGTAACGCTCAAGATGCGGATGGGCTGGGACCATAACAGCCTCAATGCGCCCGAACTCGCGCGCATCGCCCAGGATCTCGGCGTCCGGATGATCACCGTCCACGGCCGCACCCGCTGCCAGCTCTACAAAGGCGAGGCCGATTGGAGCTTCATCCGCAAGGTGAAGGACGCGGTTTCGATCCCGGTCATCGCCAATGGCGACATCAACAGCATCGAGGACGTCGACACCGCGCTCGACCAGTCCGGCGCCGACGGCGTGATGATCGGCCGCGGCGCTTATGGCCGGCCGTGGCTGCTCAAGCAGGCGATGCACTGGCTCAAGACCGGCGAGCGCCTCGCCGATCCGAGCCTCGACGAGCAATATCGGGTGATCGTCGAGCAATATGACGCGATGCTCGACCTTTACGGCGCGCAGGTCGGCGCCAATTGCGCGCGCAAGCATATCGGCTGGTACACGCGCGGCCTGCACGGCTCGGCCGAATTCCGCAACGCCTTCAACAAGGAAGCCGATCCGGCCGGGGCCAAGGCGATGTTGCGTGAATTCTATTCGCCCTGGCTGAGCCGCGCCGCAGCCTGAGCGGCGAGCGCCCGCGCCGCCAGGACGGGACGAGCAATTCACTGTGTTCTTTCGGCCACATTGTTGTGCTAGGGCCGCAGTGTGAACGCCGAAACAGCGATCCTTGTCGAGTCCTCCAGACCGCGCTGGCGGCGGCGGCTTTCCGTGATTGCCCGGCGCAGCGCCTGGGTCCGCCCGCTCGAAATCGCCATCCTCCTCCTGCTCGCCGGCGTCGTGGCGGCGAGCTACTGGATCGTCGTTCGGGGCAGCCCGGAATCGCCGCTCAGCCCGGAAACGGTCGCCGCACTTCTCGTCGCCAACCTCGTGCCGGCGATCGCCCTGATGGTGATGGTGGCGCGCCGCGTGGCGATCCGCCGCGCCGAACGATCGGTGGCCGGAGGCAAGGGCAGGATGCACGTCCGCCTGATCGCGCTCTTCTCGATCATCGCCAGCGTGCCGACCCTTCTCGTCGTGATCTTCGCCTCGATGCTGTTCCAGAGCGGCGTCAAATTCTGGTTCTCCGACCAGGCGCAGACCGTGCTGCAAAGCGCCGAGGCCGTCGCGCAAATCTACGAGAACGAGCATCGCGACCGCCTCAAGCTCGACGTCCAGGTCATGGGCGCCGACGTCGTCGACCGCATCAACCGGTTCGGCAGCGAGAGCCAGGCCTTCCGCGACGATTTCCTCTATCAGACCGCCGCGCGCCAGCTGACGGAGACGGCCGTGCTGAGCATCGACCCGAGGGGCCGGACCCAGAGCGAGATCGAAGTCAATTTCGACAATCGCCCGCTCACGCGGCGCTTCTCGCCCGAAATATTGCGCGCCCTGCGCGCCGGCGAGATGCGAGTCATGCTCGGCCGGGACCGGGTCGAGGCGGTGGTGCGGCTGGATCCGCAGGCGCCGATCTATTTCTACGGTTCGCGCTACGTCGATGCCGCCGCCATCGCCAGAATCCGCGAAGCGCAGAGCGCCGCGAGCGACTATCAATCGACGCTGGAGCGAACCCGGAATCTGCAGGTGCGCTTCAACGCGGTGCTGATCCTGGTTTCGTTGCTGCTGATCGGCCTGTCGATCTGGATCGCGCTCAACCTGGCCGATCGGCTGGTCCGCCCGGTGGGCCAACTGGTGGAGGCCGCGCGCCGGATCACGGCCGGCGATCTCACCACCCGCGTGCCGGGTTCGGCGTCGCGCGACGAGGTCGCCACGCTCGGCACCGCCTTCAACCGAATGACCCGGCGGCTCGAGGAGCAGACCGGCGCCCTGGTCACCGCCAATGCCCAGCTGGACAGCCGCCGGGCATTTACCGAAGCAGTGCTGTCGGGAGTGACCGCGGGCGTCATTTCGGTCGACGACGATCATGTCGTGCGGCTGATCAACAGCTCGGCCGAAGCCTTGCTGAGAACCGGCGGCAACAGCCCGGTCGGGCAGAAGCTCGTCGATCTCGCCCCCGAGCTCGACCGCCAGCTGACCGCCGAGGAGCGCGAGGATGTCGTCCAGTTCGCCTCGAGCGGCGAGCCCAGGACGCTGGCCGTGAAGACGGTGCGGGTAAAGGGCGGCTACGTGCTCACCTTCGACGACATCACCGAGCAGCTGATGGACCAGCGCCGCGCCGCCTGGTCCGACGTCGCCCGGCGAATCGCACACGAGATCAAGAATCCGCTGACCCCGATCCAGCTCGCGGCCGAACGGCTGCAGCGCCGCTACGGCGCGGAAGTGGCGAGCGACCCGGCAACGTTCGAGCGGCTGACCGGCACGATCGTCCGTCAGGTCGGCGACTTGCGACGCATGGTCGACGAATTCTCTTCCTTCGCGCGCATGCCCAAGCCCGCCTTCGCCGAGGAATCGCTCGCGGAAATCGCCCGCCAGGCTCTGTTCCTGCATGAGGTCGCGCATCCCGGGATCGAATTCGTGATGGAGGCGCCCGATCACCCCGTGACTTTGGTTTGCGACCGCCGCCTGCTCGGCCAAGCGCTGACCAACATCGTCAAGAACGGGGTCGAGGCGATCCAGCAGAAAACCGAGGAGGGGGAGGTCGAGAAGGACCCGAGACGGGACCGGATCGTGCTGGCGATCCGCGAACAGGGTCCGAAAGTCTCGATCGCGGTCGGCGACACCGGCATCGGGCTGCCTTCGGAGCGGGCGCGGATGACCGAACCCTACATGACCACCCGGGCCAAGGGCACGGGCCTCGGCCTCGCCATCGTCAAGAAGATCGTCGAGGAGCATTTCGGCCAGATCGAGTTCGAAGACGGCGCGAACGGCGGCTCTTTGGTGCGTTTGATCTTCGACAGGGAAACCCTCGCCCAGCTTGGCCCGGACCTGGAATACTCTGAAGAGACTTCAGAAGAGAACAAGGCAAGTGGCTGAAAAATGGCATTAGATATTCTCATCGTGGACGACGAACAGGACATCAGGGATCTCGTCTCGGGCGTGCTTGAAGACGAGGGCTACGAAACCCGCGTGGCCGGCAGCAGCAGCGAGGCGCTCGAGGCGCTCGACTCGCGCCGGCCGTCGCTGATCCTGCTCGACGTCTGGCTGCAGGGCTCCAAGCTCGACGGGCTGCAATTGCTCGAGGAAGTGAAGCGCCGCGATCCGACGCTGCCCGTGCTGATGATTTCCGGCCATGGCAATCTCGACACGGCGGTGGCGGCGATCCGCCAGGGCGCGGTCGACTTCATCGAAAAGCCGTTCGAGGCGAGCCATCTCGTCCACCTCGTCGCGCGCGCGACCGAGACCGAGCGCCTGCGCCGCGAGAATGAATCGCTGCGCCAGCAGATCGGCAGCGAGATGGAGCTGACCGGATCGAGCGCCGCGATCAACAATGTCCGCGCGACGCTGAAGCGTGTGGCGGCGACCGGCAGCCGCGTGCTGATTTCGGGCCCGGCCGGGGTCGGCAAGGAAGTGGCGGCGCGGCTGCTGCACAATTGGAGCCCGCGGGCCAAGGGACCGTTCATCGTCGTCACGGCGGCGCGGATGACTCCGGAGCGGGTCGAGGAGCAATTGTTCGGCGCGGAGGAGGGGGGCGAGCTGGCCCGTCCGGGGCTGCTCGAACAGGCCCATGGCGGCACCCTGTTTCTCGACGAGATCGCGGACATGCCGATGTCTACCCAGGGCAAGATCCTGCGCGTCCTCACCGATCAGAGTTTCACCCGGGTCGGCGGCCAGCGGACCGTCAAGGTCGACATGCGGGTCGTCTCCTCGACCGCACGAACGCTGCCCGACGAGATTGCCGCCGGCCGCTTCCGCGAGGATCTCTACTACCGGCTCAACGTCGTGCCCGTGCACCTGCCGGCGCTCGCCGACCGGCGCGAGGACATCCCCGAAATCGTCACCCATTTCTCGGCCCGCTACGCCGCCGACCAACGCGTGCCGACCCCGGCCATATCGGGCGACGCGCTGGCCGCGCTCCAGGCCTATGACTGGCCCGGCAACGTCCGCCAGCTCAGGAACGTCATCGAGCGCACCATCATCCTCGCGCCGGGCGAGCGGATCGGCTGTATCGAGGTCGACATGCTGCCCCCGGAAATCCTCAACGACCAGGCCCAATTGAGCCCCAACGAGGCGGTCAAGGCGATCATGGGCACGCCGCTGCGCGAGGCGCGCGAAACCTTCGAACGGGAATATCTGCGCGTTCAGATTCGCCGTTTCTCGGGCAATATCTCGCGCACCGCCAATTTCATCGGCATGGAGCGCTCCGCGCTGCACCGGAAATTGAAGGCGCTGGGCCTTGCCGACACGCGCGGCGACGGGAGCGAATAGGGCGATTGGCGCGACCCGCCGATGCGTGATAATGCGGCGGCGCGGCTCGCCGCCAATATGACCACGAAAGAGAGCGCAATGCCCGACAAGGTCAACAATCTCCAGGACATGTTCCTGAACACCCTGCGCCGCGGCAAGACGCCGGTCACCATGTTCCTGGTAAAGGGCGTGAAGCTCCAGGGGATCATCACCTGGTTCGATAATTTCTCGGTCCTGCTGCGCCGCGACGGCCAGGCCCAGCTCATCTACAAGCACGCCATCTCGACGATCATGCCCGGCCAGCCGGTCGATTTGGCGGCGCTGCAGGAGGCGTTCAGCGAGGCGCTCGAGAAGAAGAAGCCAACCCTGCTCCAGGAAGTCTTCCTGACTGCGGTCGAAAGGTCCGGCGAGCCGGTGACGATGTTCCTCGTCAACGGCGTGATGCTCCAGGGTGAGATCGCCGCCTTCGACCTGTTCTGCATGCTGCTCGAACGCGACGGCCTGTGCCAGCTCGTCTACAAGCACGCCATCTCGACCGTGCAGCCGGAAAATCCGGTCAATTTCCAGGAAGCCCAGGCCGAGGAGTGAGCGGCTGAGCGTTTTCAACCGGGATTCGGAGGGCGACTTCGCGCGCGGCGCCCGCGCGGTCGTGGCCTTGCCCGAGATCGGCCAGAAGGCGCGCCGCGATCCGCAGGCGCGCCTCGACGAGGCGGCGGGCCTCGCCGGGGCGATCGGCGTCCTGGTCGAGGACCGGCTCCATTTCCGAATCCGCCAGCCGCGACCCGCGACCTTGTTCGGCAAGGGCCAGGTCGAGCAGATCGCCGACGCGGTGCGGATCGCCGAGGCCGAGCTGTTGATCGTCGACGCCGCGATCTCCCCGGTCCAGCAGAAGAATCTGGAAACGGAAACCAAGGCCAAGGTCATCGACCGCACCGGCCTGATCCTCGAAATCTTCGGCGAGCGCGCGGCGACCGCCGAGGGGCGGCTGCAGGTCGAGCTCGCCCATCTCGATTATCAGGCGGGGCGGCTGGTTCGGTCCTGGACCCATCTCGAGCGCCAGCGCGGCGGCTTCGGCTTCCTTGGCGGCCCCGGCGAAACGCAGATCGAGGCCGACCGCCGGATGATCCGCGATCGCATGGCGAAGCTCAAGAAGGAGCTCGATCAGGTCGCGCGGACCCGCACCCTGCATCGCTCGCGGCGGCAGCGGGCGCCGTGGCCGGTGGTGGCGCTTGTCGGCTATACCAATGCCGGCAAGTCGACCCTGTTCAATCGGCTGACCCGGGCCACCGTGCTCGCCGAGGACCTCCTGTTCGCGACGCTCGATCCGACCATGCGCGAAATCTCGCTGCCCGGCTTCGACAAGGCCATCCTTTCCGACACGGTCGGCTTCATCTCCGATCTTCCGACCCAGCTCGTCGCCGCCTTCCGCGCGACTCTGGAGGAAGTGGTCGCGGCCGACCTCATCGTCCACGTCCGCGACATCTCCCATCCCGACAGCGACGCCCAGAGCGAGGACGTGGCCGAAGTGCTCAAGGAGATCGGCGCCGACGATGCGGTGCTGATCGAGGCCTGGAACAAGATCGACGCGCTCGGGCCGGAAGAGGCGGCCAGCCTCCGCGCCGAGGCCGGCCGCCGCAAGGACGCCATCGTGCTGTCGGCCCTGACCGGAGACGGGGTCGGCGCCCTGCTCGACGCGGTTTCGGCGCGGCTGCGCAAGGAGGCCAGAGAACGCATCGTCACGCTGTCCGCCTCCGACGGCGAGCTGATCGCCTGGCTGCACGCCAATGGCGAAGTGCTGAGCCACGACCATGAGGGACTGGAAACCCGCTTCGTCGTTCGGCTGTCGGACGTTGACTGGGCCCGCTTCAACGCGTGGCGGCGCCAGCGCGGCGGCTAGACGAGCGTTTTCAGACCGGACTCAGTCGTCGAGCAGCCAGCTGATCGCCCAAATTCCGCCGCCCACTATGGCAGCGCCGATCACAAAAGGAGCCGCGGCGACCGCGACCGCTGTCGTGGCGGCGGTGGCGGCAGCGGTGGCGGCAGCCACGCTAGAAGCGGCTGCGGCTCCGCCGGCGCTCAAGGCGGCACTCACGCCGCCCCCTGTCGCCAGAGACGCGCCGACGGCATTGCCTACGCCTAGCACGCCGGCTGACTGAACATGTCTCCCCATCTGCGTGGCCACAGCGCCGGCCACCACGCCGACACCGAGGCCGACTCCGGTTTCGATCGCCGTTCTCGTAAGTTCTTCCTTGAGCAGATCGTCCGACATCCCGCTTCTCCCCGTTTCTTGGCTCAACAGGTCGCAGTCGAGGTTAACGCCAATCTCAAGATCTCGCAATTGGCCTTGCCCATGGTGGATGGTTAGCCCGGGGAATCTCTCCCGACCGGCCTGTTCGGACGGGCCGCTTCCAGCAGGATTTTGGCCCGTTGCCAGAGCGCCTCCAGCTCATCGATATCCATATCGTGCAAGGGTTTGCCGGCCAATTCTTCGACCTTGCGGAAACGCGATTCGAAGCGGGCGGTGGCCCCGCGCAGCGCCGCTTCCGGGTCGACGTCGAGGTGGCGGGCAAAATTGACGACGGCGAAGAGGAGGTCGCCGAGCTCGGCCGCGCGCTCGGCGTCGCCATCGGCGCGTTCGATCTCTCCCATCTCCTCGTCGATCTTCGCCTTCGGGCCTTCGGCGTCCGGCCAGTCGAAGCCGACCCGCGCCGCGCGGCGCTGGACCTTCTCGGCGCGCTTCAGGGCGGGGAGGGCGAGGGCCACCCCGGCAAGCGCGCTTTCGTCCGGATGATCCTGGCGCTCGGCCGCCTTGAGCGCCTCCCAGCCCGGGCTGGCTTGCGCGTCGCCGAAGATGTGCGGATGGCGGCGAACCATCTTGGCGCAAATCGACGCCATGACGTCATCCAAAGTGAAGGCGCCGCGTTCCTCGGCGATGCGGGCATGGTAGACGATTTGGAGCTGGAGGTCGCCGAGCTCGTCCTGGAGCGCGGCCATGTCGGCGCGGCGGATCGCGTCGGCGACCTCATAGGCCTCCTCGACCGTATAAGGCGCGATCGTTTCGAAGGTCTGGACCTTGTCCCATTCGCAGCCCGTCGCCGGGTCGCGGAGCCGGGCCATGATCTCGACCAGATCGGAGAGGCTGGGAGTGGACAAACTAGACATGACGAGTCCGCTGAAGTCCGATAATATACATTATGTAAAATACAGAGAGGCGGATCGGCATCAGGATTTGAGCACCAAGGTCCGCCCTTCCACGCTCCAGCCGCGCAGGCTGGACAGGAAGTTCATGCCGATCACGTTGGTGTCGCCAAAGCCGTCGGAAATGTGGACCGCGACATTGCCGCGCTCGATATTGCCGATCCGCAGCGAAGTCGCGCGGCCGCGCTGCACCATGACGACGCCGTTGGCGGTCTGAACCATGGTGCCGAAGCCGCCGCTCGGCTCGATGCCGGCGCGCTCGGCGGCCTGGCTCGAAATGCTGGTCGTCGTCGCGCCGCTGTCGATCAGGAAGCGCGCCGGCCGGCCGTTCAGCTCGGCATCGACCCAGAAATGGCCGTCCGAGGCCTGGCGGATGCGGACCTCGCCCGGCGCCGCCTCCTCGACTGTGCCGCCGCGCACTTCGACCATCAACCGGCTGCCGAGCGCCAGGAACTCGTCCTTCAAGGTGAAGATCACAAAGGCGGCACCGAAGATCAGCACCCAGCCCATGAACATCTTGAGCCCCTGGGCGATCGGAATCCGGCGCACCAGGAAGGCGCTGCCGATCAGCACAAGGCAGCCTAAAAGATAAAGGACATGAATGGCTTGATCGCCATCGTTCACAATTCGATCTCCATCCCGTCATAGCCCGGCTCGACTCCGTCGGGCAGCTCGTCGAGCAGGGTCCGGTAATCCATGCTGGCGTCCATATGGGTGAGGATAGCGCGCTTCGGCGCCATTTTCCTTATCCATTCGAGGGTCATTGCGAGATGCGGATGGGTCGGGTGCGGCTTGCGCCTCAAGGCGTCGACCACCCACAGATCGAGACCGTCGAACAAGGCCGCCATGTCGTCCGTCATCGAATCGAAATCCGTCGAGTAGCCGATCGCGGCCCCGCCGGCGTCGAAGCGCAGACCGGCGCTGGTGATCGGCCCGTGCGGCTGATCGACGGCGCGCACGGAAATACCGGCGAGGTTGACATGATTGGGGAGGAGCCGGCCGTTCACCACCGCCGGATAGCCCCCCTTCCCTTCGAACGCATAGCCGAAGCGCTGGCGCAGCAGATCGAGCGTATATTGCCGCGCATAGCCCGCAACCGGCCGACCGCGGCTGTGGTAGAGCTGCCGCAAATCGTCGATGCCGTGGCAATGATCGGCATGGTCGTGGGTCCAGATCACCGCTTCGATGTCGCTGATCTCGGCGTCGAGCAATTGCTCGCGCAGATCCGGGCCCGTGTCGACGAGCAGGCGGGCGCGCTCATATTCGACCAGGATCGCGACGCGGCGGCGGCGGTTGCGGGGCTCGTCCCGGTCGCACAGTCCCCAATCGTTGCCGACCCGCGGCACGCCGGACGAAGTGCCGCAACCGAGGATGCGCAGCCTCATGCCGAGGCCTTGGCGAAGAGGGAATGGAAATTGGCCGAGGTGGACTCGGCGAGCGCCTCGATCGGCTCGCCCCGGAGCGCGGCGAGGAACCGGGCGGTATCCGCGACATAAGCGGGCTCGCAAGGCCGGCCGCGATGAGGAACGGGCGCGAGGAAGGGCGAATCGGTTTCGATCAGCAGCCGGTCGCGCGGGATCGTCCTCGCCACATCCTGGAGTTCGCGCGCATTCTTGAAGGTGACGATGCCCGAGATCGACACGTAGAGGCCGAGCGCGAGCACCTTGTCGGCGAAGTCCTGGCTGGCGGTGAAGCAATGGATCAAGGCGGGGTAGCGCCCCTTCCCCATCTCCTCGGCGAGGATCTCGTACGTGTCCTCCTCCGCGTCTCGAGTGTGGACAATCAGGGGCAGCTGGGTTTCGCGCGCGGCGGCGACGTGGGAGCGGAAGCTGTCGCGCTGCCGCGCGCGATCGCTATGGTCGTAATAATAATCGAGGCCGCTCTCGCCGATGGCGACGACCTTGGGATGTTTCGCCTTCTCGACCAGAGTCCGCGTTTCCACGTCCGGGTGGATGTCCGCTTCGTGGGGATGGATGCCGACAGACGCCATGACGTCACTTTCGCGCTCGGCCGTCGCGATCACCGCGTCCCATTCCGATGCGCGGGTCGAAATGTTGAGCATCGCCGAAACGCCGGCCGCGCGGGCGCGGGCGAGAACGCCGGCCTGATCGTCGACCAACCCCTTATAATTGAGGTGGCAATGGCTATCGATGAACATGGCCGGGCATGTAGCGGCTCCCGCCCCTTGCGTCATCCCCGCGCCGCTGGGCCCTTCAGTAGGTCGAGCGCTGGAACCGGCGGCATTGCGAGGTGCCGCGCCCCGCGCCTTCGCAGAAGGCGGCCATCACGTCGCTATTCTCCTTGCGGATGCGTGGGCCGCGCGGCTGGCGCGGTTCGGCGCGGCGCTCGGCGCGGGAGGGCGGTGTCGCCTTGCCCGGCTCGGCGGGGGTCGCGGCGGCCGCCTCGCCGGGCGGGCGAAGGCGGATGCTGGCGGCCGGGAGATAGCCGGTGGCGCCCGATGCGGTCTGGACCCGCCAATAGTCGCCGCTCTGCTGATAGGTGCCGAACGCCTCGCCGGGATTGATCCGGGCGACGGTGAATCCGATCTGGGAGGGCGCGCTGCGAACGATGGCGAAGTCGGATCCGGCCAGCACCGCCGCGCGATCGAACGTCTCGTTGGCGGGCGCTGCGGGCATTTCGGTGGACGGGAGCGCGGGTCCGGGCGCAGGCGCCTCGGCTGCCGGCTGAGGCGCCGCCACATTCTCCTGCGCCGGCGGCGCGGGCGGCCGGCTCCGCTTCCAGAACCAGGCGCCCGCGACGAGCAGGGCAACGAACACGATCAGGACGATGACGATCAGCGTGCCGCTTGGCCCCTTCGAGCGGGCCGGCGCCGACAGGGTTTCCTTCGCCGCGGCAGCCGCCGCGGGCAAAGCGGGCTCCGGGTCCGACAGCGGTTTCGGCTCGTCGGCGGGCGGCGGCGCCTCCTCAATGGCCGGCTCCTGAACTGGCGGTTCCTGGAGAGGTGGCTCCTGGATTGTCGGTTCCGGGACCGGCGCGGGAATCGGGATCGAAGGCTCCGGGGCGTCGGCGGACGGCGTCGGCGCGGCGGCGGGCGCCGGGCCGACGAGGCTCGCCAGCGCCGACTTGACCCCCTCCCAGCCCGGATGGGCGTCGTCGCCGAGCCAGGTCGAGATGGACGAAACCTGGGTGGCGTCGAACGGTATCGGCGGCGGGTTGCCGTCCGCCGAGGCCTGGACGAGCTTCCTCATGCCGCGTGCGATATTGGCCTCGGCGCGGATCCATTCGGAGGCCGACGCGGCGTCGGACCAGATCACGATGACTGCCTTGGCCTCGCCGATCCGGTCGGTAACGGCGTCCGCGGTGGCGGCATCGGAGCCCTGGTCGGGTCGCCAGACCTCATAGCCGAGCCGCTGCACGGCCTCGGCGAGTTGCCGCGCGGTGGCACCATTTTCGCGAGCATGAGAGATGACCACATCGGCCATGGGCGCCTCCTGTTTGGCGGGGAGACTAGTCGCGAAGCGGAGGCGATGGAAGGGCCGGCGCCTGGCGGCCAGCGCCCGCGGCCTTCCTCTCCTCGGCCGCGCCGCAGCCGATGCGATAGGCTTCCGGATAGGGATCCGGATCGTAGCGGCCCGCGCGGCAATCGCGCAACCCCGCTTCATAGGCCCGCCGCCGCGACGGGCTCATGTCGGCGAGGCCGGGATCGTCCGCGGGGACCGGCGCGGCGGCATCGGCCGGCGGCGGCGTCGCGTTCCCCACATTCTCGGCGACGGGCACGGACAGGTTCGCCTCGTCGGCCGGCGTCTCTTCGTAGGAGTCGGCCGTCCCATCGCACGCGGAAATCATCAGTGATGCGGCGAGCAGCGCGCGCACCTCAGGCGTCCGCAAGTGCGTCGAGACGCGGGAAGATCGGCGACGGTGCAGCGAGCGTGAAGCCGGAGGCGGCGAGCCGCGCGTGCCGCCCCTCATCCTCGAGCGACGCATAATCGCGCTCGCCCGCAGGAATGCCCATGGCGTCGAGCAGCTTGCCCGCGGAGGCCGGAATGACCGGCTGGATGGCGACCGCAAGGTCGCCGATCGCCTCGTAGAGCGTGGCGAGGACCGCGATCATCCGCTCGGGATCGCTCTTGCGCAGGGCCCAAGGCGCCTGGGCGTCGATATATTGGTTGCAGGCGAACACCGCGCGCAGCCAGGCTTCGATGCCCTGGCCGAGCGCGAGCGCCTCGAAATGGCCGGGAAGCTCGTTGCGGACGGTTTCGCGGACCAGAGCGAGCAAAGCCGCGTCGGCGGGGTCGCCCTTCCCTCCCCGCGGCACGGCGCCGTCACAATTGCGGGCGATGAAGGAAAGCGTGCGCTGGGCCAGATTGCCGAAGCTGTTGGCGAGATCGGCATTGACCTTGGCGACGATCGCCTCGGCGGTATAGCCGCCGTCCTGGCCGAAGGTGACCTCGCGCAGCAGGAAATAGCGCAACTGGTCGACGCCGAAGGCGCGAACGAGGTCGGCCGGCTCGACAACGTTGCCGAGCGATTTCGACATCTTCTCGCCGCGGTGGAGCAGGAAGCCGTGGCCGAACACGCGTCTGGGCAGATCGAGGCCGGCGGACATCAGGAAAGCCGGCCAGTAGACGGCGTGGAAACGGACCACATCCTTGCCGATGATATGCAGATCGGCTGGCCAGAACTTCTTGTAAGCATCTGTATCTTCGGGATATCGAAGGCCGGTCAGATAATTGGTGAGAGCATCGAGCCAGACGTACATGACGTGGTTCTCACTGCCCGGAACCTTCACGCCCCAATCGAAGCTGGTCCGCGAGATGGAAAGGTCGGAGAGGCCGCCTTCGACGAAGCGAAGCACCTCGTTGCGGCGCGTCTCGGGGCGGATGAAGTCGGGATCGGCGGCATAATGAGCGAGCAGCCGGTCCTGATAGGCCGAGAGGCGGAAGAACCAGCTCTCCTCGACCGTCCATTCGACGAGCGTGCCCTGGGGGGAGAGTCTCTCTCCGCTGTCGGCGACGACCAGCTCCTCCTCGCCATAATAAGCCTCGTCGCGGACCGAATACCAGCCTTCGTAACGGCCCAGATAGAGATCGCCGCGCGCCGCCATCGCCTGCCAGATCGCCCTGCTCGCGTCGTGATGAGCCGGCTCGGTGGTGCGGATGAAGCGATCGTACGAAATATTCAGATCGTCGTTCATCTGCTTGAATGTAGAAGACATTATTTCCGCGAACTTTGGCGGATTCAGGCCCTGCTCGCGCGCGGTCTGGGCCATTTTGAGGCCGTGTTCGTCGGTCCCGGTCAGGAAGAAGACGTCGCGACCCCTGAGGCGCTGGAAGCGCGCGATCGCGTCGGTGGCGATCGCCTCGTAAGCGTGGCCGATATGCGGGCGGCCGTTGGGATAGCTGATCGCGGTGGTGATGTAGAAAGGCTCGCCCATGGCTCTTGCGCCTAGCGGGGATGACGGGCGCGCTCAAGCGGCGCGGGCGTCGTCCCGGCCCGGAGCCAATGCCGCGAGCATTCCGGCGAGTTCGAACACCGTGCTTTGCGGATCGAGCGACAGGCGCTTGGCGCCGCCAGCCAGAGCGGAGGCGCGCTCCCACAGCTTCAGCGCCTCGGCGAGCGGGGCGCCCCGCCTCGTCTTGGCCGCGGCGGCGATGCGCGACGGGGCGCGTGCGAGGAACGCTTCGTAGCGGGGCTGGGCCGATTTGAGCGCCAGGCTCTGCGCAAGCGCGGCGCGGCGCGCATTGACCGGATCGCCCTCGCTCGCCAGCGCGTCCATCGCCGCGTCGAGCGCGCCGATGTCGAGCCCGCGCCAGGCGACGGCACGCCCCGGGGCGCCCTCGCCCACCCGCGCCAGAGCCGAAATCTCCGCTTCGTCGGCATCGGGCAGCGCCGCCCGCAAGGCTGACGTCATGGCGTCGTCGTCGAGCGGGGCGAAGCGCAGCACCCGGCAGCGCGAGCGGATCGTCGGCAGCAGCCGCTCGGGCGCGTGGCTGACGAGGAGGAAGATGGTGTGGGGCGGCGGCTCCTCGAGATTCTTGAGCAGGGCGTTGGCGCCGCCGCGCTCGAGATCGTCGACCGAGTCGATGATCACCGCGCGCCAGGGCGACAGCGACGAGGTGGTGGCGAACAGCCGCTGCAAAGAGCGCACCTGATCCACGCCGATCGCCCGCGCGAGCTCGGTGCCGCCGTCCTTCGCCAGCCGTTCGAGGCGCATCAGATCCGGGTGGCTGCCGGCCGCCGCCAGCCGCGCGATCGGATGGTCGTCGGGCACGTCGAGCCCCGGCGCCCCGATCGGCGGTCCCGCCCCTTGCGCAAGCAGGCGCAAAGCCGCCTTGCCGGCGAACAAGGCCTTGCCGATCCCCTTGGGGCCGGCGAGCAGCCAGCCGTGGTGGAGCCGGCCCGAGTCGATCGCGGCGAGAAGGGCGGCGGCCGGCCCGTCATGGCCGTAAAGGGGAGTCACAGCAGGTCCTCGAGCGCTGCGAGCAGGCGCTGGGTAACTTCCTCCGGCCTGCCGCCGGCATCGACGATTCGGAAGCGGACGGGATCTTCCGCGGCCAGGCGATCGAAGGCGGCGGCGACGGCGCGGTGATAAGCGGCGCCGCGGCCGCCGATCAGATCGGCGCCGGCCAGGTCGCGGCTGCCCGCCCGCTGTGCCGCCTCGGCCTCGTCGAGGCGAAGGAGGAGCGTGCGATCGGGCATGAAGCCGCGGCTGCCGAATTCGTGGAGGGCGCGGATGCGATCGAAGCCCAGGGCGCCGGCGCCGCCCTGATAGGCGATCGAGCTGTCGACGAAGCGGTCGCACAGCACCCACTTGCCGGAATCGAGGGCCGGCGCGATCGTGACGGCGACATGATCGGAGCGGGCGGCGGCAAACAGGAGCGCCTCGGCCTCGGCCGGCCAGGTCCGATCGTGGAGCAGGAGGGCGCGGATCGCCTCGGCGCCCGGGCTGCCGCCGGGCTCGCGGGTGGTCAGGACGTCCTTGCCGCGATCGGCGAGCGCCGCGGCCAGCGCCTCGATCTGGGTCGACTTGCCGACCCCCTCCCCGCCTTCAAGAGTGACGAACCTGCCCGTCACGCCATGCCGACGAGGCTTTTGAGGCCCGTCCAGAGCCGGCCGAAGAAGCCCGCTTCGCCGACCGCGCTCTCGGCGACCAGCGGCATTGTCTGGGCCGGCATGTCCTCGGTCTGCACGACGAGGTCGGCGATGTGCTGCCCCGCCTCGATCGGCGCCTTGACCGGGCCGCGATAGACGATGCGGGCGCGCAGGTTCTGGCCGAGCCCGGCGGGATAAGTGACGGCGAGGTTGCGCGGCGCGACCAGGCCGACGCTCGAGGCGCCGCCCAGCTGGACCCGCGCCTCGCCGATGCGCTGGCCCTGGCGCAGCAGGGGCCGCGACTGCCATGCGTTGAAGCCCCATTGCATGAAGCGCACCGATTCCTCGATGCGCTGGTTGAAGCTGCCGAGGCCCGCGACCACCATCACGATGCGCCGGCCGTTCTGGTCGGCCGAGCCGGTGAAGCCGAAGCCCGCCTCGGCGGTATGGCCGGTCTTGAGTCCGTCGGCGCCGGCCACCCGGCCGAGCAGGGGATTGCGGTTGCCCTGGGTGATCGGGGCGTTGCCGCCCATCGTCCGGCCCCAGGTGAATTCGCGCCTGCCATAATATTCGCGATAGAGTTCGGGATAATCGCTGATGGTGGCGGCGGCCAAAGTAGCGAGATCGCGCGCCGTCGTATAGGTCACGCCATTGTCGGGCCAGCCGACCGGATTGCCCCAATTGGAATTGCGCAGGCCCATGGCGCGCGATTCCCGGTTCATCAGATTGACGAAGGCGGCCTCGGTGCCGGAAATGCACTCGGCCAGGACGACGGTGGCGTCGTTGCCGGACAGGGTGACAATGCCGTGGAGCAGATTGCGCACGCTGACCTGCTCGTTGGGCGACAGGAACATGGTCGAGCCGGCCGCCGGCCCATGCCAGCGCTGCCAGGTCTCCGGCCGCACCGTGCACATCTTGGTGGGGCTCAGCTCGCCCCGCTTGATCAGCTCGAAGGCGACGTGGGTCGTCATCATCTTGGCCATCGAGGCCGGCGGCACGCGGCGCTCGGCATCCTTCTGGTAGAGCACGGCGCCCGAGGACAGGTCGATCATGTAGGCGGTGGTGGCCGCAGTCTCGAAGGGCGGCGCGGCAGCCGATGCCGGCATGGCGATCATCGCAGCGGATACAAGCAGATACAAAGGTTTGCGAGTCATCACTTTAGATTCGTCCTCAAGTCAGCGGGCGACCGAATCGGCGAGCAGGGCCACCGTCAGCGCGTAGAAGTTCGAGCAATTATAGTCGAGGATCACCCGGTAATTGTTGGTCGTGAGATAGGCGGTGGCGCCGGGCCCGTCGGGCTCGAACAAGGAAGCGAGCGCATCGTCGGGGAGGCTCGAGGAAATGCCGCGCCGGCGCCATTCCGCCGCCGTCAGCCAGCGGCTGTGGCGGGCATGGACGGCGGGGCAACGCGGCGCGCGCAGGCGATTGGCCACCGCGGCGCGGTCGAATCCGGCCGGCACGCGGACCGCGGCGCCCCAGGGCAGGCCCGGCCGCCAGCCGGCGCTCCTCAGATAGTTGGCGATCGAAGCGAGCGCGTCGAGATGGCTGCGCCAGATGTCGGCGCGGCCGTCGCCATCGCCGTCGACGGCGAGGCGGATGTAGACCGAGGGCAGGAATTGCGGGTGGCCCGCCGCGCCCGCCCAGCTGCCCTTGAGCTCGTCGCGGCTGAAGCCGCGTTCGACCATGCGCAGGGTGGCGATGAACTCGCCGGTGAAGAGCTCGCGGCGGCGGCCCTCATAAGCGAGGCTGGCGAGCGAATTGAGCAGGTCGAAATCGCCCATGATCGATCCGTAGCTGGTCTCCTTGCCCCAGATCGCGATCATGAATTGCGGCGGCACGCCGGAGCGGCGGCTGATGTCCTGGAGGCGGCCGAGATTTTCGGCATAGCGCGCCCTTCCCCGGCTGATCAGCGGCTGGGTCAGGTGACGGGCGCGATAGGGCGCGAAGGGCGGATTGGCCGACGAGCCGGGCGTGCCGCCGGGCTGGGCGCGGTCGAGCTGGACGGTGCGGGCCGAGAAGGTAAGAGTCGGGAAGACCCGATCGAGCGTCGCTCGGGCGATGCCGGCGCGCTCGGCGTCGGCCCGAAGCCGCGGCAGATAGGCCTGGAATCCCGCCTCGCTGACGCCCGTCCCCTGCGCGGCCGCCTGGGCTTCGCCGATCGAAACCATCCCGTCGCCCGTCCGGGCCGCGGGCATGCCCGTCAGAAGCGCGCCGGCCGCCAGAACATAAGTCAAACGCATAACAATCCTCGCTCGCACGATCCGCTCTATGACACGGGCAGGCGCGCGGGGGAATTGCCGATGAGCCGGTGCACGGCCGATTCTTGCCACGACCGGGCGCGGCGCGATAAGCGGCTTCGAGGACAGGTGGCCGAGTGGTTTAAGGCAGCGGTCTTGAAAACCGCCGTGGGTGCAAGCCCACCGTGGGTTCGAATCCCACCCTGTCCGCCACGCCTGCGATCGGGCCGGCCGGGTGGCCGTCAGGCTGGGCCCGCTTGCGAGCGGCCCGGTGGACTCAGCTGTTCACCGTCGCCGCGGTTTTCATCGCGGACACCTGAATGACGTAGAGGATCAGGCCGCTCTCATTGGTCACGTCCATCTGCCAGACTTGATCGGTCCAAATCCGGCTTGCGTGATCGGTCAGCAATTCGCCAATGCGCCGGGCTGCTTCATTGCGGGCGGCGTCCTGGTTGGCCAACTCCGCGCCCTCCGTCAGCATCACATGCGACTCGGTGCGGACTTCGAAATTGAAAAACGGCACTATGCTCTCCTCGGGAGGCGGAACGCCCGGCACCGCTCATCGCCGCCATGTTAGGCTCGCGGCCGGCCTTAGAGCAAACGATCGGATGACAACAAGCAACATGGTTTCCAGTTGCCGCGACAGGTCCGACCCTTACCCCCGGGACCCCAGCTTCGCACCGATCAGGGCTTCCCAAGCAGGATCGTCCTGACCGCATCGGCATAGGCCTGCAGCTCGATCCTGCGCTCCGCCTGCGTGATCTCGTCCACCTTGGTCGGATAATCGGCGCTGTCGCGGTTGACCGGGGGCTCGACCGTGAACACCGAAAGGCCGCGCGGCGCCGCATATTCGCCGAGCGAAACGCCTCCGGTCCCGGCCCCGGTCCAGGTCGCATGGTCGATCGCGCCGGTCGGCCCGACATTGCCGGCGATCGAGGGATGCGCCTTGCGCGCCGCCTTCTCGACCGCCGTCGGCGGGGTCGGCTCTTTCTCCCTGATCATCGCGCGCTTGTCGCGATCCGGAATCGCCTTGGTGGCGGCGTCGATCTGCTTGGCCGTGTTCAGCGAGAGATCGCGGTCGGTCTGCTCGGTCTGGCCCGACAATTGCGCCAGGCGATCCCGGAACAGCTGCTGTTCCAGCGCGCGCAGGCGCTCCTGCCCGCCCGGCGCCTCCTGCTGCTCGGGAGGTATCTGCATATAGGCCATCCCCTGGGCCCAGGCCCTGGCCGCTTTCACCTCCGCGTCGGTAAGGCTCCTGCGGTCGTAAAAGACGCCGGCCGCGCCCGCGCGCCAGGTGCCGTGGATGCTGATGATCCGTTCGGGCCGGAAGCGCTCGATCAGCTCGAGCAGGAGCAGATTCTCGGGGAGAATCGCCCGGGTGCGCTTGCCGCCCTGCTTCGATGCGTCCACCGCCTTCACACCGCCGGCCTTCTTCGCCGCCGCCAGATCCTCGGTGGCCAGCGGGAAATTGCGGTTGGTGGGAGTGGGGCCGCTCTCCCGCTCCCCAAGCTTGCCGCTGGCGGCATTGTCGGGGAACATGGAGGGCACGATGATGGTGGTGAACCCAGGGGCCTGCGTCTGGGATTGGAGGTCCTTGACCAGCCGCTCGGCGACCTCGATCCCCTGCCGTTCGGTGCCGTGAACGCCCGCGATCACCAGGGCACGGCGATCGGTGGCGCCCTGGAAGAAGAACGCCTTGATCGGGCGCGCGACCGGCTTGCCGCCGATTTGCGGGCCGAGCGCCCCGGTCGTCTTTCCCAATTCGCCGGCGCGAATCTTCTGGGCCACCCATAGATCGTCGGGACGGGCGGCGAGGAGGCGGGCGAGCTCGGCATCGACGTCCGCGTCGGCCTGGGCGCCCTGGACGTCGGGCTGGCTCAATCGCGCCAGCAGCGAATCGATCTTTGGGTCGGCGGTCCACGCGGCCTTGACCGAATCGGACAACGGGCTGCGCTGAACCAGCGCGTTCCCGCCCCCTTGCTGGACGACATGGACGAGCTCGTGCGCGAGCAGGCGCAGCCCCGATCTCGAGTCCGGCGCATATTGGCCCGCCCCGAAGACGATATCCCGTCCGAACGTATAGGCCCGGGCGCCGAGCGCGCCCGCCGATGCGGCCGCCTCGGACCCCCGATGCAGGCGAACGGCACCGAAATCGCAATCGAGCCTCCGCTCGAAATCGTCGCGGACGGGCGCGGGGATCGGCTCGCCTTTGCCCCGGAAGGATTCCGGCGAAGGGCCGATTCCCTCGCGCGTGGCCGGCATCGGCTCCGCCCCCGCGCGGAAAACGCCGCGCCCGGGGCCGGGCCGTGCCCGCGCGGAATCGGTTGAGGTCGAGGGGGCGAGGGTCAGCGCGTCGGCGATGCGCTCGGCTTCTTGCTCCAGTGGGTCGTCGGGCGCGCCGACTTCGAGCCTGGCCTGAACCGGCGAGTGCGGCGCGAAAAGGCCGACGCTGCCGAAATCCGCCCTTGATTCCGGTTTTGTATCCGGCAGGCGAGACGCCGCGGCGGGCACCGCGGGCCGCGACACCGGCCGGATGCCGTGTCGCGGGCGGTGGGACCCGGGCCTTGCGACGAAAGGAGCGAACATGACGTCCCCTGCTCGATCGGGAGCAGCGAAATGACTGCTCTGCCTGGATAGGGCTGTCAACAGACACTGCGGCGCCGGTGTCGTTCGAGCGGCCACCGGGCACCGCGGTCGTCGCTCCACTGGCCGAGCATTGTCCGAGCAAGTAAGGTCGGGCGGTGGGCACGATCCAGATCACGAACCGGTGGCTGTTGCGGGCGGCCGTCTGGCCAATATTGCTGTCGCTGCTCGCGCCGGCCGCCGCCCGGGCCGAGTGGCTGCGGGCGGAGAGCGCCAGCTTCATCGTCTACAGCTCGGGATCGGAGGAGAAGCTGCGCGAGCGCATCGCCAAGCTCGAGGAGTTCGATCGCCTCTTGAGGGCGCTTACAGCGACCCGCTCGGAGCCGTCGCCCAACAAGCTGGTCGTCTATCTGGTGCGCAACGGCGCCGGGATGCGCCAGATCGCGCCGCTCGCCTCGTCGGTCGCAGGCTTTTACACGGCCACGCCCGACGCCATCCTGGCCGTGGTCAACGAAGCCGAGAATCGGGGCATCAACGAGGACGACGTCCTGTTCCACGAATATGCCCATCATTTCATGCTGCAATATTATCCCGCCGCCTATCCGCTCTGGTTCAGCGAGGGCTTCGCCGAATATGTCATGACGGCGCGGATCGAGCCCGACCGGATCGAATATGGCAATTACAACCTCGCCCGGGCGTCATGGCTGGCGGACCGTTCCGTCTGGCTGCCTTATGAGGACATATTGTTCGGCGACCTGAGCCGGATGGACGGCGCCCGCTTCTATGCGCAGAGCTGGCTGCTCGTCCACTATCTGCTGACCGATCGCCGGCGCCAGGCGGCGCTGGCCGATTACATGCAGGCGGTGGGCCGAGGAACCGATCCCCGCCAGGCCTTTGCCGCCGCCTTCGGGATCGAGCCGCGCGCGCTGCGCGGAGAGCTGAGCGCCTATGCGCGGCGGATCACCTATCACCGGCTGGCGCGCTCGGTCGCGCCGACCGCACCGGACATCAGGGTCGAAGCCCTCCCGGCCTCGGCCGACTCGCTGTTGCTGAGCTCGGTGGCGCTCCAGCTCGACGTCAGGGAGCGCGACCGGCGCCCGCTGCTCAATCGAATCCGCCGGCTCGCCGCGCGCCGCGCGGACCCGTTCGCACGGCGCGTCCAAGCGCGCGCGGAATTGCTCTACGGCGATCCGGATGTCGCCGAGCGGCTGCTCGACGCGGCGCTGGCCGAAGCGCCGGGCGATGCTGAGCTCCTCTATCTGCAGGGCCTTCGCCACCTCGTCGCCGGGCGGCGGGACCCGGCGGTGCGCGCCGATCGGTTCCGCCGGGCGCAGGCCTGGTTCGCCCGCGCCTATCGCGCCAATCCCGACCATGTCCCGACCTTGTTCGGAAGCGCGGAGAGCCTGTCGCCCAGCCCGCAATTCCTGACCGAGAACACCCGGAACATGCTGCTCCTCGCCGTTCAACTCGCGCCGCAGGTTTCCCAGCTCAGGGTTTCCGCGGCCCATTTCCTGCTGCTGCGCGAACAGTATGAGCTGGCCGAGATCATGCTGCTCCCGCTCACCGCCTCGGCGCATCGCAGCGGCGCCGCGCCGCGGGTTCAGGAGTTGCTCAATCTGGCCCGCACCCGCCAGCGGCCGCGCGACAGCGCCGTCTTCAGGCCGCTATCGGAGACGGGCGAGGACCGCTAGCGGCTGGTTGCATGGGGGCGAGCGGGATGAGGTTTACCGGTAGCGCCCGTCCCGCCCTTTCCTCTGCGTGCGTAAACGGCTAGTCGGCTCGCGACCGGGGGCGCCGCCCCGCGCGCAGTAAGAGGACTTCATGGCCGAACCGACCCTACTCCCCTTCGACTGGGCGGACCCGTTCGCGCTCGAGGCGCAGCTTTCCGACGAGGAGCGCATGGTCCGCGACACGGCCGAGGGGTTCGCTCAGGAGAAGCTGCTGCCGCGGGTGACCGGCGCCTATCTGGACGAAAACTTCGACCGCGAGATCATGAACGAGCTTGGCGAGCTCGGCCTGATCGGCGCCACCATCGCCCCCGAATATGGCGGCGCCGGCCTCAATTATGTGAGCTACGGACTGATCGCGCGCGCCGTCGAGCGCGTCGACAGCGGCTATCGCTCGGCGATGTCGGTCCAGTCGAGCCTCGTCATGCATCCGATCAACGCCTATGGCACCGAGGAGCAGAAGCGAAAATATCTGCCGAAGCTCGCCACCGGCGAGTGGGTCGGCTGCTTCGGACTGACCGAGCCCGACGCCGGATCGGACCCGGGGTCGATGCGGACCCGGGCTCGGAAGATCGACGGCGGCTACCAGATTTCGGGCGCCAAGATGTGGATCACCAATTCGCCGATCGCCGACGTCTTCGTCGTCTGGGCCAAGTCCGACGCGCATGACGGCAAGATCAAGGGCTTCGTGCTCGACAAGGGCATGAAGGGGCTCTCGGCGCCCAAGATCGAGGGCAAGCTCTCGCTGCGCGCATCGATCACCGGCGAGATCGTCATGGACGAGGTCGAGGTGCCGGAGGAGAATCTCCTGCCCAACGTCGGCGGACTCGCGGGTCCGTTCGGCTGCCTCAATCGGGCGCGCTACGGAATCGCCTGGGGCTCGATGGGCGCGGCCGAGGCCTGCTTCCAGGCGGCGCGCGCCTATGTGCTCGACCGCAAGCAGTTCGGCCGGCCGCTGGCGGCGACCCAGCTGGTGCAATTGAAGCTCGCCAATATGGCGACCGAGATCGCTTTGGGCTTGCAGGCGGCGCTCCGGGTCGGTCGGCGGCTCGACGAGGGCGAGCTGATCCCGGAGACGATCTCGATGATCAAGCGCAACAATTGCGGCAAGGCGCTCGAGATCGCGCGGATCGCCCGCGACATGCACGGCGGCAACGGGATCAGCGCGGAATTCCACGTCATGCGCCACGCCGCGAACCTGGAGACGGTCAACACCTATGAGGGCACGCACGACGTCCACGCGCTGATCCTCGGGCGGGCGATTACGGGGATTGCGGCGTTTTGACCCGTCTCGTCATCGCGAGGAGCGAAGCGAGGCGGCGATCCGGCCGGATTGCTTCGCTGCTCTCGCGATGACGGAAAAGGGAAATGGATAAGCCCCTCGCCGGGCTGAAGGTGGTCGAACTGGCGCGGATCCTCGCCGGCCCCTGGTGCGGGCAGCTGCTCGCCGATCTCGGCGCGGAGGTGGTCAAGGTCGAGCGACCGGGCACGGGCGACGACACGCGCTCGTGGGGGCCGCCCTTCGCGGAGGATGGCAGCGCCGCCTATTTCCACGCCTGCAACCGAGGCAAGAGCGCGGTCGCGGCCGACCTGGCCACGGCGGTAGGCCAGGCGACGGTCCGCGCGCTGGCCCGCGACGCGGACATAGTGATCGAGAATTTCAAGGTCGGCGGGCTGGCCCGATACGGGCTCGATCATGCCAGCCTTTCGTCGCTCAATCCTCGCCTCATCACCTGCTCGATCACCGGCTTCGGCCAGGACGGCCCTTATGCGGCCCGCCCCGGCTACGACTTCATCATCCAGGGCATGGGTGGACTCATGGAACTGACCGGCGAGCCGGACGGATCGCCGATGCGGGCGGGCATCGCCATCGCCGACATCTTCACCGGCCTCTATGCCGCGACCGCCATCCTGGCGGCGGTGCGCGGGCGGGAAGCGACCGGGACCGGCTGCCATATCGACATGGCCCTTCTCGACACGCAGGTCGCAGTGCTCGCCAACCAGGGCATGAACTATCTGGTTTCGGGGGAGACACCGCGCCGGCTCGGCAACGCCCACCCCAATATCGCGCCTTATCGGGTGTTCGGCGTCGCCGACGGCCATGTCATCGTCGCGGTGGGTAATGACGCCCAGTTCCGCCGGCTCTGCGTGCTGCTCGGCACGGCAGCGGATCCCCGCTTCGAAACCAATGCCGGGCGGGTCCGCAACCGGGCGGTGCTCGATGCCCTGCTGACCCCCCTGATCGCCGCGCGCCGGCGCGACGAGCTTCTGGCCGCGCTGGCCGCCGCCGGCATCCCGGCGGGACCGATCAACGACGTCGCCGAGGTCTTCGCCGATCCCCAGGTGATCGCGCGCGGCCTGCGGATCGATCAGGATGGCATGCCGGGAATCGCCTCGCCGATCATCATCGACGGCGTTCGTCAGGTCGCCGCCGGCGCCAGCCCGGCGCTTGCCGGCGATGAATTGAGGGGAAAATAAATGCAGCACAAACAGACGCTTGCGCCCCGATATCCAATCCCGTATCGGAGCCTTCCCGGTCCCAGATCAGTCGCTTCGGAGTACGCAGGATGAAGGCGTTTACAGTGTTGATTTCCAGTGTCCTGCTTGCCTCTCCCGCTCTTGCCCAGACGATGAACGGCGGAACGGCCGCCAACGGCGCGGACATGGGCGAGCGTGGCGACACGCCCGAGAGCACCGGCAGCGGCGATGCGAGCACGGACGGCGAACGCCGCATCTGCCGCCGTATCGAGACCTATTCGGGCAGCCGCATGGCCTATCGCCGGGTCTGCCGGACCGCGGACGAATGGCGCAGCGCGCAGCGCGGCAGCTGAGCGCTTAGCGCTTAGCGCTTTCGGCGAAAGAGGAGGATCGGCTCGTTCTTGTAGCGGGCCGTTTCCCTTTCGGCGAAACCCGCTTTTTCGGCGACCCGGATCGAAGCCTGGTTGGCCGAGTCGATGACAGCGACGATCTCGGGCGGGTCGAGCGCGTCGTCGATCCACGCCAAAGCGGCCGACGCCGCTTCGCTGGCAAAGCCGCGACCGCCCGCTTCGGCGGCAAGCACCCAGCCCATTTCGGGAAGACCCTCGATCGCCGGGATCATCGCGCGCTTGAAGTCGGCGAAACCGATCTGGCCGATCATTGCGCGATCCTCGCGGCGGACGACCGCCCAATAGCCATAGCCGAACAACGCCCACATGCCGTTGCCGGCGACCAGTTTGCGCCAGGCCTCCTCGCGCTCGAACGGATGGCCGCCGAGATGGCGCACCACATGCGGATCGGCCATCATCGCCGCCTGCGCATCGACATCGCCGGCCTCGAACGGCCTCAGCGTCAGCCGCGCGGTCTCCAGCAGGGGAGCCGCGCGGAGAGCCATCCTATTTCTTGCCGAGGGTGAGGCCGCCGAACCGCTTGTTGAAGCGGGCGACCTGACCGCCAGTGTCGAGCATCTTGCCGCTGCCGCCGGTCCAGGCCGGATGCGCGGTCGGATCGATGTCGAGCTGCAGCGTGTCGCCTTCCTTGCCCCAGGTGGAGCGGGTTTCGAACATGGTGCCGTTGGTCATCTGGACCTTGATGACGTGATAATCGGGATGGGTATCGGGCTTCATCTTTTGATCTTTCGCGGGTTTTGGCTGGTTCCGACCAGCCTGTGCAAAAAGCAGAGGCGCGCTCTACCGGCCGGGCGCGCAATTGACAAGCCATGCTGCGACGCAATAGGACCGCCGCCGCGAAGGTGCCGCCCGTCGAACGGCGGTGAAAATGGGAAGCCGGTGAAAATCCGGCGCTGTGCCCGCAACTGTGAGCGGCGAGCCTCCTCCCCGACAAGCGCGGAGACCAGGCATTGACCCGCAAGCCAGGAGACCTGCCTTCGCCGTCGTCCGCGCCCGGCCGGGACCAGCCCGCGGTGCGTGGCGCCGCTTGGCATTGAGGCCACGCGGTTCCTCCGAGGCGACATGAAGACGTGTCGTTTCAGGAGGATAGAATGATCAATGCCCTATTAGTCGTCTCGCTGCAGATTTCGCCCGCCGCCATGCCGCCGCCGGGGCAGGATTCCGATACGGACATCGTCGTCACCGCCTCGCTGACGCCGACGCCGGCGGCCGAGGCGCCGGCCTCGGTGACCGTGTTCGACGAGGAAACCATCGACGGGCTCGGTTTCCCGCTCGCCACCGACTTTGTCCGCCTGGCGCCCGGCGTGTCGGTCGCCACGACGGGCGCGCAGGGTACGGAAACCGTGGTGCGCATCCGCGGCGGCGAATCCAACCATACGCTCGTCTTCATCGACGGCATCGCCTTCAACGATATCGCGGCCAACAATGCCGCCCGCTTCGACACGTTCACCAGCGGCGGTCTGAGTCGCCTGGAGCTGATCCGCGGGCCGCAATCGGCCTTGTGGGGATCGGAGGCGCTCGGCGGCGTGGTCGCGATGAGCAGTCCCGATCCGCTCGGCGCTTTTCGAGCCGAAGGCCTGATCGAAGTCGCCAGCCGGGACGGCTGGCGCGGCGAGGCCGAGGTCGCCTCCGGCGGCGAACGCGCCGGCCTGTCGGCGACCGCCGCCTGGGCGCGGACCGACGGCATCGACATCGTCGGCGGGGGCGCGGGCGATCGGGACGGCTTCGAAAACCTCACCCTCGGCCTCAAGGGCGTCGCCCGTTTCGGCCAGGTCGAGATCGGCGCAGTGGGTCGTTACATCGATCATCAGGTCGAATTCGACGGCACCGATCCCGTGACCTTCGGCCGCGCGGACACGGCGGATGCGTCGGCCGCCGAAACCATCGCCCTGCGCGGCTGGGCCGGGTTCGGCGCCGCCGCCGATGCGGCATGGACCGCGCGCGTCGAGATCCAGCATCTCGACAGCGACAATCGCAACCGGGTCGGCAGTACGAGGACGACCGACACCTACGGCCGCCGCACCCGCTATGGCGGAAGGGTCGGTCACCGGTTCGCGCTCGGCGGAACGCGGCACGAGCTGATCGCGGCCGTGGAGCGCGAAGAGGAGGATTTCGGAACCCGCGACCTCCAGTTCGGCGGCGCCAGCGACCGCGATCTCTCCCGCAGCCGCACCGCCTTTGTCGCCGAATGGCGCGCTCATTGGGGCGAGCGGCTGATCACCGACGTCGCGATCCGCCACGACGATTTCAGCCGCTTCGTCGACGACACCACCTTGCGCGCCAATGCGGTGCTGAACGTCGGCGGCGGCTTCGCGCTGCTTGCGGGCTATGGCGAGGGCATCGCCCAGCCGAATTTCGTCGACCTGTTCGGCTTTCCCGGTTTTCCGTTCACCGGCAACCCCGACCTCAAGCCCGAGCGGTCGCGCGGGTTCGAGGGCGGGGTCCGTTGGCGCGGCCATGGCCTCTCTTTGGAGGCGGTCGCCTTCTCCAACGATCTCGAGGACGAGATCGTCGAGGATTTCAGCGTGTTCCCCAGCACCGTGATCAATGCCGCGGGCGAGAGCCGCCGCCGCGGCGTCGAGCTTTCCGCCGAGTGGCGGCCCGATGACGACACGACGATCGGCGCCAACTACACTTGGCTCACCGCGCGCGAAGAGAGCGTCGCCGGGGCGAGTGCCGCCCGGGAAATCCGTCGTCCGCGCCACACCGCCAATGCCTATGCAAGCTGGCGCTCCGGCCCGCTGTCGCTGGGCGGCGCGCTCGCTTATGTCGGCCGGCGGCTCGACCGCGACTTCGACCTGTTCCCGGCGCCGACCGTGTCGCTCGATCCCTATGTGCTGGGCTCGTTCAGGGTCGCCTACCGAATCCTGCCGCAGCTCGAGCTGTTCGCGCGGGCCGAGAATGCGTTTGACGACGAGTATCAGGACGTGGTCGGCTATGCGACGCCGGGACGGTCGGGCCATGCGGGTCTTCGCGTCGCTTTTGGCCGCTAGCCTGGCGCTCGCCGCGGCGCCCTCGCCCGCCGCGCCGCGGCGGGTGGCGTCGCTCAACCTGTGCACGGACGAACTGGTGCTGATGCTCGCCGATCCGGGGCAGATCGTGTCGGTGACTCATCTGGCGCAGCAGCAGGCCGAGACGCCGCTGTGGCGGCAGGCGCGGCGCTATCGGCGCAACGACGGCAGCCTGATGTCGGTGACGCCGCTGCGGCCCGACCTGGTGGTGACGATGGGCGGCGGCGGCCGCGACCGCCTGCGCATCGCCGAGCGGCTCGGCATCGCGACGATCGACCTGCCGTTCGCCACCGATCTCGGCGACGTCGGCGAGAGCATCGAGCGGCTGTCGATCGCGCTCGGTCGGCCCGCACGCGGCGCGGCGCTCCTTCGGCGGATGATCGCGCTGGTCCGCAGCCGCCCGCCCGCCGATCGCGACACGATCTGGCTTGGCGGCGGCGGGCGCACGGTCGCGGCCGACGGCATCGAGGCGCAATGGATGGCGCTGGCCGGCCTGAGGCAGCGGCCTCTTTCGGGGGACCGGGTGTCGCTCGAAACCCTGCTCGCGCGACCGCCCTCGATCCTGCTCCGAAGCGACTATCGGCAGCGCCAATATTCGGGAGGCCAGCGCTGGTTGGCGCACCCGGCGGCGTCGCGGTTGCAAGGAAGCCGGACCGTCGCGACCGATGGCCGCCTGTGGACCTGCATGGGCCCGCTGCTGATCGCCGAGGTCGCGCGGCTGCGGCGCCAGAGCGGGCGATGAACGGGCGCGTCGCCGCCGCGCTGGCGCTCGCTTTGAGCGCGGTCTTCGCGGCCTCGGTGCTGCTGCCATTCGGGTCGCTATCGGCTTTGTTCGGCGAGGATCGCGCCCTGGCGACGGCTTTGGTGGTGGAATTGCGGCTGCCGCGGGCGCTGCTCGCTTTTGCCTATGGCGCGACGCTCGGCGCCTCGGGAGCCGCGGTCCAGGCGCTCTTCGCCAATCCCCTGGCCTCCCCCGATCTGACCGGCACGACCAGCGGCGCCGCCCTGGGCGCCGTCATGACCGTCTATATCGCCGGCTTCACCGCGCCGATCGCCTTGTCGATGGGATCGGTGCTGGGCGCGCTGGCGGCGCTGACGCTGCTGCTGAGCCTTGCCGGGCCGAAGGCGGAGACGGCGACGTTGCTGCTCGCCGGGCTCGCGATCAGCGCGCTGGCGGGAGCGTTGACCACGCTGGCGCTTGCGCTCGCCCCCTCCCCCTTCGCCTTTTACGACGCCTATGACTGGCTGATGGGATCGCTGATCGATCGCAGCCTGGAACAGGCGGCGTTCGCCGGATTGCCCGCATTGCTGACCATCTTCGCGTTGCTGCGGCTCGGGCCGGCGCTGGACCGGCTGGCGCTTGGCGAGGAAGTGGCGCAATCGATGGGCCATGACGTCACCCGCCTGCGCCGGCAGGTGATCTGCCTGACCGCGCTGGGCGTCGGCGCCTGCGTGGCGATCTGCGGCGCGATCGGCTTCATCGGCCTGATCGCGCCGATCTTCGCGCGGCGGCTGACCCGCGGCCATCCCGGCCGGGCCATGGCGGCGGCGGCCTTGATCGGCGCGCTGCTGCTCATCCTGGCCGACCTCGTGGTGCGGCTCGCCCCGCTCGGCCGGACGCTGCCGATCGGCGTCGTCACGGCGTTGATCGGCGCGCCGTTCTTCCTCTGGCTGGTCGCGCATATGCGCTGGACGCTGCGGGCATGATGCTGACCGCCTCCGGCCTGACGCTGCCCGGGCGGCTGTTCGGCGCCTCGATTGCCATCGCCGCCGGCGAGCTGGTCTGCCTGGTCGGCCCCAACGGCAGCGGCAAGACCAGCCTGCTCCACGCTTTGGCCGGAATCGGCGGAGCGCCGGGGACGGTCGCCTTGGAAGGTGCCGATCCGCGCCGGCTCGGCCCCGCGCTGAGGCCGGCCTCGCTGACCTATTTGCCGGCCTCGCGCGACATCGCCTGGCCGCTGTTGGCGCGCGATCTGATCGCGCTCGGCGGCGGCGGGGCGGATTTTCCGGAGCTCGAGCTTGCGCCCCTGCTCGACCGCCGGCTCGACAGCCTGTCGACGGGTGAACGCAGCCGCGTGCTGATCGCCCGAGCGCTGGCGCCGCAGCCGAAGCTGCTGCTGCTTGACGAGCCGACCGCCAATCTCGATCCGCTCTGGCGGATCAGGCTTATGGCCCTGGTCCGCAGCGAGCTTCGGGCCGGCAATCGCGCCGCGCTCGTCGCGATCCACGATCTCGACGCGGCCGCCCGTTATGGCGACCGGATCGTGGTCATGGACCGCGGCCGGATCGCCGCCGAGGGCCTCGATGGACCCCAGGTCGCCCAAATATTCGGGGTCGAGCGCGGCGATGGCGGTTGGCGGGAGCTCAAGCCGGGGGCGGATCCGCGATCATCGCCGTAAAGTCCGCCTGGGCGGCGAGCTTGTCACCCACATAGGCCCTGCCGGCGAACTTGCAGACGGTGGCGCGCTTCTGGACGAACGCGACCTCGAGCCGAAGCAGCACGCCGGGCTCGACCGGCGCGCGGAATTTGGCGCCGTCGATCGCCATGAAATAGACCAGCTTGCCGGTGCCGGCGAGGCCGAGCGATTCGACCGCGAGCACGCCGGCGGCCTGCGCCAGCGCCTCGACGATGAGCACTCCGGGCATGATCGGCCGGTCCGGGAAATGGCCGGCGAAGAACGGTTCGTTGATCGTCACCGCCTTGGTCGCGACGATCCGCTCGTCGATGACCAGCTCCTCGACGCGGTCGACGAGGAGCATGGGAAAGCGGTGCGGCAGCGCCGCCATCACCCGCCTCACGTCGAGGGCGGGGCTGGCGGCGCCGTCGCTCATCAGCGGCCCTGCGGGCGCGGCCTGGGCTGCTGCGGCTGGGCAGCCGGCGGCTGCGCTCCGGCGGGCTGGGCCGGCGCCGGCGCGGTGACGTTCAGCGGCGTGTTGTTCTGGTTGACGATGGCCAGCACCGCGGCGGTGATGTCGAGCGCCGCGCTGGCGTCGATCACGCCGGCGCGGTCGAGCACCACGGTGGCGCCGCGCTGCTGCATCACCGTCGTCAGCGCCGGGCGGATGCGCTGCCCGATCTGCTGGCGGACGAAGCCGACATTGCGCTGGATGCGCTCGCGCCCCGCCGCGATCTCGCGATCGGCATTCTGCTGGAGCTGCTGGAAGGTCTGGATGCGCGTTGCGAGCGCGGCATCAGGCTGCTGCCCGGCCGGCAGCGCGTTGACCAGGGTCTGCAGCGCAGTGCCCTCGGTTTCGATCTGGCTGCCGAGCTGCTGGGCGCGCTGCTGGAGCTGCGTCCCTTGCGCCTGGAGCAGGGTGTTGGCCGCCACGCAGGTCGTGCAGGTGTCGACGACCTGCTCGGTGTTGAGGATGGCGATGACCGGGGGCGGCAGCTGCTGCGCCTGAACGGTCGCGGGAGCGGCCAGGGCCAGCGCCGAGAGCGCCGTGCTGAGGAGAAGTCTGTTCATTAGAATGCAGTCCCTACGTTGAAGCTGAATAGCTTGGTGTCGTCGCCAGGCTCGCTGAGCAGCGCCCTGGCGATGTCGATGCGGAACGGCCCGAAGGGCGAGTTCCAGTTCACGCCGAAGCCCACCGACAGGCGGGGGCTCATCGTATTGCCGAGAAAGACCTCGCGGAAGGGCGCGATCGCCGCCCGCGTCGCGACTTCGCCGCTCGCGGTCAGGCAGACGTCGCGGCGCAGCGTGACCGTGCCGGCCGTGGCGTTGGTGCACTCGATGAAGCTGAGCGGATTGTTGGGGTCGATATCGATCAGCCCCGGCGCGCGGACGTTCCAGACCGCGCCGACATCGACGAAGATGGACGGCCTGAGGCCCAGCTCGCGCATGCTCGCGCCCAGCGGGATTTCAAGCTCGGCGCGTGCGAGATAATAAGCGCGGCCGCCGATCGCGTCGTCGCTGATCAGGGCGGGATCGTCGATCAGCGTGATGTTGGTCGCCAGTGAATCCGGGCTGCCGCCGGGGACGTCGACGTCGTCGAAATCGTAGGGACGACGCTGAATGCGCGGGCCGACGCCGCGAATGTCGAAGCCGCGCATTTGCGGGTTGCCGAGGAAGAAACGGTCCGGCAGGCGCACCGGATCGCTCGTCGCGGTGCCGTTCTCGAAGCTGTGGATATAACCACCTTCGAGGCTGAGCGAGAAGATGAAGTTATTGAAGACGTTCCAATATTTCGCGGCGTTGAGCCGCGAGCGCAAGTAGCGCGTGTCGCCGCCCAGGCCGGCGAAATCCTGGCTGAACACGATCCGCTCGCCCGAGCTCGGCCGAAGCCGGTTGTTGAGCGTGTCCCAGACCAAAGAATAGCCGATCTGCGAGGTCAGCCGGTTGCCGATGACGTCGCACAGATAGCGGCCGGCGATGAACGGGTCGCAGGCGGCGGGCAGCGGCCCGGTGCCGTCCGGGTCGGTGAAATAGGCCCCCTGGTTGAGCGTGATCTCGTCATAATTGAGGCCGTAGCGCAAGGCGACCTGGAGCCTCTCGGTCAGCGGCACGCCCATGCGGATCTGGCCGCCGGTGGTCACCTGCTCGTAGGTCGTGGTCCGCTCGCTGCCGAAGAAGTTGAAGCTGCTGAGATCGCGCCGGTAGAGGTCGAAGCCGATGGCGATGTTGCGGTCGAACAGATAAGGCTCGGTAAAGCCCAGCTCGAGCGACTTGGAATAGCTCGAATAATTGACCGAGGCGCGCAATTCCTGGCCGCGGCCCATGAAGTTGCGCTGGCGCACCGACAGGTTGACGATGAAGCGCTCGATGCTCGAAAAGCCGGCCGACAGCTGGAGCTCGCCGGTGGCGCGCTCCTCGACGGCGACTCCGAGCACGACGCGGTCCGGCGCCGATCCCTGCTCCTGGGAGATTTCCAGATTCTCCTGGAAGAAGCCCAGTGACTGGATTCGATCGCGCGAGCGGCGGACGCGGACATTGTTGAACGGGTCGCCCTCGGCTAGCCGGAATTCGCGGCGGACGACCTTGTCGCGAGTCGTCGTATTGCCGCTGATGTCGATTCGCTCGACATAGACGCGCGGGGTTTCGGCGACCTGGAATGTCACCCCCATGGTCAAATTCTCGCGGCTGCGGCTGAAGCGCGGCCGCACGTCGGCGAAGGCATAGCCGAACAGTCCGGCCAGCTCGTTGAGCTGGGTGACCGTATCCTCGACCATCTGGGCGTTATACCAGTCGCCCGTCTCCATCGGCAGAGTGGAGCGCAGCCGCTCGGGGCTGAAGTCGCGAATGTCGCTTTCCACCGCGAGGTCGCCGAACTTGTAGCGATCGCCTTCCTCGACGACGTAGGTGATGATGAAGTCGCGCCGGTCCGGGGTCAGCTCGGCGACCGCCGAGACGACTCGGAAGTCCGCATAGCCCTGGGTCAGATAGAATTGCCTGAGCTTCTGCTGGTCGAAGGCGAGCCGGTCCGGATCGTAGCTGTCGCCCGACTGGAAGAGGTTCCACCAGACGGCCTCGCGAGTCGCCATCTCGTTGATCAGCCGGCCGTCGCCGAACTGCTCGTTGCCGATGATGTTGATGCGGCGGACCTTGGAGCGGGGGCCCTCGCCGATCTCGAACACGACGTCGACGCGATTCTGGTCGAGCTCGACGATCTTCGGCTCGACGCTGGCGGCGTAGCGGCCCTGGCGGCGATAGAGCTCGATGATCCGGGCGACGTCGGCGCGGGCCCGGGACCGAGTGAAGATCTGGCGCGGGGCAAGCCGGATTTCGGGCGTGATCTTGTCGGCCTTGATGCGGCGATTGCCTTCGAGGACGATGCGGTTGATCACCGGATTCTCGCGCACCTGGATGACCAGATTGCCCGTGTCGGCGCCGGCGATGACGACGTCGGCGAACAATTCGGTGGCGAGCAGATCGCGCAGCGCCTGATCGAGCCGCTCATTGTCGTAGGGCTCGCCGGGACGAAGCTGGGTGTAGGAGAGCACGGTTTCGGTTTCGAGCCGCTGATTGCCCTGAACCGACACCGACTGGACCGTGCGCGTCTCGACCGGTGGCCGCACCGGCGGGGCCGGCAGGTCGACCGGCTGCGGCTGTCCTTGCGCGATCGCCGGTGCGGCTAGCCCGCCGATCATCGTCCCCACCATGAGGAGGGCACAGAATTTACGACCCTTGGGAAAAACTTCTTTCGCCGTCACGCGGTTCCCGCCTTCAAATAACTGGTCGGGTTGAACGCCCGGCCTCTTGAGCCCTGTTGGCGCCTGCCCTGCCCGATCACGCTCAACCGATCAAGCCGCCAAGCTTGGTGAACAGGCCAAAAGAGGCCAAATCGTTGAACGTCACGAAGATCATCAGCGCGAGAAGCACCGCCAGGCCGGTTCTGAACGCCCATTCCTGGGCCTCCGGCTTCAGCGGCTTTCGCCTCACCCCCTCGATTACGTAGAACAGCAAATGGCCGCCATCCAGGAGCGGGATTGGCAAGAGGTTGATGAATCCCAGATTAATTGAAACCATCACCATCAGCCAGAAGAAGGGCAGCCAGCCGAGGCTGGCCTGCTGCCCCGAGACCTCGGCGATCTTGAGCGGCCCCCCCAGCTCCTTGACGGAGCGCTGACCGGTGACGACCTGGCCGAGCGTGAAGACCATGGTCTGGACGGTTTCGACCGTGGTGCTGATCGCGGCGCCGGGGAGGTGCGCGACGGGAAGCGGGGTGAGCACCGTGGCGCCGATGATTCCGAACCGGCCGATCCGCGCCTCGTTGCCGAATTCGTCGCGCGCGGTGTCGGCGGCGGTCGTGGTGGCGATCTCGAGACGGCGCTCGCCGCGCTCGACCGAGAGCTGCATCGCCCGTTCGGGCCGAAGCATCACATAGCGCTGGAACTGGGCGTAGGTTTCGACGGCGCCGCCGTCGACCGCGACGATGCGGTCGCCCGGCTGGATGCCCGAGCGGGCGGCCGGGCTGTTCTTGGTGACCGCGCCGACCACGGCCGGGCTGCTCGGATAGCCGATGGTGGCAAAGATGATCATCAGGGCCACGATCGCGAACAGGAAATTGGTGATCGGGCCGGCGGCGACGATGATGAAGCGCTGCCACAATTTCTTCGCCTGGAAAGTCTCGTTGCGCTCGGCCGCTGGGAGCGACAGCCACTCCTCGGACGGCGCGCTGGCCGGGTTCATGTCGCCTTTGAACTTGACGTAGCCGCCGAGCATCAGCCAGCCGACCTTCCAGCGGGTGCCGCGCCTGTCGGTCCAGCCGCCGATCTCGCGGCCGAAGCCGATCGAGAATGTCTCCGCCTTCACCCCGAACCAGCGGCCGGCATAATAATGGCCGAGCTCGTGGATCAGGATCAGCGGGCCGATGACGAGCAGGAACGCCAGGACGGTGAACAGGAAGCCGGGATTGCTCAATTGACGATCTTTCCTGTCAGCCCGGCTGCCACGCGTCGGGTTTCCCGGTCGATTTCCAGCACCGCGTCGATCGAATGGGGCGCCGGCGGGTCATAGCGGTCGAGCACCGCGCCGACCAGCGACGCGATATCGAGGAAACCGAGCCGGCTTTCAAGGAAAGATGCGACTCCTATCTCATTGGCGGCATTGAGAATGGCCGGCTTGGCGCCGCCTTGGGCCATGGCCTGGCGGGCAAGCGCCAGGGCCGGGAAACGGACCAGATCCGGCGCCTCGAAATCGAGCCTGGCGATCGCGACCAGATCGAGCCGCTCGCACGGCGTCTCCATCCGCTCCGGCCAGGCGAGCGTGTATGCGATCGGCACCCGCATGTCGGGCGCGCCCAATTGGGCGAGCATCGACCCGTCGACATATTCGACGAGGCTATGGATCACCGATTGCGGATGGACGACCACGTCGATGGCCTCGGCGGCGACGGGAAACAGGTGGAAAGCCTCGATCAGCTCCAGGCCCTTGTTCATCAGGGTCGCGGAATCGACGGAGATTTTCGCGCCCATCGACCAGTTCGGATGGGCGACGGCCTCAGCCGCGGTCGCGGCGCGCATCCGCTCGATCGGCCAGGTGCGGAACGGGCCGCCGCTTGCGGTCAGGACGATCCGGCGCACGCTCTCCGGACGGGCGCGGTCGAGGCATTGGAAGATCGCATTGTGCTCGGAGTCGACCGGGAGCAAGGTCGCGCCGCTGGCGGCGGCCGCCTGCATCATCAAATGGCCGGCCGAAACCAGGGCCTCCTTGTTGGCAAGGGCGATGGTGCCGCCGCCCTCGAGCGCGCGCATCACCGGCTTCAGGCCAGCGGTTCCGACGATCGCGGCCATCGTCCAGTCGGCGCCCGAGGCGGCGGCGTCCTCGACCGCCATGTCTCCGGCGAGCGTCTCGACGCCGGTCCCGGCGAGCGCGTCGCTGAGCGCGGCGTGGAGCGCCGGATCGGCGATGACCGCCTGCTTCGGCCGAAAGTCGCGGGCGAGATCGGCGAGGCCCGCCACGTCCCTGCGCGCGGTCAGCGCCACGATCTCGAAACGGTCGCGGTTGCGCCCGATCAGATCGAGCGTCGAGCGGCCGACCGATCCGGTCGCGCCGAGGATGGTCACTTTGCGCATCGTCACCTGGTCACGCGGTCCACAATCCCGCCATCAGCAGCAGGGTCGTCACCAGCGAAACCGCGAGCAGCCCGTCGAGCCGGTCGAGCACCCCGCCATGGCCGGGCAGCAAGGTACCGCTGTCCTTGACGCCGGCGCGCCGCTTGAGCCAGCTTTCGAAGAAATCGCCGGCCTGGGCGACCACCGCCAGCGGGCCGCCCGCATATTGGAAGAAGGCCTCCATTTCGAACCAGTTCGCGACCAGCCAGCCGCACGCCGCGGCGCCGGCCGCGCCGCCGATCAGGCCCGCCCAGGTCTTGTTCGGGCTGATCCTGGGGGCGATTTTCGGACCGCCGATCGCCCGGCCGGCGAAATAAGCGAAGATGTCGGTCGCCCAGGTCACCGCGAACACCCACAGGACCAGGGTTTCCCAGACCCAGGACAGGCTCAGCAGCGCGAAGCTCGGCAAGGCGACGTAGAGGAAGCCTGCCCCCATCATGAAGCTGCGGCTGGCAAGGCCGAACAGCAGAGTGACGATGGCGATGCCGCCGAAGGCCAGATAATTGGGATCGAACATCGCCGCGGCCACGTAGGCTTCGTCGATCCAGCTGCCGGCGGTGTAGAAATATTCCATCCCGCCGAGCAGGATTCCGGCGAGCAGGGCGGCGCCGAGCCAGGCCCAGAGCCGCCTCACGCCGTGCATGTCGGCCCATTCGACCAGCATCACTGCCCCCGCGGCGAGGACGAGCACGCGGAAAGGCCAGGTGCCGACATAAGCGGCGGTGATCGCCACCGCGGCCATGACGATTCCGGCGGCGAAACGGGTGCCCAGATCGGATTGCCGGGCGGCGGGGGGGGCGGGCGCGTCCGTCACAGGCCCCCGTAGCGCCGTTCGCGCCCGGCGAAGGCGGCCAGAGCGGCGCGCAGCGCGGCGCCGTCGAAGTCCGGCCACAAGGTGTCGACGAACAGCAGCTCGGCATAAGCAGCCTGCCAGAGCAGGAAATTGCTGAGGCGATGCTCGCCGGAGGTCCGGATCAGGAGGTCGAGGGGCGGCAGGTCGGCGGTGTCGAGCGCGGCCTCGATCGCCGCCTCGTCGAGATCGGCGGGGGCGCAGGCTCGCGCCGCCTTGCGGGCGGCACGAACGAGCTCGGCGCGCGATCCGTAATTGAGCGCGATGGCGAGCGTCATCCGGCTATTGCCCGCGGTCTTCGCCAACGCCTTGTCGACCATGTGCGCGACGTCGGCCTCGAACGCATTGTGATCGCCGAGAATCCTCAGCCTGATGCCTTCCTTGTGAAGATTGTCGAGCTCGCGCCCGATATAGAAGCGCAGCAGGCCGGTGAGATCGCTGATCTCCTGCGCCGGGCGCCGCCAGTTTTCCGAGGAGAAGGCATAGAGGGTGAGGCATTCGACGCCCGCCTCGCCGGCGGCGCGAAGCACGGCGCGGGCCGCTTCCGCGCCGGCCCGGTGGCCGGCGACGCGGGGCAGGCCCCTCGCCTTCGCCCAGCGGCCATTGCCGTCCATGATGATGGCGACATGGCGCGGCACGCTGCCGGCACCGCCGCCCGCCATCCCGCTGGCAGGCTCGGCGGTCACTTTTGCAGGATTTCCCTGTCCTTGGCGGAGAGCACCTGATCGATCTCGGCGATGGCGTCGTCGGTCAGCTTCTGGACCTCGATGCCGAGCCGCTTATGCTCGTCCTCGCTGATTTCGTGCTTCTTCTCGTCGGTCTTGAGCGCGTCCATGCCGTCGCGGCGGACGTTGCGGACGGCGACCTTGGCCTTTTCGGCATATTGGTGGGCGAGCTTGGCGAGTTCCTTGCGGCGCTCCTCGGTGAGATCGGGAATCGGCAGGCGGATATTCTGGCCGTCGGTGATGGGGTTGATGCCCAGGCCGGCGCTGCGGATCGCCTTTTCGACCAGCCCGACGTTCGATCGGTCCCAGACCTGCACCGACAGCAGCCGCGGCTCCGGCGCCGACACGGTCGCGACCTGGTTCAGCGGCATGTTCGCGCCATAAACCTCGACCTGGATCGGATCGAGCAAGGTCGTGGAAGCGCGGCCGGTGCGAAGGCCGCCGAAATCGTGCTTCAGGACCTCGACGGCGCCGTGCATCCGACGCTGCAGGTCCGCTTTGTCATAGGCCGGCATGGTCTTCTCCCCCTAATTGCGGACGATCGTCGCGGTGCCGCCCCCGCCGAGCACGCGGGCCAGATTGCCCTGCTCGCGGACGTTGAACACCACGATCGGAATATTGTTGTCGCGGCAGAGCGCCACGGCCGTGGCGTCCATCACTTTCAGATTGTCTGAAAGAACCTTGCTGAAAGTCACTGTTTCATAACGCTTTGCATCCGGGACTATTTTCGGGTCGGCATCATAGACGCCGTCCACGCTCGTGCCTTTGAACAAAGCGTCGCAGCCCATTTCGGCGGCCCGCAGGGCGGCGGCGGTGTCGGTGGTGAAGAAGGGATTGCCGGTGCCGGCGGCGAAGATCACCACCCGCCCCTTCTCCATGTGGCGGACCGCGCGGCGGCGGATATAGGGCTCGGACACCGTCGCCATCGGAATGGCGGATTGGACGCGGGTATCGACGCCCGCCTTTTCGAGCGCGTTCTGCAAAGCGAGCGCGTTCATGACGGTCGCCAACATGCCCATATAATCGGCGCTGGCCCGGTCGAACCCCTTGGCGGCGCCCGCGAGGCCGCGGAAGATGTTGCCGCCGCCGACCACCAGGCAGATCGTGTGGCCGTCGCCGACCGCCGCCTTGATCTCCTCGGCGAGACGAGCGACCGTGGCCGGATCGATGCCGAACTGCCCCTCGCCCATCAGCGCTTCGCCGGAAAGCTTGAGCAGAATGCGGTTGAAACGGGGGCGCGTCATGAGCGGGTCCGTGTCTTGGTGATGCGAGAGCACCTTAATGATGGCGTCGGGCGGTGCCAATGGGAACTGGGGACTGGGGACTGGGGACTGAGAATCTAATTGCCCCAGTCCCAAGTCCCCAGAACCCGATCACGCGACCGGCTCGGGCTTGGCGGTCCCGGCCGCGGCGGCGACTTCGGCGGCGAAGTCGCTTTCCTTCTTCTCGATGCCTTCGCCGAGCTGGAAGCGGACATAGGCCTTGAGCGCGATCGGGGCGCCCGCCTCCTTGGCCGCGGCGGCGACGACGTCGCCGACCGGGGTCTTGTTGTCGATCACGAACAGCTGCGAGAGCAAGGCATTCTCCTTGCGGAACTTGGCCATCGCTCCGTCGACCATGCGGGCGACGATGTCGGCGGGCTTGCCGGTTTCGGCCGCTTTCTCGCTGGCGATGGCGCGCTCGCGCTCGACCAGGCCGGAATCGAGCGTGTCGCCGGTCAGCGCGAGCGGGTTGGCCGCGGCGATGTGCATGGCGACCTGCTTGCCCAGCGTCTCGAGCGCGGCCCGATCGGCGGCGCTTTCGAGCGCGACCAGCACGCCGATCTTGCCAAGGCCAGGCGCGGCGGCATTGTGGACGTAGGAGACGATCACGCCCTGTTCGATCTCGAGCAGGGCGCCGCGGCGGATCGACTGGTTCTCGCCGATCGTGGCGATATTGGAGGTCAATTTCTCCTCGACGGTGCCGCCGCCGGGCCAGCAGGCGTCCTTGAGCGCGTCCATGTCGCTGCCCGTGCCGAGCGTGATCGCCGCGGCGGTGCGCACGAAATCCTGGAACTGCTCGTTCCTGGAGACGAAATCGGTTTCCGAATTGATTTCGATCATCGCGCCCTTATTGCCGTCGATGGCGACTCCGACCAGGCCCTCGGCGGCGGTGCGGCCGGCCTTCTTGGCGGCGGCGGCGAGGCCTTTGGTGCGCAACCAGTCGATCGCCGCTTCCATGTCGCCATTCACTTCGGCGAGCGCCTTCTTGCAATCCATCATGCCGGCGCCGGTGCGCTCGCGCAATTCCTTCACAGTCGCGGCCGTGATCTCAGCCATGTCT